>JAEAME010001779.1_pt1 | contig 13901 bp, 14 predicted proteins | sample 8958731 | NCBI WGS metagenome assembly JAEAME01 (sample SAMN16933194, study PRJNA681113) | bioreactor sludge metagenome | isolation source: anerobic bioreactor sludge (Control) | place: India:Bengaluru | collected 2018-10-24 | reverse complement strand
GCCCCTTCGTACTTTTCCGATTCTTGTGTCGATGTTGCCTCTGATTGGTTCAACGTTTAGGTCTGGTCTTATGTATTTGATTTCTGCCAATCGCCGTAAGCTTCCTGTTCCCACTTTGGCGCCGGGGGGTAAATCGCAGAGTCTGGTTTTGTTTTGGGAGATAAAGACGTCGCAGGGTGAATCTCGTTTGGGAATTGCAGCTAAGATTGTTCCTTTTTGTTGCTCAACTATAGGTACATCTTTTAAGCTGTGAACGGCGAAGTCTATTTGACCGCTTACAACCTCTTGATCGATTTCTTTTTCGAAAATGCCCTTACAGTCGATACTGAAGAGCGGTTTGCCGTGTTCTTTGTCGCCGATAGTTTTGATTATTTTTAGTTTAAAATCAACGTCGGGTCGTTGCTTTTTTATTTGTTGAAGCGTTCGGTTTGTTTGAGCTAAGGCAAGTTTGCTGCCTCTTGTACCTACTGTGTAGATCATTTTTAATGCTCCTTTGATGCGGTCCATAATGCTTTGTCAAATGCTGCAATAGTATGTTTCAGGTCTTCGTCGGTGTGAACGGTTGAAACAAAGCAGGTTTCGTATTGTGATGGTGGAATGAATACTCCTTGACGTAAAAGTTCTTGGAAGTATGCTGTAAACATTCTCTGGTTTGACAGTTTTGCGCAGGCATAATCGTTTACTTGTTGATTAGTGAAGAAAATCTGGTACATTGAGGCAACATTGTAGGTTTGAGCAGGAATATCATAGGTTACTGCTAAATCTGCTAATGCTTTTTGTAGTTCTTTAGCGTTCTTTGCAAGGCTGGGGTAAATTTCATTTTTCTTTTGGTATAAAATGTTAAGGGCGGTTAAGCCTGCGGTTGCTGAAATGGGGTTACCACTGAAGGTTCCTGCTTGATAGACTTTGCCTACAGGTGAAATATGCTGCATTATCCCTTTTTTTCCGCCGAAAGCCGCTAACGGGAAACCTCCACCCAAAACTTTGCCAAGAGTTGCCATGTCTGGCTTAACGTTGAAGTATTCTTGTGCTCCGCCTAATGCTAAACGGAAACCAGTAATGATTTCATCAAAAATTAGCACTATACCGTATTCATGAGTTAAGCGGCGCAGACCACTTAAGTAGTCAGGTTTAGGCAGAATTAATCCAACGTTTGCTAAGACAGGTTCAACAATAACTGCTGCGATGTCGTGAGCTTCACGTTTAAACGTGTTTTCAACTGCTTCGATGTCATTATAGGGCAATACGATTGTGTTCTGAGTTGTTTGTTCAGGAATTCCAAGGGAGCTTGGTGCACCAAATGTTGCTGCTCCTGAACCAGCTTTTACCAGTACGCTGTCGTGTGAACCGTGGAAGCATCCTTCGAATTTTATAATTTTTTTTCGTGCAGTGTATCCTCTTGCTGCTCGGATTGCGTGCATTGTTGCTTCGGTTCCTGTACTGACGAGCCGAACCATTTCCATGCAGGGTGAAGATTTAGAGATTAACTCTGCAAATTCAACTTCACGTTCAGTTGGAGCCCCATACAGTGACCCTTTTACTAGTTGAGCTTTAACAGATTCCATTATTTCTGGATGAGCGTGCCCAAAAAGCAAGGCGCCGTAAGCCATGCAGTAATCAATGTAGGTTTTTCCGTCTGCATCAAACATTTTTGAGCCTTGAGCGCTTTCAACAAAGAAGGGGTAAGGATCAAACGCTCTAACGGGGCTGTTTACTCCGCCGGGCAGGATTCTTTTTGCCCGCTCAAAAAGCGTTTTTGATTTGCTTTCACTCAAGTTGGAGTCAACCATGATTTAACGTCTCTCGCATGATAAGGTATAATTAAATCTGCACCAGCACGTTTAATGCCGGTTAAGATTTCTGTGACAATAGTTTTTTCGTCAATCCAGCCATTTTGAGCTGCAGCTTTAACCATTGAGTATTCGCCGCTGACATTATAGCCAACGATTGGAACGTTAAAGTTGGCTTTTGCTAGTCCAATAATGTCCAGATATGCTAAAGCTGGCTTGACCATGATGATGTCTGCGCCTTCGTTTATGTCAAGCTCGATCTCGCGAAGAGCTTCCTGCGGGTTTCCTTGACTCATCTGATAGCTTCTACGGTTCCCAAATTTTGGGGTGGATTCAGCCGCTTCACGGAAGGGCCCATAGAATCCTGAGGCGTATTTTGCTGAATACGCCATTATTGGGATTTGGTCAAATCCTTCATCGTCTAATGCTTCACGGATTGCTAGAACTTGGCCGTCCATCATGGCTGAGGGCGCAACGATATCTACACCGGCTTCTGCTTGACTGACTGCTGTTTTGCCAAGCAAGTCAAGGGTATCATCGTTTAGTACTTCGCCTTCTTTGATTATTCCGCAGTGACCGTGACTCATGTATTCACAGAGGCAAACGTCGCCTACTACTACAAGGTTGTCGCCGAATTGGGCTTTGAGTTTGCTTGTGGCTTTTTGGACAACACCGTTCTTAGCGTAAGCGCCTGAACCGGCCTCGTCTTTTTTGGCTGGGATGCCGAAAAGTAGCACGCTTTTTACGCCCTGTTCCAAGGCTAGTTTGCCCTCGTCTGCAACTTGGTTAATTGGGTACCTAAAGTATCCAGGCATTGATGCTATTGGAACAGGTTTCGTGATGGATTCATCAATGAAAATTGGGTAAATCAGATTACTTGGCTGAATGTTTACTTGACTAAACATTGATCTTAAAGCTTCAGTTCTGCGGAGCCTTCTTAGTCGTACACTGGGAAAACTCAATTGCTACTCCTCCATGATTCTATATGTTTAACGGCCATTTTCTTAGCCTCATCAAGCTGATTTTTGTTCAAAACTTGTTTAATCTCAACATTATTAAGGATATCATTAAGGAGCCTACTACGTACCTTCTGGTCTGCCACTTGCAGTTTAAGGATTTCACGCAGGTAAGCTTGTAATTCAATCTGCAGCAAGTCCTCAGCAGACACTAACTGTTCAATTCTTTGCCTAAGCTCCTTTGCAACCGCTGGGCTTTTTCCTGAAGTTGAAACAGCAATTTTTACATCGCCAATCTTTGCGACTGCTGGCAGTATGAAATCGCTTAGAGAGGGGTTATCTACAGAATAAACGAGGCAGCCAGCGGTTTTGGCTGTTCTTACCAATTGGGTATTCAAATCAGAGTTGTTGGTGACTGCTAAAAACACGTCTGGAATAGTTGATAATTCGTTAAAGAAAGTCTTGGCTTCTGTAATTGATGCTTTCTGAAGAGTTATTTTCTTTTCTTCAGCTAATTGCTTAATGCCGTCGGAGAAGTCTTTGCTGATAACAGTTATTTTTGCTCCTGAATCAATAAAACTCTGCGTTTTACGGAATGCTTCCATTCCACCTCCAACTACAATAATTGTTTTCCCTTCAAGCTTAAAATCCATCAACAAACTGCATCAGCCTCTCAAGTTGGATTACAGCTATAATTGGTGAGTGTTTTTTTGAATTTTTCCATTATTTCCTGGTAATCAACTGTTTTTTGTTTTGGAGCTTGTGCTATTTCTGTGAGCAAATCAAGGTTTATGTAACGTTCAGCTGCGTCAATTGCTTGAATGCCAAAATCGTCGTATCGAATTTCAATTTCAGGAATCATGCCGCGTGTTTCAAATTCCATACGAGGCACAACACCAAGCAGTTGGACACCGACGTTTTCAAAAGCTCTTTTTATTGTTTGTTTTGCTTCATCAGTTAGGTAACTTGTGCTCATCTTGTTTAGGATAACGCCAGTTGTGTTTACGCCCAAGTTTTTGAGGATGTTAATGTAGTTTAATGTACTAATCAAAGAGCCCTCGATGCCTTCTTTGTCGCAGCTAACTACCACTATAGTTGAAGCGCCCAAGGCTACTGCAACTTCTGCTGTAGATGTTGGTCTTTGCACTTTTTCGTTTAGTAAGCCAGTGAATGCGCTCATTGCGCCCTCGACAAAGAGGAAATCGTGTTTTTGGCTTGCTTGAGTTATGGCTTCGTTTAGTGGGGTCCAGCCGCTTTCGCCGATCTTGATTGATGAGTAATCTTTGATTGGTTCCTTTACTAGGTACAGGGCAGGGACTGAGTCGCGTATGTCTCCGCCTATTTTTATTAAGCCTACATTGTAGCCTTTCTTTTTTAAGGCACCAGCCATTCCGGTTACAAGAAAAGTTTTTCCTGACCCACTGCCTAACGCGGTAATTAGAACCATCACAGGTTTCTTCTTGGTATTTTGTAGTGGTTGCTTAATTCCAGTTGATATTCCAACTTCACTTTTAATTTGAGCCATTAGTTTGGCGTTTGTTTTTCTTATTTCTTCTATCTCTAAAGGAGTGATATTTAGTGATTTAGTGATGCTTTTCAGAATTGTGGGGTTTTGGTCAAGTAATGCGTGTACAAAGACTCCAACAATATTTCCTTGTTTGTTTGCTACTCCTGAAACCAAGTCTTGAGGAGCTTTTCTATAGTTAATGCGTTGAATATGGGAGATCAAAATTGGTCTTGCTTCATCATGAAGAGTAGCTTGTCCATAAGTGTGACAGTGAAAACCTGAAACTTCTTTTCCTACCTCATCAGTGATGAAGCTTTTATCAACAATTTTAGCTGTTACCCTGTCAGTACAGACTAACGGTTTAAACTCTGCATCTAATAATCCTAAACCGTCACGGGTAATTGGTATAGTTGATAAACGTCCAATATCGGTTTGTTTAGCGAGGATCTGAAAACCTGAACAAATGCCAAGAAGGAATTTTCCTGCATCAGCCATTTTCAAGATTTCTTGAGTGACCTTCGGGTTTACGCTTTGGGACTCAACTAAACTTCCACCCGGGATGATTAGCATGTCTAAAACTTCGCTTGCAGGCTTGCCGTCAACTAATGCGTCTTCCCGAACAAGATCAGTCGGTAGATTTCCAAAATCTTCAAAGCAAGGCAATGCTCCTGGAAGGTAAACTAGGCCGATTCGTTTGCGAAGTTGCACCCAAAATTCTCCGAACGTAAATTTACGGAAAGCTTATATTTAAAGGAACATGGTTTATTGAGCCATGCATTCCTCTGCCAAGACAGATCATGTTGTCAATGTTCGGATAACGCATAAGACAGCGCGTGTTCCATTGATGGAAGCTGTGGCGTTTAAGGACAAAGAAAAAGCTCTTGCAGAGATTAAAGCTCTTGAGGGTGTTGAGGAATGCTTAATTCTTCAGACTTGTAACCGTATTGAAATTTATCTTATATCAGAAGAGGGCGAGAAAAGCCTTGATTTGGCAAAAGACTACTTTGCTGGGCATTCTAATTCTCATTATAATGAAGCTTTAAAGGCTATTGAAACCTCGCTTGATCAAGATGCCTGTAAGCATCTTTTAAGGGTAACATCAGGTCTTGAATCAATGGTTATTGGTGAAGACCAGATTTTAAATCAGTCGTGGGATTCTTACTTAACGGCAGAGAACAGCAAAACTGCTGGACCAATTCTAAAGCACCTTTTTAATCGGGCTGTAACTGTTGGGAGAAGGATTAGAGAAGAAACAGGAATAAACAAAGGCGCAGTTTCGATTGGATCAGCGGCTGTTGAGCTTGCAGCTGTTATATCTGGAAACTTGGATGAGAAGAAAATTCTTGTTATAGGTGCAGGTGAAATTGGGACATTAGTTGCGAAAGCCTTGGCAAGAAGGTGTTTGAGCCCGATTATTATTGCTAACCGAACTTTTGATCGTGCAGCTCGTTTAGCTGAGGAATTAGATGCTCATGCAGTAAGGTTTGATCGGTTTGATGAAGCATTGGTTGATGCTGATGTTGTTATTTGTTCCACTTCGGCGCCTCATTATATTGTAACTAAAGAAATTGTTTCAAGGTTAATCGGAAAACGTGTTAATCCGAATGACTTGATGATTATTGATATTTCTAATCCTCGAAATGTTGAGAGAAATGTTGTTGAAATTGAGAAAGTAAAGCTTTACAATATTGATGATTTGTTGCTTATTACAGATAAGAATCTGACGGAAAGGCAAAAGTGTGTTGACACTGCAGTTCAGATGATTGATGATGAGCTTGTTATTTTAGTTGATGATTTGAAGAAGCTCTCTGTCAGGTTGATTATTTCGTCTTTACTTGCTAACGCTGAAGAAATCCGGCAGAGAGAGCTGTCCAAAGCTATTAACATGCTTGGTGAAGTTGATGAAAAGCAGCGTAGAGTTATTGATGACTTAACAAGCATTCTTATTAAACAAACGTATCTTCCGATCATTGAGAATTTACGTTCAGCAGCAAGCAACAACGATAAAAAAATAATTGACATGGCTATTAAATTATTTGAGAAAACGGGGAATTAAGTTTTGACAAGTCCAGAAAAAGAAAATGTAGGATTAATCCTGATAGGCCACGGCAGTAAACTGCCTCATAACCAGGAAAATCTTGAACAGTTAGCTCAGGTTATGAGGGAACGTTCCAGATTCAAGATTGTTGAAATATGCTTTATGATGAGAAATTCACCCACTATTTCAGAAGCAATCGATTTGGTTGCTAAGAAGGGGGTTAAGAAAATTGTTCTTGTCCCAGCTTTCCTTGCGCCAGGAGTTCACACTACACAGGAAATACCTGAAATGATTCAAGACAAAGCCAAGGAATCTTCTGTTGCTTCTAGAGGTATTGAATTATTTTATGGTGAACCTATAGGTGCAGACGAATGCATCGCAGTTATCCTTGAAGAAAAAGCATTAAGAACCTTAGGAGAAAATGTTGAACATAAACATGCACCATTCAATTCAAACACCAACGTTACTCTTCCACCAACGTCAACAAAAATATATGACCAAAGCATGAAGCTCATTCGACCAGAAATCAAGGAAATTTTAGAAAAAGCTCCAAAACAGAATATCCCTGTAATCGAGCGAGTTGTTCACACTACAGCTGACCCAGAATTTGGTAAGTTACTTGTCTTTAGCGAAAACGCTGTTGAGGCTGGAGTTGCAGCAATTAAGGCTGGAGCAAAAATAATAACTGATGTCAAAATGATTAAGGCTGGAATTAATGAAGCTCGAGTTAAAAAGTTTGGTGGAAAAATTTTAACTTACATTGATGATCCAAGAGCAACAAAGATGGCTAATGAAGAATCGATTACTCGTTCCACAGCAGCAACGCAGCTTGCAGTCAAAGACAACGCAAATGGGGCAATTTTCTTGATTGGGAATGCTCCAACGGCGGCTTTTGAACTTGTAGAGCAAGTAAAGAAAGGTCAAGTTAAGCCAGCATTAATTGTTGGTGTCCCAGTGGGTTATGTAGGTGCAGCTGAATCCAAAGAGGCAATTACCAAAATACCTGTGCAACACATTATTACAAGAGGCAAAAAAGGTGGCAGCACAATTGCTGTGGCTATCTTTAATGCTTTATTAGCTTTAGCAGAAGCAAATAATAGTTAAGAGGTAAACTGGAATGGCGCGGTTTTTAAAATACGGAATTACAACCGGTGCAACCGCGGCAGCAGCAGCTAAAGCAGCAACAATAGCAGCCCTAAAAGAGCCAGTGGATCATGTTGTTATTCCAACGCCTATTGGCTTACGTTTTGAGATCCCAGTGAAATCCAGTAGAAAGCTTGCTAAGGACACTGCGGAAGCAGTTGCGGTGAAGGATGCAGGTCAAGATATTGATGCAACAGATGAAATGGAAATCACTGCCACAGTCAAACTAACTGACGATGGCGTAATCACGATTAAGAGCGGGTTAGGAATTGGGGTAGTAACTAAGCCGGGTTTGCAGTTGCCTATTGGTGAAGGCGCAATTAATCCAGTTCCCAGAAGTATGATCACTGAGGCAGTAAAGGAAGCCCTCCCCAAAGGCAGGGGTGCTGAAGTGGTGATTTGTGCTCCTGAAGGCGCAAATATTGCCAAAAAGACGATGAATGCTAAACTTGGCATAACAGGCGGTGTTTCGATTCTTGGCACTACAGGTGTTGTTAAGCCTTATTCATTGGAAGCCTGCCGAAGATCACTAGTTCCCCAAATCGACGTTGCCTTAGCAAGGGGCTATAAACGCCTTGTTTTTGTTCCAGGCAACATTGGTGAGCGAATTGCTAAAGAAAAGTTTAGTGTTCCTGAGGACGCGATTGTTCAAACAGGCGATTTTGTAGGCTATATGCTTGATAAGGCAGTGGAGAAAAATGTTCGGGAAATCATTTTTATCGGTCATTCAGGGAAAATTGTAAAGTTGGCAGCTAACATCTTTAACACTCATCATAAGGTTGGGGATGCACGAAACGAAGTTATCGCATCCTATGCAGGCGCAGTTGGGGCAAGTACTGAAACAATTAATGAGGTTTTGGCGGCTAACACTTCAGATGAAGCTTCAGAAATCCTAAAGCAAAAGGATCTTTTAGAAAAAACCTACGACAGAATAGCCCTGCGAGTTAACCAACGTGTATGCGATCGAGTAGATAATAAGATAAAGATTAGCATCGTTATTGTTTCCATGGATGGCAAAGTTCTTGGAATGGACCAAAACGCTAGGTGCAATAAACCTTGGCTAAACTTAACATAGTAGGCGTTGGACCCGGCTCGCCGGATTATATTACTCCTGCTGCAAGAAAAATTGTTAAAGAAGCCCAACTGGTAATTGGTGCCCAACGTGCACTTGACCTTTTCAAAAATGACATCCGTGGCGAAGTGTCAATTTTAAATGCAAAAAACTTGAACGCTTCGCTTAAATTGGCAATTGAATCAGCTAAAAATGGAAAAATTGTTGCGTTATTATCAACTGGAGATCCAGGTTTTTCTGGACTACTTCGCTCTGTCCAAAACACTAAACTAATCCCTACAAGCGAAATCAATGTTGTTCCTGCAGTAAGTTCAATTCAAGCTTGCGCAGCAAAGATCGGGGTAAGCTGGGATGAAGCGTGCCTTTTTACTTTCCATGAGGGGAACGTTAGTGCTGAAAAGAAAAAGCATCTTGTCTCCTGCCTCAAGATTGGGCGGGTTGTGATGCTTCTTCCTGATGCAAGAGCGTTCCCACCAAGAGAAATCGCAACCTACCTGATCAATGAGGGCTTGGACAAAAAGATGTCAGTTTACATCTGCGAAAACCTAACATTAAGCAACGAGAAAATCACAAGCAGCACATTAGAAGAATCCGAGAAGCTTGATTTTAACGCTTTATGCGTAATGGTAATCAAACCAGAAAATGAATAAGAGGAAAGTTGAATCAGATGGCTAAAGTTTGGAATTACAAGACGCCTGGAATACCAGATGAACTATTTATTCAAGACGACAGTGTCCCCGGACCAACCAAAGAAGAAATCAGAGTGTTAACAATTTCTAAAGCCCGCTTAAATGAAGGAGCAGTAGTTATTGATGTTGGATGTGGAACAGGCGGATTAACCGTTGAAGCAGCCAACCAAGTTGGAACCTTAGGAAAAGTTTACGCTTTAGATGAAGACCCCAAAGCCGTAAAGCTAACACTTAGCAATGCGAAAAAGATGGGTGTCCAAAACATTGTAGTTGCTGTCTGCGGCAAAGCCCCTGAGGCACTTAGTGATTTTCCTGAAGCTGATGCAATTTTAGTTGGGGGGACGCAGAATCTGAGGGAAATTTTACGGAAAAGTAAGTCTAAACTTAAAGAGAACGGTCGTGTTGTGGTAAATTCGATTCTTCTTGAAACAGCTACGACTGCAATTGATGAATTAAAAAAGCTGGGCTTCCAAGATGTCGATGTGGCGCATATTTCTGTTTCTAAGGGAAAACAAATAAACAGCGGTACCATGATGTTGGCAAGAAATCCAATCACGATAGTTTCAGCTACAAAAGTTTAAGGGGAAAAGTATTGACAGGCAAATTTATCGGTATAGGCATAGGTCCAGGTGACCCAGAATTAATCACTATCAAGGCTGCTAAGGCGCTACAATCTGCTGACATAATTTGTATTCCTAAATCAAACGCGTCTAAACCCAGCTTAGCCCTAACGATAGTGAAGAAGGTTCTTGAAGACCGCAAAAGCATGCCGGAGATTCTTGAATTAATTTTTCCGATGACGAAAGATGAAATCAGCAACCAAACATTGTGGAGAAAAAACGCGGATGTAATTGCTGAAAAAGCAAAATCAGGCAAAAACATCGGGTTCATAACATTGGGTGATCCAATGTTTTACAGCACTTTTATTTACCTATACCAAAGCATAAGAGAGAATCATCCGAACCTTAAACTTGAAATCATTCCTGGCGTTAGCGCCTTTACTGCTTGTGCAGCATGCGCAAAAATTCCCCTTGCCGAAAAAGAAGAGGTAATCACAGTTATACCCTCAGACCTTGATTCAAAACTTGTTGAGGAAGTAGCTAGGCATTCAGAGAACTTGGTTTTCATAAAATGTGCTTACCGACTCAAGGAGCTTGTTCCAATTCTAAAGCAAGCTGGCTTTAAAGATAACTCGACTATAGCTTTGGTTAGACGCTGTAGCATGCCGGAGCAAGAAGCAACTGTTGGGAGACTTGCAGACATTAAAAACTGGAACATTAACGAGGATTACTTTACGATGGCTATAGTTAAGAAAAATCTTCTCCAAGGTGAACCATAATGAACAAAGTAGTTTTTATCGGAGCAGGATCAGGCGACCCAGAACTCATCACTCTTAAGGGGAAGAAGTGGCTGGAAAAAGCAGACTTAGTCATATACACGGGAAGCTTACTTAATCCAGAATACCTCAAGTACTGCAAAAAGGGCGTAGAGCTCTTTGACAGCGCCAAGATGGGTTTGCCCGAAATGCTAAAAGTCATGATAGAAGGTGTCAAAGCCGAGAAGCTGGTTGTTCGCTTGCATGATGGTGACCCAAGCTTTTATGGAGCAATCCAAGAAGTAATGACGGATTTAGATAAAGAAGGTATTGAGTACTTCCGCATCCCCGGCATTAGTTGTCTGCTTGGAGCTGCGGCGGCACTGAACCGGGAATTGACTTTGCCAAACATTTCTCAGACAGTCATAATAACTCGCCCAGAAGGAAGAACCCCAGTTCCAGAAAAAGAAGCCATTAGTAAACTTGCTCAGCATCAAGCAACCATGGTAATCTTCTTAGGGACACCGCACATCGCTAAAGTTATGGATGAATTACAGAAAGGCGGCTACCCCAAAGACACTCCAGTGTCAGTAGTGTATAAGGCAACTTGGCCGGAACAAAAAATCGTCCTGGGCACAATAGATGACATCGTTGCAAAAGTTAAAGAGGCAAAAATTACTGAGACAGCGCTTATTTTCGTAGGAAAAGTTATGAATCCAAATGCATATGACTTATCGAAGCTTTATGACCCCAAATTCACAACAGGCTTCCGCAAAGGCGAGTAGCAGACTAATGAACACTAAAATAATAGCCGTAGTAGCCATAACTAAACGTGGCGTAGAAACAGCAATTGAAATAAAAAAAGCCCTCAGCAAAGCAGGCTTATCCTCGACTGTTTATGCCCCAAAAAAATACAAAAAAACCGGCGTTATTGCCTCAGACCTTAAAGTTTCTGATTTTCTAAAAGACAATTACAACAAGGTAGACGCAATAGTGGCTGTTATGGCAACAGGTATAATAATTCGTGCAGTTGCGCCCTACCTTGAAAGTAAATTGACTGATCCAGCAGTTATTGGGGTTGATGCTGCAGGAAAATTTGTTATAAGCTTACTTTCGGGGCATTTAGGTGGAGCAAACGAATTAACAAAAATAATCGCCAAAGGTACTGGAGCAACAGCAGTAATCACCACTGCAACGGATGTTTTAGGAAAACAAAGCGTTGAGGACCTCGCTAAAGTTTTGCATACAAGCATTCAGAATCCTGAAAGTCTAGTTGCAGTTAACTCAGCCATTGTAAACGGTGATAACGCTGTACTTGTTCTTGTTGGCAATGTTAAGGTTCCGGTAGAAATGATCAGTTGCTTTGAAATTAAAAAAGCCTCAGGCGGTTCTGAAGCACTTGACATTATTAATCAGTATGACGCAGGCGTAATTGTCACTGGTGAACCTTTAATAATTGATAAGTTTGTTAAGCCTTTCACGATTCTTAAAGCAAAAAAATTGATTGCAGGTTTAGGAGCAAGAAAAGAATCAAGTATGGAAAGTATAGTTGAAGCTGTAAACGCTGGACTTAAGCAGGTTAACTTGTCAGCTTCAAGAATTGACAAATTCGCCACTGTAGACATAAAACGTAGTTCAAAACCAATGATTGACGCAGTAAAAACCTTTGGGGTGCCTCTGGAATTCTTGACTGTTGAAGAACTTGATTCCTTTAAACATGAAGATTTGTCTCCTGACTCAAAGATGGTTAAAGAAAAAATTGGTGTAGGAGGAGTATGTGAACGAGCAGCATTACTAAAAGCGGGAAAGAACTCAAAACTACTACTGAAGAAAACCAAACTCAACGGAGTAACTGTAGCAATAGCCGAGGGCGAATAAGCGTCGTAGGCATAGGCCCAGGCAGCCTTGAGCATTTAACGCCTAAAGCACGAGCAGAAATTGAAGCCGCCGACGTAGTAGTAGGCTACGGCACATACATCAAACTAATCCAAGACATCATCCGCAAAGACGCCGAGGTTATTTCTGGAACAATGGGCAAGGAAGTTGAACGAGCCAAAATCGCTGTCATGAAAGCAAACGAAAACCTCCGCGTAGTCATGGTTAGCAGCGGTGACCCAGGCGTGTATGGAATGGCAGGCGTGGTTTTGGAAGTTGCAGCCCAAGAAAAAACAACCATGCCCGTCGAAATCTTTCCAGGCGTAACCGCAGCAACAGCAGCCGCATCCATCCTTGGAGCACCCTTAATTAGCGATTTCGCAGTCATCAGCCTAAGCGACCTACTCACCCCGCTGGAAAAGATTGAACACCGACTTGAAATGTCCTCACAAGCAGACATGTCAATCGTCCTCTACAACCCCCAAAGCCAAGGCAGAATAGAACCACTAACAAAAGCATACGAAATAATGATGAAACACATCAAACCAGACACACCAGTAGGCATAGTCAGAAACGCAGGCAGAGAAGGCCAAAACTACACAATAACCACATTGAAAAACTTGCTTAACGAGAACATTGATATGGTAACCACAATTGTTGTGGGCAACTCAGCGACGAAGATTGTTAATGGGAAAATGGTGACGGCAAGAGGATACGACCTCACCAGCTAAACCTCTTTAATATTCCAAAATGAAGTTTTAAGAAAAAGACTGCGTATACAAAGCAGGCATCAAAAGTCTTTTTAACATAATCAAAAAATATAACCAATAAATGGAGAAGGAGAAACTTACATTATGAACTTAAAAGGATTCTTAGACGGTTTAGCTCAACAGAAATATCTCGTTTATTTTATGCTCGCTTGGGCAGGGACATTTTTCTTTTGGGCAATAGACGGTTTCATCGGAACCATTATGAGCATAACAAATGGTTATTCATCAGCATCAAGCTATGTCTATTTAATCGCAAGCCCTCTTGATTTGTTAACGGGCTTAATGCTTGCGTTATTAGCTGTTAAACTTTTAATGCCAAGTTTTATGCCAACAATAAAAAGAGAAGCAGCACTAATCTATTTCCTGCTATTATGGGCGTTAGGATTTTTCTTTAATGTTATTTCTGACATCGCCTATTATGCATCCTACGGTTTTGGAGGCTCTGATATTATTGGTGTTTTTGGTACATTATGCTCGTTAGCAGCAGGCGGTGTACTTGGGCTGTTTGCTTGGAATCTGCTCCAGGCAAAAACAACCGTTGAAGAACCTAAAACACAGGTTCCTTAAACACCTTTTTCTTTTGTTTTTTTAATAGTTACAGTGGACTGTTTGGTTGTGTAAAAGATGAATCCGATAAAGCTCCCATCAATGAACAAAGCAGAAATCGAAGCGGCTAAGGAAATAATGAGAAGCGCAGCGAAGCCTTTACGTGAGTATTTCATGAATGCTGTCTAGAAAAATACATG
>JAEAME010001776.1_pt1 | contig 13910 bp, 27 predicted proteins | sample 8958731 | NCBI WGS metagenome assembly JAEAME01 (sample SAMN16933194, study PRJNA681113) | bioreactor sludge metagenome | isolation source: anerobic bioreactor sludge (Control) | place: India:Bengaluru | collected 2018-10-24 | reverse complement strand
CTGGGAGACAAGGATTTGAACCTTGATTCACGGAGTCAGAGTCCGTTGTCCTGCCGTTGAACGATCTCCCAGTAAAATGCGAGATCTTCTGTCCTACTTACTTTTCCTTTGTCTCTTCTTTCTTCTTCCTGGGTTTCTTTTCTTTCGCTTCTTTTGTCTCTGCTTTATCTGCTTTTGCCTCTTTTTTTGCTTTCGGCTCTTTTTTAGCTTTTGTTTCTTCTTTAGCTTTCGTCTCTTTCTTTGCCTTAGGCTCTTTTTTCTCTTTCTTTTCCTTTTTCTCTTTTGCCTCTTTCTTTTCCTTTGGTTCTTTCTTTTCCGCGGCTTCTTTGGTTTCCTTCGGGGCCTTGGCCTCTTTTGTTTCTTTAGACTCTTTCGGTTTTACTTTCTTCTTCTTTTCCTGCTCTTTCCGCTGCGTCAGTTCGATCATCGCCATGGGCGCGGCGTCACCTTTTCTAAACCCGATTTTCAATACTCTCGTATAGCCGCCGTTTATAGCGCCGTAACGGTCACCGATATCGGTAAAAAGCTTTCTGACGATCTCTTTGTCCCGTAAGAATTTAAAGGCAAGTCTCTGGGAATGGAGATCTTTTCTCTTGGCCAGCGTTATGAGCCTGTCCGCGACCCTTCTCAGTTCCATGGCCCTCGGGACTGTCGTTGTTATTCTCTCATGCCTCAGAAGCGCGCTTGCGAGACTCTGAAAGAGCGCTTTCCTGTGGCTCTTCTTTTTGTTCAGCTTTGCGACTTTATTCAAATGCCTCATCGTTCAACCTCTATATGTGATCTTTTTTCTTCAATACCATCTTATCGAGATCTTCCCTCGGCGGGAAATTGTCCAGTTTTAAACCAAGCCTGAGCCCCATGCAGGAAAGGATTTCTTTGATCTCGTTGAGAGATTTTCTGCCGAAATTCTTCGTCATGAGAATTTCCTGTTCGGATTTTTGCACCAGCTCGCCGATATATTTGATATCGGCGTTCTTCAGGCAATTGGCGCTCCTCACGGAGAGTTCAAGCTCGTCGACACTCCTGTACAGGTTATCATTGAAATCCTGTTTCTCGATGGACCTTTCTTCAATCGCTTCGCTTTCTTCCAGTTCCTCAAAGTTGATGAATATGCGCATCTGTTCCTTGATGATCTTAGCCGCGAATGAAAGGGCGTCGAGAGGATTCACGCTCCCGTCAGTCCATATTTCCATGATAAGTTTATCATAGTCGGTCCTTCGTCCAACCCTTGCCTGCGTCACATTGTAGCTTACCTTTCTGATCGGAGAGAATATTGAATCAAGAGGTATCGTACCGAGCGGATCATTCTCATCAAAATTCGATTCTGAAGGAACATATCCTCTTCCAAGTTTCGCTTTCATCTCCATATACAGTTTGCCGTCACTGCTTAAAGTGGCAATATGTAATTCCGGGTTGATGATTTCCACATTGCTGTCGTGAATAATATCGCCCGCTTTAACCTCTTTCTTTCCTTTCGTATCAATCTTAAGAAGGGCAGGTTTGTCATCAGTCATCTTGAGGACTACCTTTTTCAGATTCAAGGTAATCTCGGTAACGTCTTCTTTCACGCCCCTGACCGTGGAAAATTCATGGTCCACGCCATCGATCCAGACAGATGTTATGGCGCCGCCCATAATTGAGGAAAGGAGCACCCTCCGGATAGAATTACCGATCGTCACCCCGTACCCTCTCTCAAAAGGTTCCGTAGAAAACTTTACGTAATTGCTTTCCTTTTTTTCTACCTCAATCTTTGTGGGTCGAATTAGTTCCTGCCAGTTTTTTTCAAACATAGATTAGTACCCTCCTTGGGGGCATAATAGACTATCTTGAGTAGTACTCCACAATGAGCTGCTCTTTAATAGGCATCGTGATGTCTTCCCTTGTCGGAAGGAGTTTTATAACACCCTTCATATTTTCTTTGTCAAGTTCAATCCATGAAGGCAATCCTCTTCTCACCACTGATTCGAGGGCATTCTGCACGCTCGGCAGGTCTTTGTGCCTCACCGCGATCTCATCTCCCGCCTTCACAATATATGAGGGGGAGTTTACCTTCTTGTTGTTCACCGTGACGTGATTGTGCGACACAAGCTGCCGTGCTTCTCTCCGTGATGTGGCGAATCCGAGCCGGTAGACCATGTTGTCGATTCTCCTCTCCAGAAGAACGAGGAAATTGGTTCCCGTAATGCCTTCTTTTCTCTCTGCCATGGTGAAAAATCTTCTGAACTGCTTCTCGCTGAGCCCATAGGTTTTTCTCAGTTTCTGCTTTTCGCGAAGCCTCAGGCCGTATTCCTGAAATTTGCTCTTCGTATCAACATGCTGGCCCGGTGGGTAATTCCTCTTCTCCATTGCGCACTTCTCGGTATAACATCTTTCCCCTTTCAGGAAAAGCTTAATGCCTTCTCTCCGGCATAATCTGCATGATGGTCCTACGTATTTTGACAATGCCCGCCTCCTTACACTCTTCTTCGTTTAGGTGGTCTGCACCCGTTATGTGGTATCGGGGTTACATCTTTTATCAGATGGACTTTCAACCCGGCGCTCTGAAGAGCCCTTAAGGCAGCTTCACGGCCTGCTCCGGGACCTTTTACAAAAACATCAACTGTTTTCATTCCGCTTTCTATGGCCTTCTTCGCCGCGTTTTCCGCCGCGAGCTGTGCCGCGAAAGGCGTGCTCTTCCTCGATCCCTTAAATCCTACGACACCACCGCTCGCCCAGGACACAACATTTCCCTGAGGGTCGGTAATGGTAATAATCGTATTGTTGAAGCTCGACTGTATGTGGACCCCACCGATGGGAACATTCTTTTTGATCTTCTTTTTCGCGCTCTTTTTGGCTTTTGGCATCTACCACCTCATTATTTTCGTTTCATGGAAGTTTTTCTCGGACCTTTTCTTGTTCGCGAATTCGTCCGCGTTCTCTGGCCCCTTACAGGCAAACTCCTTCTGTGTCGAAGTCCCCTGTAGCATCCGATGTCCATGAGTCTCTTGATATTGATACTCATTTCCTTCCTGAGATCGCCCTCGACCTTGTAATTCCTTTCCAGGATATCCCTGATCTTCGATACTTCTTCTTCAGAAAGCGCGTGGGTCCTTGTATTGGGATCAACCCCCGCTTCCGCAAGGATCCTGTTTGAGAGCGTTCTTCCCACACCGTATATGTATGTCAACGCCACTTCTATCCTTTTTTCCCTCGGTATGTCTACACCAGCAATTCGTGCCACTGCCTGCCTCCTTAACCCTGTCTCTGTTTATGCTTGGGGTTTTCGCATATAACCCTGAGAACTCCCTTTCTTTTGATAACCTTGCACTTGTCACATCTCTTTTTCACGGAAGGCTTCACCTTCATAACTTCCTCCTACTTTACCCTGTAAATAATCCTGCCTCTTGTCAGATCATAGGGTGAAAGCTCAACAACGACCTTGTCTCCCCTGAGTATCTTGATGTAATGCATACGCATCTTACCTGACACATGGGCGAGCACTTTGTGCCCGTTGGGAAGCTCCACTCTGAACATGGCATTTGGCAGAGGCTCAATTACTGTTCCCTCAATTTCTATTCCTTCGCCTTTAGGCATAATCCTCTATATTTTACTCAATATCTCGGGGCCGTTGTTGGTAATGACTATTGTATGCTCAAAATGCGCTGAAGGGCTCCCGTCTTTCGTCGCCGCGGTCCATCCATTGTCTTTTATGAAAATATCTTTTTCGCCCATATTTACCATAGGTTCAATAGCAAAAGTCATTCCCGCTTTCAACCTGATACCTGTACCTTTGTCTCCATAATTAGGAAGCTGCGGGTCTTCGTGAAGGCTTCTGCCGATCCCGTGACCGACAAATTCTCTCACAACGGAAAAACCGGCTTCCTCAACACATGTCTGCACAGCATGAGAAATATCATAGAGGCGGTTCCCTTCTTTCGCTTCCTCGATCCCTCTATAGAGCGATTTTTCAGTAACATCGAGGAGGTGTTTGACCTTTCTGGATATTTCTCCCACCGGATAGGTCATGGCCACATCCCCGTAATATCCATCATTGAAAATACCAAAATCAAGGCTGACAATATCACTCTCTTTCAAGACCCTCTCCGACGGCATACCGTGGACAACTTCATCGTTCACCGAAACGCACAGACAATAAGGAAATCCGTTGTAACCTTTGAATGCCGGTCTTAATCCGGGCATTGTATTTATCTTTTCTTCGCAGAGCATTTCCAGTTCTATCGTCTTAACGCCTTCTCTTACAAAATCCTTCAAATAAACCAATATTTCCATGGCGCGCCGGCTCGCGACACGCATTTTTTCTATCTCATTTATGCTTTTTAGTACTACCATTCCGCAATCAGCGCTACCTTACCTTCTCCCCTTAATCCGCTGGGACTTCTTTACAAGCCCGTCGTAGTGTCTGAGAATCAAGTGTGATTCTATCTGCTGGACCGTATCAAGGGCAACACCGACAACAATGAGTAGGGATGTGCCTCCAAAATAAAAAGGAACGTTAAATTTCTGCAGTAAAATAGTTGGAAGCACACAGACAAAAGAGATATAGATGGCGCCCACAAGAGTAATTCTGGTCAGTATCTTGTCGACGTATTCAGCTGTTCTTTTACCCGGCCTTATTCCGGGGATATAGCCGCCATACTTTTTCATATTATCCGCTACATTATCAGGATTAAAAACGATCGCGGTGTAGAAGTAACAGAAGAAGACGATAAAACCGACATAAATAATTTCATGATAAAGTGAGCCGGGGGTTAACATTGTGGCAAATTTTTTCATCGGCTCCCAGGGCATAAAATTAGCTATCGTCGCCGGGAACATAATAATCGATGACGCGAAAATGGGAGGGATAACTCCCGCGGTATTGACCTTAAGCGGCAAATGCGTCGTCTGTCCTCCGAGCATCTTCCGTCCCACAATCCTTTTCGCGTACTGGACAGGTATCCTCCTCTGCGATGTCTCCATAAAAACTATAAAACCAACAACAGCAAAGACCAGCACAAAGAGTATAATAATAAAGAACCAGTTTAATGTGCCTGCTTCCACAAGAGTTATAGTACTTGTAATTGCCCTCGGCAACCTCGCGACAATTCCGGCGAAGATGATAAGGGATATACCGTTTCCGATGCCTTTCTCCGTTATCTGTTCTCCAAGCCACATGATAAAAGCCGTTCCGGCAGTGAGTGTAATCATGGTCATAAGCCTGAAGGCCAATCCCGGATTATATACAACTGCGGGTTGTATGCTCTCCAGGTACATGGCGATGCCATACCCCTGGATAATACTTATTACTATTGTACCGTAACGGGTATACTGGGTGATCTTGCGCCTTCCCGCTTCGCCTTCCTTTGAAAGCTTCTCCAGTGCCGGCACGACAACTGTAAGGAGCTGGAGAATAATGGACGCGCTGATGTACGGCATGATGCCCAGCGCGAACACGGAAAGTCTCTCCAGACCGCCACCGGCAAACATATCGAAGAAACCGAGGATTGTTCCCTTCATCCTCTGCATCATCTCGGCCAGAGCGGCGCCGTCTATTCCCGGTGTCGGTATATGCACACCAAGGCGGTAAACAGCCAGCAGCGCGAGAGTCATAATAATTCTCCGCTTGAGCTCCGGTATCTTTCCGATGTTCTGGAAACCACCCATTAAATGAGTACCTCCACTTCACCGCCCAGGGCTTTTATTTTTTCAATCGCCTTTTGCGAAGCCTTATGGACAGCAATTTTGATCGGGAAATCAATGTCTCCGTTGGAGAGCAGTTTAATGCCGTCTTTCATTTTTTTCACGCAGCCGGCCTGCAGTATGTCCTCAATGCCGACCTTTTCTTTCCCTTTAAAAACTATAAGGTCTCCCACATTGACAAGACCGTATTCTTTCCTGAAAGGATTTTTGAATCCTCTCTTTGGTATCCTTCTCGTCAGCGGCATCTGGCCGCCTTCAAAACTCTTTGATTTGGTGCCGCCGCTTGTTGAGCGCTGTCCCTTATTGCCGTATCCGGCTGTTGTGCCATGGCCCGAACCGGTGCCTCTTCCCACTCTCTTACGCTTCTTTATTGCCCCTGGAATCGGTTTCAGATCTGATAGTTTCATTTATCGAACATCCTCCAAAACAGTAACAAGGTGCATTACCTTTTTTACCATACCCCGTATCTGAGGTGTGTTTTTTACTGTTTTTTCCTCATAGAGCCTCTTAAAACCAAGGCTTTTTATGGTTGCTCTCACGTCATCAGTGCAACTGATAGAGCTTCTTGTCCATTTTATCTTGAGATGACCCATGCTACTCCTCCTCGCCCTTCACCTTCCCTCTCTGCTTCAAAGCCGTCTCTGGCGATTTCAGCATTGCAAGGCCTTTTATTGTCGCTTTCACGACATTATGGTAATTCCTTGAACCATAACATTTGGTCAATATATTGGTAATACCCGCGACTTCAACAACAGCCCGGACCGCTTTGCCGGCGATAACGCCGGTGCCTTCGCTGGCAGGTTTCATGAATACCTGGCTTGTTCCATATTTTGCCACTATGGTGTGGGGAATTGTGCCTTTTATCAGGGATACCTCGACAAGGGTCTTTTTTGCCCGTTCAACGGCTTTTCGTATCGCGTCGGGTACTTCGTTCGCTTTTCCGAGACCATAACCGACGCGCCCTTTTCCGTCACCAACGACAACAATGGCGCTGAAACTGAATCTCCTGCCGCCCTTTACTACCTTCGCAACACGGTTTATATAAACCAACCGGTCCTGTAAATCGAGTTCGCCCGCGTCCATTCGTTTTCTCTCAACCAACACAACCTCCCGTTAAAATTTTAACCCTGCTTCACGCGCGCTTTCCGCGAGAGCTTTTATGCGTCCGTGGTATTTAAAACCATTCCTGTCAAAAACAATATGGGTGATGCCCATACTGACTGCCTTTTTTCCTATTGCCTCGCCCACTTTTTTCGCGGCTTCCACGTTACCGCCGCTCTTCAGGTTTGCCTTGACTTCTTTGCTGAGCGATGAAGCGCCTGTCACTACCTTGCTTTCCGAGTCGTCAACAAGCTGGGCATATATCTGTTCCAAACTCTTATATACACAGAGTCTTGGCTTGTCCTTCGTGCCCTGGATTTTCTTTCTCATCCGTTTCTTTCTTTTTTCACGGGCCTCAACTTTCTCTTTTCTCTGCATCCCTTACTCCTTATTTCTTCCCGCTTTTGCCTGCTTTCTTCCGCAGGGCTTCACCGGCATATTTTACGCCTTTATTCTTATACACATCAGGTTTTCTTAAGCCTCGTATCTTTGCCGCGGTCTGCCCGAGTAATTCCTTATCAATACCCTGAATGGTGATGGCTGTCTGTTTGTCAACCTGAGCGGTGATACCTTTCGGTAACGGGAATGTAATCGGGTGCGAATAACCGAGATAGAAGACGAGGTTTCCGCCCTGCGTCTCCGCGCGATATCCAATACCGACGATTTCAAGTTTTTTCTCAAACCCTTTCGCGACGCCATCCACCATATTAGAGATGAGTGTCCTCATGAGACCGTGATATCCTCTTATTTTTTTCTCATCGCTTGAACGCTGAATTTTCACGACATTTCCGTCGACACTGAGCGTCAACCCTTCCAGAAAGGCCCTCTTCAACGAGCCCTTCGGGCCGGTCACCACTACCTGGCCTTCGGTAAATTCCAGTTTCGTCCCCTGAGGCAGCACTATGGGCATTTTCCCTATTCTTGACATCCTGCACCTCACCAAACCATGAGGAGGGGTTCCCCTCCGATTTTATTTTTACTCGCGTGCCTGTCCGTCATGAGACCTTTCGACGTCGAGAGAACGACAAGACCGATACGGCTTCGCATCTTCGGTATGGTGTCCACTCTCACGTATATCCTTCTGCCCGGTTTGCTCACTCTTTTCAGGCCTGTGATAACACTCTTCGCGTTTTCATCATAACTGATATAGACCTTGAGAAATTTCTTTCTCGCTTCATTAACAAAGGTCTTGTAATTTTTTATATACCCTTCTTCTTTCAGTATCTTCGATATGGCCAATTTCATATTGGAATAAGGAATGTCAACGGATTCATGGCGAGCCATGATCGCGTTTCTGATTCTCGTAAGCATATCGGCAATGGGATCTGTCATACTCATAGCCACCTCACCAGCTCGATTTTATTACACCGGGGACTGCTCCCCTGAGAGAATATTGTCTGAAACATACCCTGCACATCTGAAACTTCCGTAAATACCCTCTTGGTCTGCCGCAGACCTGACATCTGTTCCTGGCCCTAACCTTGAATTTCGGTGTCCTGTTCGCTTTTTCTATCATTGATCTTTTTGCCATTATTCCTCCATCAGGTCCTGAAAGGCATTCCCATAAGTTTCAACAGTTCAAAGCCTTCTTCGTCTGTTTTTGCCGTTGTCGTAACGGTAATATTCATACCTCTTACCTTATCGATCTTGTCATATTCTATTTCCGGAAAAATAATCTGTTCCTTGAGCCCGAGGGTATAGTTGCCTCTGCCGTCAAACGATTTAGGAGATACCCCTTTAAAATCCCTTACCCTGGGAAGGACAATGTGGACGAGTTTATGGAGAAATTCATACATCCTTTCCCTTCTCAACGTCACCATACAGCCGATGGATTGGCCTTCTCTTAATTTAAAAGAAGCGATTGATTTCTTCGATTTCGTAATGACTGGCTTCTGACCCGTTATCAGCTTCAGATCGCCCGACGCGCTATCGAGTACTTTTACATTCTGCAGCGCTTCTCCAAGACCAATATTAACGGTAATCTTCTCGATCTTCGGCACTTCCATGACATTCTTGTATTGAAACCTTCTTATGAGGGCCGACCGCACTTCTTTTTCGTAAAACTCCATGTACTCTGTCTTCAACGACTGCCTCCCGCTACTTATCTATGACTTCCTGACATTTCCTGCAAAATCTGACCTTTTTCCCATCCTCAAGAATCTTTCTTCCTACCTTCACCGGTTTTGAACACTTCTCGCAATATATCATCACATTGGAAATGTGGATGGGGTTTTCTCTTTCCATAATACCGCCCTTGGCCTTCTGGGTCGGTTTAACATGCTTCTTGATCATGTTGACCTTTTCAACAATTAGTCTGTCCTTTTTCGACAGTATCCTCAAAACCTTGCCGGTCTTGCCTTTGCTCTTTCCGGTCATAACCATCACAAGGTCGTTTTTCTTCACGTGATATTGTTTTTCTTCCATTCTCTACCTCATCCTGGTTTTTCAGCGTACTGTCTTTTTCACACTACTTCGGGAGCCAGTGACACAATCTTCATAAACTTCTTCGCTCGAAGCTCTCTTGCTACCGGCCCGAAAATTCTTGTTCCAACGGGTTCATTGTACTGGTTGATAATCACCGCTGAATTATCATCAAATCTGACATAGGAACCATCGGTCCTTCGTATCTCTTTTTTCGTCCTTACGATGACCGCTTTCACCACTTCGCCTTTTTTTACCTTGGCGTTGGGAATCACTTCTTTCACCGAACAGACAATGATATCTCCCACCGTCCCATACCGTTTCTTTGAACCCCCGAGGATCTTGATGCACCCGAGCTTTTTGGCGCCTGAATTGTCGGCTACTTCAAGCTTAGATCTCTCCTGTATCATTTCCCACCTCTTTCTCGCCTGCAGAAAGCTCTTCTTTTTTAATGATTTCTTTTACCAGCCATCGCTTATCTTTGCTGACAGGCCTCACTTCCATAATCATGACTTCATCACCTATCTTGCAGGCGTTGGTTTCATCATGGGCCTTATACCGTATTTTTCTTTTTATAAACTTGTGATATTTGGAATGTTTGAGGAATTTTTCCACTTCCACGACAATGGTCTTGTTCATTTTGTCCTTCACGACAATCCCTGTCATCTTTCTCTTGTTCGCTGTCTGTTTCAATTCCATATGGACCTCTTAGGCGTTTAATTCCTTCTGTCGCAAAATTGTTTCGATCTTTGCCACATCCTTCTTCAGGAGCTTCAACCGCGCCGTATTTTCAAGCTGGCCTGTTGAGTGCTGGAATCGCAGGTTGAAAAGCTCTTCTTTTGTGTCTTTTTTCTTTTTTAAGAGTTCTTCTTTTGTCATCTCTTTCAGATCTTTCGATTTCATTGCTCCTCACTTCTCGCGACAAACTTTGTTCCGATGGGAAGCTTAAAAGAGGCTATCCTCAATGCTTCCCTTGCTTTATCTTCAGGGACCCCAGTAATCTCATAAAGGATCTTTCCGGGGATGACAACGGCAACCCATCCTTCATTGGCGCCTTTTCCTTTTCCCATCCTTGTTTCTGCCGGTTTTTTCGTTATCGGTTTATCGGGAAATACACGGATCCACACCTTGCCGGTTCTTTTTACGTATCTTGTCAGGGCAATTCTGGCCGCTTCAATCTGCCTGGCCGTAACCCAGCCTGCTTCTGTCGCCTGAAGCCCATAATCTCCGAAATTGACTTCATTGCCCCTGCGGGCAACACCCTTCATTTTGCCTTTCATCTGTTTTCTATATTTCACTCGCTTCGGCGAAAGCATTACCGTGCCTCCTGATAAATTTCACCTTTAAAAACCCACACTTTTACGCCTATAATACCGTATTTCGTTGTTGCCACGGCATAGCCGTAATCTATGTCAGCCCTGATAGTCTGAAGAGGCACACGGCCTTCCCTGTACCATTCCGTTCTTGCCATTTCAGCCCCGGCTAGACGTCCAGCACACATGGCTTTGATGCCTTTGGCGCCGAATTTCATAGCCTGCAAAACGTTCTTCTTCATGGCCCTTCTGAATGAAACCCTCCGTTCCATCTGGAGGGCGATATTTTCGGCCACAAGCTGGGCGTCCACTTCGGGTCTTTTTACTTCTGTTATGTTAAGGATTACCTCTTTATCGGTAATCCGCTGGAGTTCTTTCTTGAGGTTCTCGATCTCGGCGCCTTTCCTGCCGATAACAAGACCGGGTCTTGACGTGTAGATATTTATCTTGGCCCGCTTGTCCTTATTGGCGGCACGTTCTATCTCTATCTTTGAGATACCGGCCTGATAAAGCTTCTTTTTCAGAAAAGTCTTTATCGTGATATCTTCATGGAGAAACTTCGCATAGTTTTTCGCGGCAAACCACTTGGAATCCCATGTCCTGATTGTCCCAAGCCTGAAACCGTACGGATGTGTCTTTTGACCCAATTGAACCTCCAGTTTTATGATTCGTCCAAGACGAGCGTTATATGACTCATTCTCTTCCTGACTTTCGTTGCCCTTCCCATGGCTCTCGGAAGAAATCTTTTCAGCGTTGGCCCGCCGTCGACCATGATTGTTTTTACATAGAGATTGTCAATGTCGACATACTTTTTCTGTTTCGCGTTGGCCAGCGCGCTGTCGAGAAGTTTTTTCAATACAAAAGACGCTTTCTGCGGCATATAAGTAAGAAGCCCCATGGCCTCATTGACGTTTTTTGCCTTTATTACATCCGCCACAAGTCTCACTTTCCGCGGGGATATCCTGGTCATTCTTATTTTTGCCTTGATTTCCATAGTTCTATTCCTTTTTCTTTACCACTTTAGCTTTTCTGTCCCCGGAATGGCCATGGAATGTCCTCGTAGGAGAAAACTCACCCAGTTTGTGACCAACCATTTCCTCTGTGACAAAGACAGGTATAAACTTCTTCCCGTTGTGGACCGCAAAGGTGTGTCCCACAAAATCAGGCACAATAGTGGATCTTCTCGACCATGTTTTGATGACCTTTGATCCTTTTGTCCCCTTTGCTTCGTCGACCTTCTTTGCCAGCTTTTCTTCTAAAAATGGCCCTTTATTGAGAGACCTTGCCACGAAAACCTCCCTACCCTCTGAGTTTTATAATAAATTTATCAGTTCTTTTGTTCTTTCTCGTTTTAAGACCTTTTGCCAGTTGTCCCCACGGTGAGCAGGGATGACGTCCGCCTTTGGACCTTCCTTCACCGCCGCCGAGAGGATGATCAACAGGGTTCATTGCCGTTCCTCGTACGGTCGGTCTTGTGCCCTGCCATCTCGGTTTACCGGCTTTTCCGATAGTGATATTTTCATGGTCTATGTTCCCGACCTGACCTATTGTCGCGGTGCAAACAAGATTCACGAGTCTCACACCTCCAGAAGGCAGTCGCACGTGACCGTAGCTCCCCTCTTTCGCGACAAGCTGCGCGTAGCTTCCCGCGCTGCGAGCCAGCTGTCCGCCCTTGCCCGGTTTCATCTCAACATTGTGAACAAAGGTTCCGAGGGGGATGTACTTTAACGGAAGGGTGTTCCCTTCCTTGATTTCCGTATCCGGCTTCTGGCTTGAAACAATCATTTCGCCCACTTTTAATCCAAGAGGGGCAATGATATATCTTTTTTCGCCGTCTACATAATGGATGAGTGCGATATTAGCCGATCTGTTGGGATCATACTCGATGCTGTGGACTTTACCGGGAATCTCAAGTTTATTCCGCTTAAAATCAATAATCCGGTATCTCTTCTTGTGTCCGCCGCCGATATGACGGGTGGTAATCTTTCCGCTGTGGTTTCTGCCGCCGGTTTTCTTAAGTGTGGCAAGCAGAGTTTTTTCCGGTTTCTTCTCCGTGATCTCATCAAAGGTGAGACCGCTCATAAATCGCCTGCCGGCTGAAGTCGGTTTATATTCCTTTACGCCCATTACGCACCCTCAAAAATCGTTATTTTGTCTTTGGGACTCAGCTTCACAATAGCCTTTTTCCAATCAGGCTTTTTCCCCGCAAAGCGTCCCAATCTCTTTTTCTTCCCCTCAAAGTTCGAGACATGCACAGAAACTACCTTTACTTTGAAAAGTTTCTCAACGGCCTTTTTGATTTCTATTTTATTGGCGTCTCTCTGTACCTCAAAAATATACTGGTTACCGGCATCTTTCAGCAGTGTACTTTTTTCCGTTATGATCGGACGTACAACAATATCATATTCGTTCATGATGCCAGCACCTCTTCTATTTTCCGTAACGCGTCGAGCGTTAAAACAAGCTGCTCGTGCTTTATAATATCGTAAACATTTAACCCTTCAACTCTAAGCACTTTCAGATGGGGGATATTCCTCGCTGATTTTTCAATTGTTTCATCTTTCATACCGATAACAAAAAGCGGCTTTGTGAGACTTAACGTCTTCACTATGCCGTTGAAGTTCTTCGTGCTGATGTCGGACAACTCCAGTTTATCGAGGACTTTCATTGCGGAACCCGTATAGCGCACGGTAAGCGCCGACCGTATAGCGCCGCGTCTCATCTTTTTCGTGAGCGTATAGCTGTAGTCTCTCGGTTGCGGTCCGAATACGATACCACCACCGACCATAAGAGGGGACCGCTCGGTACCGCGCCGGGCATTGCCTGTACCTTTCTGTTTGTACGGTTTCTTCCCGCCACCGCTTACGTCTTTTCTTGTTTTTGTCTGGACCGTTCCTCGCCGTCTGCTTGCGAGCTGCATTTTCACGACATCATGGATGAGGTGCGGTTTAACATCGCAATTAAAGACTTCATCCTTGATTTCTACTTCTCCTACCTTCGCGCCTTTCATATCCAGCAATTCTGTTACCGCCATGGAAAACTCCTATGATTTTATCTCCACATCGACCCCGGCTGCCAACTCCAGTTTCATCAACGCGTCGACTGTCTGTTGTGTGGGATCAACGATGTCCATTAATCTCTTATGCGTCCTTACTTCAAACTGCTCTCTTGATTTTTTATCAATATGAGGGGACCTGAGTACGCAGTATTTCTGGATTCTCGTCGGCAGCGGCACCGGTCCAACAACTTGCGCGCCTGTCTTCTTTGCCGCGTCTACTATTTCCTTCACCGATTGATCAAGTAACCTATGATCAAAGGCCTTCAGGCATATCCTGATTCTCTGCCTCATCTTCTTCCCCTTTATTCTATAATCTCGGTAACAACACCGGCGCCTAC
>JAEAME010001775.1_pt1 | contig 13940 bp, 9 predicted proteins | sample 8958731 | NCBI WGS metagenome assembly JAEAME01 (sample SAMN16933194, study PRJNA681113) | bioreactor sludge metagenome | isolation source: anerobic bioreactor sludge (Control) | place: India:Bengaluru | collected 2018-10-24 | reverse complement strand
CCCCAATAAAAAAACCAGTATTCTGAAACTCAAAGTAATACTGGGATTTTAGTTTTATGGTTAAATGGAATAATAGACCCCGAAATGAGGTATTCTATTTGGTTTTATTTTTCCAATTTTCTGTGGACAAAGTGGTGATTTTTTTCATAGGGATCGACGGCTTACTCGTCGAAACCTTTTAAAGCTCTAATGACTAAGTTTCTTGTTCTACAGCTTTCGGCTCCTCGACCTCTTCAACGCTATCAGTCGGCGTTCGCTCGTCTTTGATTTTATTGATGTAACATTTCCAATGGTAAGTAGTGGCGCTATGAACCGGGACAAATGCTTTTCCTTTGATTTCTTTTTTGCAGTAGTGGCAGAGAACTACCCCTTCCATATTTGATTCCTCCGCAGAATTGTCATGTTAACTTGGCTTCGCTGAATTTAATTATACAATCAGAATTAAGAAAGTTCCCATTTATTCAAAATTTTTGTAAAATTATACAAATTTTATGCCACTATTTTATTCCATCTGGAATATGAAGGATAGATTCATATTAATATTTTGCATGGCATGACAGTATTTTCAATTAGGTGCTACACTTGGTTGCCACAATACTTTCTCGTATCACTAAAAAAGAACTTGATTTTGAAAAAAAAACTATTATTATATACTTCATGATTTTCTGTTTTATTAAAAAAGGCTGTAATAAATTAAAACACTCCGAGAATTGAATCATGTCATTGAACAAAATTATAATTGATGCGATGGGCGGCGATCATGCTCCTGAAGAAATTATTAAAGGCGCCGCCTGGGCTTGTCGCGAAAACTCAACTATTCATTGTATTTTTGTCGGTAAGCGCGAGGAAATTCATCCTTTAGTTGCAGCCCAGCGTATCGCTGCCGATCGCTGGTCGATTGTTCATGCGTCTGAGGTGATTGCGATGGATGATCCGCCAAAAGAAGCTGTCAATGAAAAAAATGATGCTTCGATAAATGTTGCAGCGAGATTGATTCTTGATCATGCAGGTAATGCCCTGGTGAGCGCTGGAAATACGGGAGCGACTATCTTTTCCTGTTCTAAATATGTACCGCGTGTGCCTGGGATCGAACGCGCAGTTTTAGCTGCAATTTTGCCGGTAGCCAAAAATAAAAGAAGTGATCCGGGTATTTCGATTTTCTTAGATGTAGGCGCCACCCTTCATTGCACAGTCAATCAGCTCATTAGTTTTGCTATTATGGGAAGGCAGTATGCTCGGAGAGTAATGTCCATCGAAAATCCACGAATCGGGTTATTAAATATTGGCGAGGAGGAATCCAAAGGACATGACATATTAGTAGAAACCAACCAGGCATTGCGCAGCAGTCCTCAGTTCAATTTCATCGGCAATATTGAAGGCAAGGACATGATGACTGGGATTGCTGATGTTATTATTACGGAAGGGATTACCGGCAACATTGTGTTAAAATGCCTTGAAGGTATGGCAGAAATGACCATCAAAACCGGCAAGAAAATCTGGAAAAAGAATTTGTTATCAAAATTGGGCTTGACGATGCTCGCTCCAATCCTAAAAAAATTAAAGAAGCGATTGGACTATACTGAATACGGTGGCGCCCCCATTCTTGGCTTTCAAAATTTAATTGTAAAAGCTCATGGCAGATCAAAAGCCAAAGCGATCAAAAATGCGATTCTGTTTGCTGAAAAATCAATCGAAAACGAATTGGTAAAACATATTGAAATCTCCATGAAAGATTTTTATATTCATCTGTTCGATCACAACGAAGAATTGAAATAGAAGGCCAACATAGCTAAACAGCAATCGGAAACTACTCACCTGTCATTAAAAGAGGAGCTATATTATGACCCCAAGAAAGTTTGGAACGATTTCCAGAGTTTTCCTTTTTACTCTAATTATCTCAATCATCTGTTTTCTGATAAGCTGCGGAGGAGGAAAAATGCCAGCCTATAAAAATCCTGACCTAACTATCGAAACCAGAGTAACCGATTTAATAGGTAGAATGACACTGGAAGAAAAAATTGCGCAATTACAATGCACCCTCGCTGAAGTGGAAGGCACCGATCTGGTCGAGAAAAATGCCATCGGAAATGTTGGATGCATACTCCGACCTTATGCTGCTAAAGAGGCGGCCGAAAAGATGAATCGAATCCAGAAAACCGCACTTGAAAAAACCAGATTGGGTATTCCTATTTTGATGCATGATGAAGCGCTGCACGGTCTGGTTGGCAATGCGGCAACCAGCTTCCCTCAAGCCATTGGTCTGGCAGCGACCTGGAATACAGAGTTGATGAAACAAGTTGCTGCTGCGATTGCACTGGAAACCAAAAGCCGGGGCATTCGCCAGGCGCTCTCCCCGGTCGTGAATATCGCCCGCGATGTTCGCTGGGGTAGGGTAGAAGAGACTTACGGCGAAGATCCGTTTCTAACGGCACGAATGGGGGTCGCCTTCTGCAAAAGCTTCGAGGATGAAGGCGTCATCACCACGCCAAAACATTACGCTGCCAATGTCGGGGATGGCGGCAGAGATAGTAATCCCATCCATTTTTCCGAGCGCCTCATGCGGGAGATTTATTTTCCGGGTTTCAAAGCCTGTTTTCAAGAAGGAAAGGCGAGGTCGGTAATGGCCGCCTATAATTCTTATGATGGAACGCCCTGTTCCTCGAATCACTGGCTGCTGACGGAAATTTTACGAAACGAATGGGGATTCCAAGGAATCGTGGTCTCGGATTACGGCTCTGTCGGCGGCATTTTTGACCTGCATCGCACTGCTGCGACCAAAGAGGATGCGGCAAAACAAGCCATCGAAGCGGGTTTGGATATCGAATTGCCCAATATTTATATTTATGGCGAGCCATTGCTCAACGCCGTGAAGCAAGGTCTGGTTTCAGAGGCGACCATCGATGAATCGGTGCGACGGCTTCTTACATTAAAATTCGAGTTGGGTTTATTTGATGATCCATATAGCGATCCCCAAGAAGCAGAAGCCTTAAATGATAGCAAAGGGAATCGAGAACTGGCGCTTAATGCGGCGCGGGAGACGATTGTTTTACTGAAGAATGAAAATAATGTATTACCATTGGATATTGAAAAAATAAAATCAGTGGCTGTAATCGGACCCTTTGCTGATGTGGCGAAGCTTGGCGGCTATAGTGGTTTTGGCACGAAATCCGTTACTCCTCTCGAAGGTATCAAAAATAAAGCTTCATCAGCAGCTGCGGTTATTTTTGAAAAAGGCTGTGAGGTTGCGCCCGCCATGCTTACACCAATTTTGGCTGAGCACCTCATTCCCTCCGATGGAAAAGCTGGTGAACGGGGACTCAAGGGGGAATATTTTAATAACATGAACCTTGCTGGCGAACCCGCATTGATTCGGATTGATCCACAGGTTCATTTTGATTGGGGTGGTCAGTCTCCGGATGAGGCTATTCATACCGAGCAATTCTCAGTGCGATGGACTGGTAAGCTGGTTCCGCCTGAAAGTGGTGAATACCAAATTGGGGTGACGACCGATGATGGCGTTCGGCTGTACATCGATGGCAAGTTGGTCACCGAGTACTGGCAGGATCGTGGCCCGACTACCAATATTGTTACCATGAAATTGGAGAAAGGACGGCAGTACGATATTCGCATGGAATATTACGAAAATCTTGGTGGCGCCGTTGCCAGCCTGGGCTGGGATTTTGAGCCTGATTCTGACCGGTCGCTGCAAAAAGCGGTGCAGGAGGCGAAGAATGCTGATGTAACAATTGTGTTCCCAGGGATTATTGAAGGCGAAGGCAGAGATCGTGCCAGTCTCGACCTGCCGGGTCAGCAAGAAAATTTAATCAAGCAGATCGCTGAAACTGGAAAACCGGTGATCGTCGTTTTGACCAATGGCAGTGCCGTGACGATGTTGAATTGGAAGGAAAAAGTATCGGCAATCGTGGAAGCCTGGTATCCGGGCGAAGAAGGTGGCAATGCGATAGCCGATGTTTTGTTTGGCGATTATAACCCCGGTGGAAAATTGCCCATCACTTTTCCGCTGTCCGTGGCGCAGGTGCCGCTTTATTATAATACCAAGCCGACCGGCCGAGGATATGATTACGTGGACATGAGCGGCAAGCCGTTGTTCCCATTTGGGCATGGATTGAGCTACACTCAATTTGAATATAGCAATTTAAAAATCGATCAGAAAAAGATCAAATCCAATGAACGGGCAGTCGTTTCATTTGACATTAAAAATATCGGCAAATTAGCCGGGGATGAGGTGGTTCAGCTTTATCTTCATGATGTAATAGGCAGCGTGTCCCGGCCATTGAAAGAACTGAAAGGTTTCAAAAGAATCAGCCTGAAACCGGGTGAGAAAGAATCCCTCACGTTCGAGCTGATGCCCGACGATCTTTCGCTCTGGGATGCGAATATGAACTGGATCGTTGAGCCCGGAACGTTTGAAGTGATGATGGGCAGCTCGTCGGAGGATATACGATTGCAGGGAATATTTGAAGTGGTAATGTAGAACTAGCTGGCAGCCACTTTTCTGGTCTTAGAAATGAAATCCCACAGAAATAATTTATTAAAAAATCATTTCTGTGGGATCACGCCGAGGCGAATGCGCCTGGGCGCATTTCATTTTTTTTTAGGTAGATATTATTCTTTTGGTTTTACCTTGTCCAAGGTGGGATTCACATACAAAATCATTCCATCAAAATCCTGCTGAATTTTTTTATAATTTTTTTGCTCAGCATATTCGATCAACGGTTTATTAAGATCACCCTTTCCAAATAAATCCACTAAAATCGCGCCAGGTCGATCTTCTTCAAATAGGTCACCAATATTTTGGGAGGAAACATAGGAATATTTTTGGACGATTCTTTCCGGCAATAAATTGCCAAGTCTGAAGATGAATGTTCCCGAAGCCAGCTCTTTATAAATTGGCAAGCCAGCTTCCAGCGCATAGACTGGCTCGAGTGTGGCGATTTTTTGATTTTGATCGACCGTTCCAATTGAATTTTTTATCTGTTGTGCTACACGATGAATTTCACTGCAACTCCATTTGTTCGGTCTGGCAAGCAGACCTATATCCTTAAAAAGAGGCGCGCCACTGCCACAGAAAGAGACCAGGACCAAACAAGCCATCAAAATATTCATAAATTTTTTATTTAGCTTGTTGAGATCACGGTACCAAAAAGCGATCAGGATCAAAATATAAGGAAATGGCAACATGAAGTAGTGAAACCATAGTGGAGTTGGCACAAATGCCGCTATTACTGCCAATAGAAAAAGAAAAAAGCAAAATAAGTGCTCCATTTTCGGCAGACGGAACAATCTGGTTTTCAATTGTCTGTCGCCGAATTGAATTAAGATTAAAAACAGGGTGCCAATTATTAAAGCGATATTGGCTGGGGATTTTAATAATCTGAGGCCGAAATTCAATTTGGCTGCTGACGACATGGTATGCGTGTAGCCAGTGACCTCGCGATAGATGGTGTTTAACTGATGATAGCCGAGATTGTTGAACATAAATATTTCAATATCCCTTAACAGATAATAACAAACCGGAATTAAACCAATAATTAATCCAATTGAAAAGGGAATCATTGTTTTGAAAATTCGTTGTTTGAAAACCAGAGTTTTCGGATATAGTAAAGTTAAGATCAGGAACGGAGGCAGTGTCGCTGCATAATAAAGCTTTGTTCCGATGGAAACGGCAATCGCCATTCCACTGAACAATATTCCTACCCAACGAGATGTGTTGGACGAAAGACCGAACAGAAATAAATAAATTCCCAACAAGGAAAATGCAAGAGGTATGATTGTATTCGCTGAATATTTCATGGTAAAGATCGTAATATCATTAAATAAAAATAATAGGAGCATGTCCAAAGCGAATAAGGTATTTTTGGTGATCCTCGAAGTGATCAAGAATAGTAGCCAGCCTGAGATCACCATAAAAAAGAAATTTATCAATTCAGCAGTGAGGAAATAATGACTTGTACCAGTAATATGAAAAATTAATCCATAAAATAAGGGAAGATCGGGCATTTGCAAAAATGGAAAATCCTGATAAAGTGAATGCTGCTGAATCAAAACACCGGCGCTAATATACATACTCTCGTCGTCCCAGGGTTCCTCGATCATCATGTATGAAAATATGCCCAGATTTAAAATGATAAAAATCAGGGCAATGATTATATTGCTTGTTTTATTCGGATTCATTATTAGATTGAGCTTAATTGTTTTTTATAGCAGCTACACGGTTTGATCTATTTTATCTCATTATCTAGCAACAAGTCTTTAGACAATTGCCACAGTCTCTTGGATTCAATTTGGTTGATATCACTTCAAAAAATTCATTCATATTTGAATAAACCAGCAGTGCTTGCGCTATAATAGATGATAAAGGGGTGAATTGCAAAAACTGATGTGGATTTTAACAAATTTTTTATTTATCAACAGGCATTTGGATTACGCATATCAGAAAATTTATTGTATAATATCTCGTTAGAATTTTAGGTTAAAAGTTTTTATTCATTCTTCAATTTCAAATAGTGAATTAAGGGGGAAATTATGATTATATTTTATAATGATCCTGATTGAGGAATCTACTATGACCACCAATTTTGCAGGTTCGAATCAAAACTCCCCTTCTTTTTTGACATCAAAATTCTCTTTTTATCTAATTGTCCTGCTATGGTTGTTTTTAAATTTAGCTAACTACTGGTACGTTGATGGTGATGATCTGGCATCGGGTTATATTGCCTCAAGATTGTTAGCTGAGAAAAAAATAACCCATGTGTATGCTTATGCAGATACATGTTATTCCACACAGGATGATCCAGTTTGGAATTCTCTGGCTCTCGAGACTGGTTTCTTCGGCCGCCCACATCCATACGTACAAATTCCGATATATGCCTACTTATTGAAACCACTGGCGACACGAGTAGATTACAAGCTCTTTAAACATATTTTTCTCTGCATCATTTTATTGAGCATGATGGCAAGTATCATCCTGGTTTTCAGATTGTGGCTGCCAGAGCTTCTGCAACCCATTCCGTTTATTATTTTTCTTCTTTTATTTTCAGTATCTATTCCATTTCAATATTCAATGCAGTTATTGCAGACTCATCCAATTATTATTTTTTTTATTATTCTTGGTATTTATCTGGAACGGAACGAAAAACCTTTTATTGGAGGTTTGATTCTTTCAATCGCAATTGCAATCAAATTGACACCTGTTTTACTAATTGTCTATTGGATTATTGTCAAAAGGTATCGTGCGGTGCTGGGTGTAATAACAGGATTGGTTACAATTGCTCTATTAAGTGTGATATTTGTCGGCATAGATGCTCATACTTTTTATATAAAACGTCTATTTCAAATCAATTCTATTACGCTGGTAGGCTTCAACAATCAGAGCATTCGATCCGTTCTCGCACGTTTCTTTTTAGCATATGATGCGATGTTCAAATTGAAGATGCACGAAACTCCTATACTCATTTCGATTTTCAATACACTTATTTGCTTATTTTTATTTGGTCTTTTTGTACTAAGATGGTTCTATGATAAGGAGCAGCGTTCAAAATTGGAACACAAATATATTTCCATTATTTTGATTCTTCAGACAATCTGCTCTCCTATAGCATGGACGCATTATTTCACTATTTTATTTGTTCCATTCGCAATCGCTTATTCCTTTATAAGAACAGAAAAGTCACTCGGAAGCAAGATTTTCTTTTGGAGTTTAATTCTTATTAACCTGCCAATCATCGCACCATTTCCTTATCGAATTAAGAATATATCAGGTAACAACATTATCCTGTTTGGATTTTATTCCTCATTGGCGCTTTTGGTCTATTTGCTATTTCAAAAGGCAGACTATCAAAATGACTGATTCTAAATTTCAATTGTTACTCTGAGCAAATTTTGAAAAAATTTGACCTTTTTCTTTTCTGGATAGCAATATAATGAATCAATCACAGCCAACACTTTCTCTTGATCAATGATTTTCATTTTAAATTGAAAATAGGTGAGCCAAAACACTGGCTCTGGATCTGTGGAATGTGTTTCAGCAAGATGTTCAAGTATAGATAAATCGCAAGCCGTTTCCAACATTTTTTTTGACTGCTCAACCTCGATTTTGAATTTTGAATAATGAAAGGCATAAGAAAATAAATACGTATTTGCGACAGAAGGATTCTTTTTCAATTCTCGTTGGATAAAGTCCGGAGTAATTCTGAAGGGCTGTTTAATTGTGGTGGTTAAAAGTCCAATAGTTCCAGTTAACAGAATAATTAACATGGCACATAACATTTGCTCTGATAAATTTCTAAATTCAAACGATGGCTGTTTTGCCAACGCTTTTTTTATTGATCCAATAAGTTTGGAATTCATCAATTTTGAACCAGGAAGATTATAGACAAGCATATAAATTATTACAGCTAACAAAACACCCGCCAGCACATCTATAAGGTAGTGATCTCCCCGATAGATAATTCCTATCAATACCGATAACCCATAGAAAGTCAACAGCAGCGAAATTCGTTTAAAATGGTAGAACGCAATTAAAAATATAAGTGTTGGAAATGCCGCATGTAAAGAGGGCATTGCTGCAATCGGATTGACATCCAGCGCTTTTTGCAACGATGGAACAGTGATATTATACAATAAAGCCGATATATGTTTTATAGGAGGAATCATTTGAAAAGTATTTGCTGCCATCCATGGAGGAACAGTCGGTATAATAAAATAAAAAAAGCCACCGCAATACATAAGTGATAACATGGAAAAACGATACCTTTTAAATCCCTCGTATTTAAAAAACCACACAACTAAACCAAACGCTAAAAAAACAAAAAAATGAGATCCGTATATTATAACAAAAAATCTATCCAGGATACCTGAAAACGGAAACTGCTGGAAGCAATTTTGAAGGATCGCAGGATATATGTTATTGCATCCAAGAACTAATTCAAAATCGAGAGCATAGTTTTGGTAGACCGGCAATTCAAAGCGCGTGATTAGGGCATAGATAAAACCTCTTAAGCTATCAAAAAGTATGACAAGACTAAGATAAATAGCCCAATCCTTTAGGAATTGTGTTCCACGTTTTGAAACCAGAGCGGCCGAGAATAGAAATGGAAGGATGATCGTTTTTGTCATAAAGCCATAGCGGCCTATCATGCACAGGATCAGAAGGATAATGACGTACAGATTTATCAGACAAATTACAATATCTGGTATCTTTTGATTTGTTCGTGAGATGCATTTTCAGCTTTGGAGCAAAGTAATTGCAATCGACTTGTTTATCTGTTTAAATCATTATAGTGATAATGCAATTTTAATGCGTAATGAATTTTTGATAACAATGATTGTGAAAATTTTAGCCGATCACTTATTACGATAATTCATTTATTGACAAAAATACCTTGACTTTTTCATTAGAATTAATTAGTTTAAATTTCTTAAAAAATGATTTGAATTCTTGATAGTGAAATATGAATTGAGTGATAGATAAAGCTGACATGAGATAAATCACTCATAAAAAGGTCGGCATTAAAAAAATATTTGAATAACTGTTGATGATTTTCTTCTGCATGATGAGCAAATATGTTTATAAGATTCTAAACTGATCATGAAATTTTGCCGCTGAAAAGCGAAAATACAACGAATTAGAAATTTAGAGGAGATATTGAATGAGTGAAGTGGAGTTTGTTAACCTGACAATAGATGGCAAAAAAATTTCCGTTCTCAAGGGTACAACGATCCTGAATGCTGCACTGCATAATGGAATCAAAATTCCACATCTCTGTTATCATGTTAAAACCGGTCAGGCAGCCTTATGCCGGGTTTGCGTTGTGGAAGTTGATGGAATGAAAGGTTTGCAAACTGCCTGTTCTGTACCGGTGAAGGAAGGTATGGTGGTTCATGCAACAACTGAGCGAACGCTTGCCGTACGTCGCATGATTGTGGAATTGCTGTTGAGCAGCGGTCACCATAATTGTATAGCTTGTGAGAGAAATGGTCGTTGCGAGCTGCAAGATGCGGCTTATCTGCTCGGTATCGAAACTCCATCTTATCCTATTCATGATAAAAAACTGCCACTTGATGAATCCAGTCCTGGCATTGTTTACGATCCCAATAAATGTATTCAATGTTTTCGATGTATCAAAGGCTGCAACAACGTCGTGATCAATCGCGTGCTGGATATGGGCTGGCGCAGTAACCATTCGGTGGTCATCTGCGATGACGATAAATCGATGGGAGAATCGACTTGCGTTCAGTGCGGCGAGTGTGTTCAACTTTGTCCCGTAGGCGCTTTGACTGAAAAGCTGGCTATTGGTAAGGGGCGTAGTTACGAGATGAAAAAAGTACAAACTACGTGCACCTATTGCGGTGTCGGGTGTCAACTCGAATTGCACATCAAAGACAACCAGATCGTTCGGGTTTACGGTGTTGAAGGCGATACTGATAATGAAGGCTCGCTTTGTGTGAAGGGACGATTTGGCAACGATTTTGTCAGCTCGCCCAATCGGCTGACCAAACCATTATTGAGAAAGAATGGAAAATTGGAAGAGGTTTCGTGGGATGAGGCGCTGGATTTTACGGCGAATAAGTTAGCCGAGATTAAGAATAAATATGGTTCTGGCTCAATTGCTGGTTTAACGTCAGCGAAATGCACCAACGAAGAAAATTACATCTTTCAAAAATTCATGCGGGCAGTGATCAAAACCAACAATGTCGATCATTGCGCCCGTCTTTGACACAGCTCCACCGTAGCCGGTCTGGCTGCAACATTAGGCTCTGGCGCAATGACCAATTCGATGCGCGAATTCAAAGATTCTGATATGTTTTTCATCATTGGCTCCAATACCACAGAGAATCACCCAGTCATTGCTTATTATGTTAAGCAGGCGGTGGCTAAAGGCGCAAAACTCATCGTTGCTGATCCACGCCGCATCGATCTGGTGGATCATGCCACCTATTGGCTGCAACAGCGCAATGGCACTGATATTGCGCTAATTAACGGTATAATGAACGTGATCATCACCGAGGGATTGGAAGCTAAAGAATACATCCAGAATCGTACTGAAAATTATGAAGCGTTCAAAGAAAATGTTTTAAAATACGATCTCAAAAGAGTCGAAAAAATTACGGGCGTGCCGGCGGATTTGATTCGCCAGGCAGCGATCGAATATGCGAAGGCGGACAAAGCCGCGCTGCTGTATTGCATGGGCATCACCCAGCATATCACCGGAACGAATAATGTAAAATCGCTGGTGAACCTGCAACTCTTGACCGGCAATATCGGCAAGTATGGCGCGGGCATCAATCCGCTGCGAGGGCAGTCCAATGTGCAGGGCGCCTGCGATATGGGTGGACTGGTGAATGTTTTTCCTGCTTATCAGCCAGTAACTAACCCTGATATCCGCAAGAAATTCGAGCAATTTTGGGGCGTCGAAAATCTGGATGACAAGATTGGCCTGACCGTGGTGGAGATGTTCAATGCAGCTGAAGAAGGAAAAGTGAAAGCGATCTATGTCATGGGAGAAAATCCGGTACTCTCCGATCCCAATGGCAATCACATTGAACATGCGATCAAAAACTTAGACCTGCTCATCGTCCAGGATATTATGCTCACCGAGACGGCGCAGCAAGCGACGATCGTTTTCCCCGCGCCAAGCTTTGCAGAAAAAGATGGCACGATCTCCAATACCAGCCGTCGGGTACAACGGATAAGAAAAGCAATTGAGCCTCCCGGCGAAGTCAGGCAGGATTATGATATTATCCATGAGGTAGCAAAACGGATGGGTTATCCGAATTTATCGCCGGGAACGCCGGAACAAATTTTTGAAGAGATACGGAAATGCACGCCTTCGTATGCTGGTATCAATTACAAGCGACTGGAGAAAAGCGGTATTCAATGGCCATGCCCCAATGAAGAGCATCCTGGCACCGCGATTTTGCACAAAGAAAAATTCGCGCGGGGTCTGGCTTTATTCTCAGTTTGCGAGCATCTTGAGCCAGCGGAGCCGCCTGATAAAGAATATCCCTTTATCCTATCAACCGGACGAATCCTATATCATTACCATACTTCGAGCATGTCTGGTAATTCCAAGGTACTGAGCGAGAAGGCACCGGAGAATTACATTGAGATTCATCCCGCCGATGCAGAACGGTTAAAGATCAAAGGTGGCGAGTTTGTCCGGGTGCGCAGCCGTCGGGGTGAAATAAAAGTCAGAGCATTGATTTCCGAGCGGCCGTTCAAAGGCGGCGTTTTTTTGCCCTGGCATTATGCAGATTCAGCGGCGAATCTTTTGACCATTGATGCGCTGGATCCGATTGCCAAAATTCCAGAGTACAAGGTGGCGGCGGTGGCAATTGAGAAAGTCTAAAATTTAAATATCATTTTAAACCCACTGACCGGTCACTTGGAGTGACCGGTCAGTGATATATATTTAACTAAAAATTGAGAGGGAAGAAAGTATGAGCAATGAGAAACTGGAAAGCAAGCGCTGGATAATTGCGATTGCGGCGGTTGTTATGCAGTTATGTCTTGGTACTGTTTACGCCTGGTCAGTCTATAAAAAACCGCTAATGGTAGCTCATTCGTGGAGTGAAACAGCAACTCAAATCACCTTCATGATCTGTATAGGTGTAATCGGTCTGGCAGCAGCTTTCGGAGGAATTTTAGTCGATAAAAAAGGTCCACGCTTTGTGGCGACAATCGGTGGAATCCTTTTTGGTATCGGTACGCTACTTGCTGGCTGGGCAGATCAAATAGGGAATTTGTTTATGCTTTATCTGGGATTTGGATTGATCGCTGGACTGGGTAATGGATTTGGCTATGTAACACCCATTGCAACTTTGATTCGCTGGTTTCCAGACAAAAGAGGATTAGTAACGGGACTGGCTGTGATGGGTTTCGGGCTGGGGGCGTTTTTCATGGGACGTATAGCACCGGGAATGATTAACAATATGGGCGTCGCAAATACATTTTATATCTGGGGCGTTATATTTTTGGTTTTGGTAACTGGAGCAGCTCAATTCTACAAGAATCCGCCTAAAGGGTGGCTGCCGGCTGGTTTCAGTCCTTCAGCGAAGACTGTTTCGGCGGCTGAGTCCTTTACAATTGGACAGGCAATTAAGACACCGCAATGGTGGATGCTATGGGCCATGCTTCTTTTAAATATCTCTGCTGGATTGGGATTATTGTCACAGCTCTCTCCAATGGCGCAAGAAAGATTGAGCAAAACCATTTTGGATCCGAAAGCCTTGGCTGTCGCAGGTGGCACAATTTTAGCGATTGCATCTATCTTTAATGGGCTTGGCCGGCTGTTCTGGGCATGGTTATCCGATAGCATCGGAAGAAAAACTGTATTTATTACCATGTTTATTACTCAGGCGATCCTCTATATCTTTCTGCCTCAGATAGCATCAGCGACGTTCTTTGCTGTCATAGCCTGTTATCTGCTCTCCTGTTACGGCGGCGGATTTGCCACCATGCCAGCATTTGCAGCGGATTCATTTGGCCCTGCAAATATTGGCAGAGTTTACGGTGTTATGTTAACAGCATGGAGTGTGGCAGGAGTTGTTGGTCCGTTAGTGTTTGCAAAGCTCAAAGGCATTGCGCTTTATGTCGCTGCTGGATTACTCATTTTGGGCTTGATAATCGCAGTGCTCTATAAACGCCCACAATCGAAAACTGCATAGCTTGGGCAGCAGGCACTAATTTGAATTAAAATCACTAAAAAAGATATGGACGCAAAGCATAGTGAGGATCACAGCGTTCACCCAAAAATTGAAGCCTGGTGATCGCTGTGAACTGCTTACAAGACTCTGTGTCTAATTGATTTCTTAAAAATTATTAAGGATTTTCTAATGCAAGCAATTAAAGATAATTTGATCAAAATTTTTGAATATGCCCTCAATCAAGAAAGAACCGGAATGAGCTTTTTTTCCAC
>JAEAME010001773.1_pt1 | contig 13947 bp, 2 predicted proteins | sample 8958731 | NCBI WGS metagenome assembly JAEAME01 (sample SAMN16933194, study PRJNA681113) | bioreactor sludge metagenome | isolation source: anerobic bioreactor sludge (Control) | place: India:Bengaluru | collected 2018-10-24 | reverse complement strand
ATGCACAACTGACCCTGTATGCTGTACCAATCCTGTCGGTGTCCGGTCCATTTGTTTAATATAAACTAAAAATACCGGAAAAAATCATCTCCAAGTCCGGAAAAAATCATGAGAAAATCCCGGGAAAAATCAAGATAAGAAAAGGGACAGTTGAAAGACTGTTCCTCAAACCATATCCTTTGTTGCAGGATCAACCACAGCAAAGGAGGATAAGGAGAAGTGATCAACATGTCCCAAATCAATGATATCAGAGAAGCCTACGCAGAAACAGGGAAAGTCGCGCCGGTAGCGCGAAAATTTCAGGTCGACGAGAAAACAGTACGAAAGTATATCCGAAAGGAAGATTTTTCTCCGAAACCACCGATTTCGGAGGAACGCGAATCCAGACTGGATCCTTATAAGGCGAAGATTCGGGAATGGATCGACGCAGACGAAAACGTCTGGTACAAACAACGACACACCGCCCGACGCATCTACGATCGACTCATGTTCGGAACCGGGATCGTCGATATGGAGCGTGGGCAATTCTCGGAAGCCAAACCCTTCACTTTTCAGACGGACACCTCGATCGCGAGGAATTCCTGGTGCTACACCGACTCGCTCGAATACAAAACCGCCGAAGAGATCCTTTGTAGCATGATCGATATCGTCAGCAAGAACGGATCTCTGCTCCTCAATGTCGGCCCGAGAGCGGACGGGTCGATCGCTCCGAAGGACCGGGAGATCCTCCAAACCATCGGCCGTTGGCTCTCCGTTAACGGGGAGGCGATCTATGGAAGCAGGCCGTGGAGAAAGCCGGCCGAAGGTCCGACCCGCATTTCGGAGGGTATGTTTTCGGAAGAAACGGTCTCGTATACAAAAGAGGATTTTCGATTCACCGTGACCGGCGGATCGATCAATGTGTTTGCAATGAAATACCCGGAGGACGGGAAGCTCCTGATCCGGTCTTTTGCCGAGACCCAAAATCAGAATGCCCCGGAATTTCACGGAATCATATCCGACGTTTCCGTTCTCGGGTCCGACGAAAAGCCGGTGTGGCGCGTGTCGGAAGAAGGTCTTTATGTTGAGACTGAACGGGTCCGGAACGATTTGCCGGTCGTCATCCGTGTTGCGATCCGATGACCGGACGGACGGCTCGCTTTTCGAAACGGGATATTACCGTTCTACGAAAAAATCTCTGAAAATTTATCGGTGACCTCTTCGATCGCATTCGCGGAGTTGTTGAACGATTCGGTGAGATTGGGGAATTGCTTGTACAACTCCGAATCGAATCATGGATTCTGCTTTTTGATGATCTCGTGAAGCGCATAGTCGATCTTGTGAAACTCCTCAAGATCCTGATCTCATTTTATCTAAACGCTATTTCCAAACGGATATTTATTGACTGAGCCCGAGATGCTCGAAATCATCCCGATCGAATGTCTTTAGAAATTATGGGGTGTTGTTTTCTCTTGATCTGTGATACCTTTTTCTTGTCGTTTCATTCGCATTGGTATTGCCGAAGCGATGGTATTGTGCATAACAAATTGTGATCTCGGGATAACGGAAAGGATTCATTATGTTTCGATACATTACTGTTAAAACAATTCATAACGCCATTCGAAACAGCAAGGATATTCAGAATAAGGCACGGAGGGAAAATAGCTTCGTGGGAAGTGAAGTTGCTGTGGATATTTCTCCAGCGGATCATTTTTCACTTGTTTTGAATATGCTTTTCGTGAATATTAAGTTTATGGATGTTCTATTGGTTATCTTATTCTCGTTTGGTCTGATCTTTCTCGCATCCGGGGTGGTTGATTATTCCCTTATTTTTTTCGGAATGGCGCTGTTTTGTTTCTTGTATTTGTTTTTTTTAGCATTCATGAAAAGCGTCGCTCATGTCAATACCTCGAAAATCGGGTACGGATTTTCGCAAAACGGACTATATGTTAAGGATGAAAACGGTTACCTTTGTCTTCCGTGGGAGAACCTTCGGGTGCGGGAAACCAGGAAACATTGTTTCATATATTTCTCCCCATTTGGGGCTTTGATGATACCGAAACGTAGCATTACTGAAGAGCAGAAATCAATGATAGAGGATTTCGTTCGCACGTTTGAGCTCAAAAAGAGATCGACGCAAAGGCGCATTTCGGTATAAAAATCTCAAATCGATCATTTGGAATGTCAAGAAAGATTTCACTGATCATATTTTTCGCGAAACAGTAATAATTAGTTGATTTTCCCCGCAAAGTGTTATATAACTCTTATGTTTATCTGCACTAATAAGTGGGGTATTTTGTATGTTTAAGCGGTTTCTTGCGATTTTTTTGAGTGCCATTCTGATCCTTCAAGGTCAAATAGACCTGATTACTACTAAACCCTCAAAAGATCCGCCGGTCAATCTGGTTTTTGCTGAAAGCCATGACGGGAACCCTTCAACATTGATCCTGGAGTTTAATACTCCCGTTCGCTTTACCGACAATGACCCCCGTTCACATGTTTTTGCCGCGAACTCCACTACACCTGATAAAGATAAAAACGGATGGAAAATCGGTCTTGCCGAAGAAGATGGCCTTATCGCTATTGATCCCGTGTGGGTATCCGGCTACATCTATGCTTCTAAGTATTATGCTACCTTCGAACGAGAAATAGAACAAAGCGGCGTTGTATATATTTTTGACGACAGCGTCTCCCCGAAAAGCAAGACGCTTCCTTGTGTGAGCGATATTGCGGGAACATTCCTATCTGCGGATTCTTCAAAACGCCATAAGAACAATAATGTCGCTTCCATTCCTTACGCCGTTCCGCTCAAACTCCTCGGAGCTTCAATCGTTTCGCCCAACCATGCGGTTCTGTTTTTCAATTTTGACGTAACGAGTAACGTCAAAAATCCTGCGGATTTCATTACGGCAGACGACTCGAAAATCGGTTTTAGCGATGTCTTTCAGCGTCAAATTCAAGCGACCGAAATTGAGATTCTCGATTCTTCTCGTGTCCTGGTGACATTTGAAGATACTTTACCCGATTCCGGAGAACTGAAAATCCGGGTGAATAAACATAAAAACGGAAAAAAGAATACCATATTTCAAACAGCGGACGGTCGCGCTACTCTGGAAACAAACACGGAACAATATACGACCGCTCGTTTTAACAATCCGTATACTCAGATTGTTCAGACTGAGTACATGAATGAGAATACGGCCCGGATTTATTTTCCGACGGTCACAAGGTTTCTGTCTCACGATTTGACTGAGAACATATTCGCGACTAATTTCGCAACCGATGAATTATCCGCTGAAGAAATATGGCAGGTTCCGATTTCCTCAATCACTCCGATTGACGGAACCATGGCTGACGGTGCTACTGTTTACGAGATTTCCTTTCCCGTCAATATTACTGCAGACTGCAACATAGGCATCACCGGGGATATCTCTCTTCAGGATTACAGTTTGCGATCCGTTGTCCGATCGGTTGAAGGAAAATCGCTTTTTGCGCAGTATCGCGATTCATCCGAAGAAAGCAACGAAGAGGACCCGGGGACGGGGTATTATCTTGCCTCATACACAACACCCCTGAATGTTATTGATCCGGCATTCCTCCCTGAAGTTCCCCCGGAAGATTTGACGGATGCTTTGCCGGGTGATGTAGATTCATCAAATATTCCACATTACGATACTTCCGTAATTGCCGAGACGGCACTGCTTGAAGCCGAGGTGGTTGACGCATCCGCTCATCTGGTGCGACTGACTTTCTCCCGCCCCGTAAGTTTCAATGGAGATCTCTCCATCGGCGATTTTGCTGCGCCGCAAATCTGGTATGCCGGGATTGCTTCAGGAAGCGCTCCGATTTACGAAAATGGCTTTGTTGTCGGAGGTGTTCCTTATTCTCAATCAATCATTGTATCTCTCGGCACGATCCGTAAAGTAAGCGACGATTCAACGTACAACAATAACATCATTCCGACAAAAGGCAGCGTCATAATCCGCGGCAACAAAACGGTTGACTATGCGGGCGTGCCTATTAATAAAAACAAGATTGATGGAGCCGGCAATCCAATCGCCACGGTTTCATACACATCCGCTGAGTACACGAAAATCTTATCGGTTCAGGCGTTGGATATTTTTACGGCAAGAATTACTTTCAGTGAAACTGTCATTTTCCGGACCTTGAGCCCCGAAAATTACATCCGAGTCGTCGGAAGCGTCATGCCCAATTCTCCGGAAACAGAATGTCTATCCGTTACTCCCGTTGACGGGACCATGTCAAGCGGCGCAACAACATATGACGTGACATACAAAGAAAGTGTAATTATGCCTGTCAGCTTGAAGCTGATCGAATCTTTGAGCGGATTACTTAGTGACGGAGATATGTTTGCGATTGGCGGCTTAGTTCAATCCGTCGACGGAAAGTTTGTGGAAGCGACCGGTATTGAAAACAACATCAATATCGCAAATATCGCTTTCTCTTCATACTATCCGACGACGCCGACCCCGACGGCAACGCCAATTCCTACCGCTACGCCGACTCCGACCGTAACTCCTACGCCTACCGCGACTCCGACCGTAACGCCCACGCCAACATCTACCCCGACCCCGACGGCAACGCCTACCCCGGAACCCACAGCGACACCGACCCCGGAGCCGACGGCTACCCCGGAACCCACAGCGACACCGACCCCGGAGCCGACGGCTACCCCGGAACCCACGGCAACACCGACACCGGAGCCGACGGCTACCCCGGAACCCACGGCAACACCGACACCGGAACCGACGGCTACCCCGGAACCCACGGCAACACCGACACCGGAACCCACGGCAACGCCTACCCCGGATCCGACGCCGACCCCTGAACCCACGGCAACGCCTACCCCGGATCCGACGCCGACACCGGAGCCCACGACAACACCTACGCCGGATCCCACACCGACACCGGATCCTACGGCGACCCCTACACCGGAACCTACGGCAACGCCGGATCCCACGCCGACACCGGATTCGGAAGCGCCTTCCGTGCCTTCGGATCTTTCGGGCGACGCGACAAGCGCGACGTCGATCGATCTTTCCTGGAGCCCTTCGACCGATAATGTCGAGGTATCGGGCTACCATATTTACGTAAACGATGAGTATTTCGCCTCAACGACGGATACTGCATATACCATCAACGGATTAACACCGGGAGCGGTTTATTCCGTTCGCGTTCAAGCCTATGACTCTGCGGGGAACCTATCCGCGTTGAGTGAAGAAATATTTGTCATGACCTATTCAAACGAGGGCGTGTTGTCGTCGTTTGTCATCAATGGGATCGAAGCGAACATTGATCCCGTAGAAAGAGTGATCGAGATCACGCTTCCGTTCGGAACCGATGTGGCGGAGCTATGCCCAATTTTTATAGTTTCGGATTTCGCGACCGTGTATGTCGACGGGGAATTACAGACCAGCGATGAGAGCTTGGTCGACTTTACGAACCCGGTAACGTATACCGTTGTTGCCGAGGACGGAACCGAGACGACTTATGAAGTCCGCGTTTCTGTTATGGCGGACACGACCGCGCCGAGCATTGAGGCAACAGTTTCTGAAGAATGGGGTCCGACCGCATCCGTACAAACCACGATTACCGATGAGGGAAGCGGCGTGGCCGTTGCAAAATGGACTTACGGCGAAGAAGATATTGCGTTCTTTGAAGACGGCGGAACCGTCTTTGACGCGATGTCGTTCGAAGTGTTCGAAAATGGCGAATACACCATTTTCGCGGAAGATTACTTCGGGAACCAGGCGTTGCTTGTTGTATCCGTGTCCCATATAGATTCTCTTGCGCCTGTTATTACCGCTTCTGCTTCTGATACATGGGCGTATACGAGTGCCGTGCTTGTCGAGATTTCGGATCTGAATGAGATCGAAGTTCAGAAATGGTCCCATGGGATTCAATCTGCCGCATATTTCCTTACTGGCGGAATCGTATTTGACGGGGACTCGTTCTCCGTTGCGATGAACGGAAGTTATTCCGTTTACGCGAGAGACATTGCCGGAAACACTACGGTCGTACCGGTGAGTGTATCCTTTTCCGATACCATCGCCCCGACTGTTTCTACCGACTACACGATTGATTTGACCGTCGTCGGACCCGTTTCAAATGTCGCTGTCCAAGTCGATGCCGCTGATAACGAGAGCGGGATCCAAATCTTAAAATGGGCTCCGGGACGTTTGTCGGCGGAAGATTTCGCCGCATTGGGAACGGAATTCTCCGAGCCAGCGATTACGGTTCCGGTAGAGGGAGAATATTCTATTTTCTGCGTGGATCTGGCGGGCAATATCACAATCCATGTATTTACGGTGTCTGCCGCTCCGGATCCGGGTATGGATATGTCAGAACCGTATCCGGGATTCAATCGATACGATGACACACTGGATGCCGAATGGTTTGTTTTCGAAAACATGGAATCCGGCCTTTCGGACGACCCGACTGCGTTCCTGAACGGGAATCTCCATACGGTATCCGATTCTTCGAAGGATTCCTTTGTATCATTTATGATGAGTGGAACGCAGTTCTATCTTGCGTGTCCGTCTTTGGATGAAGCCGGCGGACGCAACAGCGGGATTGAGCTTTTTGTCGACGGCGTCTATGTGCAAACATTCTCGGCTCCTCAGACGTTGATCCAAGGCAGGACCGCTTACTATATCAGCCCTGTTTTCGAGCCCGGAGAACATCAGATCACACTGCGATACAATTCTTCTTTGAGCGGGGAGTTCATATTTGATTGTATCGACGTAAAGGGGTCTTTGCTCTCTCCGAGCCATGTCTCGGAGGCTGAGATATCGGCGTTCCTGGTTGGGGCATCGGCCGGGGTGATCGATACCGAAGCGGGCACAATCGAGATTTCTGTTCCGCAGGGTGCCGATATCACTCGTCTGGTTCCTCAATTTATTCTGTCCGAATTTGCTTCCTGCACCGTCAATGATATCGAGCAAATCAGCGGATTGTCCGAACAGGATTTTTCCGAGCCGGTCACGTATGTCGTCATTGCCCGGGACGGAACAACCGCTGAGTATGTCGTTACGGTCACTGTGGAAGTGACACGACTGAGTGTTCCCGATTTTGTCACGGTGATCGAGGCCCCGAAGCAGATCAGCGTCACCTGGACCCCTGTCTCCGCCGCTTCGTTCTATGAGATCGAAGTCGACGGCACCGTTGTCGCCACGACCGACTCCCCCTCTTGGCAGATGACCGACGGAGTGCACGGCGAAAGTCACGAGATCCGGATCCGCGCGCTTTCGGAAGACGCGACAAGTGATTGGACCGAGACGGTAACGGCTACATTCCTGAACATCGCCGGTGGAGAAATCACCGAGACTATGGCATGGACGAAGGATCTTCCCTATGTGGTGAAGACCGACCTGATCATCCGCGAAGGCGTGACCTTATCGATCGAAGAAGGTTCTATCGTTCTTTTCGATCCGGGCGTGCGAGTGATCGTCAACGGATCACTGGTCATTACGGGTGACCCGGACCGGACCACCGTGTTCTCCTCTTCTCGCGACAAAGATTATGGCGGAATCGGAATAAGCTCCCATGATGATTACTGGTCGGGGATAACAGTGGGCTCATCCGGAACGCTGAGCGCCGGCCGCACGTTTATTCGCTACGCCCGCGATCCGGAGACCGAGAGCATGATTTCCGTGGACGGTGAGCTTTTACTCGCGAATTCGACGATCGAAAACTCAAGACATGACGGATATGCCTTATTTGCCGACCTGAATCAGACCGGCTCCACACGTTTAGAATATCTTTCCGGAATACTGGATTCCGACGCGGTTGCGGGACACAATCTCGATCGTTTGGCGATCGGCGGAAGACTTCGGACCCACTTGACGCTTGAAAACACCGAAACCGACTATGTGGTCGTTACCGATACCGTGATCGACTCCGGCGTTGAATTAACCATTTCGGAGGGTACGGTCCTCCGGGTTTCCGACGCGAAGATTATTGTGAACGGGTCGCTTAATGTGGCGGGTGTGGAAGCGAACCGGGTGACGGTCACGTCTGTCCATGATTCGGATTTCGGCGGCCGAGGCGTTCGCAGTGCAGAGGATCTTTGGAAGGGCATTGATGTCGGAAACGAAGGAACGCTGAGCGTGGTTTACGCCGACATCCGATATGCCGGCGATTCCGAAAACGGATTTGCTCACACGGCACTTCGGGTTTCCGGAAACGCGATACTTTCTCACGCGGAGATCAACGATTGTGCGCGTGTTGAGATCCGGATGAGCGATAACACGGTGTCCGTGACGGATACTCTGTTTGATAATGAAGACTTTGTGCTGGATCGTTATTTCGTATCCGGGATCGATGTTTTCGAGACCGGTGAAGCCGGAAATTTCACGTTCAACAACAATACGGTGCGTTCCTTCGGCGAACAGAGCCAACTGCGTCTTGCTCGCTACTACGCAAACGACGCGACAACTTCGGCTCTGTCCGAGTTTGAGAACAACCTGTTCTCCGGGACGACCGGATACAATATCCTGACCTACGAATGGTTCTCGGAGTTGGTTTTTGATCGGAACACATTGTCCGATTCTACCTCTGCCGCGATCGCGGTGAACCGGTCGACCGGAAACGTTTACCTGACTGAAAACACCATCGGCGGAAACGGCGACGGAGCGTATATCTCCGGACTCTTTACCGACTGCGCGGTTCAGGTTTTGAACAATACGATCAACGTCGCCAATTGTGGCGTACTGATCGAGAGCACGGGCTCTTTGCAGAGCACGGTTTTTTACGAGAACACGATCACCGCAGAAACCGGTATGGCGATTCGTACTCTGGGCGGAGATATCGCAAGTGCGGTCATCAGCGATAACCATGTCCTAGCCGGAGTGGATTCCTCGGCCGGACGTGTTGCGGAGATCAGCGCGAGCGGGGCGATGGGCAGTATCAGCATCGTGAACAACGATGTCCGTTCTACGGTGGAGGGCTTCATCCTTTCTTCCGGAGCGGCGACTCAGAATTTAACCGTCGCCGGAAACACGATCACGACCGGTATGACGGACCAGTGGGGCATCTCGCTGACTCTAAATGTCGGCGGGGCATTGACCGATGTCAATATTTCTTCCAACTCATTCAGTTCGAGCATGGAAAACATCCGCATCGAGTCCGTCGGAGCGATCGGCAGTATTCTCCTTTCGGCGAATGATCTCATCGGCGGCTGGACCTCCGGATGGGGGCGGGCGCTTCAGGTCAACGGCCAGTCTTCGCTGGGTTCGCTGATCGTTGCCGCGAATACCATCGACACCTCGGGTGAAAGCATCAACGTCGCAATATCCGGAGACATAACAGAGCTCACGTTGACTCAGAATACGATCTCTTCCGGATCGATCGCGGGTCAATGGGGCATCAACCTGACGCTGGCTTGTCAGGGGACCATCGGCGATGTTGATATTTTTGAAAACACGATGTCTTCCGTTGCGTTCAATATCGATCTGTACGCAACCTCCGGTGGTTTTGGGACGATCCGAGTCGCCGATAACGAATTCACAGCCGGACTGGATCAATGGGGCCGTTGTTTGGGGATCTATGGCGGAGCGGTCGGCGAATTTACACTTGAAAACAACACATTTACCTCCAAAGACTTCGATATCGCGGTCAGCATCGGCAATTGCGACACACTACTTGTTAAAAACAACCACTTCTCAGCGGGCTCCGCGGCAAGTTACGGCAAAGCGATTGAGTGGCGCAGCGGGTCCATCGGCAATTGTTCGATCATCGATAATATCTATTCGTTCTACGATATCGGGTTCCAGCTCAACAGCGGTGCCGTCGGTGCGTTGATCGTTGACGGGAACGAGTTTACTCAGCTGTCCGAGACATCGTTCGGAATGGGCATCGAAATGCGCGCATCCGGTGCCATCGGACGCATCGAGATTACGGACAATACGTTCCGCACAAACGGCTCCGGAATCCAACTTGGCGGTGGCGACAATACCGAATTGATTGTCTATGGCAATGATTTCAACATTGGGTCTCCGGGAAATTACGGCAAAGCTCTGGAGTTCGGTCTTGGAAATAACGGGATCACGAACATCCACGATAACCAATTTGTTGCCAACGGTATGGGGATCGGATTCAACTTCGGAGACATCGGTGAGTTGATCCTGGTTCAGAATCAGTTCACGGGCAACGGCGTCGAAGAGTTCAGTAAGACCGTTGAGATCCAGTGCGGTACGTTAACCAAAGCGACGGTTCAGGACAACGTTTTCACCTCGCAGAATTCCGCATTTAGTTTAACTTCTTACGCAAATATTCAGTCAATAACGATTACTGAAAACACATTCCGTTGCGGAAATGGCGACGAAGAGGGGAATGCCGTCGAGATTAGTGCTCAGGGCGATTTATCTTCTTTGTCGGTTTTCTACAATGAGTTTTTCGCGACTGCTGACGGTCTTTCCATTCAGGCTAACGGAAATGTGTCGGATGTGTCCGTTCATGATAATACGTTTGAGTCGGGAACGGTAGGGCGCATCGGTGTATGCATAAAAATCGCAGCTCAGGGCAACGCATCGAGAATTATCATCGAGAAAAACGCTCTTACGTCGAAGCATTCCACCATGACGATTTCTTCCGGCCAACTCTTGTCCGATTTGTCTGTGATCAAGAATCAATTCGGAGCGGGATCTGTCGGTAATTACGGTTCTTGCCTGACGATCGTTGCCCTTTCCGCCGCTAATTTCAAAATCTTTAATAACACGTTCCATTTTTCGAACAACGGGTCGGCGATCGAGATGATCGAGCTCGACGAAAACTATGCGTTCGCGAACATCTTTGCTTCCTATAACTTCTTCTATCTGTACGACAACGGAGATATCGGTCCGGCGCTTGGCTTCTACAGTCCGAACTCATTTGTCAACGCCCAGTACAATTTCTGGGGTACCTGCTACGCTCCGAGCCTGATATCGGAGTACGAGGGTTATACAACAGGATATTGCTATGTCACGCCGACTGTATTCTATGATAATTGGCTCGGATACGAATTTGCCCAGCAATACAACTTCGGAAGAAGCGGTGGGTATTCGCCTCTGGGACTTTACTCGCAGTCTTTTTCCGATCTGAAGGTCACGGCTTCGGGCACCAACATCGACTTTGAACGTACCTACAACTCACAGAAGGATGAAACGGGGGTCTTCGGACGCGGATGGTCCGGTGTATTCAACGGAAAATGCGTTGATTATTATTACGAATTCCCGAACGGCGACGGAACCTATACCCGTACGCTTCTTCCCGACCTGAAAGCAATTTCGCTTCCGGACGGAAGTCTGCTCTCTTTCACCTATAGAGACGGTCTTTACTCGCCCAATAATTCCGAAAATACCCTGGTCGTGAATTCGGAAGGCGCTTTTGTCATGACGACGCCGGATGGATTTGTCTACACCTTTAACACGGACGGATACCTCATCTCAGTCAAGAGCATAAGCAACCAGGTTACAACCATTGAGGTGGACTCGGTCGGAAGAACGACCCGGATTACGGATTCGGTCGGCAGAAAATATCAAATCATCTACAATTCCAACGGACTTGTCGAAAGTATTTCGGATTCCTCAAGGACTGTCTCGTATTCGTATACGAACGGCAACCTGACTTCCGTAACGGGTCCGACCGGTACGGTCGTCAACACGTACCATTATGACAGCGAAGGATATCTGTCACGCATTGATGACGCCTTCGGCAACGCGGTTCAGCGCATTGAATACTTCCATGAATTAGGTGAGAACCAAGGGAAAGTCCGTTCGATTACGGATAAGTACGGAAACACGGTCACATCCGTATACGTTAATACGGTCGCTTCCGAAAACGTTACTGCGGAAAAGAAAGTTATCAAGACCGACTCGAACGGACGGGTCAATACGACTTGGTTCAACGACGCATACCTCATTATCAAGACCGAAAATCCCCTTGGGGAGACGGTTTCTACAACATATTTCGACAACTCCGGAAATGCTAAATCGACGAAGGATATTTTCGGAAACGAGACTAAATATGAGTACGACGAAAACGGTAACCTTAAAAAAATGATCGCTCCCGACGGAGGTGTCGCGGAATACACCTACGACGCGAAAGGAAATCGCCTCAGCGAGAAGAATCCGAAAGGATACTGTGTTTTTTACACTTATGACGAATACAACAACATTCAGATCAAAGCGCAACCGATCAACGGTACCGATGTGTATTCCGCGGAGGCTGACCGGTCCAAATTCGCGATCACCGAATATGTTTATTACACCGCAGAGGAATGTGCGGAACTCGGTTATTCTTTAGTCGGTCTTGTTAAAAAGATTATCGATCCGCGAGGCGGCGTGACCCAATACACTTATGATGCCTATGGGTACCTTGCTTCCGTCATCGATCCGGAAACCGGCAGATCGACCCAATTCGTTAATAACGAGTTCGGGTGGCTTCTGGAAAAGACGAACAAGAACGGAGAAGTGACCCGGTACGACTACAACTCGATCGGAACCTTGGTTCGTGTCACGGATCAGGGCGGCGGTGTCACTCGTTATGTTTATGATATCGGCGGTCGGCTCATTCAACAAATCAAGCCCAATCAGTACGACGCGACAAAAGACGGTCTGAATAAAGCAGTTCCTGATTATTCATATTCGGATGCTTCGGCAGGAGATCGTTGCGTTTACGACGTGTCCGGCAATATGATATCGCAGACCGACGCATTAAATAATACGGTCACGTCTACCTATGACTTATACGGAAATAACCTATCCTATACCGAACCGTCCGGTGCCGTCTATTCATTCGAATATGATGCGCTGAACCGCAAAACGGCATCCTATTATCAGCAGAGTGCTTCCGCAGCTCGCGTTTGCTTAATGACAATTAAATATGAAGCACTCGAGAACGGAAAATCCGGAAAAACCTTCACTCGCTACTTGAATGCCACGGAAACGTCGGTAATAAAGCACATTTATGATTTTGCCGGAAGGCAGATCGGTCAGGTAAATCCGGACGGATCAACAATCAGCAGTCTTTATAATCTGGATGGAACGCCTGCGGAAACAACAAATGAGCGCGGCGCAAAAACCGTTCAGAAATACGATGCCTTTGGTCGTGTTTCCGAAAAATGGATGGCCATCGATGAAGGTTTCTATGCGTATGCCGCTTATGAGTATGATTTTGCGGGAAACCTGATCCGCCAGAAAACCGGCATCGAGGCGGTCGCTCTGAACGAGACGCCAGCAACCTTTGAGATTCGCAATTACACATACGACTTGAATAATAGACTGAAGACGGTTGAGGAGACATCGGGGAAACGGACCGTCTGCTATTACGACTTCGAAGGACGTCTGATCAAAACCGACGAACTGGTTCGTTCCGATGAGCATGGCTCATATACACGAATCACGGAGTTTACCTACAACTACTTAAGCAATAAAACTTCCATTGTTTCCCACATACGCGCCGGAGATATCGCAGGAAACGATCCTTCTGATGATTCAGTGTTACAGACCACGACCTTATTTACCTATGACCTCCAGGGGAATATGCTTTCCACAACCACTCCGGGCGGGGTGACCACATCCTTTACTTATGATGTCCTTGATCGCAGAACCGGAAGTGCAACAACCATTCAGGATCCTGACGGAAATCCGGTCACGCTGTCGACGTCCGCAACGTATGACTGGAGCGGGAGCATCCTTACATCGACGGATGCGAACGGAAATACGACCCTTTTTACCTACGATAACCGTAAGCAGTTGATCCTGACGACGGATGCCGAAGGCAGTTCAACGGCGCGCAGCTATGACATCGCCGGAAGATTAACGTCGATCGTCGACCCACAGGCTTATGACCCGAATAAAATGACGGAAGAGATGACGCGCACCGAGTACACCTACGATTCAAGTAATCGCGTTAAACCGATCAAGCAGGTGTACTTCGATTCAACAGATGCTCAGTGGAAATCGTATG
>JAEAME010001772.1_pt1 | contig 13955 bp, 22 predicted proteins | sample 8958731 | NCBI WGS metagenome assembly JAEAME01 (sample SAMN16933194, study PRJNA681113) | bioreactor sludge metagenome | isolation source: anerobic bioreactor sludge (Control) | place: India:Bengaluru | collected 2018-10-24 | reverse complement strand
CTCCCGGCACAAACAATCATTGACAGCATCAGCAACACCGTCAATGCCTTTTGGAAAAACCTGGCAATCTTGCCTGAATACCTGTCTGCCTGATCCTGAAAGAGCCACCCGGCAATAATCATCACCAGGGAGGATATTATTAGTTTTGCGTATAGTGCTGCTTCCATTTTTCACCTCCTATATGATTCGGTTATCACACGATAAGCATCCCTCATCTCTTGGTTGGTCCGCTTTACCCATTTCGTCATTATTCGAAAATCGGCTGCTTTTGTTATCTTATGCGATCTGGGGGTGATTGCGATCACCTCAATTTCATGCTTCTCACAGAACTTGATTATCTGCTTTCCGATCGCACTATTCTCCCCAAGTTTCGCCCCGATACTGGCCGATTTCCAGGCGTTGTCCGAGCCCCGGACATGGAAGTTTGTTTTATTGTTCCACCCTGCCTCAACCAAGACTATTAAACGGAATCCCAGCTCTTTTGAATCTTCCTGATAGTCCAGGATCCATTTAAACGTATCACACAAATCAAACGTGGTAAGTTGCGTTATTTTGCCAAGATCGGGGCGGTATACACAAAATCCCGATTTGTCAACGTCCGGATCTATGCCGATAAGTACTGTTTTCATTTCCATATTATCTTTTCCTGTAATCATCTCCCGTAAATCCGATCCGATTAAACATCTCATAAAACCGACTTGCTGTACGTTGCCCGTATTTCTGCTCAAAATCATTCATGTCCAGATTGCTTGTGCAGATCGTGAACAACATCCGGTCGTGTCGGTAATACAACAGATCCACCACCGGGAGAATCTCATTGCCGTAATTTTTGATCGCTGCCGGCTCCAGACCCAGGTCATCGATAAAAAGCATCTCACGCTTCTGGAACCTGAGGAAAGATTCTTCATCGGGTTTCTCCCCTGTGGCTAAAAGTTTGACAAGATTCAATGCGCTGATTTCGGCTATTTCTTTACGCTGATCCCTGTAAACGGAATAATAGAGATAGTTTATTGTCCGCATGATAGCCCTTGCAAGGGTTGTTTTCCCGGACCCGATTGAACCAAACAACATAAGACCGGGTTTCTTGCCGTTGATCAGCCATCTGGCTACTATTGAGATCTTCTTCTCAATATCTGAAGTCCATTCCACCCTGCCATTTCGTCTGACTATTTCGTGTCTGTAGGCTTGCTCAATCATATCACGAAGATCCTCATAACCTACCCGGTCAACCCTAAATGTCGTCAGAGAAATCGCCTGTTGCGGGGTCTGTAACGACCTCATGAACTTTGCTACCAATGTTTGTTCCATCTTTTAATCGTCTGTTAATCCAGTTTCTAAATGTCAAATTCGCTGATACGTACTTCTTTAGCAAGTCTTTTGAATTATGCATAGCCAGCAGCACTTCTGCGGTTAGGGGTGGTGGAAATTCCTTTCTGATCCTTAGATATTCCTCCTGAGTGAATGGTTCTTTCAGTTCTGCCACCCTGGGAGCTTTCTCCAAAATCCACTTCTGAAACTTTTCATATTCCGGATCCGGGAGGGGGGGCGGCGGAACTGGGGGGTGGGTTTCTTTTTCCGGATCGGGATTTATGGGTTTGGTCTTTTCTGGGGATACGCTAGTATCCCTCTTTTCTTCCTTTTCCTTTTCCCTTTCCTCTTCCTTTTCCTCCTGAGTGTCCACGTGGTGTTCACTATGTGTTGACGTAGTGTCCACGTGGTGTTTACGTAATGCGTTGTTAATTAGATCAGTAATTATTTCTTTTCCGATGTAAGACTTGTCGTAACGTTTGTCTATGATCTGATGGCTACGGAATGTGCGGATATAGTAATAGCTTTCTTCTGCGTGAATAATAGGTATTAACATCCGGGCATCCACTAAGGCATCTATCCATTTTTTTACTTCTGATACTCGCAAGTTTTCATCATAAGGAAATATCTGTGATTTAAGTAATGCTGCATTACCTTTTATACACCCAAAATCGTCAGCGAAATTCCAACAGCCGATAAAAAACAACCTGCAGGGAATAGGTAATCTTCCGATCTTTTCATCCTCCCAAAATTCCGGTTTTATTGTCCTTATTCTAGCCATCGTTTTTCAATAAATGATTCACATGCCTTTTGATTACGTAATACAAGCCCTTTTGAGTGTGGACAAGAACCAAGAACAGGAACACCATGTAGATCCAGATGGTTCTTCATGTAAGGTTTATACTTCCGGCATTGAGAACAGACGTATTCGGGCTTCTGTTTGATTACCTGCCTTTTCATCAAATTAAGTCTTTGTATTGTATATAAAACTGCTCCCAACATAAATCCCCTGGGTTGGGTAGAACAATGCCCTCTTCGGCTGCAAAAACCCTTATCTTTTCCAGATATTGCGTGAACTGAGCCGTATCCAGTTTTTTTGTAGATATCGGCTCCCGGATCACTTCACCAAATACAACACGTTCTTTTACCGGCAGGAATTTTTCACCAAAGAATCTGTGTAGATAGTCCTTGTCGTTCCCGGTTTCATCTGCTATACAGGTAAGCCAAAGCCAATACACCCTGTTCTGAGGAAGGCTCCTTTGTACCCTATGCCGGGTTACGGAAATATCGTATTTCCTTCCTTCTGGGAGCCTTTCTATGAAAGCAATAATGCCAGGTTTATCATTCTCGGTTCTTAATGTGAAATATCTCATTCAGAATGTCATTTATAACCGGGGACAGAAGAACGCCCCCGGTTCATTTGATTTTATCAGTTAAGAAAAAGGAAGATCGTCAACATCGGGTGGTATTGTGGCATAACCCGAAGGCTCAACCGAAGAAGAGAATCTCTGTCCTGCACCTGGAACATTGTACGTTTCCAGTTCTTTCTTTTCCATCATGGCATCTCTAAGATCCCCGAAAACCGGTAACGCCCTTTTTTCTTCTTCACTCATCCTATCTCGTGCATCCTTAGGCAAGGACTGTTTGATCAGATGCGTTGCACCGTTCTCTTTCCGTTCCCTCATTTCCCAAGCAATAAAATCCGCATATATGCCCTTTTCGCCTTCATACAGATAGTTCTCGGCAATCGGGATAACAAGGCATTTCTTTACTTTTCCTTCTCTTGAGGTGAGGTTCACTATCCCTGATCCGGCAAATGCCGTAAGGTCGATTTTAATGTTCTTATTCATGACTGTGTTGTTAGTTGGTTGAAAATTTTTTTATCAGTTATCATATCCCTGTTGTTCTCCAGAAATTCTATGAACGATTCACAATGAAGCAAGAGCCGTTCTGTGTCCCGTGTCACATGAAAATTATAAGGCTCAGTATAGGTTTCATTCACCTTGCCCCACTTGACCACGTTGTATTCAAACAGGGTAATTTTGCTTCCTTCCTGGTGTAAGCAATAAGGATAAACGATATGCTGCCAGTGATCTCGGAATTTGAAAGCATTGTATCTGGATGTGGTTTTGATGTCGTGAACCGAAAGGGGCATCAATTCATCAATATACCCGTACAATAAGACAGGCCCGTACTTGGTCTGTAAAACCCCCTCTGTTCGTACCTGCGGAACGGCTCCTTTGAAATACTCGGCAAATTCACGGCAAAGGGATATGGGATAGTCAAAGACGTTGTTTCTGAATTGAACACGAATTATTCCTTCCTCTTTGAGTGAAACTATTTCCATGTCCTCTCTTTCAGTATTCCTGCCTAAGATCAAGCAATCCACAACCTCATTGAAGGCCGTTCCCCGTTCCGCTGCTTCGGATTCGAAAGGGACTCTGTTGATTCGATCGATAAGCTCCTGCCTCTGCATAGCCTCGTACTCCTCAACAGAGTATTTCGGATCCTCGCTACCTCCATAGAATAGCTCCCAATTCTTTTCCGCATCCAAATAATTTTGGAAGCTATCTAAGGCGGTTGCATAAAACTGATATTTAGGCTGTAAGTTTTTCATAGACTTTCAGGTCTTTGTTGAACACACATCCCAATTCCTTTGCACGTTGGGTTATCAAACGGGCTGTCACGGTCTTTGAACTCCCCACATGAGGAAATTCCGGAACACGACATACAAGATCATTCAGCGATTCCGGATCCGTACAAACGATAAGGTTTTCTTTGATCAGGTTTATAACCTCTTCGTATTTCTGTCCGTCTTGCCTGTTTTTATTTAATCTTTCTATATACGGAGCAATTACATTCTTTTGTAGGAATTCATTAGGAAGCCCGTCTCCGTTCTCGTTTACAACGAAGGGAAGCTCTGTAATGGTTGGAAGGTTGCAGGTATTCTTTCCATCGTTCCGGTCCGTTGGATCAAAGGTTATGGTTCTCTTTTTCCCAATAGCCTCCATATACCCGACCAAATCAAGCTCGGTAACAAGGGAATCGTAGTTGGATCCACCAAAAAGCGGCACGTACCGATAACTGTCATTCTCCTGTTGGGTTTGCCTGTGTGCGACAAATACCAGGTGTTTGTTCATTAGGGATATCTTCTTGCACAAAGCAGAAAATTCAGCCTTCCTTTCGCCATATCCCTGCAAGGTCAGCATGCCGTTCATCTTTCCCATTTTGGAATTTCTCTTAATGATATACTCAGCCATGTAATCCAACAACTTTCCCCCGGTGTCAATGATCAGAGATTCATAGCCTGAGAGATCTTCCTTAAGAACATTCAGTACATCTTCATAGGATTCCACCTGTACGGTGTCCCTTCTGTGTGTTTGATTGATTCGGTGAACGCCTCCGTCACAGTCGATCATCAAAGGTTTCGGAGATGAAAGGGCAAGCGTAGACTTCCCTACCCCGGCCTGACCGTAAATCAGGACTTTTAGTTTCGGTTGCAGGATTAGCTCCTGCGGCTTTCTGATTAAACTCATTGCTTTAGTTTTAATTGATTAAAAGTGATTGAAAAGTGTAACTGTCGCTGGGGCGGCAGGATTCGAACCTGCATATTTCGTGTATCTGCCTAAAAACAGCTTAGCGTCTACCAATTCCGCCACGCCCCAGATGGTTCTTTGAACTACCAATTATCTGTTTCCTCGGCCCAGTTGTGCCGGGATATTGGCGTCCAGAAATCATCTGCTTCTGGTTCATCTAAGGACGGCTCTATCAGATCAATGTCCGAGCTATGATGCCTGTAAATATCTTCGTCTGTATTCATAGATAATGTCTTTGCAGTATTGACAACGGTTCCCCGATCTGATTCCTGACCTCTTTCATAACCTCGTTGTTCGTGCCTTTTCTTACATGAGCCCTTTTGAATGAGCCATCTGGCATTGCTACCTCAACGGTAAGTGTGATCCCGAAGATTTCGGTAATCACATTCGGCCGGGGATCGTAGTTTATGATACGGTAATTACACCCGTATTCTTCAGAAAGAAGACACTCTATGTCTTTTCTCATTAATTGTAGATTTTCTTCTGTCATGATAGTATTGATTGCTGATTAACTTCTTTAAAGAAAGGGGGTTGCGCCAAACATAGCTATGAGAATTATCTGATTTGTCTAACCTAAAAATTGATGAAATGCGCACCATCCCGGCTACCCCCTTATAGTATTTTCTGTATTTCCGATTCCTTTATTAACCGCTTCGTTCCCCTTAAAACAACCGGAAGTATTCCCTTGCGTACATAGCTGCTTACAGTCTGCCTGGTAACTCCAAGCATTGAGGCGGCCTCTGTTATTCCCACATACCTTTCTTTCTGCTGAAGGACTGATTCTGCCCTCTGCAAAGTCCCCTGAAGGTTATCACAGAAATCCGCCAAACGAAGTATGGTTGCAAAAGCATCATTCAATTCTTTTCTTGTGGGAAGTTCCATGTTACTACTCCTCCTTTTTGAACAGGTGATGATTGTTAGCGTAACGAATGAACTCGGCCTCAGAATGTATTCCGAGACGGGCAAAAGCGTTTTTGATGTGGTTCTTTACCGTGTAGATCGACAGGTAAAGCGTATTGGCAATTTCGAGATGCTTATACCCCTGATACAAAAGCTCCAGAACCCGGTGTTCTGCCTTAGAGATCCCGGACTGAAACTTCGGGTGGCAAATGATGTTTTCGTACCTACAGATTCCACGTAACGGGCATTGAACGTGCTCGAAATGAAAGAGTGCGTTATCGTCAACATCCTTTACGTTGTCAATGCTTGAGAAATTGCATTTACAGAAGTGAAGTACAATACGGTACTGGTAGTAAGCCAAATTCGGCCTACAGCCTTTGTATTCTTCCGTTAACGCCTTGTAAGCATCCGGATAAAAATCCTCAATAGACTTGATCATGAAGCGGATCACTTCCCTATCAGATTCTACCAACTGGTGTGAATCTCCTTTTTGGTCCATGTACCAAACCTGATCTTCGAATGAATAAAATTCTAATATTTTCATAGATAATTTGGATAATCTTTTGCTCCGGCCCGGGGCACGATCCCGGGAGCCTTCGATTGTCCGGAGTTTTTGCTTATTTTTGTTTATCAACCATTTAACTAATAAGCATTATGAGTGATTTTGAAAAGAAATTCGAAAAACAATTACCTTACTTGCAAAACATTCTTGGTAAGGCTGATCCAACCCCTTTCGTATGCCCTATTTGTAAGGGAAGAAAGCACCCATCCATTCCCGAAATTTTGCAACTGCCTGTAGGATTATTCGTAAAACCGGGTGCGGAAAAAGTGAACGGGGGTTATATTGAGGCAATTGCTTTTCAATGCGAGAATTGCGGTCATATCGAGTTGTTCGCAATAAAGAAGGATTGATAAAGACACCTTCAATCAATATCTTCTTGTAGTACTTTTCATCTGGAATAATAATTCCCGCACGAGATAAGTCGTAAGCGGAAGGTTTTGTTTTGTGCTTTTTCATATCAATTATTTAAGTATTCTAAGCGTTCCATAACTGCTCAACGGGTATTCCGGTATATTCAGATAAAATGGTCTTATGAGATGGATCCATCGGCTTTACCCTACCTGCAATCCAGTTTCTTACAGTATACTGATCCACATCACAGGCAGCGGCAATGGTTTTAACAAACTCTTTCTTCGGGTAAACCGGTTTACTTAAGGACTGATAATAGTCCTTCAAAGTCAATTTTTGATTTTCATCTTTATTTTCCATATATTTATAGCATAGTGTTTTATATTTGATGGTAAAGATAGGTTATATTGGTTATATAACCAAATTAATTTGGTTATAAATTTAAAATAGGCCATATGGGAAAGAGTGTTTGGTTTGATTTAAAGCGGTTTAGAATTGAAAATAATTTAGAGCAAAGGTTCTTTGAAGATTTTTTTGGTTATACACAACCGTTTATTTCGGCAATTGAGAACCTAAAAAAGAAATTGCCTAGTAACAAATACGATATTTTAACAGAAAGATTTGGCGATGTTTCTGGTTATATAACCGAACCATTAACATCACCACAAGAAGACTCCTCTACCCCTACAAAAAATATTGACGGAATCGGAGTACCCTATTTTAATGTAGATTTCATCACTGGTTATGATGTAATAATGAACGACCAAACTATAAACCCAGAATTCTTCATCAATTTTCCATTGTACAATAATGCTACTTGCTGGGTTAATGCATCCGGAAAATCAATGGAACCCCTGATTACTCCTGGCGATATTATCGCTATTCGAAAACTTAATGACTGGCAAACATACTTGCTGCCAGGTGAAGTCTATGCTATTGTTACTACTGAATACAGAACGATTAAGCGTGTACTGGAAAAAGATGCAGACACCCTAATTCTTGTGCCTGAAAATCCGGAATATGGACGAAAGGAGATCCCTAAGAACATCGTTTTAGAAGTGTATCAGGTATTAGGATGCATGAAAAAAGTGATCTAATATCTTAATCATGAAATATATTCCAATTCCGTTTTTGATTTTTTTATTGTTATTTCTATCGTGCGATAAGGAAGAAAAATCTAACAACAAAGAGGATTCAATAACTATTTCGCAATCCCTAATTAAGATTGATGGCAACGAAAACACTTTAGATCTTACTATAGACGCTTCAGGCGATTGGCTTATTAAGGACGTACCAGATTGGGTATTGCTCTCATCGAAATCAGGATCAAAGAAGATTTCAAATATTATTATAACCATACACGAAAATGTCACCCTTAATGAAAGGAATTGTGAATTAGTGTTATCATGTGGGAAAGCAAATACAACAGTAACAATTATTCAGACGCCAAAAGAAGCGGTTTATGTATCTACTGATTCATTTTCTTTTTCTCCTCTAGGCGGAGATGGAGTTGTCCAATTAAAATCAACCGTAGATTATGACGTGGATATCCCTGTTGATTGGATTAAGTTACTTGAAACAAGGTCTATAGACACAACGTTATCTTTTTTTGTAGAAGCTAATTATGAAAAGAACGAGAGACAAGCAAATGTTATTATATCCTCAAAGGATAAGAAAATACAAGAAACAATTACGTTTATTCAACAGGCAGCCACTATCACTTGTATAGACAAAACAATAGAAGTTAACCCAGGAGGAGACACTTTAGAAATAACGGTTGATGCAAATATTGATTTTCAGGAAATCTACTCCCCAGATTGGATAAGAAGTTCTGTTTCTTACGAACAGGGTGAGAATGGTATCATAGAACTTTTTGTTGATGCTAATATATTTGGTTCACATCGTGAATCAATGGTAATAATAGCTGGAACAGATACATATTCAAGTATTTGTGATACAATTACTATCAAACAAGATTTTGCGTACTTGTCTTTGTCTAAAGGGACTGCATCAATATCTAGAACAGGAGGGAGTGCTGGGTCTTTAACACTTACATCGAACATTGATTTTGATATTAACATTGATGGAGATTGGATAAATGAATGTGTAACCGCGAAATACGTTGCTGATAGATATAACATTTACATTAGATCAGGAGCTAACTATGATAAAGAGCGACGTAGTGCCACTGTAACTTTTGCTGGGCATGGTTCTGCCTCAAAGATAAGTGCTAAAATAAAGATAACACAGGACCCTGTCAGATTCTATTTTGACGAACCAGACACATTACGTCTCAGCTGGAAATCTTCTGGTTTTTATGTAGATCTTATTACAGATGTCGGAGTAGATTTTTATACAACAGACAGTTGGTTATGGCGAGATAAATCATCGGATGTTTCGACTTTATATGGCTTCCGAAGAGATTCAACATATACAACAAGAGTGGGAGTTATAGTTGCTAAAGGAAGTGGAGAGGCATCATCTTTAACCGATACTTTAGTAATTTTACAAGAAGGGTATATTAAACAACCAATAATTATTCATGAGATTAATACAAGTGGTAGTTATGCGCACTCATTAACAATATCATTCACTAACAATACAGATAGAGTAATAAAGTATGTCAAATTCACTGGCTCATTTTATAACGCCGTCGGAGATCCTGTAAAATGTGAAATAAGGCAAAGCTACGCTTTTGGAGGTCAGGTAACAGGGCCAATTAATCCAAATAAAAGAGGTGACTATTATTGGTCTAGCGCAATCTACAATAATAGTGCTACAGAATTCCGCCTAAGTCATGTAAATATTGAATTTATGGATGGCCTTAATCTGTTTTATAATGAACAAGACTTAACTTCCTTATTTGAAAACAAATAAAAGAGTTGACACTTAAAAGCCAGTATAATTGGTTAACAAAACAGATATCATATGAAGAACATTATTCCTATTGTGTGCTTTTTGACTCACAATGTTTATGCCTTTTGAATCTGTTTTTACCCAGACTAATATGAACAAATCTGACCTCCCTCGTGAATATATTGAACTGACAGAACGGTTCTTCTCAGCCCTCGAAACACTTATTCTGCAAAACAGGATCAGGGGCTTCGGCACCTTCATCAATGAACATGGTATTGATAGAAGAAACTTTTACAAGGCAAAAGATTTCTCACTGAGGATCAAACCTGAATGGCTCGTTTACCTGGTCCGGGACTATAAAGTTTCTGCTGAGTGGCTGTTGACCGGGAGAGGGGGGATGTTTGGTAAATAACCGACAAAATATGGAATATGCCCCGCTTTACAACGCTGGATTCGTGAATATTTCTAATGAGCAATTAGAAGATACATTTCTTGGTCCCTTTGATAACAAAACAAGAAGAGCGTATCTTTTATCACGCTTTGGAGCATTACTGGATAGATTTAAAGAAACGGGCTTAAATGCTGAATTATGGATTGACGGTTCTTTTGCAACCTTGAAACCTGAACCTGGAGATATTGATTTAATTTTTTTTGTGGATGAAATTCAGCTAAATTTATTACCACCAGATAAGCGGGTTACTATATTGGAGCTGAATAATCGCACGATATCACAAATAAGATATAACTGTGATGTTTTTATTGTTACAAAGCAAAACATAAATAGACGGAGTTATTGGAGAGGTTGGTTTGGATTTTCGAGAGATGAAGAACCAAAAGGAATAATTCGTTTGTATATTTGAACATGGGGAATTTTGCAAGGATAAAATCACATATTGAACAACTTGAACCAATTGTTGCTCAACTGGAAAAGGACCATAAGGCTTCTCCAGATGATTTTTCAATCTTCGTTGAATTGACATCATTAAATAATCAATTAGCCGATTTGCAAGAACAGCTATATCGTGAAAATCTTAAAAGAGAGAAAGAAATTGTTGAGCTAAGATTAATTGGTCAATCTGCAAATTTTGGAAGTATCCCTCTTGAATACGTTGGTGGAATTACAAATAATCTATCTGCTTCCATAATTGTTACATCAAAGTATAAAATGTTTGGTGGGAAAGGTGGCAAAAAGCGAGATACAATAGTAAAAGACACAATTGATTTAAGGCTTGAAGGAATTGGCCGTGGTTCTACAATTTTTTATTTATCTGGCAGGACATCACCTGATTTGTTTGGGAACAGCACTATTCAGGATACCCTAAAAAACACATTCGAATTATTCCAATCAAAGCCAGATGAACTGATTGATAGAATAGGTTCAGTTGGAGCTGGAAGTATAAAATATATATCCAGATTTCTGAATGTACTTTCAAGAGACGATTTAGATATTGATTTGAAATGGCATAGTCCTGATAACCAGGAATATGTTTGGGAAGGGAGACGGGATAATATAACCAGCTTGTATAATTCATTAAATCAAATGAACATTTCTCAACCAACAGATATGGATTTTGAGGGAGAATTAATCACCATCAGTTCTAAAGGCAGATTTGAAGTTTTCACAAATGAGAATTGTTCTTTGTTTGGCCAATTCTCAAGTGATCTGCTCGAAAAAATGAAAGAATTTCATATTGGGGATTATTGCAAAGGTATCATAACAAAGACCTCGATTTATAACCCATTGACAGATAAAGAGAAAATTGAGTATAATTTAAAAACAATTGAATAACCTCATTTCTTAAAGAAAGAATTAGTTGTTACAGTCTACTAGTCATAAAGTTTGGAGACCGATATAAGTTATTTTAGAAACTTCTTAATTTTGCGGATATGAAACTACTTTGGAAAATCATAAGAACCATTCTGGTTGTTGTAGGAGCATTGACTTTAGCCTTTGCCGCACTGGTCTATTATCAGCTGCAAATTGAAAAGGAACCCATCCATCTCAATATATATCCAAGTCCCAAAGTGCAATTGTCTGCATATGTGGATTCATTGAGAGCTTCGGGACCATACACCGCTGATACGATCCAAATACACATGACATCTGTAAGGGATTCAGCCAGAGCGGAACAGATAATGGATTATTTTCAACTTGACACCCTATACAGCGAAGATGCAGATGTATGGACCAAGGCACTGGCAATTGCCTCATTCGTGGCAACAAACATTCCTCATGCCAATCAGACAGTTCAGCCTGAAGAGAGAAACGCCATATACCTTTGGGAATACACCAAGACAACTGAACCGGCTTTCAATTGCAGACTTCACAGCATCATGATGTACGAACTTCTGCAGGCCGCCGGAATTGAAGCAAGGTACATCACTTGTATGCCACAGGACAGCCATGACCAAGACTGCCATGTAGTCGATCATGTATGGCTTCCTGAACTTCAGAAATGGGCAATGTTGGACTCCGATATGGGAGGCAATTGGGCTTCAGACGCGAATGGGACTCCGTTGTCCCTTCCTGAAATCAGGGAGCATTATATTTCAGGGGAACCGATTTATTATCATCCAAAATTCGGGCATCCGACCAAGAAGATCAAGAGCTACTATTCCTACATGTCCAAGAACACATACTGGTTCTCATGCTGGGAGACCCTTCATTTCGACCAAGAGCCTTCTTCTGATAAAGAAGTCGGAAGGTACGTTCACCTTGTGCCGAAAGGGTTTGAGCCCTTTGGTGCAGGAACAGAAGATATAGTGACAAGTGACGCTGACCAGTTTTGGGCTGCACCAGAAATGTTATCTTTTGAATAAACATTTCTTGACACAGTTCAACTGACACCCCCGATTGAAAGGGAATGACGATGCCTATAAAAAACTGGGCTATTGTTTTGTATCAGTTTATCACTGTTTTTGAGGACAGGGTGCTGTTGTAACTAAAATCATAAGTGAATTAACCGATTTGCGGAAGTGGTGAGGAGGGAAAAGGGGTAATAAGCCCAGGCTCCAATAATAGTGATTTGCAATTGGTATAAAAAAGGAAATAATACTGATTTTTTATTGCAGATTTTCAATTCAATAAAACACAAATTGATTTAAATGAGCAAATTACATAATTGAGATGATTGAGAACCTTAATCTTTCTGATTTTGAACTTGACAGATTCATCTATCGGATTATTCCTTATGATCGATTTATTAATAACTTGAAAAACAATGAAAATGTCTTTATAAGACCAAAGCTCTGGGATGATCCATTTGAAAATATTTTGACACTTCAAACCCGAAACAGAAGATATGTTGACGACAAATACTTTATTTATGCTCAATGTTGGACTTTCTCTAAAGAAAATGATTTATTATGGAGATCGTATTCTCCAAATAAGGATAGTGTTAAATTAAGAAGCACTCCCAGGAAAATGATTGACTCAATAAAAAATTCTAAAAGAATTTGTTCAATAATTAGTGATCCCAAAGTAATATATAAATCTAATGGAATATCATTAAAAGAAGAAATTGAAGGATTTATCGGGAAAGTCAAATATCTCTCTAATAAACGAATTATTAGGTCTCTAAGACAAGCATTTTACAGTGATACTAATTCCTACTACGAACCATTGTTTTTAAAGAGAGATGCTTTTAAAAATGAGGATGAACTAAGAATCGGGTTACGATACTCTTTTGGATATGATGATATTCAATTTTTATTATCACCTGATATTTTTAATTTTGATATTGAGACCTCAGATATTATTGATGAGATTGTATTTGATCCGCGTATTTCTGACTTCAAATTTGAAGCTTTAAAAAATCAAATTCAACAGTACGGATACTCAAATCCCATTTGTAAAAGTAACTTGTACGAAATTCCCGATATAAATAAGATATTAGAATGAACGTCGGAGTCTAACAAATCAGACTCTCCATGACCAACAGTCACAGATACAGAGATCCTGAAAAAGGAAAAAGCACATGACCAAGTTAAGGGTGGATAGAAAATTGAATATATTCAAATTATGGGGTATTATATTAGTGTCTAAAAGAACCGAGTACAAAATAAGGCGGTATAAAACGTTAAATTTGTACTCAAATGGAAAAGAAGAAACGCAAATCAGCCAGCTTCAAGACAAGTGTCGTAATGGAGCTGTTACGCGGCGAATCAATTGAAGAACTGAGCCGCAAACACGGTCTGACAATGGCCGAGATCTCTGAATGGAGAGATGATTTTATAGTAAACGGCATGAACGGCTTTAAGAAAAAGCCGGAAAATGCCAAACTAGCCCGAGCTGAGCGACGCATAGGACAGCTGGAAATGGAGCTGGACCTGGTAAAAAAAAAGAACGAGTTCATTGCCAAACAAAGAAAGAGCTAGTGGAATAC
>JAEAME010001771.1_pt1 | contig 13959 bp, 10 predicted proteins | sample 8958731 | NCBI WGS metagenome assembly JAEAME01 (sample SAMN16933194, study PRJNA681113) | bioreactor sludge metagenome | isolation source: anerobic bioreactor sludge (Control) | place: India:Bengaluru | collected 2018-10-24 | reverse complement strand
GGGCAGCCAGGATGGCGGCCTCGTTGACCAGGTTGGCCAGGTCGGCGCCGCTGAAGCCCACGGTCTGCCGGGCAATGGTCTCCAGGTCCACCGAGCCGTCCAGCGGCTTACCCTTGGCATGGACCTGCAGGATGCCCGTCCGGCCATTGATGTCCGGCGGGTCCAGGACCACGCGCCGGTCAAACCTCCCCGGCCGCAGCAGGGCCGGGTCCAGGATGTCCGGACGGTTGGTGGCCGCCAGGACGATGACGTTGGTGGAGGTGTCGAACCCGTCCATCTCCACCAGGATCTGGTTGAGGGTCTGTTCCCTCTCGTCATGGCCCCCGCCCAGCCCGGCGCCCCGGTGCCGGCCGACGGCGTCTATTTCGTCCACGAAGACGATGCAGGGGGCGTTGCGCTTGGCCTGGTCGAACAGGTCCCTCACCCTGGAGGCGCCCACGCCGACGAACATCTCCACGAACTCACTGCCGCTGATGGAGAAAAACGGCACGCCGGCCTCTCCGGCGATGGCCCGTGCCAGCAGCGTCTTGCCGGTGCCCGGCGCACCGATCAGGAGGACACCCCGCGGGATGCGGGCCCCCAGCGCCAGGAACTTCTCCGGCTGCTTGAGGAACTCCACGATTTCCTGCAGCTCCTGCTTGGCCTCCTCTACCCCGGCCACGTCAGTGAAAGTCACCGTGGGCTTGGCCCCGTTGGCCAGCCTGGCCCGGCTGCGGCTGAAGTTGAAGGCCTGGCTGTTGGCGCCCCGGGCGCCGCGCATGATGAAGATGAAAAGGACGACCAGCATCACCAGGGGCACCACGGTCAGCAGGAAGCTGCCCCAGTTGAAGCCGCTCGAGTAGCTCACCCGGAACTTGATGGGATCCCCGCCCGCCGTCCTGGAGCTCTCGAGGAGCTTGACGAAGTCGCCCACGTAGTCGCTGGCGATCGTCGTCTTGTATTCGTCCCTGCCCGTCTCATCAACGACCAGGGTGCGGTCGTCGACGATCTCCACCCCCACCACCTTGCCGGCGTTGACGTTGATGATGACTTCCGAGAGGCTGGGTGGGGCCTCCTTGTTGTCCCGGGGCCAGAAGACGATCACCGCGGCCACGATGCCCACGAAGATGAGCAGATAGATAATCGCCAGCCGTCTGTTCTTACCCACTAACAGCCATCCTTCCAGCGACCACATTATAACACAAACAGAGCGCGCCACCGGCCTTGGGGCCAAAAGGCATCGATTGCGCCTCCCGGTGGCCCCGGTGTAGAATGGCCTCATCGTCAGGGGGGCCCCACATGAACCTCGGTGTGTGCCGCATGACTCTCCGCCTGCCGGAGAACGAAAGCCTCAAGGGCAAGAGGAAGGTGATCAAGTCCCTCCTGGCCCGGGTGCGGGGCAGCTACAACGTGGCTATCGCCGAGGTTGATGATCAGGATGTGTGGCAGCTGACCTCGCTGGGGATTGCCTGCGTCAGCAACAACGCCCGCCACAACAACGAGGTCCTGTCGCAGGTGGTGCAGTTCATCAGCCGGAGCCGGCTGGACCTGGAAGTGGTCGACTTCCGGATCGAGCTCATCCCCCTGGGCTAGCGGCGCTCTGGCGGCGCCGGGCGGCCAGACGCGTCAAGCCGCCACCTGACGCGTCAGTCCGCCGCCTGAGGAGTCCGGCGAGCTGACGGACACCGGGCCGCCAGATGGAACCTGAGGCCGGGAATGACCATCTCCGCCTTCATTGAAGAGATCAGGGCCCAGGCCGGCTACCGGGACCAGATCGTCCACGTTGAGCACCTGCCGCCCCGCCGGGCCGTCTACCGCCAGAGCGCTGAGCCGCTCCACGAGCGGCTGGAGTCCGCCCTCCGGGCGGCGGACCTGTATCCGCTGTACGGTCACCAGGCCCTGGCCGTGGACCTGGTCCGCTCCGGGGAGAACGTGGCCGTGGTCACCGGCGCCGCCAGCGGGAAGACCCTCTGCTACAACGTCCCGGTGCTCCAGTCGATCTTGGACGACAGGACCAGCCGCGCCCTGTACGTCTTCCCCACCAAGGCGCTGGCCCAGGACCAGCAGCGCAGCCTGGCGGACCTGGCGTCGCTGCTGCCCGTTCCGGTCAGGGTGGCCATCTTCGACGGCGACTCCCCCCGCGAGGAGCGCCTCCGGGCCAGGAAGACGGCGCAGATCGTGCTCACCAACCCGGACATGCTTCACCTGGGCATCCTGCCCAATCACCGCTCCTGGTCCGGGTTCCTGCGCCGGCTGAGGTACGTGGTCATCGACGAGGTGCACGGGTACCGGGGGGTCTTCGGGTCCCACGTAGCCAACGTGCTGCGGCGGCTGCGGCGGCTGCTCGACGGCTACGGAGCCGCGCCCCGGTACATCTGCTGCTCGGCCACCATCGCCAACCCCCGGGAGCACGTTGAGAGGCTGGTCGGGCTGCCCTTCCGGGTGGTGGATGTTGACGGCGCGCCGCGGGGCCGGAAGGACTTCGCTTTCTGGAACCCGCCGCTGGCGGACGGCTCCCACAAGGTGCGCATCAGCGCCAACAGCGAGGCCGCCTTCCTCCTGTCCGAGCTGGTGCGGCGCCGCATCCGCACCATCGCCTTCGCCCGCACCCGCAAGCTGGCCGAGCTCATCTACATCTATGCCCGGCAGCGCCTGGGCGACACGGGCCTGGCCCGGCGGATCAAGCCCTACCGGGGTGGCTACCTGGCCGGGGACCGGCGGCAGACAGAGCAGGAGCTGTTCCGCGGGGACCTGGTGGGCGTGGTGGCCACCACCGCCCTGGAGCTGGGGTTGGACATCGGGGACCTGGATGCCTCCGTGCTCACCGGGTACCCGGGCAGCATCGCCAGCGCCTGGCAGCAGGCGGGCCGCAGCGGGCGGAGGGCGGGTACCTCCCTCAGCTTCCTCATCGGCATGGACAACCCCCTCGATCAGTACTTCATGCGCCATCCGGAGGCGCTCTTTGGCCGCCGGTTCGAGAGCGCCCTCATCGACCCGGCCAACCGCTACGTCATGAGCTCCCACCTGGTGTGCGCCGCCTGGGAGTCGCCGCTCTCGTCCGGCGACGGGAAGTACTGGGGTGAGCCCCTGGCGAAGGCCCTGCCCGTTCTGGAGGAGGAGCGCCGGCTGCGGCAGCGCCAGGGCCGCTGGTACCCGTCGCCCGGTATCGCCTACCCGGCCCAGGGGGTCAATATCCGCTCCGCCTCCTCGCTGTCCTACGCCCTCCTCGATGCCTCGCAGGGCGACCGGCAGATAGAGACAGTCGATGCCAGCGCGGCCCTCTCGCATCTGCACCCCGGGGCCATCTACCTGCACCAGGGGGAGCCTTACCTGGTAAGCCAGCTGGACCTGGCCGGCAGGTGTGCCCGGGCAGCGCCCGCGGACGTGCCCTACTACACCCAGGCCAGGGAGACCACCGACATCCGGGTGGTGAAGACCCTGCAAGAGAAGCAGGCGGGCCTCGCCCGGTGCTGCCTGGGCGAAGTGGAGGTGACCACCACCGTCGTCGGCTTCCGCCGGAAGATGCAGTTCACCGAGAAGGTGGTGGGCGAGGACTACCTTGATCTGCCGCCCAGCCGGTTCGACACCGTGGCGGTGTGGTTCGACATACCGGGCGCGGCGCTGGCCCGGATAGAAGGGGACCGGCTGGACCTGGCCGGCGGCCTGCATGCCGCCGAGCATGCCTGCATTGCCCTGCTGCCCCTCTTCGCCCTGTGTGACCGCAACGACCTGGGCGGGGTCTCAACGCCCTTTCACCCGAACACCGGGAAGCCGCAGATCTTCATCTACGATGCCCATCCCGGCGGGACCGGCATCGCTGAGAAGGGCTTCGAGCTGATAGGCGACCTGTGGCGGGAGACCCTGCGCGCCGTTGACGATTGCCCCTGTGAAGACGGCTGTCCCGGCTGCATCCAGTCGCCGAAGTGCGGGAACAACAACCAGCCCCTGGACAAGAGGGCGGCCCGGGCCATCCTGGAGGCCCTCGCCCGGCCGGCGGGCTGACGGGGCCGGGCCTGGCCGGGCCGCGTTGCCAGGAGGCGCGCCTCCTGCGAACACGGAATACGGTACTTATGATTGCCAGGAGGCGCGCCTCCTGCGAACACGGAATACGGTACTTATGATTGCCAGGAGGCGCGACATAAGGTTATCATGAGTACTTTGGGGGTGTCGGGACTGGAAGGGAAACGGGCCTTGACGGCCGAAAACGATCGCCTGCTGGCAGCGGCCAGGAGCAGGCTGGCCGCGGAGAGGACGCCGGCGCTCCTTGTGGACAAGGGCCTCATCAGGGCCAAGTACGAGGAGTTCCGTGCCTGCTTCGGCCGGGCCCGTGTGTGCTACGCCGTCAAGTCCAATCCACACCCGGTTATCCTCGCGCTGCTGTCCGGCGTGGGCGGTGACTTCGAGGTGTCCTCCCTGGGGGAGCTGCGGCGCCTGCTGGAGATGGGCCTGCCGCCATCGCGGATCACCATCGGCAACCCGGTGAAGGAGCCGGAGCTGGTCCGGCTGGCCGGCCGGAGCGGCATCGAGCTCGTCGCCTTCGATTCGTATTCCGAAATCGACAAGATCGCGTCGCTGGCGCCCGGGACCAGGGTGGGCGTACGCCTCAGCGTGCCCAACGTCGGCAGCGAATGGCCGCTGACCAGGAAGTTCGGCGTGGAGGCGGACCAGGCCGTCGACCTGCTGGTCCATGCCGGGAAGTGCGGCCTGGTGCCCGAGGGCATCTTCTTTCACGTGGGCTCCCAGTGCACCCTGGCCGGTACCTGGGCCCGGGCCATCGAGAAGAGCTGGTCCGTCTGGCAGCGGGCGGTGGAGCGGGGGGTGCGCCTGCGCCTGTTGAATGTGGGCGGGGGCTTTCCGGCGACCTACCTGCGGCCGGTGCCGCCGGTGGCCGAGATCGCCCGCGTCATCCGCGAGGCGGTGGCGGCCCGCTTCCCGCCGGACATCGAGCTGGCCGTGTCCCCCGGCCGGGGACTGGTGGCCGAGGCCGGCATCCTGGTCGCCAGCGTGGTGGCCAAAGCCGCCCGGGACTCGGAGCAGTGGCTCTACCTGGACGTGGGCGTCTTCAATGGACTGATGGAGGCCGTGGGCGGCATCAAGTACCGCATCATTCCCTCGCGCGGCGGCCCCACCCGGCGGTGGGTGCTTTCCGGGCCGACCTGCGACAGCTTCGATGTCATCTCGAACGAGGTGGAGCTGCCGGACCTGGAGGTGGGTGACCGGGTCTACGTGACCTCGGCCGGGGCCTACACCACCGCCTACGCTTCCGAGTTCGACGGCTTCGCTATACCGGAGACCTACTTCCTGGATTAGAGGCGGCGTGAACGAGATACAGTTCCTGGAGAACGACCCCTTTGCCCCCATCCGCTATGTCTACGACGTCGAGGAGATCATCTGCTCGCGGCGGACGGCCTGCCAGCACCTGCTGATCTTTCGCAGCCGGTACTTCGGCCGGGTGCTGGCCCTCGACGGCGTGGTGCAGCTGACCGAGCGGGACGAGCACTTCTATCATGAGATGCTGACCCAGGTGGCCCTGCATGCCCACCCTGACCCGGCCGACGTCCTCATCATCGGCGGCGGCGACGGCGGATCGCTGCGCGAGGTGCTGAAGCATGAGGCGGTCAAGCGGGTGCAGCTGGTGGAGCTGGACGGGGGGGTGATCGAGGCCGCCCGGGAGTTCCTGCCTTCGCTTTCCAGCGGATTTGCCGATCCCCGGGCGCACGTCCTGGTGGGCCGGGGCGAGGGTTTCCTGGCCAGCACTGCCGACAAGTTCGACCTGGTGGTGGTGGACTCTACCGACCCGGTCGGTCCCGCGGCCAGGCTCTTCACCGAGGAGTGCCTGGCCGCCGCGGCGGCCGTGCTGAAGGACGACGGCATGCTCGTGGCCCAGACGGAATCGCTGCACTTCCACGCTGATTTCATCCGGGAGGTGCAGCGCCGGCTGGCGCGCTTCTTCAGGATCGTGGACCTGTGCACGGCGCCCCTGTCCACCTACGGCGGCAACTGGTGGACCTTCTCCATCGGCTCCCGGGCCTACGATCCGCGGGTCCCCCGGCGGCCGTGCACGGTGAGCACCAGGTACTATGCGGAGGACGTGCACCGGCAGGCGTTCCTGCCGGGCAGCCTCAGGCGGAAGCTGCGGGAGGGGTGAGGTGGGCGGGTCGCTGCGCTTGGTGAGGGTGCTGGGCATCGACATCAAGATCCACTACTCGTGGCTCCTGGTGTTTGGCCTGGTGTCCTACTACATCTACGGCGATTTCCGGGCCGCCGAGTACAGCGCGGTGGTCAGCCTGCTGGCGGGACTGGCGGCCAGCGTCGCGCTCTTCGTCTGCATCCTGGCTCACGAGCTGGCTCACAGCGTAGTGGCGCTGCGCAGCGGCATCCCGGTGCGCAGCATCACCCTGTTCGTCCTGGGCGGCGTGGCCAGCATATCGCGGGAGGCCGACCGACCCCGCACCGAGGCGCTGATGGCCATCGCCGGCCCGGCCTGCAGCCTGCTGATCGGCCTGGCCTGCGGCGCCGTCTGGTTCGCCGTCGGCGGGCACCACGATGAAAGCAGCGCCTACAAGGACCTGCTCTTCTGGCTAGCCTGGCTCAACATCCTGCTGGGCGTGTTCAACCTGCTGCCCGGGTTCCCCATGGACGGAGGCCGGGTGCTCCGGGCCGCCATCTGGGGGGGCACCGGCAATTACCGCCAGGCCACCCGCATCGCGTCGGCCATGGGGCAGGGCCTGGGCTGGCTCATCACCGGGGCGGGGGCCGGCATCGTCATCGCCTACTTCTTCGTCAGCCGGGACGGCCCGCTGGACTGGCTGGATGGCGCCTGGTTCATCTTTCTGGGGTGGTACCTGGGCAGCATCGCCGCCAGCAGCTATCGCCAGGCGGCGGTGCGGGAGGCCATGCGGGGGATCATCGCCGCTTCGGCCATGGTCACTGATTTCATGACCGTGCCGCCGGGCATGAGCCTGGTGCAGATCGTGGACGACTACATCGAGACGGAGCGGTACCGCAGCTTCGTGGTGGCGGCGGAAGGCCGGTTCCAGGGGGTGGTCAACATGGAGGACATACGCCGCGTCCCGCGGGGCAGGTGGAACGTCACCACCGCCGGCTCCGTCATGACGCCGGCCGACAGGGTGGTCACGGTCTCTCCGGAGGACGATGGCCTCCAGCTGGCGGCCAAGATGGACGAGTTCCGTCTGGATGGCATACCGGTGCTGAAGGATGGAATGGTCCTGGGCGTCGTCACCCGCAGCAGCCTGGCCCAGGCCATCCGGCAGCGCGCCCGGTCTCTGGAGTAGGGCGTGGAAGGCCGGCCGGTGGAGTGGACGGTGGACGGCATCCGCATAGCCGGCCAGCTGCGCCTGCCCGACGCCGGCGGCCCGGCGGCGGGCCTTTGCCTCTGCCACGGCATCCCGTCGGGGAAGCCGGCGGACCCCGGTGACCCGGGCTACCCGGGCCTGGCGGAGCGGTTCTGCCGGGCGGGGTTCGCCACCCTCATCTTCAGCTTCCGCGGCACAGGAGCCAGCGGCGGCAACCTCGACATGCCGGGATGGACGCGAGACCTGAGCCGGGCCATCGACTTCCTGTGCTCCTGTTCCGGAGTGGACGCCTCTCGCATCTACCTGATGGGCTTCAGCGGAGGAGCCGCGGCCTCGGCCTGGGTGACCGCCCATGACTTGAGGGTGGCCGGGCTGGTGCTGTGCGCCTGCCCCGCCCGGTTCGGCCGGGTGGTGGCCGGGAGGAAGGCGGACTTCTCCGTGGAGCGGTTCCGCGAGATCGGGCTGATCCGGGACGAGGGCTTCCCCGCGTCGGCCGAGGACTGGATGAGGGGGTTCGCCCAGGTGGACCCGATCGACTGGATAGACCGCGTCTCTCCTCGCCCGCTGCTGATGATACACGGCCAGGATGACGACCTGATCGATGAGGAGCAGGCCAGGCGCCTCTTCGAGAAGGCCGGCCAGCCCAAGGAGATCGCGGTGGTGGCCGGCGCGGGGCACAGGCTGCGCCTCAGTCGCCCGGCGATGGACCTGGCCCTGGACTGGCTGAAGAAGCTTCAGCCGGCGGACGGCTAGCGGAGGAAGCTTGCTGCCGGTGCGGCCCGCTGGCGTTTGCGCTATAATCCCCCCAGAGGGAGGCCCGCGCTCAGCCGCCGCCCGCGGATGATGGCCAGAGCGCGGCGGCGCCCTGCCCGGGTTTTGAGACATGTTTATGATATCCGGCGCGGTCAATGAAACCCGCGTGAGGGACAGGGCTGATAGATTGGGGCTGAGCCGGGCCCGATGGCGCGCCGGAGAGGCTGAACATGGCATCAGAGCACCACATCATCAGTGCCAGGGGTATCCACAAGACCTACCATGCCAATGGCCTCAACGTGTGTGCCCTCAGGGGCGTCGACTTTGCGGTGCGGCGCGGCGAGATGGTGGCCGTGATGGGGCCCAGCGGCTGTGGCAAGACCACGCTCCTCAACTGCCTCTCGGGGCTGGACCGGTTTGACCAGGGCGAGGTCGAGATCGAGGGGACGCTGCTGCGCACCATGTCGGACGACCAGCGCACCGAGTACCGCGCCCGCCGCATGGGCTTCGTCTTCCAGCTGTACAACCTGCTTCCGGCCCTGACCAACGTGGAGAACGTGGAGATGCCCCTGCTGCTGGCGGGGGTCTCCGCCTCGCGGAGCCGGGCCAGGGCCATGGAGGTGCTGGAGATGGTGGGGCTGCCCGGCGCGGGGGGGCGGCTGCCGGCCGAGCTCTCGGGAGGCCAGCGCCAGCGGGTGACCATCGCCCGGGCCCTGGCCAATGAGCCGGCCATCATCTGGGCGGATGAGCCCACCGGCGACCTTGACAGCGACACGACGGAGGAGGTCATGGACCTCCTCTGCCGGTTGAACAAGGAGAACCTGCAGACCTTCGTCCTGGTCACCCACTCGGATGAGGTGGCGGGACGGGCCGACCGCATCGTCCGGATGCGGGACGGCCTGATCGTGGACGGCTCGTAGCCATGCATGAGCTGTTCGGCGTGTCGCTGACCGCCATAGCCGTAGTGCTGGGGGTCATCTTCGTGGTCACGGGCCTGGTCGTGCTGGGCCTGGCCCTGCGGCACCGCATCATGTTCAAGCTCGGCGTGAGGAACATACCCCGGCATCCGACCCAGACCACCCTGATCGTCATCGGCCTCATGCTGAGCACCATCATCATCACGGCTGCCTTCGGCACCGGCGACACGGTGGTGCACACCATCAGGTCCATGGCTGCCCAGTCTCTGGGCAACACGGACGAGGTGGTGACGGTGCGCAGCCGGACCGCGGACCCCAACCTGGGCTACTTCGATTACCACCGCTTCGAAGAGATCAGCTCGGCGCTCTCCGGCGCCCGCACGGATGGCCTGCTGCCGGTGATCCACGAGGATGTGTCGCTCTTCAACCCCTACAAGCTGCTCAACGCGCCCAGCGTGAGGCTGTTTGCCCCGGGTCCGCAGTACGCCGGCTACACGGACCTGATGACGCTGGACGGCCAGCCGGTGTCGCTGGGCGGCCTGGGCCCCGATGAAGTGTACATCGATGAATCCACGGCTGATGAGCTGCTGGCCGGTGTCGGGGACCAGCTGGTGCTCTTCGTCGGGTCCCAGCCCAACTACGTCCGGCTGGCCGCGGTGGTCAAAGGGGCATCCTGCGGGAGCCTGAACTTCGTCCTGGTTCCCCTGGACCGGGCGCAGGGCTTCTTCCACCGCCCGGGCCAGATCAACGGGGTGTACATCTCCAACAACGGGGGGGCGCTGGAAGGGGCGGCCTTCAGTGACGACATCGCCCAGCGCCTGGCGCCGACCCTGGCCGGCACTGACCTGGAGGTCAACCTGGTGAAGAAGGACACCCTGCACGACGCCGACATGAGCGGCGCCGTCATCACCGCCATCTTCCTGCTCTTCGGCCTCTTCTGCGTGGCCGCGGGGATACTGCTGGTGTTTCTCATCTTCGTGATGCTGGCTGCTGCCCGGAAGTCCGAGATGGGCATGGCCCGGGCCGTCGGCACCAGGAGAAACCAGCTCGTCATGATGTTCGTGTTCGAAGGGGTGCTCTACGACCTCATGGCTTCAGTGGTGGGGGTGGGCCTGGGAGTGGGCCTGACGTATGCCATCGCGGGCGCCATGGCCCGGGTGGTGAGGGACTACCCCATAACGATCGCCGTGCATGTCGAGCCGCGCAGCCTGGTGGTGGCCTTCACCCTGGGCATGCTGGTCACCTTCATGACCGTCACGGCGGCTTCGTGGAGGGTTAGCCGGCTGAACATCGTGCACGCCATCCGGGACGTGCCGGAAACGCCCACCGAGAGGGCCGGCCGCCGCACACTGGGGCTGGGCCTGGCGCTGGTGGCCATGGGTGGCCTGCTCTCGGTATTCGGAGTGGTCATCGCCCAGGTGGCGCCGGTGTACCTGGGCGTGGCCCTGGCCGTCATGGGCGTGGCGCTGGTGGCCCGCTGGAGGGGGTTCGCGGAGCGCGGGGTGTTCACCCTGGCGGGCATACTGCTGGTGGCATGGTCGCTGGTCCCCATCGATGTCTTCGAGTCCGTGTTCGGCGGGCTGAACATGGGCATGGAGATGTTCTTCTTCGTTGGAGTGACCATGGTGCTGGGCGCGGTGTGGGTGGTGTCCTACAACCTGGATATCGTGCTGCATGCCCTGGAGGCCGTGGCGGGCCGGCTGAAGAACGCCACCCCGGTTCTGCGCTCGGCCATGGCCTACCCCATGAAGAACCGCCTGCGGACGGGCCTCACCATGGCCATGTTCGCCCTGGTCATATTCACCATCGTCTTCATGTCGGTGGTGATACGCGCCGATGCGGCGGTCCTCGCCGATACCAGAGCGGTCGGCGGCGGATACGATGTTCTGGCCAGCGTCAACTGGAGCAGCCCCATAGCCGGAGGGAACATCCAGGACGCCATGACCGAAAAGGGGTTCAAGGCCAGCGACTTTGTGGCCGTGGCCGGGATATCCTCCGTCCCCCTGGAGATCAGGCAGAAGGCGGCCAGTGTCGCGGACTGGAAGCAGTACCTGGTGCACGGCCTGGATCGCGCCTTCATGGAGACCAACGGGTTCAATTTCATCGTCATGGCCCGGGGCTACCGGTCGGCCAGGGAGATCTGGCTGACGCTGCGGGACAACCCGGGGCTGGCGGTCATCAGCGCCGACGCCGTGCCGTCCCGGAGCCCGATGAGCTTCTCCTACGGCGACGGGTTCAGGGTGGATGGCATCTACCAGGAGGACGGGGATTTCTCTCCCTTCGAGGTCCAGGTGAGGGCCACCTACACCGGCCTGGGGACCATTGAGAGGAACCTGACCGTCATCGGCGTGCTGCAGTCGGTGAGCAACGTCAGCGTGGGCGTGTACACCTCGCAGCAGACCGTGGACGAGGCGGCCGCGCCCTATCTCACCGTTCCCGTGACCACCTACCTCTTCAAGCTGGCCGAAGGGGTGGATGCGGCCGCGATGGCCAATAGCCTGGAGTCGGCCTTCCGGGAGAACGGCATGCAGGCCGGATCCATTGACGACCAGCTCCGGGAGGCAGCCAGGGTCAACTACACCGTCAACTCCCTGCTGACCGGGTTCATGGGTCTGGGGGTGGTGATCGGCATTGCCGGCCTGGGGGTGATCAGCGGCCGGGCGGTGGTGGAGCGCCGTCACCAGATCGGCATCCTGAGGGCCATCGGGTTCAAGCGCAGCAGCGTGCAGGTGTCCTTCCTGCTGGAGTCGTCGATCGTAGCGTCGCTGGGCATACTGATCGGGACCCTGCTGGCGCTGGCGCTCTCGTACCAGGTGCTCAATGACCTCAAGCAAACCATCGAGAACGTGCAGTTCCAGATACCCTGGGTGGAGATGGCGGTCATCGCCGGGGTGTCATGGTGCGCTTCGATGCTGATGACCCTGATCCCGGCCTGGCAGGTGTCCCAGATCTACCCGGCGGAAGCCCTGCGCTACGAGTAGCGCCCACCCGGCGCCCCTTCCTTGACTCCCCGTCGCGCCGGGACGTATTATTCCCCGGACCGCTCCGGCGGGGAACGCAGGCTGACCGGGGCTGCTGCCGGTCGGGACCCCGGCGGTGGAGGCGCCCCAGAGGTGGGAGGACCAGGGATGGCGAAGCTGGCGCTGTGTATTGGCATCAACAACTACCCGGGAACGGACAGCGATCTGGCCGGGTGCGTCAACGATGCCCAGGATTGGGCCAGGGAGCTGGCCCGGCGCCGGTTCGAGGTGGAGACGCTGCTGGATGGGCAGGCTACGGGGCGGGCCATGCGCTCGGCCATTCGCCAGAGCCTGGGCCGGGCCCGGTCCGGAGACCTGGTCGTGGTGCACTACTCGGGCCATGGCTCTTTTGTGCCCGACGATGACGGGGACGAGCCCGACGGGACCGACGAGTGCCTGTGCCCGCATGACGTGGGCACGAAGGGGCCGATCACCGATGACGAGCTGTTTGAGCTGTACAGCGCCCGGCGGGCCGGGGTGAGGGTCCTCATGATCTCCGATTCGTGCCACTCCGGCACGGTGGCCAGGTTCGCTCCCATCACCACGCCGCCCACCATCAGGGCCCCTAACGCCCCGCAGCGGAAGGTGCGTTTCCTGCCGCCAGCCGCCTACCTGAAGCCGCGCGAGCTGGCGAAGCTGGGGGCGCGGCGGGCCATCCGGCGGTCCAGCTCGCCCGGCCGCTACGCCTCCCTGCTGATGGCGGGCTGCCAGGACACGGAGTATAGCTATGACGCCTACTTCCAGGACCGCCCCAACGGCGCCTTCACCTTCGTGGCGCTGCGGGCCCTGGCCAGGCTGCCGGCGGGAGCCACGTACGCGCAGTGGTTTGCCCTGATACGCCAGACGCTGCCGTCGCAGCAGTACCCGCAGACGCCCAACCTGTACGGCTCGAAGAGCATGAAGCAGTGGAAGGTTCTGGCTTAGGCCGCGGCCTGGCCCGGGGCATCCCGGCCAGATCAACGAACGAGAGGTAGTGACATGGCTCTGGAAGAGAAGATCATCGACGCGCGGGGAATACACAAAACCTACCACACGGGCACGGTGGACGTGCCCGCCCTGAAGGGCGTGGACTTCGCGGCCAGGCGGGCAGAGATGGTGGCCGTCATGGGGCCCAGCGGCTGCGGCAAGACCACCCTTCTCAACTGCCTGTCGGGACTGGATGATTTCGACCAGGGGGAGCTGGTTATCGAAGGGGTCCACCTGCCCCGCATGTCGGATAACGAGCGCACCGACTACCGGGCCCGGCGCATGGGCTTCATCTTCCAGCTGTACAACCTGCTGCCGGTGCTCAGTTCCGTGGAGAACGTGGAGATGCCCCTGCTGGTGTCGGGGGTCTCTCCGGCCCGCAGCCGGAAGGCCGCCCTGGAGGCCCTGGACATGGTGGGGCTTCCCGGCCTGGCGGAGCGGCTCCCCGCGGAGCTCTCGGGAGGCCAGCGCCAGCGGGTGACCATCGCCCGGGCGCTGGTGAACCAGCCGGCCATCATCTGGGCCGACGAGCCGACCGGGGACCTGGACAGCGAAACCACCCGGGACATCATGGACCTGCTGTGCCGGCTCAACCAGGAAAACCGGCAGACCTTCGTCCTGGTGACCCACTCCGATGAAGTGGCCAGGAGGGCTGACCGCATCGTGCGGATGCGGGATGGCCTGATCGTCGACGGGAAGTAGACGTGCAGAAGCTCTTCGGCGCTCCCCTTCACATCATAGGCATCGTCATGCTGGTCCTGTTCGTCATGGTGATGGTGACCGTGGCCGTGCTGGCCGTACGCCGCCGGATCATGTTCAAGCTGGGCGTGCGCAACATCCCCAAGCGGCCGGCCCAGACGGCCCTGATCGTGCTGGGCCTGACGCTCAGCACGGTGCTGGTCACGGCCGCCTTCAGCACCGGCGATACCGTGGGCTACACCATCCGGTCAGCGTCCGTGAAGGCCCTGGGCAACACCGATGAGATGGTCACGGTGCCGGACGCGCAGA
>JAEAME010001770.1_pt1 | contig 13962 bp, 10 predicted proteins | sample 8958731 | NCBI WGS metagenome assembly JAEAME01 (sample SAMN16933194, study PRJNA681113) | bioreactor sludge metagenome | isolation source: anerobic bioreactor sludge (Control) | place: India:Bengaluru | collected 2018-10-24 | reverse complement strand
GCCCGCAGGATATTTTCACCCATTGAATGCTCAGTACTGATAGTAGGCGGAACAGCTTCCCTCGGATGATACCATGCAGGGTCCCACCGGATTTTCCGGGTTGCATGCCTTGCCGAACAGACCGCAGTCGGTCGGCTTGATTACACCACGCAATATTTCCCCGCAGCGGCATCCAGCATGCTCTTTCACGGGGGGCAACTCTACATCGAACCTGAGTGCAGCATCGTAGCGGTCGTATTTGTCCTTCAGCTTGAATCCGCTCCGGGGTATATCGCCTATGCCGCGCCAGCAGGCGTCCACGGCATCGAAAACATCCCTCATCAGTTCCTGGGCCCTGGTGTTGCCTTCGGGCCTGACGCCGCGTGTATATGCGATATCGACGCGGGCGATTCCGTCTTCGATCTGCATAATCAGCATTTCCACCGCCTGCAATATATCGACCGGCTCGAAGCCGGCGACCACGCACGCCACGCCGTAATCCCTGGCATACGCCTGGTACGGGCCGGTACCTATAATTGTGCTGACATGGCCGGGGCAGATGATGCCGTTAAGGCGGACTTCGCCCAGATCGAGCAGTGCGCGCATGGCAGGAGGAGTCATTTTGAGGTTGCAGAGGATGCAAAAGTTATTGATCTTATCTTTTTCCGCCTGCAGTATGGCTGAAGCCACCGTGGGTGCAGTTGTCTCGAAACCCACCGCCAGAAAGATCACCGGCCTGCCTGGATTGTCGCGGGCTGTCTGCAGGGCATCCTGCGTGGAGTATACGATGCGGATATCTCCGCCTGCCGCTCGCGCCTGCTGAAGGCTGGAATAGCTGCCCGGCACTTTGAGCATATCGCCGAAAGTTGTAACTATCACGTCGGAAAGCATAGAGAGAGCGATGGCCCTGTCGATATCGCGGTTGGCTGTGACGCATACGGGGCAGCCTGGACCCGACAGCATTTCGACCTGGGGTGGCAGCAGCCGCCTGATACCGTTGCGCATTATGGCGACGGTGTGCCCGCCGCAGAACTCCATCAGCCGTGCCGGCCTGGTGGAGATCCGTGCAATTTTGTCGGCCAGTTTTCGTGCCAGGCCCGGATTGCGGAACTCGTCGATAAATTTCATCTGGCCAATTGTACTTGAACGAAATGGACCGGTACAAGCAGTCTCAAGAGTCCCCGGCCGCCGCGGGTAACCCTACTCAGCGCCAGTCTGCCAGGCCTGTGTCCGTGCACTCGCTGCGCGTGACACGGGTTTGATTGCTGCCGTCGGCGTTCATGATGTAGATTTCCCCGTTGTCGTTGATGCAGTCACGCTTGGAATAAAAGACGATCTTACTGCCGTCGGGGGACCACGCGGGATATTTGTTATCGACCAGGCCGGAGGTCAGGCGGGTGCGTCCGCTGCCGTCCGGGTACATTACATAAACCTCAAAATTGCCGTTTTCATTGGATTGGAAGGCGATGCGGTTGCCATCCGGAGACCACGCCGGATAAGTATCGGACTGGGGTTTTTCAGTGATTCTTGTCTGGTTGCTACCGTCGGAGCGCATGACATATATGTCGGCGTTGCCGTCTCTGTCGCTCATGAATGCGATGCGGTTGCCGTCGGGCGACCAGCTGGGGGCAGCGTCGTTGAAGGAATTGTTGGTTAAACGTATCTGATTGCTGCCGTCCGCGTCCATGACATATAGCTGGTCATTGCCGTCGCGGTTGGATGAAAAGGCGATTTTTTTACTATCGGGCGACCATGCGGGGAATGCATCGTCGGCATCCGTGTTTGTCAGGCGCGTCTGGTTGCTGCCGTCCGCATCGATGCAATAGATGTGCCAGTAGCCGTCCATGTCTGTGAAAAAGGCCACTTTTTTGCCGTCGGGCGACCAGCGCGGAAAGCGTTCGCCTCCGGTCTTGTTCTTAGTCAGACTTTTCCAGTTGGTTCCGTCTTCATTGGCGGTGTACATCTGTGGGCCGCCGTCGTCATTAGTCCCCGAGATGAATACCAGCTTATGCAGGTAGACCGCTGCGCCGGTCTGTGGTTTGGCCGCGGGTAACCCAGCTTCAGGTGAGGCATTGTCCGCCTGCGGGGTTGCTATGGTGGTCTGCTTGGGTATGTTCGATGGAGCCTGCTCGGGGACCGGCGCTGGCTCCGTGGAGCAGCCCGTGCCGGCTATGCCTAGGATAACAATAATTAAAGCTGATGCTGCTGCAAGCCTGTCGAGTTTCATGGTGTTTCCTCCTCACGAAATAAGAGCGGTGTGTTCAGGGTGCGTTTATGCCGGTTTACTTGAGGTCGGCGCCGTCGCCGGCGGCAACCATACGTTCCAGAATTTCCAGCGTCTCCCTGGCTTCGTCTTCGTCAAGCACATTAATGGCATATCCCGTATGCAGCAGGACGTAGTCGCCGATGCGCGCTTCCGGTGTCAGTGCGATGCTGACTCTTCGGCTGACACCTCCGATATCCACATCGGCCTGGTCGCCTTCAATACAGGTTATTCTGACCGGAACGGCGAGGCACATTTGTTAAAAGTATAACCCAAGGTCATAGGCCTAACAAATCCGATTTGCCAGCATAGCGGCAAAAACCGGATAATATTCGGTTTGATTATCGGACTGTTAAAGGAGGAATCATGACCGGAGCACTGTCGGGAGTCCGCGTGGTGGACTTCAGCCGCATGTATGCGGGCCCATACTGTTCTATGATCCTGAGGGAGCTGGGTGCGGAGGTCATTAAAATCGAGTTCAGGGAAAGCGGTGATGCATGCAGGACCATCCCGCCCATAACGGAGGGAGGTGAAGGGTACATATTTTCTATCCTCAACCGCGGCAAGAAAAGCATAACGCTGGAAATGAGGGATGAGGAGGGGCAGCGGATAGCGCGTGAGCTGATAAAGAGAGGCGATGTATTGCTGGAGAATTTCACGCCCGGGGTGATGGACAGGCTGAACCTGGGCTGGAAGGATGTCAACGAGCTGAATCCCCGCATAATATATGCATCGCTTTCCGGCTTCGGGCAGACCGGGCCCAACGCCGGCAGGGCGGCTTACGACACGGTTGCACAGGCCATGGGCGGCCTGATGAGCGTTACCGGCTTCCCGGAGAACCCGCCCACCAAGTGCGGGCCGGCTATAGCCGATCTCTCCGGCGGGGCCTATACGGTTATCGCCATCCTGGCGGCCCTCCAGCATCGCAATTCCAGCGGCCGGGGACAACGGGTAGATGTTTCGCTGCAGGATTGCATATGGCTTATGACAGCAGTAGAGACCCTTGCGCCCTACGTGCTGAGCGGCCATTCGGCGGGGAGGATCGGCAATATGCACCCCAGTATTGTGCCGTGGAATAACTATCGTGCCAAGGACGGATATATCGTCCTCTGCGTGGTGACCATAGGCCAGTGGCAGAAGCTGGCTGAGGTCATAGGCAGGGCCGACCTGATCGAAGACCCCGATACACTTTCCCTGGCCTCGCGGGTAGAGCGAAGAGATGAGCTGGACATGATTGTGGCTGACTGGGTTAAAGCACGCACCGTGGCCGATATCCAGAAGATCATGGATGAGGCGTCGCTGCCCTGCGCGCCCGTCATGGATACGGAGAGGCTCATCAACGATCCGCATATAGGCAGCCGCCAGATGGTGGTGGATGTGGACCAGATGATTTCCGGACCTCTCAAAATGCCAGGCACTGTTTTCAAGCTGTCGGCCACGCCGGGCGACCCCTCGGCGCCCGCGCCGTTTCTGGGCGAACATAACACCGAGGTATATGGCGGTTTGCTCGGCTACAGTGAAGAGAAGATCGAGGAGCTGATAGGCCAGGGCATCATATAACCTGCGTTCCACCGGCAGCTGTGCTAATGCTGCGTCAGCGATCTGCCGGCTATGACCGCCTGTCCCAGCGAGATGCCCCCATCGTTGGCCGGCACGTTTTTATGCGTCAGTATCTGAAATCCGCCCTGTCTGAGGATGGAAGTCACCTTTCCCAGCAGCAGGCGGTTCTGGAAGCAGCCTCCACTCAGCGCGACTGTGTCCAGCCCTGACCGGGCCTTTATCTTGAGGCAGACATCGCGAGTCACGCATGCAACGGTGTTGTGAAACCTCATGCTGATGGTGGATGCCCGGCATCCCCTCAGTATGTCGTCGGCCACGGCGGCAATCAGTTCATGTAAAAGTATGATCGTGTAGTCCTCGTCGCCCGCCAGGGAGAACGGATAATTGCCCCGTTCGTCCAATGCATCGTAGGCCCGCATCTCCAGTTCGATGGCCGCCTGCGCCTCGTAATCGATGGTGGAGCGGATATCGGCCATCGCCGATACGGTATCGAAAAGCCTGCCCATGCTTGAGGTCAGCGGCGAGTTGAGCCCGGTTTCCACCTGCCTGCTCACAAGTTCTATCTCGTCTTTGCTGATGTTGTTGAGGAATCCCATCCTGCCGTCCAAGGTATTGCGGTCCAGCAGCACCAGCATATAGCTAAGCGCCGTGCGGTAGGGCTTTTTTATGGAGGCTGAGCCTCCGGGCAGGGGAAGGTATTCGAGCTGGCCCGCCCGTTTGAAACTCCCATAATCCGCCACCATGAATTCGCCGCCCCAGATTTTGCCGTCGGTCCCGTAGCCGGTGCCGTCGAAAGCCACTCCGATGGCGGGCTCCTCGAAACCGTTATCGGCCAGGCAGGAGGCTATATGCGCGTGGTGGTGCTGTACGGGGACCGCTCGCAGGTTGTGCTTTTCCGCCTCTTCCAGGGCGTATTTGGTGGGCAGGTACTCGGGATGCATATCATGGGCTATAGCCTCCGGTTTGATGCGGAAAAGATGCTTGTAGAGCTCAACCGTGCGGATGTAGTGGTCGAGTGTTTCAATGTTCTCCATATCGCCGATATGCTGGCTGACGAAGGCGTGCTTGCCGCTGGTCAGGCAAAAGGTGTTTTTCTCCTCGGCCCCGCAGGCCAGCAATTGGGGCGCGCTGCTGCTCAGATGAACCGGATAAGGCGCGTAGCCCCTGGCCCGGCGGATAAGCTGGGGCACACCGTCTACCACCATGACAACGCTGTCGTCGTAGGTCGAATGGATGTCCCTGTTATGCAGCAGGAAATAATCGGCTATCTTTCCCAGCCTTTGCAGTGCCTCATTGTTCTGCCCGGCGATGGGCTCCTCGCTGACGTTACCGCTGGTCATGACCAGCGGGAGGCCTGTGGCGCGCATGATAAGGTGGTGCAGGGGGGTGTACGGTATCATGACACCGAGGTATTTAAGCCCGGGCGCTATCTGGCTGCATATGGTTGAGCTCTCTTTCCAGCGCAGCAATACAATGGGCGCCTGGGGACCGGAAACCAGCTTCTCCTCTTCGGCGGTCAGGATACAGTGCTTGCCGACCTCCGCTATGTCCTTGAGCATTACGGCGAAAGGCTTGGACGGGCGGCGCTTCCTCTGTCGCAGCCTGGTTACCACTTCGGCGTCCTTGGCGTTGCAGGCCAGCAAAAAGCCCCCCAGTCCCTTGATGGCTACAATACGTCCTTCGTGCAGCAAATCCGACGTCTTTTTAATGATGTCCGCGCAGTCCACCGCATGTCCCAGGCTGTCTGTAAGCTGGAGCTGCGGCCCACAGGCAGGGCAGGCGTTGGGCTGGGCGTGAAAGCGCCGGTCCAGGGGGTCGGTGTATTCCTTTTGACAATCCCTGCACATCTTGAATGAGGACATGGTCGTGAGCGGCCTGTCGTAAGGGATATCTTTAATGATGGTGAAGCGTGGTCCGCAATTGGTGCAGTTGGTGAAAGGATAATGCCAGCGACGGTTTTCAGCAGTAAAGACATCGTCGAGACAGGGTCCGCAGGTTGCGATATCGGGCGATACCAGCTGGTACTTGCCGGGCTGGGCGATGCTGTCTCGTATCTCAAAGCCTCGGTATCCGGTAGGCTTGTCGAAGTCGACCGACAGGCTCTCTATTCTGGATAGAGGGGGCGCCTCGTTCCTCAGGCTGGAGACGAAGCTGTCCAGACTGTTTCTGGCGCCTTCAACCTCGATCCTGACATCCTCGGAAGTATTGCAGACCCAGCCGTTCAGCTTGTACTTTTTAGCCAGGCCGTAAACGAATGGACGGAAGCCCACTCCCTGTACTACGCCCCTTGCACTGATGCGGGCAAGCTGATTCTCTTTGATGGCCGGCATGGGATCAAGTTGAATTGTACTTCAAGAGGTGGGTACGGGCAAGAAAGGAAGAAATATCAGACAAGCATTGACTCAAGGATTATAATAATACGGAAATCATTGCAGGCCGCTATAAAAATAACTTCCAAGGGAGGGGTGGTCCATGGAACATGATTACAGGGTTTACCGGTACAGGTGGGTGGTATTGGCCATCTACATGTATGTTTCGGCGCTGACACAGCTTTACTGGCTGAATTTCGCTGCAATCGATACCTATATAGAGGAGATGCTGCATATACCGGCCAGCAGCGTTCAATGGTTAACTCTGGTCTTTCCGCTGATACAGGTCATACTCACCATACCTGCAGGCATAATCATAGATAAGATCGGATTTAAATGGGGCGTGGGAATCGGCGTCGTACTAACCGGGGTCTTTTCGCTGGTCAGGCTGGCTGCGCCCGATTCGTTCACCGTGCTGTTGATCTCCCAGATCGGGATTTCCCTGGGACAGCCCTTCGTGCTGAACGGCATCACCAAGCTGGCTTCGGTATGGTTCGCTCCAAAGGAGGAGGCCACGGCCGTCGGCCTGGGCACGCTGGCGCTGTTTGTGGGCATGATGGTGGCGCTGGGCGCAACGCCGGCTATCGTTGAAGGCCTCAGCTACAACTCCATGCTCTGGATATACGGCATAGCCGGCATTTTAGGCACGCTGCTATATGTCCTGATCGTCCGCGCCAAGCCTCCCACACCGTCGCGGGCGCCGGAGGAAGAGGTTTCATCCGGAAGCTGGGGCGGCCTGGGAGTGATTCTCAAGAGCAGGAATTTCCTGCTGCTCGGATTTGTGACGTTCGTGGGCCTTGGCTCCTTTAACGGCCTGGCCACCTGGCTGGAGAAGATACTTGACGAGCTTCACGCCATACCCATGTCGGAGGGCAGCACCATCTCGGCCGCCATGATCTTCGCCGGCATGATCGGGTGCATTGTAGTGCCCATCATCTCGGACCGGATCAGGAAGCGCAAGATATTTGTTGTGCTGGCTACATTGATGGGGGCAATCACCATCGGGGCGATGATCCTCATCAGGGGCTATGTGCCGAATATGATCAACTGCATCGTGCTGGGCTTCTTCCTCCTGTCGGCATTCCCCGTCATTCTCACTATGTCGGCTGAGGTAACCGGACCCAAATATGCCGGTGTATCGGTCGGATATCTGCAGTTGCTGGGAAATCTAGCAGCCGTGATCCTGGTGCCTACCATGGAAGGGCTGGAATCCACCACCGGCCAATTCGTAGCTCCGCTGGGCTTGCTGGTACTGCTCTTCATAGCTGCGTTTATACTATCCTTCTGGATCAAGGATACGCACCCGCAGGCGTGACGCAGACAAGCCGGCCGTCGTCAGAAAAATATCTCAGCCGCGCCTTGCTGGCCGGGCCTGGACCTGCCGTGTGGTCAGCCCATGCCGAGTATCCGCGGCTGTCAATCCGGCGCAACGCCCGGCTGATCCAATCGTTGTGGCATAGAGATATTGAGAAGTCATATCTTGCTAAACCTTATGCTGTGGGGAATCGTTATATCAGGTGTATTTTCAGCTTGCAGGAGGTGGAGAAATGAAATCAATCTGGATAAATACCTTTTACGCGGCGCTTGTGCTTTTAATCGGCCTGACGGCCTGTGCGCAGCCGGTTTCTACCGATGTTTTGAGCTCGGATAAACCAAGGTCAACGGCTTCTGCAGGCAAGCAAGATATTGCCCTGCTGGTTGAAGGCAACAATGCATTCGCCCTCAGCTTATACCGTGCGTTGAAAGGAGCACAGGGCAACATATTCTATTCACCTTATTCGATCTCGCAGGCACTGGCCATGACCTATGCCGGTGCGCGTGGCGACACTGAGAAAGAGATGGCCGCTACACTTCATTTCACCTTGCCACAGAATCGTCTGCATCCGGCCTTCAACAGTTTGGACCAGCTTCTGAAAACCCGCGGTCAGGGAGCCAAAGGCAAGGATGACAAAGGGTTCAGACTCAATATCGTCAATGCCATCTGGGGGCAAAAAGATTACAGATTTCTACCTGAATACCTGGATATGCTGGCTCAGAATTACGGCGCGGGGCTGAGAACGCTGGATTTTAGACACGAACCTGAAGCCTGCAGGCAAATAATTAACAAGTGGGTGGAGGATCAGACCGAACAGCGCATTAAAGACCTTCTAAAGGAAGGAGATATAGATCCCCTGACACGACTGGTTCTCACCAATGCCATATATTTCAATGCGGCCTGGGCCAATACATTTGATAAGAATTTGACTGCACCTTCTTCCTTCTATCTGCTGGACGGTTCGACCGTGGAAGTGCCCATGATGCAGCAGTCCGAGCGGATGGGATACGCATCCGGCGAAGGGTACGAGGCCGTGTCTTTGCCTTACGATGGAGGCGAGCTGGAGATGGTGGTATTGCTCCCCGGCCGGGGAAAGTTCGCCGAATTCGAGCAATCCCTGGATGCCGGCAATACAGCGGATATTTTAGGGAGCATTCAGCCCACGCAGGTCAATCTGCGCTTTCCCCGCTTTAAAATCGAGTCCGAATTCGCGCTGGGCGACGTGCTGTACGATATGGGGATGCCGACTGCCTTCACCGGCCTGGCTGATTTTTCAGGTATGACCGGCAACCGTGATCTATCCATATCCGAGGTAGTGCACAAAACTTTCATAGATGTGGACGAGGCAGGCACGGAAGCCGCTGCCGCCACAGCTGTTATTATGCGTGCCACAGCTATGCCTCTTCAGCCGAAGGAGGTCACTGTTGACCGTCCGTTCATGTTCATCATCAGGGACATACAGACTGGATCGATCATTTTTATCGGTAGAGTGGTTAATCCATTGTTATAGGCCAGGCGATATGCTTGCTGTCCGCAAGGGCATGTAGTATATTAATCGGGTCAGGCAATCCGCAGATTTTCAGTGGAGGTGTACAGTATATGAAGTCGGCATCATTATATTCACGCATCATCCAGGTCTCCATATGTTTGGTAATAGTAACAAGCCTGCTGGCCTGCGCTGCTCCCAAACAGACATTTGAATATGAATCGAACGCGGCGCTCAGGCAGCAACTGGCGCAGGCTGTACCATATCCGGAGATCGGTTTCGCCGTAATCAGCGACTTGCATATCTATGACCCCTCGCTGGGAACAACGGGCGCGGCATTCGAAGCCTATCTGGACAAGGACCGCAAGCTTTTGAGGGAGAGTCCCGAGATACTTGATTCAGCTATCTCCCTGATCAAGAACCTGAAGCATAATATCGTACTGGTGCCGGGCGACCTGTCTAAAGACGGGGAGAAAGTGTCCCACCAGCTGGCCGCCAGCTATCTCGCGCAGTTGAAATCTGCCGGCAAGAAAGTGTTCGTAGTGCCGGGCAACCATGATATCTTGAACGGGCACTCATTCAAGTATGTCGGCGATACTGTGGAGCGCGTGCCTAACGTTACACCCGATCAGTTCGTTCAGATATATGCCGACTACGGCTACAAGGATGCATTGCAGCGCGATCCGGATTCGCTCAGCTATTTAGCAGAGCTGCAGCCGGGCCTCTGGCTGCTGGCGCTGGATGCCAACCGTTATAGGGAGAACGTTGAGAACGAGGAGCCCATAACCGATGGCAAGTTCAGTGCAGAGACGCTGGCATGGATCGAGAAGATGCTCGGCCAGGCGGCCAAGGAAAACAAGGCTGTCATAGTGATGATGCACCACGGCATTATGGAGCACTATGCGGGCCAGGAGAAGAATTACGGTGAATACATCGTGGACAACTATGAGGATGTCGCCAGGCTGTTGGCCAACTACAATGTGCGTATGGTCTTTACGGGACATTACCATGCCCAGGATGTCACCGAGAAGAAGTACGATAACGGCAAGTTTATATTCGATATAGAGACCGGTTCGCTGGTGACTTATCCTTGTCCTATAAGAGTAGTTGCCATAGATAAGAACCAGACAGCAAATATAATGGAAGATCGTGTTACTTCCATCAAGTCGCACCTGACGGATTTCCCTGCCTACGCAAAACAGTATCTTCAGGACGGCATTGCAACTATAGCCACAGGTGTATTGACGGGCTACAAAATTGACCGTCCTGAGGCGGAAAAGATTGCGCAGGAGATAGCTGTCGGATTCGGTGCGCACTATGGCGGCGATGAGCAGCTGGCGCCGGGACAGACGATGGTTACGGAAACCGGTTTAAGCCCCCTGGCCTGGCTGGTTATTCAATACCGCAAAGATCTTATCCTAGGCCTGTGGAAGGACCTGCCCCCACCGGACAACAACGTGACGCTTAATCTGAAGGACGGCAGCTGGAAATAGCCTGCGACCTGGAATCATCGGTCGCATATAAACGTATCGATCCCGATTGGCTTTCATCAGGAGGCGTCAGCGTGGACGAGCAGAAGATCTGGTTCCTCGTGATAAACTCGTTGGGCGGAGTTGCAGTTGTAGCCAGTTACGTGGCAGGTATGGTCAGCCATCCCAATACGGAGCAATTGATCTGGGGCCGGATAACCCCCTCTCTGCGGACCGTTTACCTGGTGGGTATGCCGCTGGCTGCCGCGGGCTATCTGGCCATTCTTTATTTCATTCTATTTCAGCTGAATGCGGAAAGTGTCAGGATATGGGGATTCGATGGTTTCTCCGTGCTTGATATTATCTTCGCAGTCATTCTGGTTTTCTCGGCCCTATGGATGCCTCTCACATATAAGTTAATCGAAACGCAATGGCGGGGCTGGTGGATTTATATTCGGCTGGTACTTTTATTCGTCGCGTTGGCCTCGCTGGCGTTGCTTGGCGCGTTACTGATGACCAGTCAGAAGGAACCTGTATGGAGCTACTGGCTGGCGGTATCCGGCGCAGTCGTGTTTTTTATTCAGACAGGCTTTATCGACGCTTTTGTATGGCCGGCAGCCTTTCCCGATAAGTAGTCGCGGCTGACAGTTTTTATCTAAAAGCGTTAAAATATCCCTTGAACCCGGCGTTCTGCAGCCAGCAAATCTATTCCGGATTCAACAGGAGACACTATGTGGCGTAAAGGATGGCGCGAACAGGCATTATCACAGATCAATCAGCCCTGGGACCTGATTGTAATCGGTGGTGGAATCACGGGGGCCGGTGTACTTTTTCAGGCTGCTGCAGCAGGGCTTAAAGCCTTATTGGTGGAGGGTGGTGATTTCTCCTCAGGTACATCCAGCCGGTCATCGAAGCTGATTCACGGCGGCCTGCGCTATATTTTAAACAAACAGTACAAGGTTACACAGGAGTCGGTGCGTGAACGGGAATGGCTGCTGAAAGAAGCCCGCAATCTGGTAACCAAGCTGGGATTCATATTCCCCAATTTCGAGCGCTATCATGTTAAGACCGGTCAGATCGGCCAGATAATCGCTGTATATGACCTGCTGGCGCCTAAATGGGACCATCGCGCCTACAGCAGGGAGAAGATACTTAGAGAGTACCCTGTATTGAAAGCGGACGGTATGCTGGGCGGCTACCTCTATTATGACGCAGCTATGGATGACAGCCGTATCGTGCTGCGTGTTTTAAAGGAAGCTGTCAGGAACGGCGGCACCGCCATAAACTATCTTAAAGTCGAGAAGCTGTTGCAGGATAGCAGCGGCCAGGTCCGTGGTGTGGCTCTCAAGGATGCATCATCGCTGGCGGGAAAGACCTTCGAAGTAACTGCCGGTGTTATAGTAAATGCTTCAGGTCCCTGGGCCGACCAGCTGCGCAGCCAGGTAGGCCAGCCGGCCAGGCTGCGCAGGTTGCGCGGCAGCCATCTCATCTTTCAGCGCGACAAGCTCCCCATGAAAGATGCGCTCACGCTATTACATCCCAAGGACAACCGCGCCATGTTCGTCATCCCCTGGGAAGGCACTACAATGATAGGCACTACCGATATAGACCATGATCCGGCGCTGGATGTAAATCACAGAGAACCGTTCGCCAGCCGGGACGAGATAAACTATATCCTGGATGCCTCGTCGTTTCTCTTTCCCGGCCTGGGCCTGACCGGGAGCGATATAATTTCGTCGTTCGCCGGACTTCGCCCCATCATCAAAGGAGGCGCTGATTCGCCCGGCAAAGAGTCCCGCGCGCATGCATTGTGGGAGGAGAACGGCCTCATCACTATCACAGGCGGCAAGTATACGACTTTCCGCATTATGTCCCGCCAGACACTGGCAGTTGTGCTCAAGAAGCTGGGTAAGCTGCCCGTAGTGAAAAACAAAAGGATCTTCCCCAAGCTGCCGTCTGTGAGCGCACCAAATATTGAATCCGCTACGCTGTCTTATCTGCTGGGGCGGTATGGGAATGACACAGCCGAGCTGGTTAAGGGGGCAGGCGCGGGAGAGCTGGAACGTATAGGCAGCTTGCCCAATGTATGGGCCGAGCTGCGCTGGGCGGCGAGTGCGGAAGCAGTGATGCACCTGTCCGACCTGTTGCTCAGGAGGGTCAGGATAGGCATGCTGCTGCCGGGAGGGGCTGAGAGCCAGCTTGCGCGTGTGCGCAAGGCGGTGCAGGCTGAACTCGGATGGAGCGATGAAAAGTGGCAGGAAGAAGTATCTGCTTACCTGGATACGTGGCGCAAGTATTATAGCCCCAGCCCGGCTTAAATGCCGGCGGAATCCTGAAGTTATAAAAATCCCTGTCTCAAGGAGGATGCCATGGCGAATAAAGACAAGTTCTACCCCACCTGGTGCGAAGAAGAAGCTCCGGCCGGCTCATATCGCAGCCTGATTAAATACGGCGATCCCAGAGGATTTAAACACCCCAACCCCGGCATGTTTCATCTGCTAAAAGAAACTTTCGGAATGTCTGACAATGATTTCAAGCTGCCCAGCCTGTGCACCGATAAGATTGATGTAGAAATGCCTCCAAAGCTGCCGCCGGCGCAGATGGAAGCACTGAAGAATATAGTCGGCGCCGAGAATTTTCTCACCGACACATATAACCGTACACGCACATCCTATGGATCGTCTATTTACGACGTGCTGCGCTTGCGAAATAAGATCATCGAGAACCTGCCCGATGTCGTCCTCTGCCCGCGCGACCGCAAGGATGTCCAGGCCGTTGTCAGGTATTGTGATGAGAACCGTATACCCGTATACGTGGTCGGAGGCAACTCCAGCGTCACGCGTGGCAAGGAAGCAGTCAAAGGTGGAGTTTGTCTTGATACCAATGTGCACATGAACCGCATCATCTCAATTAACGAAAACAACCAGACGGTGACGGTCGAGCCCGGCATAATGGGACCGGAACTGGAGAGGCTTTTAAACGACGCCCCGGCAACTCTGAAAGCCAGGAGGCGTTATACCGTGGGACATTTTCCGCAATCCTTCGAACATTCCTGCGTGGGAGGCTGGGTCGTCACCAGGGGCGCCGGACAGAATTCCACCTATTACGGCAAGATCGAAGATATGGTAATAGCGCAGGAATATATCACCCCGATAGGCGAATTTAAAACGCTGGAGTTTCCGCGCTCCGCAACCGGACCCGATCTAGATCAGGTGATGATCGGCAGCGAGGGCACATTCGGCATTCTTGTCAGCTGCACGCTTCGACTGTGCCGTTATATGCCCGAGAACAGGCGCAGGTTCTCTTACCTGTTTAAAACCTGGGAGGGAGCCCTCGAAGCCTGCCGCGAAGTAATGCAGGGCGAATTCGGCTTCCCCTCCGTCTTCCGGTTGTCCGATCCGGAGGAGACCGATGTGGCCCTGCGCATGTACCACGTTCACGGCACCCCCGTCGATTCATTGCTTCGCGCGCTTGGTTATCAGCCCATGCAGCGCTGCATGTTTATCGGTATGTCCGAGGGA
>JAEAME010001769.1_pt1 | contig 13965 bp, 13 predicted proteins | sample 8958731 | NCBI WGS metagenome assembly JAEAME01 (sample SAMN16933194, study PRJNA681113) | bioreactor sludge metagenome | isolation source: anerobic bioreactor sludge (Control) | place: India:Bengaluru | collected 2018-10-24 | reverse complement strand
CAATACAAATCGTATCGCTATACTTTTTTGGCGATGCGGTCCCATCGTCTAGTGGTCAGGACATCAGGTTTTCATCCTGAAAACAGGGGTTCAATTCCCCTTGGGACTACCAAATTCAAAACGGATACTTCTCATTACATAATGCCAATCGACAGGATGGCGCGATTAATTAGAAATTCATCCTTCCAGGCATCACGCCATCCGACATGACCCCTCCACCACACGGCACTTCAGGAACGCTGATGTTCGTCCAGCGCGGCCACACATCAATGCGCTTTTCACCGGAGACTTTCGCTTCGCGAACCGCCTCGCTCAATCCCTGCCCCAGATCCCTGACCCCCGCTCCCATTTTTGGAGCGCGATAAAGTATTTTCCCTTCATAGACCGGTGTCCCTTTACCGTCAGGGGCAAAGACGGTTTCACCTACAACAAAATAACTAAATTCCGAATTCTCCGGCGGAAGACCCTTCGCCGCTTCCGCGACAAGCGCTTCATCATGCTCCCTTTCCGCCTTTGCAACAGGCAAGTCGCCATTATAAGCCACCGCGCTTTCAGGCGTTTCAAAGGCATCAAATCTGTACTCAATCCTTAAATCCGGACCGCTGGACATATCCGCAACAGTCGTCATACCAACCATTTTGCCATTAGGAGAACAAGCCACCCTATCAACTTCTTCGCTTTTCAGCGTTATCTTCCCGCCGCATCCCGATGTTAATATCCCCGCCGCTGCCAAAGCCGCCGCAGCAAATGACATTCTCAATCCACTCAAATTGCCGCCAGTTCTCTCCGATGAAGCTTCCTCCGTTGCAGCTTCAAAACATTGGTCTGAATCACATGAATCAAATGATGAAAACATAATGATGCCTTGTTAAATTATAATTTTTTTACGGGCAGAACTTTAATCACATCTTTCATTTGCGTCAAGTATAAGCCGATGCTAAATTACATTCCTTTAAAAAATTCCGTGGACACGACACTCGAAAGACAAGAAGAAAAAATCATTCTCAAAAAAGAAACTTTTGAAGTAGTTTCGGGCGAAATGGTTGTAAGAGATATTACGACAGGTATTTGCGAACAGGTAAGAAGAATCTTGGCGAAAGCACACCCGTTTGTCATGTACCCTTATGATAAGCGCACCGATTTCGCATCTTCCGATTATAAAATTGAAAGAAGAGCGATCATGGGATATGGAGGCGAAAGCACTTTTCCGGTAATCTCCGATCCAACGGAAGAATACCGCGGCGCGGTGGGAATTTTTGATGACAAATTGGTATATTCAACAGTCGGGATACCGCTTCATGAATACAGAGACTCTTACAGATACGCCGGTCAGTGCGGACTAGATCACACCTTCTTTATAAATGCCGGATTTGTCTGGGTAGTACAGCAATTCACAGATCAAGGGCTGCCGATTTATCTTTCAACGGACATGCTTGATTTTGACCGACACCACCCTTTCAGCATCGGCGAGCAAATTGACATAATTAAAATGACTTTAATCAGCAGGAATTTGGAAAATTAAAACCGTCACGCATTCTTAGCCTGACTCCTTTTTCTATCCAACTTATCTTTCAGCTTCGCCTCTACTCCCCTATCCGTCGGTTCGTAATAGATTCTCCCTTTTAATTCATCAGGTAAATGCTGTTGGTCAACTTCCGCATTTTCAAAATTGTGCGCGTATTTATAGTCCTTTCCGTATCCCCACTCCTTCATCAGCTTGGTAGGTGCATTACGGATATTAAGCGGCACTTCCAGATTGCCGTATTTTGATATGTCGGACTGAACTTTGCCGTAAGCCGTATACAAAGCATTACTCTTAGGAGCCAGACTTAAGTAAACAACAACTTCCGCAAGACAAACATTGCATTCGGGCATACCGATAAAATGGCAGGCGTCCTTTGCTGCAACAGCAACGAGCAAAGCGTGCGGATCAGCCATGCCAACATCCTCGGAAGCAAAACGTATAAGCCGTCGGGCTACATACAAAGGATCCTCACCCGCTTCCAACATCCGACCCAGGAAGTATAAAGCCCCATCCGGATCGCTGTCTCGCATGCTTTTATGCAGGGCGGAAATGATGTTGTAGTGTTCCTCGCCGTTCTTGTCGTATCGCAGATGTTTTCTCTGTAAAACCTTATTGATTTCTTCCATCCCTATCTTTTTTTTGTTAACCATTTTCAAGATTATCTCCAGAGTATTCAGTAGAGAACGGGCATCACCGTTTGCGTAATTAACGAGAAAACTCTTACCATCGGCGGTAACGGAAAGACCTGTCTCTCCAAGATAATCCGCCGCCTTTTTCAAACCCCTGTCCAGAATCCCAGTCATCGCTTTTTCATCCAGAGTCTTGAAGACAAAAACCTGCGAACGAGACAGCAAAGCGGAAATGACTTCAAAAGAGGGGTTTTCCGTTGTCGCGCCTATCAGGATAAGAGTCCCGTCCTCGGTGTGCGGTAAAAGAGCGTCCTGCTGTGCCTTGCTGAAACGATGGATCTCATCGATGAACAGAACGGTTTTCTGCCCAAGCCTGGCATATTCGCGTGCTTCCTCAACAGTCCTGCGGATCTCCGGCACGCCGCCGGTGACCGCGCTCATGGTCTTGAAGTGAGCCTTCGTGGCATTGGCAATGACATACGCCAGAGTGGTTTTCCCGCAGCCCGGCGGCCCGAAGAAAATCACCGAATGCAGGTTATCCTCTTTAATCAACTGCCGCAGAAGCTTGCCGTCACCTACTATTTCCTCCTGTCCGAAAAATTCCTCCAGAGTCTTCGGCCTGAGCAAATGTGCCAGCGGTTCACGAAAATTTCTCATATAAAAAGCTTAATCGGGTGCAATTGTGCCTTTTTAGAGGATTTAAAGTCAACCGACTTTGACATCTTCACGAAAATCGGGTCAAACCGCCCGTTTTTTAAAGGCTGACTTGCTTTTCCACCCCCGCCCGTTAGAATTCAGTCCTGTTCAACAATATTTCATGGAAAAAGAGCCGGATACATATCCCGAAATAGAAAAAATCATCTGGGACGCCGATAACACGTTCTGGAACTGGATTCGCTATGCCGCAATGGCTTACCAGTCCATGTCCGATTGCATCGCGCAAGAAACGGGTATACCCGAACCGGAGGTTGCGGCGGCAATGAAACGTTATTATTCCCAAACGGGAACGATGGAAGACGCCGGACTTATTCAGGGAATTGAAATCACCGGCTTTTTCATTAAATCAAAAAAATACGACAGGGATGATCTTATTGGGAAAGTCAGAAAGGTCTTCGCCGACATAAGACGCAGGTTCCTGCGTACTTATATGAATATCGGCGGCGTGCTCAAGACGGCGCATGATCACGGAAAAGAAAACATCGTGCTTTCAGACGCACCGGGAATCCACGCGACGCAAAGACTCATCAGATCCCAGCTCGCCCCGCATATTTCAAGAGTATACGCCAGAAAAACGCAAAAAATTGACGACCTCCCCTATGATGTTCAGAAAAAAATAAGGGAGGGCAGTTACAAACCGCCGTTTGAAGTCATAGAAATCGAATCCGAAAAACCGGATACCGATTTGCCCAAAATTCTAAGATTGAGAGGCAAAAAAAGGGAGAAAGCGAATTATATAAAGCGTCATGTCGCGATTGTGGGAGATAATCGTGCCAAAGATATGGCGCTTGCCGAAAAATGGGGATGTCTGGGTCTGCACGCCCTCTGGGGATACGGTGACTCTGATGACCTTGCAACACTAAAAAGGTTCGCGCCTGAAAGTGTTGCAGCAAAGAACGCTTACTTACCGCCGCCGAATGAAAAAGGAAGCGACAATCCCAGAATCATAGGAATCGATGATCCGCGCGAAATCCTGCGGATTCTTGACCTGTGATAAATAAAACTTCTGTGTTATAATTCACTCCCGAAGCTAATCATTTTCTCATGCCTTACACAGCAAAACCACTCCCTTTCCAGAAAGCTCTTCAGGGCATCTCGGAAAAGACACTTGCGATCCATCACGACAAACTTTACACGGGTTACGTAAATAAACGTAACGAGATTGAAGAAAAGCTAAGCCAAGTGGACCGCGCGGCCGCCAACGCCACATACAGCGAATACGGCGAACTCAAGCGCGAAGAAAGCTTTGCCGTGGGCGGGATTTATCTGCACGAATATTATTTCGGCGTTCTTGGAGGGGACGGATCTGTAAAAGGAGATATTATCAAAGCGCTGGAAGCGGAATTCGGTTCATACGAGAATTGGCTGGCGGACTTCAAAGCGGCGGGAATGGTCGCGCGGGGATGGGTCGTTCTGGCATACGACACAAATGACGGACGCCTGCATAATTACCTCTGCGATTCGCACAATCACGGCGGAATCTGGGGAGCGTTTCCGGTTCTTGTCATGGATATGTATGAACACGCCTACTTTATTGACTACGGATCCGACAGAAAAACCTACATTGAAGATTATCTTAAGAACCTGGACTGGGACAAAATCAATCAAATCTATCAATCAATAAAAAAATAATTTATGCAGCAAAAAGGAAAAATCCAGGTTGTAAGAACACCCAACATGGACGCTGAAAAACGTTATCCGTTTGACGCGGGGCAGAAAAAAAAGCAGGGGGAACTTATCTGCAGATACTGCAACGCGGTCTATGATGAAAAGCATTGGCGTCATTTTGATGATTTGAATCCCGCGCACATTGATAAACTTACAAAAAGCGTCTGTCCCAGCTGTCACGAAATCAGGGGACACATTTCCGACGGCGTTCTGCACATCGAAGGGACATTCGTGAAAGCAAATCAGGAACAGATACAGGGGATAATAGCGAACTGCGAAGCAAAAGAGACTGAAAGAGACGTCCTGAACCGAGTTGAAAGGATCGAATCCAATAAAAACGAGATCACCGTATACACTGCAAAAAACACACTGGCCGTGGAAATAGGCAAAAAACTGGACAGCGCTCACAAAGGAGGAAAACTGGATATCCGATGGTCAAAAGACGACAAGCCGGTGGACGTGAGATGGCACAAAGATATTTAATCATTAACCAATTCTTATAATGTCGGATCCCGTAAAGAAGAACAAACTCAAAATAGTCGTGGACAGGAACAAATGTATAGGCGCGGCACCCTGCGTTGCGATAGCCGGCGCGGTTTTTCAGCTTGATGAAGAGGGAAAAGCATACGTCGTGGACCCAAGCGGTGCCGATGACGACACGATCAAAATGGCCGCGGAAGCCTGCCCGGTAAAAGCCATCATCCTAATTGATGAAGAAACCGGAAAACAAGTTTATCCGCCGTTAGAATGAAAATTCGCGCAGAAATCGCGGAAAAAATCCTGCAAAGGATAACCTCCGCGAAAAATATCTGCATCATTTCGCACCAAAATCCGGACGCGGATACGCTGGGCAGTAATCTTGCCCTGCGTTTGGCGTTTGAGAATGAAGCAAGACGCATCACGTCGGTCTCCGCGGACATCCTGAGATACGAATTTGATTTCCTGAAAGATAAACCGTCATTCGTTACGGAATTCGATCCGGGGGAATTTGACCTTTTCATCACGGTGGATTGCGGTTCACCGGAACAGACCGCCTTTCAGTCGGTTTATCCGGAAGTCTTCAGGAAAAAAGATCTAATAAACATCGATCATCACCACACGAATTCCCTCTTTGGAGGGATAAATCTGGTAATAGACTCATCCTCCTCAACGAGCCTGATCATCTTCAACTTACTGAAGACCTGGAACATAAGACCGACTCCGGACATCGCCACATGCGTTCTGATGGGCGTTTACGGCGACACGGGAAGTTTCATGCATTCAAACACGTCGGCGGAAGAATTTGAAGCCGCCGCGGAACTGATGTATCTCAAAGCCAACCGCAGTGTCATCGTTGAAAGATTGTACAAGAGACAATCCCTGGGAAAATTGCGGCTACTCGGAAAAATTCTTTCCGAGACCAGGATGACAGACAAGAAAACGGTCGTCTCTGCGATAAAAGATGAGGATTTCCATGAAACCGGAGCCACTCAGGCGGATCTGGAAGGAGTGATAGATTACATCAACATGACAAAAGACAACCGGATCGCAGCCCTTCTGACTGAAGACGGAAAAGGGAACGTACGCGGATCGCTTCGCACAAAAAAAGACGACCTCAACCTTTCCGAAATCGCCGTCCATCTGGGTGGTGGAGGCCATAAGAAAGCATCCGGCTTCACGATCAAGGGCAAACTGGAAAAAGTAGTGCGCTGGTCAATCAAATAGGTGATTTGCTAATATTAAGACATGGTTATAACTAGGATTAAAAAAAGAGACGGAAGGATTGTGGACTTTGATCAGAGCAAGATCACGGAGGCGATCTGGAAAGCCGCCAAGAGCGTGGGAGGAAAAGACCGTGAACTGGCTGAAAAGATTTCAGCTCAGGTGGTTTCCGTGTTGAAAGTCTTTTTCAAGGATGAGAAAGTCATTCCTTCGGTTGAACAGATACAGGATCTGGTGGAAAAGATACTCATGGAGAACGGTCACGCCAAAACCGCCAAGGCATATATCTTATACAGACAAAAGCATAACGAACTGCGTGAACAGAAAGAGGAAATACTGGGCATGCCAAGTGACACCAAATTTTCCGTAAACGCGCTCAAAATTTTACAGCAGAGATATCTGCTGAAAGACAAGGACGGAAAAGTCGTTGAATCGCCGGAACAGATGTTCAGACGCGTCGCCTTTAATGTCGCGAAAGCGGATGAGGATTACAGGGATTTTGACGCCAAAAAATCGGAGGAGATCTTTTACGGGCTGATGACAAGCAAGGATTTCATCCCGAACAGTCCGACCTTGATGAACGCGGGATCTTCAGTCCAGCAGCTCGCCGCCTGCTTTGTTCTTCCGGTGGAAGACAGCATCCCCGACATTTTTGAGACCGTCAAGAAAGCCGCGATGATCCAGCAGACAGGCGGCGGAACAGGATTTAATTTTTCACATCTGCGCCCGCGCGGCGACATGGTTTTAAGCACGAAGGGAACGGCTTCGGGACCAGTCTCTTTCATGCGCGTTTTTGACACTCTTACGGACGCAATCAAACAAGGCGGCAAAAGACGCGGAGCCAACATGGGGATACTGAACGTGGACCATCCGGATATAATAGAATTCATCACTTCCAAGGAAAAAGAGGGAGCAATATCCAATTTCAATATCTCCGTCGGCCTGACAGCCAAATTCATGCGGGCGATGGAAAAAAACCAGGATTACGACCTGATAAATCCGCGAACGGGCAAACCGGTCAACAAATTAAGCGCAAGAAGCGTTTTTGAACTGATCGTCACCAAAGCGTGGAGCAACGGCGAACCCGGCATTGTTTTTCTTGAACGCATCAACGCCGATAATCCGACACCTGAAGTGGATGATATTTCCGCCACGAATCCATGCGGAGAACAGCCGCTTCTTCCGTTTGAAGCATGCAACCTCGGTTCAATCAACGTTTCAAATTTCTGCAAAAACGGTGAAATAGACTGGGAAAGACTTGGGAATACCGTGAGTGGAGCGGTTCACTTTTTGGACAATGTTATAGACATCAGCGACAGCCGTCTGCCGGAAGTCAAAAAAATCGTGACCGCAAACCGTAAAATCGGACTCGGCATCATGGGATTCGCCGATCTTCTGCTTCAGCTGAAAATCGCCTACAACAGCGAATTGGGCGTTAACACGGCGGAAAAACTGATGAGATTCATAAGGGACGAAGCCAAAAAAGCTTCAGAAAAACTGGGAGAAAAAAAGGGATCATTCCCGAATTTTGCCAAAAGCGTGTATCCCAAAGGCGGCTACAAGACGATGAGGAACGCAACGGTGACCACCATAGCGCCAACCGGAACCCTAAGCATGATTGTGGATACGTCATCCGGCATTGAACCGCTGTATGCGATCGTATACACCAAACACGTATTGGACGGGACGGAACTTCTTTACACCAACCGTTTCTTTGAAGAGGATTTGCAGAAAAAAGGCATCTATTCAAGAGAACTAATGCGCCGGATATCAAAGTCGGGTTCAATCAGCGACATGAATGAAATCCCGGAAGATTTGAAAAAAATATATGTGGTCGCCGGAGACATCAAACCGGAATGGCACATAAGAATGCAGGCCGCTTTCCAGAAATACACGGATAATGCGGTCTCAAAAACAATCAACTTCCCAGCAAGCGCAACGATTGACGACGTGAAAAAAGCCTTCATGATGGCTTACGAACTTGGATGTAAGGGACTGACGATTTACAGGGATACAAGCCGCGAAAAGCAGGTATTGACATCCGGTACACCCAAGAAGGAGATATCTCCGCCGGGACAGGCTCAACTTCCGTTTGAAGAAAAACCGGAATTGCCGACACAGAAGACAACCGGGCAGAAAACAACCAGAGCGATTGAAGAGATAATACCCCCTCCCATCAGCGGTAATTTCAGGCCGCCTCGCGAAGATTGACTTTCATATCGTCCGCGTCCAATTGTTCCTTCATTTTCGCCCTGTCATTTTCGCTCAAGACCTGCCCGGAAGCTCTTAAACGTGCCTCCGCCTCAGTCGCTATCCTGCGGCGCAGATTGGATTTCATTCTTTCCGCGGCGTGCAACCCGCTCTTTCCCGCAAGTTCCTGTCCGGAATCCTGTCTAACAAGCTGTATGTGATCGGCCTTCATCCTTGAATCACCGGAATGTTCAACAACAGTACTTTTCAGAGAAAAAACATCTCCTTCCTCCATCTTGTCCAGTCTCGTAATATCAACCCGCTGAATTTTTCTGGCCTTATCCTCCATACGTCTGCCAAGTTTTACCTTACCTCCGGAATGTTCCAACAACTGTCTGTTCAACCCCCTCGCCTCCGCACCGTCCAGATGGCCGTCCTTTTTATCACTGCGAATTTCACCGCGGTTATTGAGATCGCTGGCATTTGCCAGATCCGCCACTCCTTCGGCGACGTTGATAAGCTTCGTGAGTTTCCTGACTCCGCTTTCCCGTTTCACCTCATTAAGGCTAGAACGGATCCTGTCATCACCTATGCCGTCATCATTCTGCGCTACCTTTGATTCACCGGGAGTAACCACATCCGCTTCCTTTTTCTTCGCCATTGCTATCAGGAATCCCATGGCTTCCGCGTTTAAAGGATCATAAACAAGTATCGTCTGGTACATGGATGTCGCCAGTTCCATTTTTTTCTGTCCGGCAAGTTCACGAGCCTTGGCCGCCATCTGGTTCAACTGATCACGGGACAGGACCACTCCCGATTCTTTTACTTCAGCCTTTACTCCGATTTTCTTCTCCGACTCGGCTTTCAGTCTTTCAAAAAGCTCCATGCGCTCATGCCCCGCAAGTTCATAAAAATGCGCGTTTAAATCCCTAATATCTTTTGGTAATTCCTTTTCAAAACGTTCCTTCAATTTCCTGCGCGATTTCATATCGTCATCGGACGCGGAAACAATATCTCTTTTTTCATCAAGACTTTTCCTCTCAAACCATTTCAAACGATTCTTATACGTACTCATACTGATGATTTTTTCAGAAAGCGCCCCGCTTAAAATCTCATCATACTGCGAACGCAACACTTCGTGTTTATCCAGAGACTTTAATATTCTTTGTTTCCTTTCAAAAGCCATATCAACAAAACCTGGATATCTGGCCTGTACCTCGGACGATAATTTCTCGAATCTCATTCCCAGTTCCGCTTCCGCCTTCATATGTTTTTCCAACATAGCAGTCATCTCCCGGCGCAAAGGCGCGGGAGCCGCGCGGAATGAATCCTTCGCGTAGTCTCTAGCCTCCTTTGATACATACCGCGACTCGGAACTGTCATCTACTTTCTTATCAAAAGCGCGCTCTTCTTCAAGTTTCTGCACAAGAGCTTCTTTTTCGTGCCGGGAAAGATCAAAAAATTTCCCCGCGCGCGCCTGGTATTCCACTGGAAGCGCGTCAAATCTTGCGGATAATATTTCACGGGGCTTGACCTGTGTTTCCCCGAAAAGCTTTATCCATGACTTTTGCTCACCCACACTCAATTCTCTGAATTCCGCCTTATATCTTTCAGCGGAAGCAGGACTGAAATGCCTCTCACAGCCTTTCAACATTCCTCCGTACTGCGCTACATTCGCTCTTCGTTCCGTCAGTTCCTCGACAAACTTCGCGCGCTCCACTCCTTTCAATGAAGACAATCTTCTTTCCTCTTCGGGTAAAAGATCTTCCAACCGTTCCGCGCGCCTCGTCAGCGAATCCGCCTTCTTGATCAATGCCCCGACATACTCGCGCTTTTCCATCAGAGACATATCTCTGAACATGTCCAGCTCTTTCGGATCCGGCTCATCCCCCGTAAAACGGTCAATGAGCTGTTTGCTTTCGGAAATGACCTGGCTGACCTCACTCCCGACCCGCCAGACATCCGCTTCGCTCTTATGAGTGTCACGTAAATTGGCGGTCAGTTTTTCGGCGTCCGTTCTGGAAATCACACCCTCTTCCGCGGCCCCTCTGATCTTTCCAAGAATCGACCTCCTCAAATTGTTTACGTTCAAAACTTCCGCCGCGTTGGTTTCACCGCTTTCCAGCCGGTCAAGCTGCTCCTGATCGGCATCTTCAAATTCCAGGTTTTTCTGTCTTGCTGGCATATTGGTTTTAAAATGCGTACCCTTTATAACGGAAAAGGAGCAACTCTTCAATCACATTTCCGCCTTATTCCTTGAGAAATCGCCCTCTTTCTGATAAAATAAACAGAAATCAGATTAATAAATGTCCGACTTTCTTTACAACTTGGTTCTCATACTGGTATCAGGCGGAGTTTTGCTGATGTTGGCAACCGCCATCATCAATATCTTGATGATGGTCCCATATGTGCCATCCAAAAAAAAGGTCGTAAAGCATCTTGTGGAAATCGCTAAGCTCAAACCGGGAGAAAAAGTTTACGATTTGGGATGCGGAGACGGACGCATCCTGATTGAAGCCGAAAAACAGGCACCGGTAAAAGCCGTCGGATACGAAGCCGCCCCGATCCCCTATCTTCTTGCCATCATCCGCAGGATATTCAGCGGAAGTAAATTCAAGATATCAATGAAGAACTTTTTCAGTCAGGACCTGAGCGACGCGGATGTGATCTTCTGTTACCTTGGCCCTGACTGCGCCTCAAAACTTGCCGAGAAATTCAAAAAAGAATGTCGCGCGGGAACACGCGTCTACAGCCACACATTCAAGATTGAAGCGCTTAATCTCAAGCATTCCTGGCCGAAAAACAATGCCGCCCGTTTACCAAGCATCTTTTACTATGAAATCTGAAACAAAAACGGAAAACCGCATGGCTGATTTCTTTTTGACTATCGGTATCACGATCGTGATGACGGGGATTTTTTATCTTCTTCCGGCCAGCGGAAAAAATTTCTACACCCTCCCGTTACTGTTCCTGCTTTTCTTGCCGACAGTAATGGCGCTTATCCGCGGCGCCCCGTTCGTACCGACACCAATGGAGGCGGTTGAAAAGATGCTTTCCCTGGCAAAGATCAAAAAGGGAGACAAGGTATACGACATCGGCTGCGGTGACGGACGCATGGTATATTTGGCCGCAAAAAAATATGACGCGGACGCGGTGGGCTACGAACTTTCACCGCTTGTTTACGCCCTCGCCCGGATTCGCAAACTTTTCTGGAGATCAAAAGCCAAGATCCTTTTCAGGAACTTCAAGACACAAGACTTCAGCGACGCAGACGTTATCGTATGCTATCTTCTGCCGGAAGTACTGACCCGACTTCGACCCAAGCTGGAAAACGAACTTAAAAAAGGGGCAAGGGTGGTATCTTACGCTTTTCAGATAGCCGAATGGGAACCGATCCACCGGGAAGAAAAAAGCCCATCTAAGAACACGGCCCCGATTTGGGTCTACGAAAAAAAATAGTCAGTCCGCCAACGACCGTAAAATAGACCAGCATCGCCCACAATGGAAATGCGTCCGTTTCAAACGATGCAAAGGGAAGTCCGGCAAAAAATTTTACACCAAAAATCAAAATCTCACACAGGATAAATGCCGCACCCGCCGACAACATTGAAAACGGTCCGATGATAAAAGATGAGACGATTGCGGCAAAAGCGAAAAACATTATGAGTGGTATCAGCGGTAAAAAAATCAGGTTCGCAACTGGAGCAATTAGGGATAACCTCCCGAATTTATAAAGTATCAGGGGGGTCGTCAGGATCTGGGCGGAAATCGTGACTCCCAGACTTTCAAATATATATTTTTTCCATCCGACCACCGTCCCGGAATATTTTTCAAAAAAAGGCATATACAAAAGGATTCCGAGAGTCGCCAGGAAGGAAAGCTGAAAAGACATGTCAAACAAGATTATCCCCGGACTTGAAAGTGACATCAGGGCGGCGCTCCATAAAAGACAATGCGTGGCGGCGGACTTTCTGCCGTTATAAATCCCGGTAATGACAAAGATACCCATGATCGCCGCCCTTATGACGCTTGCCGACATTCCTGTTAAAAGTACAAAAACAATTATTCCGCACAGCGTTCCGTAATAGCGCGCTCGTCTGTTCACCCTTTTCATGAACACACCGAAGATTGAAATTATCATCGTTATGTTGTAACCGGAAATGGCCAGGATATGGGTAAGGCCGGTCCTGTTGAAATCGTCGGTGATGTCACCGGGGATCGAACGTCGTATCCCAAGCAACAATCCGGACACGATACTTCCGGCCGGCTCACTGAAAAGTGCTCCGATGCGGCCGCTCAGAAAACCTTTCAAAGAAAAAATGACAAATTTGTCTACGGAACCGCACGCGCGATTGATCACATCCGCTTTCGGCCGATACATAACGGAATAAACCCCGTCTTTCGCCAAAAAATCACCGTATGAAAAATCACCATATGAGGTCTTTTCCAGTTTTCCGTGAAGCTTAAGACAATAACCGTAAGCATATTCGGGATATCGCGGCAAGATAACGAGCATCCTGCCATTGACGTTTTTCTCAAAATTTCTGAAAATGATCCTTTCCGCATCAAGAACGATCCGTATCTGATCACTATAAATCGCGGGCTCACCGGAAATCTCTCCCTCAACCGTAAGATAATCCCCCGCTCCGGCGTAAAAACCGATGTCGCCCTTGCCAAAAAAGCTTCCTCTTGAAAGCGAAAAAATTGCCGCAGCGACCAGGAATATGATAAGCGCGATTTTTATGACCGCACTTCCGCGAATAATGTTTATCATTTCAAAAAAACTTAACATAGCTTAATAAAGGAATGATAAAATCCTGCGAAATTACGCAACAATATTTACAATAAATAAAAATGATTATATATTTGCCATAATAGACCCAACAAAAATGGACCCGCACAGCTTCCTGACACTGTTTCCGGCTCTCCATGAAATCGGGCTGACCGCAAAAGAAGCGACAGTCTATTTGACTTTATTCAGCATTGGAACAAATTCGGTCAGCATCATCGCGAAAAAATGCAAAATAAGCCGTTGCGGATGCTACCCCATCCTGGAACGCCTTATGCAAAAAGGATTCGTCCGGCAGTTCACGAAAAACAATATCGGTTACTATACTGCAACAGAACCGAAGAACATTCTTGATAAGCTGAAAGACCGCCAATCCGCGTTGGAGGATAAGATCAACGGATTAAGCGCGTCCATAACACACCTTGAATCCATCAAAAAACAATATGGCGGAAAGCCGCGGGTTGTATTTTACGAAGGGGAAGAGGCGGTACGGAACATCATGGAAGACACTTTAAGTTCATCAACCGTAATTCGCGCCTACGCGTCACTTAAGCAACTTACCGCTCTTTTCCCCGAATATTGGAAAAAATATTATCAACGCCGTGCCGCAAGAGGGATATTCGTCAAAACGATATATCCCGCGGATGAGATGAGTTTTCTTCACAAACAGAGAGACAGACAGGAACTGCGTGAAAGCCGCCTGGTTCCGAAAGAATTTGATTTCAACCTGGACTTCCTGATATATG
>JAEAME010001768.1_pt1 | contig 13966 bp, 10 predicted proteins | sample 8958731 | NCBI WGS metagenome assembly JAEAME01 (sample SAMN16933194, study PRJNA681113) | bioreactor sludge metagenome | isolation source: anerobic bioreactor sludge (Control) | place: India:Bengaluru | collected 2018-10-24 | reverse complement strand
GGTAATTCTCCTGGGCTGTCAATTCTCCGTGCATAGTAATTTAAGCCTGGCCGAGCAAATCACCCGGAGGTACCCCAGTTCCCGAGTAATCGTACTAACCCCGGACCCTGACGATGAAGAACTGTTTGCAGTAATAAAGAGTTCTGCCGTTGCCTGCATTAATAAGAATTCTTCCGCCGACGTGCTGGTAAATACGATCAAACAAGCTTCTCGAGGCGAATACCCGATCAACGAAATAGCCATGACCAGACCGAAAGTAGCCAGCCAGGTTTTACGTCGGTTTGAAGAAATGATATCCGGGACAAATCACAATATACCTAATGATGTTTTTGCTCCCCTGACACAACGTGAAATACAGATACTGAGCTTTATCGCTGAAGGCAACACCAATAAACAGATCGCCAAATCATTGAATATCAGCGAACAAACCATCAAGAACCATATCAGTTCCATCCTGCGCAAGTTGAATGCCAATGACCGGGCACATGCCGTGACCATGGCAATACGTAATAACTGGATATCAGTCTAACCGTATGCTATAAATCTAACCATGAAAAAGACCTTCATTTGCTTTTTATTCGTTTGGTTAGCAATATCATGTGCTGCCTGTAATGCTCCCCCTTCAGCCACTGTAACGACAACAGCTACCCTCAGCCTCACCATCACCCCTACCACCAGCTATATCCCAACCACAACTCCTGCTTCAACCACACCGCCGGCCACAACCACCATATCAATTCCGCCGATAACCACTCCGGCCCCCATTACTGACCCCCTGGTAAAATTCATGCTGGACCGGATCAACAGTGACCGGACGCAAAACGGCCTGACGCCGGTAAGCCTGGGAAACAATTCTGCCGCTCAAAACCATGCGGAGGACATGTTTACGAACTTTTACCTGTCTCATTGGGATATCGATGGGCTTAAACCTTATATGAGATATACATTTGCCGGCGGTATTAATGCCGAAGGCGAGAACTCGGCTTACTACGGCTGGTATGATAAATCCGATGATGCCCACCGTTATGTGACAATCGACCCCCAGCAGATACTGGCAGAACTGCAAGATCAGATGATGTATGACGATGCCGCCTCAAACTGGGGACACCGGGATAATATCCTAAATAAATGGCATAAAAAAGTGAATCTCGGCATCGCCTATGACGATCACAGGCTTACCCTGGTACAGCAGTTCGAAGGTGGTTACATCAGCTTTACACAACCCCCGGCTTTAGTCAACGGCATACTGACTGCCCGCGGCCGAATCTCTTTAGGTGTGATCGACTCAGTAACCGTATACTACGACGCCCCACTCCGGACGATGACGCAAGCTGAACTCGTCAGCGGCCCCAGTTATTACACCATGGGAAACCGGATTGCTACGGTGGTACCGCCCCCACCCCCGGGATATGCGTATTCCGGTTTGCCGGAAAATACTGTACAGGCGGGCACCTGGGAGGTAGATGAGGCCGGTTCATTCTCGGTTCAAGCCGATATCAATACGATGACCAGTACAAAAGGCTCCGGGGTTTATACCGTAGTCTTCCGCAGTAAGTCCGGAGACGAAAATATATCGCTGACTAATTACTCGGTTATCCTTCCTTAAAGCTGCACAGGTACACTAACAACCGGCCCGCCGCCGCAGCCGGTGCTGATATTTTTCCCGCAACAGGTTGTTTTTTCTCACGATACCTCTCTGGTCATACCCAAACGTGTTATACTTGCCGTGGAAATACCGGATATTCAGGGGAGGGTTTATGTCATGAATGTAATCTGGATCGTCTCAGACACGGTCAGGCGAAAAGATGTTGGGGTATACGGGAATAAGAAAATCCGCACACCCTCCATCGATGCCCTGGCCGCGAGATCAATGCGTTTCGACCGTCATTACGGGGCATCCTTCCCCACCATGCCCACCCGGGCTGACTTTATGACCGGACGCTGGACCATGTCTTTCATGCAATGGACGCCGCTGCCTGCGGGAGAAATTTTACTGGCCGAAATATTACGGGAAAGCGGCATCACCACAGCCGGGATCGTGGATACCCCCTTTTTCATCCGCGACGGCATGAATTACGACCGCGGTTTCACTACCTTCTACGAGATACCGGACCACTATTTTGTGGCGAAAGGCGGGTATAATCCGCCCGGCAGCCCCTACCGGAAGTTACTCGAAAGACGCCCTGCACACCCCCTGGAGTCGGACTGTTTCGCCCCCAAGACCTTTACTAAAGCCATGGAGTGGCTTACTCTCAATCATAAAGAACACTTCTTTCTTTATATCGATACCTGGGACCCCCATGAACCCTGGAATGCGCCGGAATATTATACCGAGCCTTATTGGCCCGGATATGACGGCGAATTGATCATGCCGTTTTATAAAAACTGGAAAGAACAACCTGGTTTTACCGAAGAAAAACTCAAGAAAGCCCATGCCCAGTACTGCGGTGAAATCAGCATGGTGGACACCTGGATCGGCAACCTGCTCAGGCAGGTAGAGTACATGGGACTGATGGAGAATACCGCCATCATCTTCACCACCGACCACGGTTTTTATTTCGGCGAACACGGCCTGTTCGGTAAGATGGTCTTTGCCAATGATCCCGAGGAAGCAGCCGGGCCAACCAAATACGGGCGTTCGGCGGGGGCCTGGGCACGTTCTCCCCTGTATGAAGAGAACATCAGCATCCCGCTGACAATCTACATACCCGGGGTAAAACCGGGTAACTATACCGGCCTGACATCAGCCGTGGACCTCATGCCGACAGTCCTCGACCTGTTCGGACAGAAAATCCCTTCACGGGTCGAAGGGACCTCCTTATTGCCCATGGTAAAAAATCCCGCGCTACCCGGCCGCCGATATGTAGTCAGCGCCTGTCCCTTCATCAATGCCGGCGATACCGACCAACTGGTCGACCACCTCCTGAGGAAATGCGTGACGCCGTCCATGGCGACTATCACCACTGCCGATTGGTCTTTACTATATGATGTCGAACCAGGCGGTTCCGAATTGTATAACCTGAAGGTTGACCCCAACCAGGAAAAGAACGTTATCAGCCAAAATCAAGATAAAGCCAGAGAATTGCACCAGCTCCTGGTGCAATTCATGCGTGAGACCGGGGTCCCGCGGCGGCTGTTGGAGCCGCGCCTGGAATTACGGTTATAAGGGCACTTCAGGCGGGATTCATCACCCGTCCGATAAACAGGATAGTACCGGTTTCGATATCCCGGATAAAGAAAATAAAGGGACGGTCCAGATTGACTTCGACCGTAGCGCCCGGCATGCCCTTAAGGTCCATGATCACTGCGGAAGCTGCGGCGGCTTCGGTGCCGGCTTCATCGACCGCGATGAAAGCCTTATGTACCACGTCTTTGATAAAAAGCTCCGTATTACCCGTCATCCCGGAGAAGTCTGCTGCCATGGAAAAAGGTGCTGCCATTCCCAGCGTTTCCAGGGTTTCCTTCAGGCTGAACTCAGATTCGTATTCGAATTTAGGCATCGCCAACTTGATATTGGCAACCGACATTTGTGTGGTTATTTCCTGCATCATTTGGCCGTTGAGAGCGGCTTCGATCCGTTCAAATTCCCCTTCCGCCGGCAGCAAGACAACCATGGCTAGTTCACGGCCGTTATATTTAAGTTCGACCGCCTGATAACCCGCTCCCTGTACATAACCGAATTCTTCGGACTGGTGCATCATCTGCACATCGATGTCTTTACCATCCAGTAAATGGAAAACTGCAGGCCTGGTATCGCTTTTTTCAAAAGGCGATTGCCACGCCGCATTGAAATAGATTGCATTGGTCAGAACCATACGGGTGACTGAAGAAATCAGCCCCTGTTTGATCAGGTCCTTTATGCGGCCTTCGGTTTGTTCGCGAGCCCATTCATTAATGGTGAGGCGGGATTCTTCAGGGGAGTTGATAAAATCAAGCAGTCTTAGTCCCGCTCCGTAGTTTTCTGCGATGACATCCAGGTATTCAGGCAAGAATTGGTAGTCTTTTTGTCCCCAGGTAGCATTCACGATATTCAGCCGGAAACCTTTTCCGTCTTTCCCTTTTGCCCCTTGCCCACGCCGGCTTAATTCCTGGTCCAGACTGTTGAAAGCACGGTGTAGTTCATCCTGGGGAAGCAGGTAATGCATGGTATCCGCCATCTGCCTACCGGTTTCATTTCGGGCGCCGGCATATGCCATGGCTAAAGCTAAAGAAAGGCTGTAAGGTGAAAAAAGGACGTTGCCGTCACCTTTTTCCTGTACAGCCTGATAAAGGTCAAGGGCAAAATCGTTGTTGCCGTCAACCAGCATCCTCAGTTCATCTAGAGTAACCTCAGGATCAGCGATACGCTCTTTATTAGACTTTACAATTTCTGCCGAAGCTGCCTGTCCGCAACCGGCGAGGGGCAGCAGCAGCACCAGGGCAAGAACAACTATTATCGATCTTTTCATTATTTACCTCGGTTTTTCATCGAAACAATAGATATCCCCTGCATAAATATATAACGACAACTGGTAAATTAGGTTAGCATCCTCACCGGAGACTGCGGTGTCTTGCCCGGATTACACTATTTGTCGTCCGTTTTGAAACGGTAACCGATGTTGCGGACAGTTTCAATATAGGTATGGCTTGCGTCTTCGATCTTACTGCGCAGCCTGGTGATATGGACATCGACTGTCCGGTCGCCGCCGAAATAATCGTAACCCCATATCTTGTTCAACAGGGTCTCGCGGCTGAAAACACTACCTTTTTGACTCATCAGCAGCTTGAGGAGCTCGTATTCGGTAAAAGTGAGATCGATCACTCTCCCGGCGACTGCTACTTCACACTTGGGGAGATTGATCGTCAGGCTGCCGGACGTGAGAAAATCGGGGGATGCTTCTTTTTGCTTGCGGCCTTGCTGCAGCCGTTGCATCCGCACGACAATCTCTTCAAGGTTAACTGGTTTCAGTACGAAATCGTCGATATCCGGCTCTTTTTCTATCCCGGTTAGAGATCTTCTATCGGTTAACAGGATGATGGAGGCATGCCGGTTGCGTTTCACGGATTGTATCACCTCGGATAAACTCGTACCGGTTAGCCCATCGGTATTGTCGATCAACAGGACGTTGATGGATTCATGATCGGCTAAGTCCGCTTCATGAGAAATCTGATAGCAAATAAAGCCTTTACGGGCAAGCCCATTTATTAGATCCCGTATCGCTTCGCTTTCCGGTGCCAGTATCAGTACTCTATTTGAGTCCAATCCTGCTCTCCATCCGGGGCAAACATTTTCACTATATCATAAACATGTTTAGCCCGGTAGAAGGGAGAATCACCCGGTCTTTGTCAAAAGCGGCTTTTGTAACATGATTGAAACAATTCTGAAATATAACTGCAATATTATTGAAATAAAGTAAAAGTCATAAGCTGGTTCAAGGAGGTCAACTTATGGCAATCAGTGCAGCTGATACCGCCTGGTTACTTGTGGCAGCAGCAATGGTGATGCTGATGACACCGGCGCTGGCGTTATTCTACGGTGGGATGGTCAGGAAGAAGAACCTCCTTTCAACCATGATGATGAGTTTTGCCATCATTGGTCTGGTAGGTTTGCTCTGGGTACTATATGGTTACAGCTTATCATTCGGGACGGACCACGGGGGAATCATCGGTGGTTTTGATTTTCTGGGGCTGCGCGGGGTGGGGCAAGAACCTTCCGCGGTATATGCCACCACGGTACCCCACCTGGCTTACATGATTTACCAGGGAATGTTTGCGGTGATTACCGTTGCTCTAATCACCGGGGCGGTGGTGGAAAGAATGAAATTCAGCGCCTTACTGGTTTTTGCCGTGGCCTGGTTCACCCTGGTCTATATTCCTGTGGCGCACTGGGTGTGGGGTTCCGGCGGCTGGTTGATCAAATTGGGGGTCCTCGATTTTGCCGGCGGCACAGTCGTGCATATCACAGCGGGAGTGTCCGCATTAGCCCTGGCCACCCTACTGGGCCCGCGCAAAGGTTTCCACCAGAAAGAGCCGATGGAACCCAACAATATCCCTCTGGTCGCGTTAGGGGCAGGTATCCTCTGGTTCGGCTGGTTCGGTTTCAATGCCGGTTCAGCACTGACCTCCGGCGGCCTGGCTTCAAGTGCCTTTGTGGCGACCAATACCGCAGCCGCGGCCGCGGCATTCACCTGGATGGTCCTTAGCTGGATCTATAGAAGGCCGAGCGTCCTTGGTTTAGCTACCGGGGCGGTAGTAGGGTTGGTGGCGATCACCCCGGCGGCAGGTTTTGTATCTCCCATCATGGGGATCCCGATTGGTGCCGGAGCGGCCGCAGCATCTTACTATATGATGCTTTTCCGGGCAAAACGGATGAATGTCGATGAATCCCTCGATGTCTGGGCTTGCCACGGCGTCGGCGGTACTTTCGGCGCCCTGATCACCGGCGTCTTCGCTACCGTCTCGGTAAACTCGGCCGGGTTTGACGGCCTGATGTACGGAAACCCGGTACAACTACTTAAACAATTGGTGGGTGTGGCCGTAGTCTGGGTCTTTGCTTACGGCATGACCTGGGCGATCAGTCTGGTCATCCGCAAAGTAATGGGGCTCCGGGTTAACCAGGTTGAAGAAACCATCGGCCTCGACCTGTCGCAACACGGCGAAAGAGCTTACGGAGGGATGCTGCGGTGAAAAAAATAGAAGCCATTATCAGGGAAGAAAAGCTCGAAGCAGTCAGAAAAGCTTTAGCCACAGATAATTATTCCGGGGTGACAGTAAGTGAAGTCAGCGGGCACGGCCGCCAGGGCGGCTATAAACTGCAGTGGCGGGTGGGCGAATACCACGTGGATCTCTTACCAAAAGTGAAAATTGAAGTCGTGATACTGGACGAAGATGTCTCTAAAGTGGTAAACGCCATCAGGATGAACGCCCGCACCGGAGAAATCGGCGACGGCAAGATATTCATCCTGCCGGTCGAGGATGCTGTGAGGATCCGGACCGGTGATGCCGGTGATAACGCTATCTAATAAAAAAAAGGGGAATACATAATAAAAGGAGAGACTATGTCTAACACAAAAAGCACGGAAGAAGCGAAGAATTATGTCCTCACCACAGCGAAAGAACGTGATGTCAAGTTCATCCGCTTGTGGTTCACCGATATCCTGGGGTCTTTAAAGAACTTTGCCCTTCCGGTGGAACAACTTGAAAACACCCTGCAAGACGGGGTGGGGTTCGACGGTTCGTCGATACAGGGTTTTGCCCGTATCGATGAAAGCGATATGATCTGTATTCCTGATCCCAAGACCTTTCAACTACTGCCCTGGCGGCCGCAGGAACATGCTTCGGTCGCAAGGATGTTTTGTGACATCGTGAAACCAGACCGGCAACCGTTGGAATCCGACCCGCGGTATGTCTTGAAAAGAAACCTGAAACGGGCTGCCGATATGGGCTATGTTTATTATGTCGGCCCGGAACTGGAATACTTTTACTTTAAAGACAATAAAGGCACCGAACCCCTTGACCAGGGGGGATACTTCGATATTATGCCGGATGCCGCTATCGAACTGCGAAGAGAAACGGTACTCACCCTGCAGAAGATGGGGATCGCGGTGGATAAGTCACATCATGAGGTAGCTATCAGCCAGCATGAGATCGATATGCAATACTGTGATGCCCTGACCATGGCCGATAATGTGATGACTTACCGTCTGATCGTCAAACAAGTCGCGGAAAAATACGGCTGTTATGCCACTTTCATGCCGAAACCGGTCTTCGGCATCAACGGCAGCGGGATGCATGTCCACCAGTCCTTATTTAAGAACGGCCGTAATGCTTTCTATGATGAGAAGGGGTTGTTCCACCTTTCCAAAATCGCACTGAGCTTTTTAGCCGGCTTACTGAAGTATGCTCCGGAATTCACGGCAGTAACCAGCCAGTGGGTCAACTCCTACAAGCGGCTGGTACCGGGCTATGAAGCCCCGGTCTACCTGTCCTGGGCCCGCCGTAACCGCTCCGACTTAATCAGGATGCCCATGTATGAGGTTGGTAAAGAGAATGCCACGCGGTTTGAAATCCGCTCTCCCGACCCGGCCTGCAACCCTTATCTTTGCTTCAGCGTGCTGCTGGCAGCCGGCCTGCAGGGAATTGAAGATGGCCTGGCCGCCCCGGAACCGGTAGAGGAAAATGTCTTCCATATGTCTGAAGAAGAACGGCAGAAACGGGGCATCGGCGTCTTACCGTCCAACCTCGGTGACGCCATTGCCTTAACCGAGAATAGTGACCTGGTGCGCCGGGCTTTGGGCGACGCCGTTTTTGAAGCTTTTATCAAGAACAAGAAGATCGAGTGGGACAAGTACCGGGTACAGGTCACCGATTACGAAACCAGGACCTATTTGCCGATACTTTAACCTGGCCAATTGGGTAGTGCGGTTAGTCCCCATATCCGGAACATGACCCGGAGGCGGGGACTAACCTTATCCTGTAAACAGGATATTTAAGGCTGAACAGGCTGTATAGATTGACAGAAAAGGGTAGGCCGTGGTATTTAATAGGTAATAGGTTGCCGGTTACCATCATATACATGTAAGAGTAAATTGTATGTTATTAGATGAATTCAAGAAAAAAGCCGGCGAGGTGACAACCCTCGTCAAACCTGAAGAGCGTGACATTTACAGCCATGATATTGGGGATATCCCGGCGATCATGATGAAAACGCTTTTCAAGACCCTGCCCGATTTCGTAGTACAGCCAAAAACCCTTGAAGAGATCCAAAAAGTTATCACTTTTGCCCATGAACAAAAAATACCGGCCGTCATTCGTGGAGCGGCGTCCTGGGGTTTCGGCGGGGTGATCCCAACCCATGCCGGATTGGTGATCGACTTGTCCCCTTTCCGCAACATAAAAAGCATCGATACTGCCAAGAAAACGGTAACCGTTGAGGCCGGCGCCCGTTGGAGTGACATCGATATCGTAGCAAAAAAACAGGGCTTGTGTTTAATGACCTATCCCTCGAGTAAATTTTCCACCGTGGGGGGATGGCTTTCCACCGGCGGCTACGGCATTAACAGTTTCCGCTACGGCCATATTTCGAAACAAATTGTCACCCTGACGGTGATCACCGGGAAGGGTGAAGTCAGGCAGGTCACCCCGGCCGACCGTGATTTCAGCTATTACATCTCGACCGAAGGTGAATTCGGGGTGGTCGGGGAAGTGACCTTAAAACTGCGGGACATTCCGGAAGGTTCTTACCCCCATCTCATGTATTTTCCTGATGATGGGGCAGCTTTCCGTTTCATCGAACGGTTCGTGCGGAATTCAGCGGCCCGGCAGCTTAAACCCAGCGTCATCCGTTTCCTGGATGCGAACGCCATGGCAGACATGAATGAGGTTGTGCGCGCGGCGATCTTTAAAAAAAGCCCGGCCGTCTTAATGGAATTCAGCAGTTCACGGGATGACAAAAACTTCATGCAATTCATGGACCTGAACAGGGACATCGAACAGGCCCCGGATCATGCCGCGAACTACCTTTGGAACGAGCGGTTGTTTGGTATGAAAACCAAGCGCCTGGGGCCAACGATCCTCGCCAGCGAGGTGATTATTCCCCTCGAATCTGCGGCGTTATTCTTTAAGAAAGCTAAAAAATTAGCTGGTTATTTCGGTGTGGAGGTAACCATCGATTCTTATATCATCGATGACCAGAAAGCTCTGATCATGGCCAATTTCCTGTGTGATTCCCGGAAAAAGAAATATTACATCAACGTCCCGTTAGTCGCGATGCTGACCAGGACCGCCCTGTCCCTGGGGGCGGAACCCTACGGCCTGGGATTATGGAACTCCGGTTTTATCCATAAACTATATGATACAAAAAGACAACAGGCCTACCAGGTATTCAAGAATGAAGCCGACCCGCACCATGTCCTGAACCGGGGTAAAGCCTTCAGTGCCGGCGAAAACGGTATACGAGGAATGATCTTCCGCCCTGCGGTATTCAATCCCGCAGTTCAGATGTTGATCTGGACCGCCCCGGTGACCGGGAGACTGGCAACGATACTATTAGGGAAAAACAAGAAAGTCGATAGACTGGACGTGGAGCTGAGCTTACACGCCTGTGCCAAATGCGGCAACTGCATGGCGGTATGCCCGGCTTACCTGGTTACCCGGAATGAAGAGGTGACGGCCAAAGGTAAAATCGCCATCGCCAAGAAAATCATTGCCCACCAGACAGTGACTAAAGAAGAGGCGGCTGCGGCTTTCCAGTGCATGCATTGCCGCGCCTGCGAGGAGATTTGCCAGACCAACCTGGAGTTGATGAAACTCTGGGATGCGCTGGAAAGTAAACTGGACACCAGGTTCGGCCGGCCGGCCGGCCAGATCACAGATTTCCTGAAAAGAGTGGATGAAAGTAAGGAATACTGGGACATGGTGGAACGGAACAATTAGTCACCAGATATTCATACGCTACAGGTAGAGAAGATGCCGAAGAAATATCATATCAACATCAAAACCACTCCCCTTAAAGTAGACTATATCTATAAGTATAAGATCGTGCGCGGGGAAAACTGCATCAACTGCGGGAAATGCACCAAGGTTTGTATTTATGAAGCGCATAAACGCCGCCAGGATGATCCGCGCCGGATGGCCGACCCGAATACCGTCGTCTGCCGGAACTGTTTTCGCTGTATCCAGGAATGCCCCCGGGGCGCCTTGGAAAAGTCGCTGGATATCGATTATGCCAATATCGGGGGTGCTTTCTGGAAACCCGATAATCTGCTCAGCCTGTGGAAACAAGCCGAAGACGGCAGTGTACCGGTATCCGGTGCGGGATACCGCGGCCCCTTCACCGGGACTGGTTTTGACAGTATGTGGACGGATATGTCGGAGATCGTGCGCCCCACCCGAGACGGCATTCACGGCCGTGAATATATCAATACCGCCGTGGAATTAGGCAGGAAACTAAACCACCTGGCCTTTGATGCCCGGGGCCGGTTGGTTTCCCAGGTTCCCCGTACCGTCAGCTTGGCTTTACCGGTCCTCTTCGATTATCCCCCGGAAAATCAGAGTACCGTAGTAAAGGAAGCCCTGGTCGGGGCCGCCGCTGAATTAGGCACCTATGTCTTGATGCCGGCCTCAGAAATCACTTCCGAAATGGCGCGATACCGCAACCGTATGATTCCCTGTTTATCTTTTTACGAGATTGGGAAATATGAAACCGTATTACAAAAAGCTGACCTGGTATCGCTGGATTACAGTGAACCGGCCATGGATGATATCCCGGGCATCATTAGCCAGGTGAAAAAATACAATAACGCCCTGGTAATCATCCGCATCCCGGCGGGAAAAAATATCGAGAATACCATTTCCCGGTTGGCGCATGCAGGTGCGGAAATCATTCACATTGCCGCGGACTACCGCGGCCGGGAAATCAACGGCGGGGAAGCCAGAGAGCGCCGCACCCTGAAAGACATCATTCGAGCCGTACATTTGAAACTGGTTGATGAAGGTGTCCGGGATGAAGTAACGATCATTGCTTCGGGCGGCATTGCCATGGCGGAGTACGTACCCAAGGCGATGTTATGCGGGGCGGATTTGACCGCCGTCGATATTCCCTTACTCGTAGCTTTAGGAGTCCGGGTCTATGAAGAACCCAGGAAGCTGCTGGTATTTCCGGAAACCCTGGATAAGTTCCCCGCGGCGGTATTGTCGCAGCGCCTCATCAACCTCATGGGTGCCTGGCATTCGCAGATGCTGGAAATGATGGGGGCGATGGGGATAAGAGAAGCACGTCGTTTACGGGGAGAAAGCGGCCGGGCGATATTTTTCGAAGAAATCGACCGGGACACTTTCGGTAAATTATTTAAAAAACGGGGAAGAACAGGCCTATGAAACCTTCATCTGTAATAATCAAAAAGACACCCTCCCGGTTTAAGCATCAGGTGCCGAAATATAAGGTTACCCGGTCTGACGCCTGCATCAACTGCGGGACCTGTGCCAAGACATGCCCTTACGGCGTCCATGAACGGCTTGAAGGCCATAACAAAGTAAAACCGCCGATCGATTATAAGTGCATCGGTTTTGAATGCAAGGAAACCGGCCATTATTGTGTCGAAAAGTGTCCCCGCCAGGCTTTGCGCTTATCGCTTAATCCCATGTACAACACACTCGGCGATTACCGCTGGACCCCGGATATCATTACCGGGACCTGGATCATGGCGGAGACCGGCTACCCCCCGCAGCGTAATGACCTGGAGTATAATACCGGCAACTCTGGCGGTGGTTTCGATAAACTGCGCTTCAAGTTCCCGGCACACCCGGAGAAGGTGGAAAAGACCGAAATATCAACTGACATTCCGCTGAACCGCCGTCACGACGGTCGGGCGGAGATCGTTATTGCCACCCCGGTATACGGTGGGGGAATGTCCTTCGGCTCGGTCAGTTTACCCACTATGGTCTCGAAAGCCCATAATGCCACCGCCTGGAACACTTTTACCTGTACCGGAGAAGGCGGTTTTCCCGATATCCTGATCCCTTACAGCGGCCACGTGATCACCCAGGTCGCCACGGGCCTCTTTGGCGTCCGTGAAGAAACTATCCAGCGGGTCAAGATCGTCGAATTCAAATACGCCCAGGGAGCCAAGCCCGGCCTGGGCGGGCACTTACTTGGGGAAAAAGTTACCGACAGTGTGGCGAAAATGAGAGAAGCCGTGAAGGGTTCCTCGTTATTCTCTCCTTTTCCTTTCCATTCGGTATACTCCATCGAAGACCATAAAAAACATATCGACTGGATCAAGGAAATGAATCCTCACGCCCTGGTTTCGGTGAAGGTCTCTACGCCCAATGATGTCGACATGGTTGCCATCGGCTCTTACTATGCCGGAGCACACATCATACATATCGACGGGGGTTACGGCGGTACCGGAGCGGCGCCGGACATCGCCAAGAAAAACATTGCCATGCCCATCGAATACGCTATTACCAAAGTCCATAATTTCCTGAAGGACGAAGGAGCACGGGAGGCCATGACCCTGATCGCCTCCGGGGGCATCCGTACGGCACACGATCTCGCCAAGGCGATTTGCCTGGGGGCTGACGGTGCCGTCATCGGCACCGCGGAACTGGTTGCCCTGGAGTGTGTCCGCTGCGGCAACTGCGAATCCGGGCGCGGCTGTTCCCGGGGCATCGCCACCACTGATTCAGCCCTGGCCGACTTATTTGATGAAGCCTGGGCCACGCAGCGCCTGACCAATCTGTACCATGCCTGGAACGTACAACTGGTCGATATCCTGCAGAAGTTCGGTATGCGCAGCATCAGGGAACTGGTTGGCCGTACCGATTTACTGGAACACATAGATTACAGTCGCGAAATGGAGCCTGACCATGATTGACCATGCAGATAAAATACTGGCCTCACGCACCAGCCTGGTGCGCGGCCTCCCTGCCCTCAAAGCGGAAACCGAAGAAGAAGGCGGCTGCGGCGTGACGGGATTCATATGCTCGATCCCGGTAACCGGCAAGAACATCTTTGAGCCTTCGGTTCAGATGCATAACCGCGGCAACGGCAAGGGCGGCGGCATCGGGGCGGTTGGCTTTGTGCCCGAAGCCTTGGGCGTATCGCGTAAAGTCCTCGATGAAGACTATATGCTGCATGTCGCCTTACTCGACGACAAGGTTAAAGATGAGATCGAAAAAGATTATGTCAGTCCTCATTTTCAAATTGATAAGGCAGAAAAACTGGCCACTATCGATGACTACCGCAGCCTTGGCCTGGATGTCCGTCCCCCGGATATCATGCGGTATTTCGTCCGGGTCAAAGAAGAGGTACTGGATAAATTTATCAAAGATAACAACTTATCCGCCCTCGAACGGCGTGACACCGAGGATGAATTCATTTATCAGAACAGTTTCCGTTTGAACGCCAAATACTATGCTTCCCTGGGTGAAAAAAAGGCTTTTGTGATGTCCCACGGCCGGAACGTGATGATCCTGAAGAAGATCG
>JAEAME010001765.1_pt1 | contig 13977 bp, 10 predicted proteins | sample 8958731 | NCBI WGS metagenome assembly JAEAME01 (sample SAMN16933194, study PRJNA681113) | bioreactor sludge metagenome | isolation source: anerobic bioreactor sludge (Control) | place: India:Bengaluru | collected 2018-10-24 | reverse complement strand
TTTTGGAGCAAAACTTCAACTTCGAGGGTTTTTGCCCACAGTGTCACCTGTGGGGCACAGCGAGGGCTTTGCCGGAGGTCCGATGACTCCATGGCTGCTTTTTTGTTTTATTGAATGGGGGATGATCTATTTCTTGCGGAACTCGGCCAGGAATTCATTCGGGTATTTTGCGATGATCCTGTTCAGCAGCTTGATGGTTTGCGGCTTGAGAGGGATCATGGGATCATCGCTCAGAAGCGCGGTGATGGGCTGCAGGGTGCTGTCGTCCACTTGCTGCGCCTGCACCTCGACCATGATCATGTGGCCGCATCGGCGCAGGTGCTTTCGGAAATATTCGATGCCTTCCTGAATGGCTCCGTTGATCAAGGCTGTCGCATCCGCGGGCTGCTGGTGGCTGCGCGGATTGAAGTTGCAGTAGCAGCGCGGGTATGCTTCCAATATCTGGCGGGTCGGCAGATGGCATTGGTTGCGTTGAACCCACTTTCCCAGCAGCTTTACCCGATTTACAAACCGCTTGTCCATGTGCTGCAGCCCGGAGAGCAGGTCGAGGTTGCGCAAAGAAACCGGATCGATCTTGATGTCATCCTTCCGCGAACCGCTTCCTATATGCAGCGCGTCATCGTGGAGAGCGCTATAGGCTTCGATGTAGCGTCTTTTAAAATCTGAAAACCCATCGTCGAATTCCCGGCGCGCATGGTCTTCAAGGAAAGAGTGCGACTTGTCGATCGATCGCACCAGAATTTCCCGGGCATCGTCGACTTCGTCGCGGTTCAGCGGGAATGCCGCCATCAGGTAGTCGTGCGCGCGCAAAAATGACGGCAGCCAATCCATCAGCCGCGAAAGGTTTTCCAATCCGGATTTCCATCGCAGCAGCTTATCTTTGTCCCATCCGAATGTGCGGCCCAGGTGATCCATTGTTTCCCAGAATGAAGATTCGCCCGCGCGCAGGCTGTCGAACGCCGGCTTCAAATTCGCCAGCGGATTTTCCACAAATCTGATTTCTCTTTTAAAGCGCGTGGTCCTGAATGAAACCGGGAAATCACCAAGCCTTTTGACAACCTCTTCGACCCGATGGGCCCACCAATCCACCACCATCGCCTGTACGCACTCCGGACTCTGGTCTCTCAACTCCGGATGTCCCGTTACAAGAGTCCCCCACAGGAGAGCGCGGCTCTGGTCCCGGGATTCTGCGGTGGAGGAGTATTCCGATGGCATGCAGGAATCGGGAGCGGACAGATTAGGGGTGGCAAGGTTTGAAACAGTCCACGGATCGCCGGTTTTCATAACAAGTCATTTCATGGAACACTAGGTTCTCTCTTGTTATCGGCGCCGGAGGGCGTTTCTTTAGAAGGGGTTGCATAGATGCTCATGGGCGCGCCGCGGCCGACGGATTGTTCGTAGTTGTTTCCGTAGCATTTTAGAATGGGTTCAGTTCCCTTGACGAAGTATTCCATTTCCCGTTGCAGGCATCGCTCTGTCGCCAGCAGCCCCGTCGTCGGATCGATTTCCACCTGCACTACCTCCTCGGGGACAGGGAAATTCTCGCCTCTCAGCGGCCTGAAGGGAATGGCTTTTTTCATAAACACTGTCCAGATAGGAAGGGCAGACTGCGATCCTGACAAAATCAACTCCCGGTTGTCATCGAATCCCACCCAAACGATGCAGAGGAGTTCGGGCGTGTAACCCGCGAACCATCCGTCGTGGGATGTCCCCGTCTTGCCCGCCGCCGGAAGGGTGAATCCGCGCTGGCGTACCCCGTACCCGGTTCCATGATCGATAACGGACTGCATCAGGGAAGTGACAAGAAAGGCGATCGGGGGAGTAAGCACCTGCCGGGATTTGGATTGAGCGATAAAAACGGGATTTGAGTCGTTATCGCGCACTTCCAACACCGCATTCAGATCGGACAGGAGTCCGCCGTTGGCAAACGCCGTGTATGCCCGCACCATCTCCAGCGGAGTGATCTCAAAGCTGCCGATAGCCATAGCCGGATACGGTTTGATCTTTTCATTCAGCCCCAAACGCCGTGCCAATTCGGAAACTTTGTCATATCCGACCTTCTCGGCAAGCTTGATGGTCGCAATATTGAGCGATTTGGTAATTGCCTGGCGCATGGTCACCTGACCGAGATATTCTTCCTGAAAATTCTTGGGCTCGTATTCGAGGTCGTCGAACGTGAATTGCGTCGGCTGGTCCAGAACGGTGGAAGTCGGTGTCAGAGGCGTTGTGCTGCGATAGGCGGTCTCCAGCGCCGCTGCGTACACAAAGGGCTTGAAGATGCTGCCGGGCTGCCGTCTGGATTGCGTAATGCGGTTGAACTGGCTGATGCCGTAGTTTCTTCCGCCAATCATAGCCAGGATGTTCCCGTTTTTCGGGTCGACCGCGATCAGGCTGGTCTGGACGGTCCCCGGCGCAATCGGCTGTTTGCGCTTGGCAAAGTAAGCGTCCAACTCGGTCATACCGGTTTGAACAGACTCGAAGGCGGCCTGCTGCAGGTCCGTGTCGAGAGACGTGTAGACTTTCAGCCTGGAGAGCGCCGTCGACGCGTCGCCGAATTTTTCCACCAGCGCGCTTTGGACGTAGTCCACGAAATAAGGAGCATCCGAAGAGTTCAGGAAAGAGGCCGATTTGACGGCAAGGGGCTTAGCCTTGGCGGCATCGCGTTCCTTCTCGGTGATCAGGTCATAATCGGCCATCTGGTCCAGTACAAGGTTTCGACGCGCCAGGGATCGATCCTTGTATCGCAGCGGGGTGTACCGGTTGGGCGCCGTGATGATTCCCGCGATCGTTGCGGCTTCCTCAAGCGTGAGGTCTCTCACGTTTTTGTCGAAAAACGCCTCCGCCGCTTTGCCTAGACCCACTATGCTGAATGATCCCGCCTGGCCAAGGTACACTTCATTGCTGTAAAGCTCGAAGATCTCGGTTTTGGAAAGTCTCTGTTCCAGGAGGATCGACATGTAGGCGTCGGTGAATTTGCGGCGCCAGGTCCGCTCAGGCGTCAGGAAATAGTTTTTCACAAACTGCTGCGTGAGCGTACTCGCCCCCTGCGCTTTATCTCCTTCCCTGATGTCCACGAGAAGCGCCTGGACAATGCGAATGGGATCGATTCCTCTATGGCTGAAGAAGCGCCGGTCTTCGGCTGCGAGGACCGCGTTTATCAGCACCTGCGGCAACTCCTGGTACGACACGTAATGCCGTTTTTCCCGGCTTTTGCCGATGGCGTTGCTGAGCAATTCCGGCTTTAGCGAAAACTGCCTGAGTTCCGTTTGGCCGGCTGGATCTTTGATGGATTGGATGGTATTCCCCGCGAACACTACTTCCACGGTCCGGTTCGCGTCTTCTCGCACGGAGTCATCGTTGTGAATCAACAGGGCAGCCGGTCTTCCCATCCGGTAATAGCAGGCCCCCGCGTTATTCTCCTCATACCCCAGGCGCCGGACCCTCGACACCAGTTCTGCAAAACTAATTCGCCTGCCCGGATAAAGAAGCGTCGGGGCGGCATATATTTTTGTTTCAGCCAGCTGATTGCGCTGGCCGAGCTTCATATCGATGGTTCCATCGAAAATGTAGTAATAGCGTATCAAAAAGGCTGCGGCCGCAATCACCGGGATCAGGATGATCACCAGAAGTATTTTTATCAAAAGGGATCGTCCCGATCTCGAGGCTTTTCTCTTTCCGGGACGATTGACTGTCAATCGGGGCATATCCTGTCCGCTCGAAAAAATCAATGTAGCAAGTTAGCTGCGTCCGCCTTAGCGGACGGCCGTAATCCTGCCGGTCTCCTCGACTTCGTACCCGCCCAGGGCCAGCACCTGCTCGATGAACACGGAGGAGCGGATGATCTCGAGCAGCAGCTGAATGCGTGCGTCGTTGAGCAGGTCTGTGGACAGCACCAGGTCGTAGCGCTCGCGAGCCACGGGGATGAAGTCGAGATTCAACGCCTGGGCGGCCGCCATGATTCCCATGCCGACATCGGCCCTGCCCGAGGCGACGGCCATCGCCACGCTCATGTGAGTGTATTCCTCGCTGCGGTATCCGGCAATGACCGCAGAACGGATCCCCGCCCGTTCCAGTTCGTAATCCAGCAGAATGCGCGTGCCTGATCCGGACTGCCGATTAATAAGCGAAACATCGGGACGCGCCAGATCGGCAATCCCCCGAATGCCTTTTGGATTGCCTTTGGCGATCATGAATCCCTGCCAGCGGTGAACGAGGGTCACAAGGGTTACGGGAGTGCTTTTGATGCAGCGAGGAATGTAGGAGACGTTGTACTCTCCCGTTTGCGTATCAAGCAGGTGCGAGCCCGCAAAGTGCGCAATCCCTTTTTCGATGGCGATCAGTCCGCCCATGCTTCCGACGTTGCTGGAAGAAATTGTGATCCGGCCTTCGGAACGTTCCTTGATGCAGCTGGCGAGCAGATCGATTGTGAGATCGTGGGAGCCGATGGCCAGCAGCCTGTTGTGGAGCGCCTGCTCGGACGTTAAAAGCTCGACGGCGGCTTTCTCGCCCTCAGAGTATCCGCTGACCGCGGGCGGAACCCGCAGGATCCCGTCCGCACGCACGAGAGATGTCATCATGCCGGCTCCGCCCGCAAGCGGAATCGCGACCATACGCTCTCCCACCTTCCCGAGGATGACGCGGACGTGTTCTTCCAGGCCCGGCTTGGACGGGAGTTTTCTCCCCATGCAGGCCTCGACCTTTTCCGGTTCGGGAATCTGAAGTCCCTGCATCCGGAAAAGCAGCGGCCGGACGAATTCGCGGAATGAAACGACTGCGGAGACGGGATAGCCCGGAATGCCCACCACGGGGCGGTCCTGTACCGCCGCGAGCAAGGTGGGTTTGCCCGGCATCACCGTCACTCCGTGAACCAATAACTCACCCAGTTGCGACAATGCCTTTGGCGTGAAATCCTCCGATCCGGCGGAAGAACCGGCGATCGTGAGAATGGCGTCGTACCCTTCCGCTATGCCGGCCGTAATTGCATCTTTGATATTCTCGAGATTGTCCGGAACGGCCTTTGCGAGCGTGCTTTCGGCTCCGCATTCCGAAACCATGGACGAGAGGACCTGGCCGTTCACTTCGAGTATTGTTCCGGGTTGTATGGGATCCTGAACGTCTTCGGGCGCAGCGATTTCATCTCCCGTGGGAATGATCAGCACGCGCGGTTTCCGGAAAACTTCGACGGAAAGAATGCCGGCCGACAGCAGCGCTCCCTGATCGTACGACCGGATGCGGTGATATGCTGGAAGAATTATCTCGCCTTTGACAATGTCCTCGCCGGTTTTCCGGACGTTCTGCCAGGGATAAACGGATTCCCGTATTTCGCACCGGTCATTGTCCAGCTCGATCTTTTCGATCATAACCACGGCGTCCGCGCCCTCGGGAAGAGGATCTCCGGTATTGACCGGGACGGCTTCCATCCCGGACTTCAGAAAGACCGGCGACTCCGGGAAAGCGGAGAACGTGGAAGAGGCGCGGACGGCCATGCCATCGACAGCCGCCGCGTTATATGCGGGAACGGATCTTGCCGCTTTGACCGCGCCGACCAGCAGGCGGCCGAGCGCCTGCCGCACGGCAACAGTTTGCGGCTGCATCAGCAAGCCGGGAAAGCGGGAAAAGAAGATTCCCTGGGCTTCCTCAAGTGGTTTTAGATTTCTGTATGTCTGTCGTTTCCCCATCGGCCTGTCGTGTCCATGAACGTCTAATACTGGATAACCTGCACAATCTCTCCCTTCGGCAATCCTTCCGCGGTCAATGGAATCATAACAATACCATTGGCTTTGACCATGGTCGAAATCATTCCTGATTTTCCGAAGACCGGATGAGCCAGAAAGCCGCCCTGCGGGGATTCCTCCAAATGCACGCGGACGTACTCCTCCAATCCTATCGTAGAAGGGATCGAGGTGGCGAGTTCGGCCTTGATACGCTGCCCGAGGGGGCCTTTTTCCATCGGGCAACCCTGTAGAAAGAGCAGAAGGGGGGCCAGGAAAACCTGGGCTACGATCAGGGCCGAAACCGGATGCCCGGGCAAGCCCACGATCGGTTTCCCGGCCTGGTTTGCCAGCAGTGTGGGCTTTCCCGGACGCATTGCGACGCCGTGAGCAAGGATTTCGGTCCGGGGCAGGCCGGAGACTGCATCGACCATCAGGTCCCGTGCGCCAACCGAGCTTCCTCCGGAGAGCACGACTGCGTCCGCCTCGGACAGGCCTCTGCGAACCGCCTCTTCCAGCATCGACGCATTGTCCGGGACGATGTCCATCACCGTAGGGTCCGCCCCGCATGCCCGGACCAACGCTGCAATCGCGTGACTGTTGGCGTCGCGGATTTGCCCGCGCCCCGGCTTTCGGTCGGCCGGGACAATCTCGTCGCCCGAGGAAATCACAGCAACGCGCGGTCTCTGATATGCGTCCACCACGGTGATGCCCAGGGCTGCCAGAAATCCCAGCTCCTGCGGGCGCAGTCTTTTCCCTCTCGGAACCAGAATCTCTCCGGACTTTGAGTCTTCCCCGCGCTCGAGCACGTTCGTACGGTCGGTTACAGGTTTCGTGACCTCGATGAAGCCTGCGCTCGCCGGATTTGTGTATTCCACCATGACAACGGCGTCGGCTCCCCGAGGAAGAAATCCGCCGGTTGGAATTTGCGCCGCTTGTCCGGCACGGATTTCAAAATCGGGCAGAGCGCCCATCGCAACTGCGGCTACGACCTCAAGAAAAGCCGGGATCGAGTCGGAAGCCCCGAATGTGTCTTCCGCGCGCACGGCATACCCGTCCACTGTGGACCGCGCTCCCTCGGGCAAATCCTCACCGGCGACGACGTCGGCAGACAGGATTCTGTCCAGCGACGCATCCAGCGAAACGCGCTCAGCGGAAAGCCTGGGAAAAAGCTCCAGCATCTGAACCATTTGGTCCGCAGTGATTACGTGCAGAAATTCAGCCAAGAAACCTCCGCTCAACGGCAAATCTGTTTATGCGATTTCCGGCAAACAGAAGGATGTTTCCAGCTGTTTGCCGCAATGGGTGCATCGCCAGTCGATGTTGAGCCTCTCGCATTTGACACCCTTTTCCGTTGTCCACCCCAAGTTCCAGGTACGGCCGCATTCCGGACAGGTGGGAGAGACCACCAGGCGCACTGTCAGCGATTTGTTGGCGCGTGAGGGATAGGGAATCCGGATCGGACAGATTCCGAGATCGGCTATTCCGGCCTCACGCAGTTCATCGAGAAGGGAACGGAAAAACCTTATCGAGTCCCCGGCCTTCTTTCTGGCAAGCCTTTTGCCGGCAGCCGTGCGCATATTCAGCGGAAGAGATCCCGCGTAAGTCAGCTCTTTGCTGAGATACCCGATGACTGCCGAGCGCAGCGTGCGGCCGCGCAGTGTGGCCTTGGTGAAAAAGCTGGCCACTCCCATGGCGCCGAGCTTTGACAGAAAATCGGCATCGTGCAAGATCGCTCCGACGCGGTTTCTCCTGCTCTTCTCGTTATACAGGGCTTTTACGCCGGACAGAACGCTGCGGATATCTCCGGCCTTCATGCCGAACTCCCGGAGAAGAGGACCGGCGATTCCGGCTGACTCTTCCTCCTCAATCGTCCCGTCGCTGTGGTATTTCCCTTCGGCAAACTTGCCGGCGTCATGAAACAGGGCCGCAACCACGGGGATCAGCGGATCCAATCCTTCTGCCTGTGCCAGCCGGTCGGCGATGGAGGCGACATGCATCGTGTGCTCCCAGAGGAAGCTCTCCGGATTGCTGCTTCCCTCGTAAGCGTTCTCGGTATCCTTGAAGACCTGGCGGACTCTTTCAAGGAATCCCGGGAACCGGGATTCGATCACGGCCAAGGTAGAAGTTCGTTTGCCCTTCATAGAGCGGGCATTATCCCGCGCGCGCCTCAGGAGCGTCAAGAGGTGATACTGGGGGCGGAATTCTGTCTCCATTGTCCTATGGTATCAAGGCTCAATCGTTTCTGTGGCAAATCCCCGAAAATCCGACTATAGTAAACACGCGCTGCCGGCTCCTGTTAGTCGCAAGGGCGAACGGCGCGAGAAGGCGGGCGAAAGCCTGCCGCGTTATGTAGCATTTGATTCGACATTAAGTGAGAGGACTGCCAATGGCTAGATTACTCAGAATAGACTTGTCTTCTTTAACCGCAAAGTCCGAAGAAGTCCCGGAAGCGTACCGGAAATTCGGAGGCAGAGGATTGACGGCGTCCATTTTGGACCGCGAAGTGCCTCCGGCCTGCGATCCCCTGGGAGCGCAAAACAAGCTTATATGGGCCCCCGGTTTGATGGGCGGTACCACGGCTCCCTGCAGCGGCAGGATGTCGGTCGGCGCCAAGAGCCCGATGACCAAAGGGATCAAAGAAGCAAACACCGGCGGAGCCATGGCTCAGAAGCTGGCAAGGCTGGGTTTCAAAGCCGTGGTTTTTGAGGGCGAGGCAAAAGAGCCGACTACGGTCAAAATAGATAAGACAGGGGTGAGCTTTTGCTCAGCTGCCCCGCTTGCCGGCCTCGGGTGCTATGCGATTATCGAAAAACTTAAAGGCGAATATGGCGACAATGCCTGTTTCGGCTGCATCGGTCCTGCCGGAGATATGAAGCTTACGGCGGCATCGATCATGTTTACCACCCCTGATTTCCACATTCGCGTAGCAGCCAGAGGCGGATTGGGCGCGGTCATGGGTTCCAAGAACCTGAAAGCCGTGGTCGTCGATGACGCCGATTCAAACCTCGTGGAAGTGAGGGATCAGAAAAAGCTGAAGGAACACAACTCCGCTATGAGCAAGGGGGTGCTTGGAACCCACTTCCTTGAGGGATTAAGGCACCTGGGTACGCCGCAGATCGTTATGATCACGCAGACGGCGGGAGCGCTGCCTACCAAAAACTTCACCATGGGACAGTTCGACAAAGCCGAAAGTCTCTCCGGCGAATACATGGAAGAACTGCTCAAAAAGCGGGCAAATGCGGAAACGGTTCACGCCTGCATGAAAGGATGCATAATCAGCTGCTCCAACATCTATACGGATGAGCACGGGAAGTTTATCGTTGCCAGCATCGAATACGAGACCATCGCGCTGGTGGGATCGAACTGCATGATCGGCGATTTGGACATGGTCGCGCGCATCAACCGGGCCTGCAATGATGCCGGTGTGGATACCATGGATGTAGGCTCGGCTCTTGCCGTTGCCATGGAGGGCGGATTGCTTCCGTGGGGAGATGGTGAAGGCGCTCTCAAACTTGTGCAGGAGATCAACGCCGGTACGGAAAACGGTCGGATGATCGGCAGCGGAGCAAAAGTCACCGGGGATAGGCTTGGCGTAAAGCGGATTCCTCACGTCAAAGGCCAGGCTTTATCCGCCTATGATCCGAGAATTCTGAAGGGGACCGGAGTGACTTTTGCCACATCGCCGCAGGGGGCCGACCACACGGCCGGAATCGTGCTGCCGGGACCGCACCATCCGGAGTACAGCCCGGTCCAGTCAACCGGCCAGGCGCCGGAATCCCGATTCATGCAGAAATGGATGGCCGCCATGGACACGCTCGGCTACTGCATGATGATCGGCATGACATTTATGGAGGAGAAGCCGAAATTGCTTCACCTCAATGTCATCGGCGCTCTGTCTGCGGTAACGGGTGAAACATATCCGGATACTTATGTTGAGGATCTGGGCGCCGAAGTGCTCAGAATTGAGCGAAAGTTTAATAGGGCTGCAGGAATGACTAGTGAGGATGACCGTCTGCCGAAATTCTTTACGGAAGAAAAATTCGGGCCGGCCCAGTTTGTTTTTGATGTATCCCCCGAAGAAATAGACACCGTGCACGAGCAGTAATCCCGGAAGCTCTGCCGGGAGCCCCGGAAATCCCCGGGGCTCCCTCGCTTCACGATTCCATAATCTTTCCCCCCCCCAGTCGCACGATCCGCTCCGTCAGCGAAGAGACAAAGCCCGCGTCATGTGTTGCGATGACAATCGTGGCGCCCCGCGTTTTGTTGGCCGTGCGCAACAGATCTCGGAGAACGGGCTTCGACGCGTCGTCCAGGGAATTGGTAGGCTCGTCAAGGAGAACGATCGGGGTTTCCAGCACAAGGGCGCGCGCCAGCACGGCGCGCTGCGCTTCGCCTCCGGAAAGCCGCCGGCTCATCTTGTTTGCAACATTCGTCAGGTTCGTTGCATCAATGACAGCCTGAACCCGTTTGCGGATCTCGTGGGCATGCAGCCCCGACGCATGCAGGCCGTACGCGATGTTTTTCCGGACAGTAGTGGAAAACAGAACCGGCTTCTGATGCACCAGAGTAGCATTTTTGCGAAGCTCCCTATCCCGGCCGCGAAAGGCTTCCACGCCATAAAGGAGAACGCTGCCGCGGTCCGGCCGAAGGAGTAGAGCCAGGATCGAAAGAAGCGTTGTTTTACCGCAGCCGTTTGGGCCGACGAAGGCGCAGATCCCGCCGGATGGGATGTCCAGATGCGGAACATCCAGCACGGTTTTCCCGTCGTATCCATGCACCAGCGACCGGATGCTGTAAGCCTGTGTCGCGCTCATGACGATCTTCTCCCGATCACCCGTGCAGCGATGTTTACGGCAAAAGCCGCACAAACCAGGACGATTCCCAAAGCCAGCCCCAGCGCGAATTCTCCCCTGCTGGTTTGAAGAGATATGGCGGTCGTGATCGTCCGTGTATAGCCGAGTATATTTCCGCCCAGGATCAGGGATATGCCGACTTCGCCGATAACCCGGCCGAAGCCGGTAATGCAGGCGACAAGCAGCGCGGCGTGCGCCTCGCCTGCGATGGTCCATGTCGTTCGGAATCTGCCGGCGCCCAGCGTCAGCGCCGTCTCACGCACGACCGGATTCAGCATCGATACGGCGCTGCAGGACAGCGACGCGATCAGAGGGATGATCAGCACGGTCTGACCGATGATGATCGCCGCAGGAGAGAACAGGAGCTGGAATCGCCCCAGCGGACCCTGGTTGAAAAGCAGCGTGTAGACGAAGAGCCCGATTACCACAGTAGGGATCGCGAGGGAGGTGTTCAGGATGTCTTCCGTGAGTTTTTTTAAGCGGAACTGCGAAGATGCCAGGGCGATGCCGGCAGGAATGCCAATCAGCGAGGCAAGGATCGTGCTGCTTATGGAAAACCGCAGCGATGCGAAGACGATTGTCGTCACCTCGGTATCCGCCGTCACAATCAGGCGGATGGCCTCCCTCAATGCAAGCCCAAGATCGTTCAAGGAGTCACTTCCCGGGATGGTAAGCAGGCTTGAACAGCTGATGGCCGCCCGCAGTGTAACTGCCGATAAGCTTCTGCCCTTCCGCGGAGCAGAGCCAGTCGATCAGCTGCTGCGACAGGCCGGATTTCACCGATGGATAGCGTCCGGGATTGACCTGTATCAGCGAGTAGTAGTTGATCAGATCCGAATCGCCTTCCACGAGCGGCTCCAGCTTCAATCGGTTCCTGCGCGCGAGATATGTAGCCCGGTCGCAAATCGTGTATCCGTTCTTCTCGTTGGCCATCGTCAGCACCGATCCCATGCCCTGACCGATATCCAGGTACCATGAGCCCTCAGGCGCAATCCCGGCTTTCTTCCAAAAATGTTTTTCTTTCTGGTGCGTGCCCGATGCGTCGCCGCGCGAGACGAACGGCGAACCCGATTTTTGAATTTTCGAAAACGCGAGAGATGCATCCTTCATGCCTTTGATCCGCGCCGGGTCCGAAGACGGTCCCAGAATGACGAAATCGTTCATCATGAATGTCTTGCGATTGATCCCGTAGCCGTCAGCCACGAACTTTTGCTCGGACGCCGGGTCGTGAACCAGGACCATGTCCACGTCACCGTTGGATGCGAGCTTCAGAGCTTGTCCGCTTCCCACGGCGATTACGTCCACCTTGCAGCCGCATTTCTTCTCGAAGTGAACCAGAAGATAGGGCATCAGGCCGGAATCCTGGACCGAGGTGGTGGTCGCCAGGCGAAGACGCTCCTGAGCCTGCACGGGAATGACAGGCAACGAAAAGATACAGAAGAACAACAGTCCTGCAAAAGCGTGTTTCATGGTGGCAGATTTCCGGGACTAAGCTCTTTCGTAGACGATCTTTCCCGTGTCTCGCGTCTCGTAGCCGCCCATATTCCGTATATGGGATTTGAACTCCTGGGAGCACAGCACCTCGCGCAAGGCTTTCACGGCTCCCGTCGAATAGTTTTCGCTCGGGATGACGAGATCAAACCGTTCCGTGGCGAGAGGTATAAAATCCAGGTCGAGCATCCGGGCAGCAGCCAGGATGCCTACTCCGACGTCTGCGGATCCGCTGAAGACTTCCAATGCCACGTCCATGTGCGTAAGCGCAATCTTCGAATACCCGGGAATCCCGGCAGGATCGATATCCAGCTCCTTCAGCCTGTAGTCCAGAAGCACGCGCGTTCCGGAGCCTTCCTGACGATTGACGAAGGTCAGCGCCTTGTTGGCAAGATCCTTTATGGTCTTTATTCCCAGCGGATTGCCTTTTCTGACGATCAGCCCCTGCTCGCGGTGCGCCAGGTTCAACAGCACAATTTTCAGATTGGAAAAATGCTTTTTTATAAATGAACTGTTGTACTCTCCGGTCTCCAGGTCCAGGAGGTGGGATGCGGCAATATGGCAGTTGCCCTTCTGAAGAGCGATCAGACCTGCGAGACTGCCCACGTTGGAAATGGAAATCGTGTACCGCGGATGCTGAATGGAAGTGTTCTTGGCCAGGAGCTCCAGCGCAAGGTCGTTGCTCCCGGCGATCACCACCTGGTTTTCCGGGGCGCTCCTCGGTGTGGCAATACTGACGCTCTCCCGGGCGCTTTCCATCACCCATTCGTCGATCAAATGTTTGGGAAAGAGCCATTTGCCCGTGATCCGGGTTGCTGGAATCTTCTTATCCTTGATCAGCCGATACACCTGTTTTTCGTTAATGCTTAGGTATTCCGCAACCTCTTTTGTGGTGAGCATTTCTTTCATGATTCGCCGAGCCCCCGACACAAATTTGACTTTTTGCGACAAATAATAACCAATGCCGACAACCTGTCAACACAATAGTAAGGCAGGGATAGGACATGAGCAAATTTAATCTGATACGGGGATATGGCATGGTTTTTATCGAATTTGCCGCTATCGGTATCGGGAAACGCGATCGGAAATCGGTTTTGCTTTTCCAAACCGCCGATAGCGATCCCGATTCCGATGAAAAACATTTGAAGGGCCTGGATCCCAGAAAAGCATGGATATTATCTCGCCTCTTCGCTATTTTGAAGCAATGAAGAATAGGACCTTGTTCCTGGTTTTTATATTTCTTGCGGCCGGAAGATCGGCCTTTGCCTCGGAACCTGCCGGCCACAGCGATCCAATTGCGAGGGTGTTGATTGCCCTTGTAGCAGTTCTCGCAGCGGCCAAGCTGACTGGCGCCGTTGCGGAGCGCCTCGGCATGCCCGCGGTGCTTGGCGAACTCCTCGGTGGAATCATCCTGGGAAATCTCGTACTGGTGAATCCCGAATGGAGTTTTTTCGAGCCTCTGCGCACGACTCCGGTGGAAACGTACTGGGCGGTTGCGGTGGACAGTCTGGCGCGGCTTGGCGTGATCATCCTGCTGTTTGAAGTAGGACTCGAGTCGACCATCAAAGGCATGATGAAGGTGGGTGGATCTTCCATGCTGGTCGCGGTGCTGGGAGTAATCGCGCCTTTTTTCCTGGGCTACTGGGCGAGCTGGATTTTTATCGACCATCTGCCCACGGAGCTGGCCGGACATGTCGCACCGGGATTCAGCACCCACTATATTCATCTGTTCATCGGCGCCGTGCTCTGTGCCACGAGCGTGGGAATTACGGCCAGAGTGTTCAAGGATCTTGGAAAACTCCAGACAAAGGAGGCTCAGATCATTCTGGGAGCTGCCGTCATCGACGATGTCCTGGGCTTGATCGTTCTTGCCGTGGTTTCCGGGATCGTCTCGGCCGCCGAACTCGGCCGGTCCATTG
>JAEAME010001764.1_pt1 | contig 13977 bp, 6 predicted proteins | sample 8958731 | NCBI WGS metagenome assembly JAEAME01 (sample SAMN16933194, study PRJNA681113) | bioreactor sludge metagenome | isolation source: anerobic bioreactor sludge (Control) | place: India:Bengaluru | collected 2018-10-24 | reverse complement strand
TGCAACCGGGTATCTTAATTTCATTACCCATTATTTGGGCAGTGTAAGCCTTATTTGGGAATTAACCTATTTTATGTAAACCCGCTTTAGAGATAAGACACTAAGCTGTAAGCCAAAATCCATGCGAGTCACATGTATCCCTTGTTGTAAAATTTGTTAGTACTTTTTGAATAAAAAGTATATACTTATTCACCAAAAAGTATATACTTTTCTCCGCGAAAGATATATCTTTTAACGATCAAAGATATATCTTCTCATTTCATTCCTTATATCTTTCGTAGTTCAATCCTATATGGAAAAAAAGAAATATATTTCATGATTCAAAAATCTAACAATCAGCTCTATATCAATCTTTGAAAGAATTCATTAGTTTTCGTTGTTCTCTATTTTACGGAGTACATCGGCTAAATTATCCTTCTCCTCCAACTTCATTTTTTTGCGCAATCGATAACGGCTTATTTCCACACTACGTAATGACATGTTCAGAAGAGGAGCAATCTCTTTTGACATGAGATTCATCCGAATATAGGCACATAAAATTTTTTCTTTGTTGTTCAGATCGGGATATATATACTCTAAACGCTTAAAGAAATTGTAATGTGTCCTGTCAAAAGCATTTTGGAAAGATTGCAAATCGTTGTCATGTCCTATGTTTGTATCAATTCTGTTTATCAGACGCAATGTCTTACGCCGGATACTAACCAGATTTTCTTCGTTGATTGAGTGAGATATATTAATAGCCTCTTTTCTAATTTCTTCCAACATTTCATTTTTTCGAACAATATTTAAAGCCGATTGAATTAATTCCTCCGAATTATGACGTAATTCTGCTTTCAGCTGTTCTTCCTTCAGAGAATCTATGGTACGATCTTTAATTTCGCTTTCTATGGCAAATTCAATTTTTTGTTTAATCAGCTCTTTGTTTTTTTCTCTTATTACTTTCTTTTGCTTTTTAGTAATATAATAATAGATGATTATCAATCCACAAGTCGTTAAAATGCCATATAACAGATAAGCCCACCAGGAGCGATACCAAGGAGGCAACACCTCAAAAGTAAGAGAAGCTTTAACCGATTTTTTCATCAGATCTGTAGTGGCTTGCACCTCAAAAGTATAAATCCCTTCCTTTAGATCTGTATATTCCTTGATAGGACTGCTTGTATATTGTGTCCAGGAATGATCTACTCCAACCAAACGAAAGGAATAAAGCGTTTGCGATAAACGGTCATAATTGTTTGCCGAACATTCAAATCGTAATGAATTATCCTTGTAATTGAGTACTAGACCATTCAATGGTTTGGTAAAACTCCACCCATATACTAACGAATCTCTCTTTCCAGTTATAAAAACCTTTCTGATCTGTGGATTTAGGTCAAAATCTCTGTTCTCCTGTCGCTCCATTTCATAATCGAGAAGGCAAAAACCTTCTTCCGTACCAATAACCGCGTATTTATCATAGATACCAATGTGCTCAAAATCCTCAATTAAATAATCTTTTAGATACGAGCCAACTTTAGTATTCTGATAGGTCTGGGTGAATTTATCGAATGGAAGCATCTTCACTCTTCCGTTGCTTACATACCACAGGTTATGTTCCACATCTTGCATCAGATAGGTATAGGCCACCTTTCCGTCTAATTTATTTTCGAGTTCGGAAAATGCCTCTAAGCTATCCTTCATTTGATTATAACGGAAAAGGCCCTGTCGGGAGGCAACTACAATTTCGTTGTCAATCTTTGTAATATATACATTGTCTCCTGCAGGTAAGCTCTGTGAATTGTAATTTTTACTTTTATCTACCTTTTTAAAGTCGTTTGACAATGTTAGCCTATATAAACCACTTTCTTTATTAGCAACCCAAACGGCATCCGATCCATCCTCAATATACATAGTTTTAGCCGAATAACTGCCATCATCTATCTTATGAGCAACTTGCCAACGGCCTCCCTCTTTGTGTAGGAGATACAACCCTCCATATGAACCAGCCAACAGAGTATTGGGTGATGTATTAAATGGTTTAATTGACCATACACCCCGTATTCCTTCCACTTGATAACTGCCTTGAGCAGAGTTTATAGCCGTTAATGCGTTTCCTCCTCCACAAAACAGCGTGTTGTCGTACTCGGTTAACGACCAGACTTGTCCTCTTGTGCCAGAGACAAAAGAGACAGTAGTATTGGGTGAACGTAAATTTGAATTGTTAGCTACATAAAGTCCTTGATTCGTTCCAAGATATAACTTTCCTTTAAACCTGCAAGTAGAGTATCCTGCTCCAATAGCAGTATTCTTACTCAGCATGAAATATAAAGGAGAGTCCAAACGGACATAGTCTATCCCATTATCCAAACCCAACCAAAGATTTTTATTTCGATCGAATGATAATGAAAGAATCGTCTTGTTTTGAAGTCCGTTATCAATAGAAATCTTTTCTGCTATATTTCTACGGATATTGAGAAGCAGTACTCCGTTTTGTACCGAACCAAGAGCCAGCATTGAATCTTGTATGGCCGAACAAAATAATTGATTTTCTTTTAAAAAGGAATCTGCGTCGGAATGATAAGCTGAAACAGTTTTACCGTCGTATAAATACATTCCATGTTGAGAAGATACAACCAATATTTTATTCTCAAAAGGAAGTAACCCCACTATTTTAGACCGAGAGATCTCTTTTGTCCGTGGTAACGGCTGAAATATTTTACCACTCAAAAGATACAACCCATTGGATGTAGCTATATAAAACTTATTGTAAAGAATTGCCGAACACATGATATCCTCTGTACAATCAACCCGGGTTAACTTATCCTTTTCAAGACAGAATACAGCCCGATCGGACTGAAAGTATACACATTCGTCAGCAATAAGGATATTCCATATGTTTCCAACAGAACGTTTGTCTATTTTTTGGGAAAGACAAATATAATCCAGACGACCTAATTTATTAGGAGTAAAATAACCAAACTGCCCAAGTCCGCCAACATAGATTTTTCCATTTGATCCAGCTTTGACTGCTCTTGTCTTAGCATTGTGAATGGGATATGTATTCCATTCTACTCCGTCAAATTCAAGCAAGCCCTTGTTATTTGCAAAATACATCCACCCGTTGGGATGTTGTTCCACCATCCAGTTCTGATTTGCAGCTTTGTACTGATGACGGGTATAATTGATTATTGAATGTTGCCACAGGACATCTGCGTTGCAGGTTAAGGAATAACAAAGAAAGAACAGTAGGAATTTTACGTTCATAAAGTATAGATTTAAATGTCAAATATATGTTTTTTTTTAATATCAACTACACATTTCATTGTTTGTTAAACAATGGATTAATATTGCGGATAGTGTTTATTGTGTTGATAATCACGGTTGTATATATTTATTATGAAAGCAACTGTGTAGTAATAATTAGTTTCTTTTGAGTTCATGATGTAGTTTTTTCTCTATGTTTTGATTATCTGAATTTACTTTTGCGCATCGCTTAACTGAAAAAGTGATGTGTACAGTATAAATAAAATCTATTATTTATTATGAAAGTAAAGTTTTTTATATGGAAGACACGGTTGTTATTCTGTTGTCTTTTAATTTTATCCGATGTGGGGCTTTATGCTCAAACCGGCACTATTCAGGGACATGTACTAGATGCCGCCACTCAAGAGCCCCTGATAGGCGTATCAGTTCACGAAAAAGGAGGAACAAATGGGACCATTACCGATCTCCAAGGAATGTTCAACCTTAAAACCTCACCCGAATCTACTATTGCCATTTCTTACATTGGCTATAAATCTGTAGAGTTTAAAGCAAGTGCAGTTCCTTCTAAAATCCTATTGAATGAGGATACCAAAACGTTGGATGAAGTTGTAGTTGTAGGGTATGGAGTACAGAAAAAAGTAAATCTATCAGGTGCAGTAACAGCTATTGACGGCGAAAAGATTGCAGCCAAACCAGTTTCTGATGCTCTTTCTGCATTGCAGGGAGAGTTGCCCGGTGTGGCAGTTCTTCGTAGCAGTGGCGAACCTGGCAGTGAAACGTCCGGGCTTCGTGTACGTGGATTCACGTCGGTTAATTCAACAAAAACTCTTGTGTTGATTGATGGAATAGAGGGAGACTTAACACTTCTGAATGCAAATGACATCGAATCAATTTCAGTCTTGAAAGATGCTGCAGCCTCATCAATTTATGGAGCTCGGGCGGCGGCAGGAGTAGTATTGGTTACAACTAAAAGTGGTAAGCCGGGAAAAGCCAAAATTACATATAACGGATACTTTGCCGTGAATACCCCGGGTAATATGCCAGAACGTCTGCCTGCGTGGGAAGAACAAGGGTTTATTGATGAATCCCGCCGGCAAGCGGGAGGAACTCCCGAATGGAATCCGGAACAGGCATCGTGGGTGGGTAATCCTAACTTCAACTATCGATGGAATCCAAATGGAAGATGGGACTACTTTCAGGCAACCAACTGGGTTGACGAAGGCACACGCGATATAATGACTCAACAGAACCATTCGGTATCACTTAGCGGTGGTAGTAAAGAAATGGACTACTTGGTTTCTGCTAATTATTATACAAAACAAGGGATATTGAAGTTTGGTCCCGACCAGAATGAACGTTATAATATACGTGCCAAAATTAATTCGGAACTCAATAAATACGTTTCTTTTGCCTTGAATGTTAGTTACGATGCAACACTAAAAGAAGCTAATCCTTACGGACCTACCAATATTCTGGAACGTTTGTACCGCGTAAGAGGTCGCCAACCTATCTATACTCCAGAAGAGGATACCAATGACAATCCATTTAATGGCGATTTACAGGTTAATGCTGTTGATCTGATGCAGAATGGAGGTATCAACAAAACACAGTATGAATCGTACTTAGGAAAAGGAACATTGACTTTGAAAGACTTCGTAAAAGGACTTCGTGTCAATTTAAGTGCATCACGCAAAGCTGGCTATTTCTCTCAAATGACGACGAAGCGTTATTTGAGATGGGACGGATGGAATGGAGGTATTCGCTTTGATGCCAATAATCCTAATTCTCTTAGAAAACTGAAAAATTCTGACACCCAGGATCTGTTGGAAGCAACAGTCAATTACAATTTAGACTTGGGTAAACACTCATTTGGTTTATTGGCCGGTAGCACCTACGAAAAGTATCGGAAAGATGAAATAGACGCTACCGTAAAATCGTTGAATTCAAATGATTTTTTCTCATTCAATTATTATGATAATTCTGTATTGGATAATACTATCGTGGCAGATGGCGTCGATCCATGGGCGATGATGTCGTATTTTGGACGTTTCAATTACAACTATGCAGAGCGTTACCTTTTTGAAGCAAATGTTCGTTACGACGGAAGTTCTCGTCTTGCACCTGGTAAACAATGGCGAGCCTTTCCATCATTTTCGGGCGCTTGGAGATTAAGCGAAGAGAATTGGTTCAAAAATGACTATGTAGATAATCTAAAATTACGTACGTCATGGGGACAATTAGGCAATGGTGCTGTGTTGGGTCTATACGATTATCTACCTCTTATCTTAAGCGGAAGCCAATTGGGTGATTCTTACTATTATCAGGATATTTTAGCTTCCAAAACAAAAACATGGGAAATTATACAGTCTACCAATATCGGTTTTGACCTTGGCATTCTTAAAAATCGCCTTAATGTTACTGCCGACTACTATTGGAAAAATAACAACAATATGCTGGTTGATGTTAAACGTCCCAGCCAGATAGGTATAAAAGTACCCAAAGCAAATGATGCAGACATGAAGGTTTGGGGATGGGAGTTTGAAATAGGATGGAAAGATAAAATCAAGGATCTTAGTTATCAAGTTAGTTTTAATCTTTCTGATAGTCAGAATGAAGTTACCAGATTTCAAGGACAAAATATCATCGGAGAAGGTACTGTAGGAACGTTGGAAGGTTATCCGATGAATACTATCTGGGGATATAAGACCGATGGTTATTGGAAGAGCCGACAGGAATACCTCGACTACAAAGCAGCTAATCCCGGATATCAATCTTTCCAGGATGGAGTTGTAAATGCAGGAGATATAAAATATGTTGCTCAGGGAAAAGCCGATCATGCTATTAAAGGTGGAGCAACGCCCGAAAATCCGGGAGACTTGGTTTGCTTTGGGGATGCCAATGGCCGTTATTTGTATGGTTTTAACATCGGTATGCAATGGAGAGGCTTTGACTTTAGTATGCAATTCCAGGGTGTTGGGAAACGAACCGTGATGATGGCTACCAAGACCATAGCACCTTTGGCAGAATCATCAACTATGCCATGGACTATTCATCGTAATTATGCGATTGTGAAAGATGGAGAGTTGGTAAACCCGGATGCAAGCTGGCCTCGTTTATATAATTACAACAACGGAGCAGAATTCTTTAACTACAAAGCTTCCGACAGATGGGTTCAGGATGGATCTTATCTTCGCTTGAAGAATGTTACCTTGGGCTACACGCTACCACTGAAGAAAGACTTAATCGAGAAATGCAGAATATATGTATCGGGAGTAGATGTATGGGAACATACAAACATGCTTTCGGTTTTCGATCCTGAAGTTGGAAATAATGCAGCAGCCAACTATTATCCATTCTTCCGTACATGGACGATGGGACTTAATGTTACATTTTAAATGAGTAAGCAAGTATGAAAAAGATATTATTTTTTATCCTTTCAATTACAATTTTTACTAATTGTAGTTTAGAGATGTTGCCGGAAACGGAACTTAGTGATGCCGGCTTCTGGAAATCAGAGAAGGAATTGCGCGGAGCATGTAATAGATTGTATGAAAATAGTCAGTTAGATGGTTTCTCTCACGATCGTCGTTCGGATGAATTGGTGGCTACGGGTGCCGATGGAATATCGAACGGAAGCCGGTCTATTCCTGCAACATCGGACGATTGGAAAAAACCTTACGACCGTATTTATGTGTCAAATAATATTATTGATAAGTCGGCAAATACGGGCCTTCAGGAAAACATTCGCAACCGCTGGATCGCAGAAGCCCATTTTTTCCGTGCTTACAATTATTTTATCTTGGTAAAACGTTATGGAGGAGTGCCTCTGATTCTGAAATCGTTCGATGACCCGAACGATCCTGAAGCATTTAAAGGACGTAATACGCTGGAAGAAGTTATTGCTCAATGCTATGCAGATCTTGAATTTGCCGCTCAATATTTGCCTACACGCGCTTCTTTGCCTGAAGCCGATTGGGGACGCGTTACCCGTTCGGCGGCATTGGCTATGACTGCCCGGATTGGACTTTATATCGGAACATTAACAAAGTATCACAATTTATCTGGAAGCGATAGCAAAGCGCATTTAAAAAAATCAATTGATGCTTTCGAACTTCTTGCCAAAGAAGGGCATAATTTGTATCCAGACTTCCAAAAATTATTCACTATGGATGGAGAAGGTTCTGCAAACAAAGAGAACATTTTTGTGAGAATATATGGTCCAAACGGAGCTCCAACAGTATATCACGGAAATTCGCGCGGCATGGAAAACGCTGTATCACTTACCCGCCAGATGGTTGATCAATTTCTGTACATCGATGGATTGCCGCGTGAGAAATCTGCACTTAAACCTGCGGTTGAAACAAGCTTCAACAGTGCGTTGGAAAAGAGAGACCCGCGTTTAACAATGACGGTATTCAGCCTGGATGAGGAAGCCTTTAAAGGTCCGTATCAACCGTTTGCGAACCAACATGGTAATGGTTATTCACTGAAAAAAGGTTTTATGATTGATCAATGGAATACAACGAATAGAGAGTACGTTGATAAGATGTTGATTCGCTACGGAGAGATGTTGGTTACCTATGCCGAGGCTTTGTATGAGTATAATAATACCATCACGGATGCTCAATTGGATGCTACCGTAAACTTATTACGTGCAAGGGCCGGATTTAAGAATGCAACTAATGTGGTTGTAAAGTTGACAAATGATTTTGTTACCTCCAATGGACTGAATATGCTGGATGAGATTCGACGTGAACGTACAGTCGAACTTATTGACGAAGGTTTCCGTTACGATGATATTATTCGTTGGAAGATCGCAGAAAAAGTTCTTCCGGTAGATATGATAGGAGCCAAATTGGTAGATAGCGAAGTTCAAAGCGGCAAACGTGAAAACCTAAAAACTCGTCTCACAGATGCCAATGGTAAACTGAACGGAAAGCAGGTGTATGATCAGCCTGATATGTATGTTATCGAATTGGCCGAGTCCCGAAAGTTTGACCCTGCAAAGGATTACCTATACCCAATTCCTGTAAACGAGATTGCCTTAACCAACAATGCAATCACTCAAAACCCTGGTTGGGATAAATAAACCTCAAAGAAATAAATTATGAATAGGATATTATCAATTATAATGGCTTTAGTTTGTTGCACTCTGGCTAGTTGTGACAAAGAAGAATGGAGTAACAATAACTCTGAAATGGAGAATGTATTTTACGTTGGTTTTGAAAACTGGGGTAAAACAACTGCAGAGTTCAATAAAAACGCAGTAGTTTACAGCGTAAAATCCGGTGATACCGCTAAAATTCCAATTCAATTCTGGAGTGAACAATATCGTACATGGAACGTAGAAACATTTTTCTATACTGCCGGAACACTTGTAAATGGAACAGATTATCAGATTGTTGATGATAAAGGAAATGTTGTAACACCTGTTTCCCCAGGCAAATACTCTATGATCTGGAACAATGCAGTAAAAGGAGTGAAGAATGTATACGTTAAGATTCTGAAATCAAATGCAAATAAGACATTCCTCTTGCAAACATTTGATCCTGCTGCCAGTACTCCCATTTCTCCGCAGGATGTAGCTACAACTATCCATAATAAGACGAATGATTATGAAGTGAGAGCATTTTCCACCAATTATAAAGTGACTATTAAAGTGACTAATTGAGGTTGAATGATATGAAGCGAAGCTGTATGTCTGACCTTAACGGTGGACATGCAGCTTAAATAACAAAAATTAAAAAATAAAATATGAAGAAATACTTCTTTGCCTTTGCGCTCCTTCTTGCTGGAATGGGAGTCAATGCTCAGTCCATCTGGGATGCAGTGCATTTACAAAAAGTAAAACAATCCCTTTCTCAACCCATGTATGCTATCGCTTACAAGGAGCTTATGTTGGACGCTGAACAAAAACTCAACGAGACTCCTTATTCGGTGATGATGAAAGATAGACTGCCTGCAAGTGGAGATAAGCACGACTATATGAGTCTGGCTCGTTATTTTTGGCCGGATCCATCTAAGCCTGACGGGAAACCTTACATATCCCGCGATGGAGTATCTAATCCCGAATTAGAGAAACTGGATCGTACCCGTTTGTCCCAAATGGCATCGAACGTTTCTACTCTTTCATTAGCATATTACTTTAGCGGAAACGAGAAGTTTGCGCAAAAAGCAGTCGAACAGATTCGTGTTTGGTTTCTCAACAAAGATACCCGCATGAATCCCAATCTGAATTTTGCGCAAGTGGTTTTGGGTAAGGATGGCAATCGTGGACGTTCGTACGGAGTAATAGATTCCTATTCGTTTGTCGAGATGCTGGATGCTGTCCAACTGCTGGAACAATCCAAAAGTTTTACAAAAAAAGATTCAAAAGAACTTAAAGCATGGTTTGAAAAATTCCTCCATTGGATGCTTGTTAGTAAGCAGGGAATGGAAGAAGCTAATCAGAAGAATAATCATAGCGTAGCTTATGATGTACAGGTTATAGCTTTTGCCATTTATACTGATAAAATGGATGTAGCCAAAAAGATAATAAGCGAATTCCCGGAAAAGAGAATCTTTCAACAAATTGAACCTGATGGAAGTCAGCCTCAGGAGCTGCGTCGCACATTGGCTTTTGGTTATTCGGAATACAACCTGAAACACATGATCGAAATCTTTGCAATGGGACGCAAGTTGGGCCTTCCAATCGATAACTCTACGTCTGCGGACGGCCGTAACTTCTACAAGGCAATGGATTTTCTAGTCCCCTATGTAGGTAAGGACGTAAAAGAATGGCCATATAAACAAATTAGTGAATGGGAGTATAAGCAACAAGAGTTTTGTAAGGACCTGTATCGTGCCTATTTGTTGAATCCAGCACGAACAGACTATCTTCATCTGTACACAAACAATCGTAATGTAGATTTCTCTGATCGATTTAATTTACTTTTTGTTCAAGCCAACGAGACAGATAATGCCTATGCCTTTGCGACAGAACAATTGGCCTTTGCGATCAAGTGTACAAAAGATGCGCGAGCAAAAGCTACAAATAAAGAATTGGTAAGTCCTCGAACAGTAGAGAAAGATGGTGCTTTACGTTTGGTTCGTTCACGTGATTGGTGTTCTGGATTTTTTCCTGGAACCTTATGGCAATTGTATGCATTTAACGGTTCCGATTATTGGAGACAACAAGCGATCAGTCACACATGGCCTATTGAGGACGTAAAATCGTATAAAGGAACACATGATTTGGGATTTATGATTTATAACTCTTTTGGAAAGGCATATCAATTAACCGGAGAGCGCTCGTACAAAGATGTTGCTTTACAGGCTGCACTTACATTGATTACCCGTTATAACGATACTGTAAAATGTATCCGTTCGTGGGATCACAATCGTGATAAGTGGACTTTCCCCGTTATCATTGATAATATGATGAATCTCGAATTATTGTTCTGGGCTACACAGCAGACCGGTGATTCTACATTCTATAAGATAGCGGTGAACCATGCCAATACTACGATGAAAAATCATTTCAGATCGGATTTCTCATCGTACCACGTTGTGGATTATAATCCGGGAACGGGCGAAATAAACACCAAGTGTACGCATCAGGGAATTGCCGATGATTCGTTTTGGAGCAGAGGACAGGGATGGGCTTTGTATGGATATGCAATGTGCTACCGTTTCACGAAGGATCCTGCTTACTTGAAACAAGCTGAAGCCGTAGCAAAGTTTTTCCTGAACCTACCTAATATGCCGGATGATCTGATTCCTTATTGGGATATGAAAGATCCGGCTATACCAAACAGTCCGCGTGATGCATCGGCTGCAGCCATTATCGCTTCAGGATTATATGAACTTGCCAGTTTTGTAACTCCTGAAAAGAAGAATGATTATCTTGAAACTGCCGATAAGATTGTTTCCAATCTGCACAACCATTATCAGGCAGCTGTAGAAACACATCAAGGATTTCTACTGCTCCATTCTACAGGAAACTATCCTGCAAAAGACGAGATCGACGTGCCTATAGGTTACGCTGATTATTACTATATGGAAGCATTAGCCAGAAAACGGGTATGGGGACGATAAGATTTTATTTGCTCGTATTATTGGGGATAGCTTGTAGTTTCATAAACACACATGCCATAATACCTTCTACGGAAAAGATCCGATTGAATGATGGTTGGGAGTTTATCCGCCAGGATATGGCCAATGCCTGGGAAGCCGTACGTCCTGTACGTGTTGGTCAGCCGGAGATGGTTCCTTTCTGGACGAAGGTAACCTTGCCTCATTGCTTCAATGCAGAGGATGCAGTTGACCCCAATGTTAATTATTATCAGGGGCCCGGATGGTATAGAACAAGTATATCGGTAGATAATCCTTATCAGGCCGGACGGGTACTGTTGGAATTTGAAGGGGCTGGTCAAAAAACAGATGTATATGTATATACTAAGCATGTAGGTACTCATGTGGGAGGTTACGATAGTTGGAATGTTGATATAACAGAAGCGGTGGAAGCATTCAAAAAAACGGATGTTTGCCTCGAACGATATGATGGACGGATTCCCATTGTTATTCGCTGCGATAACAGCAGGGATACGGAAATGATTCCTTCAGATATGTCGGATTTCAATTTGTATGGGGGATTATATCGATATGTAAATTTGGTTTATACTCCCAGTATTTCGTTCGGTCAGATACTTATTTCCTTTTCAACAGATAGTAAAGGGCAAGTGGGTAGTGTCCGGATTAAAACTGATCTCTATGCTCCCCAAGATTTCCCCCGGGATAAGACAACGCTGAATGTTGTGATAAAGGCTCCGGATGGAAAGGAAATTTATTCTAATCAGAAATCGGATGACCTGAAATTAACAATGGAATCAGACGAAATCACCATTCGAAAACCCATGCTTTGGGATGTGGATAGTCCAATGTTATACACATGCGAAATGACATTGAATGTTAACGGTGAAACCGTTCGTGCTATAGAGCGTTTCGGGTTTCGTCACACGGAGTTTCGCGAGAAAGGTCCTTTCTATCTTAACGGGAAGAGACTCTTGCTCCGCGGTACCCATCGACACGAAGATCATGCCGGAGTAGCTGCTGCGCTGACTGAGAAGATGATGATTGAAGAGATGATGCAAATTAAGAGAATGGGTGCTAACTTCATTCGGTTGGGGCACTATCAACAGTCAGACATCATTCTTCGTTTGTGTGATGAGCTTGGTATTTTGGTGTGGGAAGAGATTCCCTGGTGTCGCGGTGGATTGGGTGGCGAACGCTACAAGACGCAGGCCCGTCAGATGCTGACTAATATGATTCTTCAACATCATAATCATCCATCAATCATACTTTGGGGAATGGGTAATGAGAATGACTGGCCCGGTGATTTTGAGACTTTTGATAAAGAAATGATACGCTCATTTATGAAAGAGCTTCATGATTTGTCTCATAAACTGGATCCTTCAAGAATGACTGCCATTAGACGCTGTGAGTTCTGTAAAGATATAATAGATGTATATTCTCCCAGCATATGGGCTGGATGGTATAGCAGATCATTCCCGGATTATTATTTAATGGCGAAGGAAGGAATGGATGGCACTTCACGTTTCCTTCATGCTGAATGGGGTGGCGATAGTCATGCCGGAAGACATATGGAGAGTGATTATCAGGGAGCGGGTAATGCTGCAAAAAATGGAGACTGGTCAGAATCATACATTGTTAGGTTGTTTGACTGGCACTTGAAAGAGCAGGAGAATATGCCTTGGCTAACAGGTGCGGCATTTTGGACATTTAAAGATTTTTCAACACCTCTACGTCCTGAAAATCCGATTCCTTATGTAAATCAAAAGGGGGTGGTAGAACGAGATGGAACTCCAAAAGAGAGTTATTATGTATTTCAATCTTATTGGAGTAAGGAGCCTATGATTCATATTTACGGACACTCACGTCCAGTCCGCTGGGGTGAGGCAAATGAAAAGAAAGAGGTTTTGGTTTACTCTAACTGCACTGAAGTTGAACTGTTCTTGAATGGCGTTTCACAGGGGGTACGCAAACGTAATTCTCAGGATTACCCTGCTGCGGGTCTGCGTTGGAATGTGATTTACAATAAGGGGACAGCTAATGCGTTGAAAGCTGTAGGGGTAAATAATGGAAAGGTATATTCGGACGAAATAGTACAATCTTATGTAACTGAAAAATGGGGTAAACCTGCAAAGCTAAATCTCACAGCTACGGTCCTATGTAAAGATACCGTACTTATTAAGGCTGAGTTAAAGGATTTGAATGGTACCCCCTGTTTAGATTCGCAAGATTATATTGAGTTCAGTGGTATAGGAAATGGAATACTGCTTCAGAATTTAGGAACGGCAGGTGGATCAAAAAGAGTACAGGCATCCAACGGTCGTGCATCCATTAAGGTTAGCAGAGGTGCTAATTTGAATTCTCCGTTCTATATTTTGGCAAAATCTGGTACTTTGTATTCAAATCAATTGTCTTTATTTGATTCAGATGGAGGCATATCTTCTGTGTCAGTTAAGTAAGCTAATTTTTTGCAGAGGTTTTATAGCAGATAAGGTCATTTCGTTTTAACGAGATGACCTTTTTGCGTAAAAGAGTGTGGTTCTGTCCGAAAAGGTTGTACCTTTATTTTTCGATATGTCATTTAATTTTTTTGTTGCCCAACATTAATTAATAGATGCCCATTTAGCTTGCATTACGATAGTATTGTTATAAACATGGGTTAAT
>JAEAME010001763.1_pt1 | contig 13978 bp, 13 predicted proteins | sample 8958731 | NCBI WGS metagenome assembly JAEAME01 (sample SAMN16933194, study PRJNA681113) | bioreactor sludge metagenome | isolation source: anerobic bioreactor sludge (Control) | place: India:Bengaluru | collected 2018-10-24 | reverse complement strand
ATCGAACCATGGCAAATGAAAATCAGGCTGGTATAAAAAATGGGGGAATGCCAGCAAAAATTCCGCTTGACACCAGAACCGCCGTCCAGAAAATGACTTTCAGTATAGAAAGCGGTGCAAAGGCCGCCCATGCAGATGATGGAATTGCCTTTGTAAAGACAAATAGCTACGGGAGTTAGCTATTTTTTTTGACGCAAAATGAGTGTTTAAAGGAAGCAAGATGGAGTATTACCGTCCGCAAGTGGAAGACATCGCCCGCCGGATCTGCCAGGAGCAGCATCTGGCACTTTACGACATCGATGAAAAGATGTCCGGGAAGGGGCGGATAATCACGGTTTACCTCACCAAGATCGGTGGGGTCACCCTGGATGAATGCGCCCAGTTCAGCCGGGCCTTGGGAGCGGAATTGGAGGAATTTGACCTCATCCCGGACCGCTATTTTCTGGAAGTGTCGTCCCCCGGCCTGGAGCGCCCGCTGAAGCTTAAGAGCCATTGGGTGAGCGCGATCAACGAAAAAGTGGCGGTGCAATGGACGGACGGAGAGCAAAAACACTCAACCATGGGCACCCTGACCGAGGTGGGCCAGGACAGCGTGATTCTGGACGACTGGGGGAGCAGGGTGGAGATCGAATTGAAATCGATCTCCAAGGCCAAAACAGTTTATCTCGCCACGCCAAAAGGGGAGAAACAAGAATGAGCGCGAACATCATGGACGCCGTGGTAAAACTGGCAGCCATCAAGCAATTGGACAAGGAACTGATCCAGAACATGATCGTGGAGGCCATCCACGCCACCCTGAGCAAGAAGCTGGAGCCGGAAAACGAGCTGGAGATCTTCATCGAGGAAAACTCCAGCACCATTAAGGCCCGCTACCTTTGCGAAGTGGTGGAAACCGAGACCAGGCTGGGCGAGATCTCTTTGGAAGAGGCGCGGCAGCTGCACGGGCCCGGGGTCGAGCTGGGGCAGTTCATCCCCAAAACGATGGCCATGCATGAATTTGAGCCCAAACTGATCAAGACCGCCCAAAAAGCAATCCAGGACAAGATCCGGCTGCTGGAGGAAGAAAAGCTTCAAAACGACTTCAACAAGCAGAAAAACACCATTGTGAGCGGCAAGATCAAGACCATCGACGACACCGGCGGCTACCGCATCGACATCAGCTACACGGACGCCTTGTTGCCTGCGGATGAACAGGTGGACAATGAATATTACCGCGTGGGCGACAACATCAAGGCCTACGTTACCAACATTCGCACCCACCAGTCCAACGTGACCATCATCCTCTCGCGCACCAACCCGGAATTCGTCAAAAAGCTCTTCGAGGCTGAGATCCCGGAAGTCTATGCCGGCACCATCAAGATCGTGAAGATCGTGCGTGAGCCCGGGGTGCGCACCAAGGTGGAATTGCTGAGCACAGACTCCAAGCTGGACCCCATCGCCACCTGCATCGGCGCCAGGGGTTCCCGCATCGAAAGCATCCGCAAGGAACTTCGCGGGGAACAGATCGACATAGTGGTGCACGACGAGGACCCGGAGAAAATGATCGAACGCGCCCTGGGCGTGGACAATGTGAAAAGGGTGATCATAGAGCGCAACCGCGCCGCCAGCGTGATCGTGGACGAACAGGAAAAGGTGGTGGCGATCGGCAAGGGCGGGCAGAATGTGAAACTGGCCGCCAAACTCGTGGGCATGAAGATCGATATCTTCACTTCGGAGGAGTTTGAGGAAAAAATGGCCAAGGAACGCCGCACCGTCAGCCACATCACCGATCTGGACGGCGTCAGCCCCAAGATCGCCGAGATCCTGCGCCACGCCGGATACACCTCCGTCCAGGACATCTTCGCGGCCTCGGTGGATGAGCTTTGCAACCTCGAAGGCGTGGGACAAAAAACCGCCGAACGGCTCAAGGAAGCGGCCAAATTTTTCTGATGCCTAACAAAAACAGTCACGCGGATCATCAGCCCCAGCGCAGCTGCGTGGTGTGCCGGGCCAAAAGGGAGGCCGGGGAACTTCTCAGCTTCTTTGTGTTGCCTCAAGGGATCGTTTTTGATCCGCGGAGAAAGGTGCAGAGACGGCGGAGTTACGTTTGCCCCGATCCGCTGTGTCTGAAAGGCCTGGACAAATGGAAGCGGAACCACATGAAACGCAGGTTTGCCCTCGGCTCGAGAGCGATCTTCAGCCAGGCGGGGAAAGATTGATGGAAGACAAAGCTGAGCTCACCCGCAAGATAGTGAACCTGATGCAGTTTGCCCGCAAGGCCGGCAAACTGATACCCGGCACGGACGCCTGCCTGAGGGAGCTTCATTCCCGGGGCTTGCGGCTGATCGTGATCGCTGCGGACACCGCCGGGCGTTCGGTTGCCCGGATCGAGGCAGCCATCCGCGATAACGAATACCGGGCCGAGATCCTGCGCCTGAGTACGCAGAGCGAGCTGAGCGCGGCCTTGGGCCTGCCCTTGACGGGCATCTACGGAATAACGGACAAACAATTTGCCACCCGGATGTTGGAGTATCAGGCCAGCATCTCCAAAGTGGAGGAAGAAAGTGCAAATACGAGTACATGAACTAGCCAAGGAACTGAAGATCAGCACCATGGCGCTGAAAAAGCACCTGACCGATCTGAACGTGATCGTGAAAAGCCACATGAGCCTCATCGACGGAGAAGTTGCCGATCTGATCCGGAAAAAATACAACGAGCAAATGGATGCCGAGAAAAAGGCGGAAAAGGATAGAAAGCGCCTGGTGGAAATGCGTCAAGCGGCCAAGACCGCCAAGGCGGAACCCGCCAAAGCCGAACCGGTGGAAGAGCCGGCAGAGCCAACCGATACACCGGAACCAACTCCGGCCAAAGCCAAGCACGCCAAAGAGAAAAAAGGGCGCGCCAAGGCCGAACCAGCTCCGGAAGAGGTTCCAGAGACCATCCCGGAACCTGAGGCAGAGGAGCCCCAGCCGGAGCGATACGTTCCGCCCAAAAAGGAAGCGCCCAAGCACAGGGTGATAGTTCCCTTCACTCAGGCGACTCCGGTCCAGCCCCGCGGCAAAGCAGACAGGCCCAAGTCCTATCTGGACCGGCAGGGGGATAAACCCGCTGCCAGGGGCAAAACCGAGCCCAGAAAAAGGGCCGAGGAACCGCGGAAAAAACCCGGAACGGCAGAAGCCGTACCCCAAGTGCTTCCGGTGAAGGAAGCCGAGAGCAAGAAATTTGGCAAATCCAAGGTCAGCCATGACGATTTGGGTGACAAGAGCCGCCACAAAAAAGCCATCACCGGCGCCGCCCAAAAAAAGGGCCGCAAGAAAGACGTTCCCTTGGTGGAAGCGGACGAGGCCGAGATCTCGCGCAACATCAAGAAAGTGCTGCAAAAAACCGGCAAGAAAAAGAAATACCACCGCGAAGCTCAGCAAGTTGAGGATTCCGGAGATGGCCTGGCCGTTATCCGCGAATACACATCCGTGAGCGAACTGGCCAAGATCCTCAACGTTTCCGCGGCGGAGATCATCACCAAGTTTTTCGCCATGGGCCAGTTGGTGACCATCAACCAAAGGCTGGACCGAGATTCGCTGGAAATGATCTGCGATGAGTTCAAGGTGGAGTTCAGCTTTGAAGAGGAGTTTGGCTCCGAGATCCTGGACCGCGACAATGAGTTCGAAGATGTTGAGGAGGAGCCCAGACCGCCGGTGGTGACCATCATGGGCCACGTGGACCACGGCAAGACCTCCATCCTGGACTACATACGCAACACGAACATCGTGGCGGGCGAATCCGGAGGCATTACCCAGCACATCGGCGCTTACCAGATCGAGATCAACAACAACAAGATCACCTTCCTGGATACGCCCGGCCACGAGGCATTCACCGCCATGAGGGCCAGGGGCGCGAACGTTACGGATATCGCCGTGATCGTGGTGGCAGCCAACGAGGGGATGAAACCCCAGACCAGGGAGGCCATCGACCACGCCAAGGCGGCCGAAGTTGAGCTGATCATAGCCATCAACAAGATCGACCTGCCGGATGCCAATGTGGACCGCGTGATCGCCCAGCTCCTGGATTACGGGGTGCTGCTGGATCAATACGGCGGGGATGTACCCTGGTGCAAAACCTCTGTGGTAACCGGCGAGGGCGTGCTGAACCTGATCGAGCTGATCCTGCTCACAGCGGAGATGAAAGAACTGAAAGCCCGCCGGGAAGTGCCGGCTTTGGCCGTGGTGATCGAATCCGCGATGGACACCCGCATGGGCTCGGTGGCCACAGTGCTTTTGCAGGAAGGTACGCTGAGCAAGGGCGACATCATCGTTTGCGGCGCCACCCATGGCCGCATCCGCAAGATAGAAAACGAGCGCGGACAGGATATTAAAACCCTTCATCCGTCAGACATTGGCAGGATATACGGCCTCAACGACACCCCCAAGGCAGGCGATGTCCTGAACCAGGTGGAGAGCGAGAAGACCGCCCGCGGCATCAGTTCCGAACGCAACCAGATCCGGCTGGAACGAGAGAAATTCCAGAACAAATCCTCGCTGCAAAACATCTTTGCCCGCATCAAGGAAGAGGCTGTCAGCGAGCTCAACCTCATCATCAAGACGGATACAGACGGTTCCGCCGAGGCGTTGGCCGATTCCTTCGAGCGGATCTCCAACCCCGAGGTGCAGGTGAATATAATCCACAAAAGCGTTGGCGGCATCAACGAGGCAGATGTCAGCCTGGCATCGGCTTCCAACGCTGTGATCATCGGTTTCCATGTGCGGGCCAACCCCCAGGCGCGCAGGCTGGCCGAGGACGAAGGCGTGGAGATCAAGCTCTATCAGGTGATCTACGATGCCATCGATGACGTGCGCCAGTCCCTGGAAGGCATGCTCACTCCGGACATTGAGGAACAGGTGATCGGCTCAGCCAGCATCCGCCAGGTCTTCAAGATCCGCAAGGTCGGCACCATAGCCGGTTGCCAGGTGGACCGCGGCGTGATCCGCAAAGGTTGCAAGGTGCGCCTCTACCGCAATGATGTTTTGGTGATCGAGGACGACCTTTCCTCTTTGAAGCACTACGCCGACGATGTTAACGAAGTGCGGGCCGGTTCTGAATGCGGACTGTCCCTGGCCAATTTCTCCGACATCAAGGAAGGCGACGTGCTGGAATGCTATGTGCTTGAGGAGGTGGCCAAGAAACTCTGATGAAATCGCACCGTATACCCCGCCTGCAAGAAGAGCTGAAAAAACTCTTCAACATCGCCATCAGCCAACAGCTCCGGGATCCCGCGCTGGATTGGGTGACTGTCACGGACGTGGTGATATCCAAAGACCTCAGATACGCCAAGATCTATTTTTCCCATTACAACAATCCCGCCACCCACGACAGCATCAGGGAACACCTGGTTAAAACGTCGGGATTCCTAAAAAAACAAATCGCAGGAGCTCATATCATGAGGACCATTCCCGAACTGACGTTCTTCTACGACGAAACCGAGGACAGGGCCGAGAAAGTGGACATGCTGCTGGCCAGCCTGAAAGACAAATATGACGAGGATGATGAAGGTGAATACGATCCTGACATCAACTTGGACGACTACCTGGACGATGAGGACATCTACGACATCGACGAGGACGAAGAGATCTACAACGAGTTCATAAACGAAGAGGAAGAGGAAGATAAATAGCCTTTTTCATCCCTCTGATATCTCTGCGGAGGGATGATGTCCAGCCTTGAACCTGGACCGGAGGACTGAAGCATGCCCGGGGTGGAAAAACTACGATGAAAGAAACAAAAGTACTGCGCGAGAAGATATTGGAACAGCTTCTGCCCGGAACCAAGGTGGGGATCATGTCACATCTGGAGCCGGATGGGGACGGTTTTGCCGCCAGCCTGGCTCTGCAGCAGATTCTCCGGTTCCAGGGGCTGGAAAGCGAAATTGTGGTGGACTCCGGCTCGCAACTGGAGCGCTTTTCCTTTTTGATGGAGCAGTCGGTGGTGCGGGACTTCGCCAGGGAGCTGCGCTACGACCTCCTGTTCATCCTGGACTGCAATAGCTACAGCAGGCTCAACGCCAGGGCAGAGGTGGTCCGCAACTCCAGCCACGTTATCCTCATCGACCACCACGTGCCGGAAAACGGCATCATCCAAACCGATTACAGTTTTGTGGACACGACCGCGGTCTCGGCCGGAGCCATTCTCTTCCGCGCCCTGCGTCAGGAGATCGAAGCCCTCCCTGCCGCCATCCGGACAACTGTGTGCAACTGCATATACGTAACCATCATCAACGATTCCAACAATTTCATCAATGCCAACACCAATGCCGAAGTTTTCCGCGTCGCTGCGGAGCTCACGGATCTGGGCATCTCGCCCTCACGGCTCTACAAAGCCTATTTTCTCAATCACGAGGCCCTGGAAATGCGCTACATCGGGGAAGTGCTGTCCACCATCGAGCTGCATCACGACAACCGGATCCTCTATATGTATTCCACCCTGGAGATGCAACGCCGCAACAAGCTCACGGCGGATTCGATCATGAACATCACCCGCTGGGTGCAAGGCGTGAGGGCCATCGACATCGTGGCCTACCTGCGGGAAGAGGAACCCGGCGTTTACAAGCTCAGCCTGCGCTCGCCCAAATACGATGTGAATTTCGTGGCCGCCTCCTATGGCGGCGGTGGGCACGTCAGTGCTTCCGGCGCGAACCTGAGGGGGGATCTGGATTTTCTCAAGGCCGAGCTGCTGGGCAAATTGGAGCAGGCCTTGGACCAGGCTCCCGCAAATGCCTGATCCCAGCGGATTCCTGCTGATAGACAAAGCCGCGGGTTGCAGTTCCTTCGATGTGGTGCGCGGCCTGAGAAGGATCTCCGGGCTCAGAAAGATCGGCCACACCGGCACCTTGGATCCGTTTGCCACCGGGCTTTTGATCTGCGCCCTTGGTCCCTGCACCCGGCTATGCAAGTATCTGGAGGCCCAAGACAAGACCTATTCCGCCACACTGAGGCTGGGCAGCAAGACCGACACCGGAGATACCGAAGGCCGCATGATCGAGAGCGGGCCGGTCCCCGCCGCCGTGGATGGCGATCTTTTGCTCCACAAACTCATCCACTTGGAAGAACTGGTGCCTCCCCGCCATTCCGCCCTCAAGGTAAATGGCCAGCCTGCCTACGCGTACGCCCGCAGAGGTGAGGATCTGGAGCTTGCTCCCAGGCCGGTGAAGGTCCACGAGTTTTCGTTTCAGGGCTATGCCCCTCCTGATCTGAGCTATGTTTGCAGGGTTTCCAAAGGCACCTACATCCGTAGTCTGAGCGAATACATGGCCCGGTGTCTGGGAACTGTGGGACACACTGTATCGCTCCGGCGCGAGGCCATTGGCGCGGTGGAGGTTGATGAAGCCCAAAAACTGGAAGACCTTGGGGCTGAGAACTTCCAGGACCATTTTTTTCCGGCTCGGAAACTTTTTTCCGGCCATGAATTCCTTGTTCCTGACCCCGGATTGCTTGCCGCTTTGCGCAACGGCCAAGCTGTGTCCGCCCCGGGCCCTGATAACCCGCGGGTGCTGCTGGTGGATCAAGACGACCGGATCCTCGGTGTGGCCAGGCGCGAAGAGGGTGCTCTGTTTCCGGTGGTCAATCTGGTGTGAGCATGGAAAAAAGCGTTTTAAGCATTGGCAATTTTGACGGTCTGCATCTGGGGCATCGCAAACTGCTGGCGGAACTTGTCGCGCTGGCCGCGAAGTTGGAACTCAGGTCCGTGGTGGTCACCTACGACAATCATCCCGCCGGGTTTTTGCAGCGCCGGCTTCATCCCCAGTTGCTGCTGCCGGCAAGCCGGAAAGTCCGGCTGTTACAGGAGTTTGGTATCGACGAAGTGGCCCTGCTGCATTTTGACGAGGCCCTGGCCCGCACCCCGGCGGAAGAATTTTTGCGGGAACAGCTGGCGCGGCGTTATGCCCCCGGAGCCATTGTGATGGGCTACGATTCCCAGTTTGGCTATCAAAGGCGGGGCAACTACTCTTTTTTGCAGCAGCATCAGGAAGAATACGGCTATCAGCTCCATTTTGTGGAGCCGCTGCAGTGGGAGGACCGCGTGGTCAGCAGCACCCTGATCAGGGAAATGCTGACCGTGGGCGAACTGGCCTCAGCGAACCGGCTTTTGAGCGCCCCCTACACGCTTTATGGAGAGGTGGAAGCCGGGTCCGGCCTGGGCCGGGATCTGGGCTTTCCCACGGCCAACCTGCGTTTGGAGGAACCCCGCCAGCTGCTGCCCAAGGCCGGAGTTTATCTAAGCAGGTTGCGCCTGGAGGAGGATGGTTTTTTTGGATTGACAAATATCGGCTCCAGCCCAACTTTGAAACACAGCGGAATAACCGAAGTGGAAACCCATATCCTGGATTTTGACCGCCAGATCTATGGGGCTCTGCTGCGGGTGGAACTACTGCAGTATTTCAGGGAGGAAAAAATGTTCGCCGGAATCAGCGCCTTGCGCGCGGCCATGGCCTCAGACCTCGCCCGGGCCCGTGTGTCGATCGGGAGCGGGACCTGGTGAAGTACGCCCTGATCTTGTTTCTGGTGCTGGGCTTCAGCCTGGCCTGCGCTCTGGAAGTGAGTCCTGGAAGTGGATCGCGGGTGTGGCCCGGGGACTTGCGCGAGTACGAGTTCCACTATCACGGCGGGACCGACGATTACCACTTCTTCGGCTCCGATCTCTGGGCCGTGCGCTTCAATTTCGCCGAGATCTATCCAGAAAACTACGCCAGCTCATTTGAGGTCACCAAAGCCCTGCTCTGGCTGCCCCAAACCGGCGATTCGGTGAGGGTGGAGCTGTTTTCGGAAGCCTACGGGGGGCCGGGTGCCAGCCTGGCCTGGGCCAAGGTGCCGGTCACCTCGAATCAGCTGGAGATCCCTTTCGATGAACCTGTGCAGGGCGATTCTCTCTGGCTGGTGGTTAGCTATGCCACCAATTTTGCCAACCGCTTTGTGGCGGCTTCCTCCGGTGGGGGAGAGCACAGCTATTACTGGAACACGAACAGCATCAATCCCTATTTCCAAAACCTGGCCACAGCTGGATTCAACGCCGAATTGCTCTTTGGCCTGGCTGGAAATTTCCTGCTAAACGCCCCGGACCTGGAGTTGCTGGATTTCGAACTGGAGGGCGATCTGCGGCCCAGGCAACTGGTGGGGCCCACTTTCTCCATCTACAACCATACTGACCTCACTCTCAGCGATACCCAGGTCTATCTCAACGTCTATTCACCCTCTCCCGATTTTGCCCGCGCGGATACGATCCTGATCTCAGAACCCATTCCGCCCCGCTCCCAATACACTTTCAACTCCCAAAGTCCCGGTTACGAGGATCATCGGTTCAGTTTGCCGGACCAACCGATGCAACTGAAACTGAGGGCGGTTCTGGACACCCTGAACGTCCCGCCGCTGCCTGTGGAACCCGTTGGCAACAACAGGATCACCATCCACCGCTTCAGTCTGAACGATGAGTATCCGGTCCATCTGGTTGAAAACTTCCTGCGCACGGACAGTTCGGTGCAGATAAGCGCGACGCAGGATCCCTACGCTTTTCTCGATGTTCACATCCTGCATTATTTTCCCGTCCTCAGCGATTCCCTGGCCAACGTGCCGGCCCAGATCAGATTCAATTGGTACAACTTCAATTCCCTGCCCCGCACGGCGATCAACGGGGATCTGCGTCTGAACGGTTTCTTCCCGGACTACGGCTCGCAATATGAGCAGCTTTGCCTGCAAACCCTGGACCACAGATCCTTCGTCTCCAGCTCCAACTGCCGGTTCGAGCACATTCCCCAAAACGACATGCTGACGGCGGAACTCACCCTGGCCAATGCCAGCACCCTGCTCTACACCGCCGCCACCGAATACAATCTGGTGAACGACACCCGCCTGAGCATCGGGCTCTTCAAAAAGGTGCTTTTCGATGGTGCCGAACGCTGGGTGATCGAACGCTGGATCACGCACTCCTCCATGCTGAGCGGGCCCCTGGGCGCGGGGGAGGAATTGAGCCTGAATTTCAACCTTTCGCTCAGCAACCTCACCCTGGCTGAACTGGCCCAAAACTACCGCCTCTACTACTGGCTGCAGCAGGCTGACAGAGGCCCCATCCTCTATTCGGCCTATGGCGATTTCACCAACGTGGTGGCAATTCAGGAAGAGGTCCTTCCCGTTCCCGTCCTGCGCGTATGGCCCAATCCCCTCAGTGGCAATGGCAGCCTGACCGTCAGCTTGGAAAAGGGCTGGCAAATGGGCTCGCTGGCCATCTACAACCTCCGCGGACAAAAGATCAGGGCAGAGGACCGCCCCGGCACGGAATTCAGCCTCAGAACCCAGGATTTCCCCGCCTCCGGGATCTACCTCCTGCGCGTCAGCGTACCCCAACCCCAAGGCGGAAACACCTTTATCAACAAAAAAATAAACATCATGAAGTGAAGAAACATGCTTGAACACATCAACGTGACAGATTTTAGGGATTTGGTGGGGCAGGAGGTGACGGGTTTTTATCTCGTGACCGAAAAAGACCTGCGCGACGGGAAAAACGACCAGTACCTGCGCCTCAGACTGCAGGACCGCAGCGGCAGCCTGGCTGCCTATGTCTGGAAAAACGCCAAAAACACCAGCGAGGCTTTCTCCGTGGGGGACGTGGTGAAGGTGAAAGCCTTGGTGAACAATTACAAGGAGCAGATCCAGCTCAACGTTTCCCAGATCCGCTTTGCCGACCATTCCGAGTATGACGCCGAGGAATTCGTCACCCGCAGCAACAAGGACCCCGACGCCCTGGCGGAGCAGTTCTTCGGCTTTGTGGACAAAGTGGCGAACGTTTGGTTGCACAAGCTGCTGCGCGCCGTCTTTGATGACAAGGAGACCTTCGCCCGGTTTCTGGAGGCCCCCGCGGCCAAAGGCTGGCATCACAACTATATGCACGGTCTCATCGAGCACACCGTGTCCGTGGCCACCCTCTGCGATTTTGTTTCGGCGATGTATCCCGTGAACCGCGATCTCCTGCTGACCGGGGCCTTGCTGCACGACTTTGGCAAGATCTTCGAATACAGCTCCAAACCCGTGATCGATTTCACCGAAACCGGCCGCCTGATCGGGCATCTCAGCCTCAGCGACCAGTACATCTGCGAACAGGCCAGGCTGATCACCGGTTTTCCGGATGAGATCCTGCTCAATCTGCGGCATCTGATCCTGGCCCATCACGGCGAATATGAAAAGGCCTCGGTGCGCCTGCCCCAAACGTTGGAAGCCTTGGTCCTGCACCTCTGCGACAACCTGGATGCCCAGAGCGTGGGCGTGGCCCAAATGCTGCAAGCCGCGCCGGAAAACGCCGTCTGGACCGAGTATGACAAGCTGAACAACCGCTATTACCACCTCACCAGGATCTAAAGCCTTGTTTCAAACCTCGGTGCTGGTGAGCGGATCCAGGGGCAACGCCATCCTGGTGCGCACCGGCGAAGTGGCTGTGCTGCTGGATGCCGGAGTGGCGGCCAAACGGATCTTCGCCGCCCTGGCCAACCTTGGCGTGAATCCTGCCGAAATCCGCGCAGTGATCGTGAGCCATGAACATTCCGACCACACCGGGGGCGTCGGGGCCGTGGCCCGCAAACTGAACATTCCGCTCTACGTGAATGAAGGCACCCTGGCCCAATGCGCCCACCGGATCGGAAAACTGCCGGCCGGAGTGGAATATTTTGAGACCGGAAGCGCCTTCAACATCCGGGACCTTCGGATCCATCCCTTTTCCTCTTCCCACGACGCCGCGGACAGCTGCAACTTCACTTTCACGCGTGACGGCGATGAGGAGCGCAAATTGGGCGTGGCCACCGATCTGGGCTTTCCCACCGCCCTGGCTGTGAACAAGCTGAAACACTGCACCACCCTGGTTTTGGAGAGCAACCACGACGAACGCATGCTGATGGAGGGGCCCTACGACTGGGCGCTGAAACAGCGCATCAAAAGCATCAACGGCCATCTCTCCAACCTGCAGGCCGTGGGTGTGGTGAGCCAGGTGATGCACCACGGCCTCCAAAACCTTGTCCTGGCCCACCTCAGCGAGATCAACAACGATCCCCGCCTGGCCCTGAAAACCATGCGGGATTACCTGCAAACCATCCGCAGCGACATCCTCCTCCTGGTGGCGGACCAGTATTCCCACACGCCGCTGTTGGATATCTGAGCCTCTATCTCACCACGATCTTGGCCAGCGCCACTTCCAGGTCCGCGTTCTTCAGATTCTTCTTCCAATGCGCCCTCAGCCTCAGCCGCGGCACCAGGTTTTTGTCGCCGCAGAGAATGTAGGATTCGCTGTCCGGGCACTTTTGCTTGAGGAAATCCCCCAGTTCGTTGTAGAGCCGCTCCGCGCTGCCGCTGTCTTCGAGGCGCACTCCGTAGGGCGGGTTGGTGATCACGCGGCGCCCGCTTTCCCGTCCCAGGTCCTGAAACCGGGAAACTTGCAGCTCAACTCTGTCTCCGCCCGGCAACAGGGCCAGATTTTCCCTGGCGGTCTCAACGTTTCGCGCGTTCATGTCCGAGCCCTCGATCAGGCCTTCCGGCAGGGGGCGGATCAGCGCGACGGCGCTTGCCTTCACTCTCTCGAACAGCTCCGGAGCGTGGTCCGGCAAAAACTGGTAACCGCTGTCCCGCCTCAGCCAGGCCGCCGGGACCCGGCAGTAATGCATCAAAGCCTCCGCCAGGATGGTTCCGCTGCCGCACATGGGGTCCAGCAATTTTCGGGAGCCGTCCCAGCCCGACAGCCTGATCATCGCCGCGGCCAGGGTTTCCTGCAGGGGCGCGGCTCCGGCGGCTTTGCGGTAGCCGCGTTTGTGCATGCTCACGCCCGTCATGTCCAGCGAGATGGTGGCCCGGTCCGCGTGAATGTGGAGGTTGAAATTCACCGGCGCCTGCCTGGTGCTGAAATCCGGACGCTGCCCGGTTTTGTCGCGAAAACTGTCGCAGATGGCGTCTTTGAGCAGCTGGCCCGCGTAGAGCGAATGCCGGATCCTGCCGGAACTCACGTTGGCCTGGATCCCGAAACTGGTGTCCACCGGGAACAGAGAGGTCCAATCGATCAGGTCCCGCGCCTTGCGATGGAGCGTTTTTTCGTCCGGACAGGCAAAGGTCGCCAGCGGAGCCAGCACCCTCTGGACCAGCCTGGAGGTGTAAAGCACGCGGTACAGCGTTTCCTGATCGCAGCTGAAATGCAGCCCCCGCGGAACTTCCCGGCCCAGGGCGGCGCCAAGTTCGCCCAGCTCCGCCGCCGCGTGGCGCTCCAAACTTCCCGCCACTATCGCGAAATAGCTTCCCTTCTCTTGATAATCAAATGTTTTCATCTCGCCAGACGAAAAGATGGGGCCGGCTTGTCAATCAAAATCGGGTGTTGGTTTTTTCGCCTCGTCATTCCGCACGCGGGCGCTTTGGCGTCAGAGATCCGGGATCCAGCCCTTTCTTTTCCCACGGATTCGACTGATTCAACTGATTATACGGATTCCCTTCATCCGCGAAATCTGCGAAATCTGCGTGAACCCAACCCCGAACCCACGTCATTCCGGTGCGCAGTGACGGAATCCAGCCCTTACGGGAATAGCCAAAAAACCGCGTAGCGCAGCATTCCAATGCTGCGTTTGGGATTTCCGCAGGATCGGAATCATGCCCCACACACAGCCCTCGTGGGAATAGCCCATCCACGCTGGCGTCGAGCGTGCTGGAGTCGAGCGAGGCACGAGCATCGACTACAGCAGAACACCATCCCCCGCCCCAGCCCCAGAGTGTCATTCCGGGGAAAGGGCTTCAGCCCTTAGGGCCCCGGAATCCAGCCCTCGCGGGAATAGCCTAACCACGCTGGAGTCGAGCGACGAAGGAGCATCGACTACAGCAGAACCCTCATCCGCCCGCCCCCAACCCACGTCATTCCGGACGCAGGTGCTTCAGCGCCGGAGATCCGGAATCCAGGCCGTTTGGCTGATGCCTTCAGAGGGTGTCGATGCAGACTGCGT
>JAEAME010001761.1_pt1 | contig 13999 bp, 16 predicted proteins | sample 8958731 | NCBI WGS metagenome assembly JAEAME01 (sample SAMN16933194, study PRJNA681113) | bioreactor sludge metagenome | isolation source: anerobic bioreactor sludge (Control) | place: India:Bengaluru | collected 2018-10-24 | reverse complement strand
CGGCGGGACAACCGGGTTCTTTCGTGGGAGGGTCATGAAAAAGAAAGTTGTGTGTACTACTAGCATATGCTAAAGACGTTAACTACGGGTTAAGGAAGATAGAGAGAAGGTTACGAAAAGGTTGCAACCATGTAACAAGCGTGTTATCCAGAATCCCGACTTCTGGCAGGCGTTTGATATGCTGGTCGCCGCTTCTAAAATCGTCATCGACCGGCCGCAGGGAACCACTCACCCCCGCTTCCCCAACATGATTTATCCCCTGGACTACGGCTATTTACAGGACACTACCTCGATGGATGGCTATGGCATCGACGTCTGGCAGGGATCGCTGGTACCGCCGTTAGTGGTCGCTGTCATCGGTACCATTGACCTGCGGAAAAAAGATTCCGAATTAAAAGTCCTGCTCGGCTGCACGCCGCAAGAAATGGAAACGGTATACCGTTTCCATAATAACAGCGAATTCATGAAAGGAATTCTGGTAACAAGGCCAGCCGGGGTATAGCCACCGTTCAATTTTCAGCCGCTGGCAACTTTATGCCAGTTTCTTACCGGTCAACCGCTCATACGCTTCACAGTAACGGCGGGAAGTCGCGGTTATTACCTCCGCGGGCAGCGCCGGTGCCGGGGGTTCTTTATTCCAACCGGAAGCAGTTAACCAGTCGCGCACCGGTTGTTTATCAAAACTTGCTTGAGATTGGCCTACCTTGTAAGCTTTTGCTTCCCAAAAACGTGAGGAATCCGGTGTCACCAGTTCATCGATTAGCACTAACTTACCGTGATCCAGGCCAAATTCCAACTTGGTATCAGCGATGATGATGCCCCTGTCCCGGGCATAATCCCGGGTAAAAGCGTATACTGCCAAAGTTTTTTCTTTGAGTTGATCCGCCAGCGTCTTCCCCACTATTTTCACTGTTTCTGCCATGGTCAGGGGTAAATCATGGCCGGCATCTGCCTTGGTTGTTGGGGTAAAAATAGGCTCCGGTAGCCGCTGGCTTTCTTGCAGACCGGCAGGCAATTTCATGCCGTTGACCGTTCCCGATTCCTGGTATTCTACCCATCCGAAACCGGAAAGATAACCCCGGGCAACACATTCCACATTGATCCGCTCCAGCTTCCGCACTACCATCGACCTGCCAGCCAGGTATGGTGGTAAGAGGCCGGTCTTTTTATTCAGGTATTTTGCCAAAGATTGCACCGCTCCTACCGGCATCTCCATGTGGTTGGGCAGGATGCTGCTGGTTTTTTCGAACCAGAATGCCGATAGTTGATTCAGCACTTTACCTTTATCCGGGATGCCTACTGGCAGCACCACATCGAAGGCGGAAATACGGTCGGTTGTTACGATCAGCAGGTATTTACCCAGATCATACGTATCTCGAACTTTCCCCCGGATGAATAACGGTAGACTTAAATCGGTTGTGGTTACTACTGCGGCATCAACCATCCCCGGTTCCTCCTGCTTTATGGGCGATACCTGGATATTACGTTCTATTTCTGCTCTTTATCAGCAGTGAACTTAACATCCTTTTCCGTAAGGATCACTTTTTTAATGTCTTTCTGCTGCCACCCTGCAGAAGTCAACGTACGTTTGACAAATTCGACGCTGGCTTCGTGTTCCGGACTGATCAATTCGATATCACTACCCAGTTCCTGTAAATCCTGGGCTTCGCGCTCCCGGTGCACCCGGGCTACTACTTTTATTGTTGCATTTAGTTCCAATGCCGTTTTGGCCGCATTAACCACTGCTACCGGGTCGGGGAAGGTCACTGCCAGAACTTTTGTCTTGCTGATCCCCGCCGTAGCCAACACAACCGGGTTCGACGCATCGCCGTGAATACACTCACGGCCAAGCTTCCTGGCCGCGGCGATCCGTTCTGAATCAATATCGATCACCGCGTACTCTATACCGGCTTCATCCAGCCCCCGGGCCATATTCTCTCCAATTCTACCATATCCGGCCAGGAGTATCCGGTCGGGATGCAGTTCACTTTTTTCATGTTGTTTGATACCTGCTAGCGGCACAGGATGTCCGATATGGGGTAACGGCGGCATCCAGTCCAGGCGGCGGTAAAACCGGCCAGCCAGGCTCATAGAGACCGGGGTCAGCAGCATGGTAATAATGGCGCTGGCCAGGACAAGAGAATAGAACTGGTCGGTGACCAAACCTGAGGTAATTCCCATTTGCGCCAGGATAAAACCGAACTCCCCTATCTGATAAAGGCCGGCACCGGTTAAAATAGACACCCGGCGCTGGTATCCAAAAAGCTGGACAACCCCGTAGACCGCACCAAACTTGATCATGACGATTACGCCGACAGATAATAAGACCATGGGCCAATGCCGAATCATGAATGTCACGTCGAACAACATCCCCAGTGATACAAAGAAGAGGGTCGCAAAGATATCACGCAGCGGCGTTATTTCCGACAGGGCATGGTGCGCAAACTTGGATTCATGGAGTACCAAACCAATCAGGAATGCCCCGAAAACCGACGAAAGGCCGAATATCTGTGTTCCCAGGGCAGCCCCGATACACAAGGTGAGGACCACCAGCAAAAAGAGTTCCCGGGTTCTGACGCCGCCGATGCGGCCCATGATCCAGGGCAATAACCAGAGGCCGGAAGCGATTGCGGCAGCCGAAAACAATAAGGCTCTCCCTACTGCCTGGAGCAAAGCCATAGCTATCCCTTCTACCGACCCCCCCATCAATGGGACAGCCACCGTCATGATAACGACCACCAGGTCCTGCAGTATCAAAATGGCAATCATTATCCGGCCGTGAACCGAATCCAATTCCCCGCGGTCCATCAGCAATTTCATGCAGACCGCAGTGCTGCTCATGGAGATGATCAACCCAAATATCAGAGACTGATCGAGAGGCCACCTGAAAATCCCCATTCCCGCCAGGAGGCCGAATACAAAGGTGATCACGATTTGCAGTATGCCGCCAAGTAATCCAACCTTACCAATCTGGCGTAATTGGCTGAACGAGGTTTCCAACCCCAGGGTAAACATCAGTAGGGCGACGCCCATCGTAGCCAGCGTCTCAACCATTTCTGTGTTACTGACCAGGCCGAGAGCATAGGGGCCGACGGCAACGCCGATTATCAAATAGCCCAGTATTAACGGCTGCCGGAAACGGTGGGCTAACATCCCGCCTACAACCGCAGCGGCCAGGAGTATGGCGATAACGACGAAGGGGCTTTGTTCCATCGAAATCCACTATCCGGGATAGATTTTTTTCATGATTTATTTCTTTTGTCGCATAGTGTACTCAATGCTATAATTGGAATTCAAGTTATTTCCGGACAGGACGGATCATCAATGGCCGAAACATACCAATCAGCACTGGACTACATATACAGCTTTGTCGATTACGAGACGCAGCAACAGCCGCGTGACGCAGCCAATTACGATCTCCGGCGGGTCGACGAATTATTACAGCGGCTGGATGATCCGCACCGCAAATTCAAGTCAGTACATATTGCCGGCAGTAAAGGCAAGGGTAGTGTCGCTTCCATGGTTGCCGCCGCCCTGACCGCGTCGGGGTTTACTACCGGACTTTATACCTCACCCCACCTGATAACCTTTAACGAACGTATCCGGGTAAATGATAATTTGATTACCGATCAAGAAGTCGTCGACCTCGTGGTACGTTTGAAACCTGAGGTTACCGCAGTAAATAAAGCGGCTCGCTACGGCAAACTGACCACCTTTGAAATCATGACTGCCCTGGGTTTCCTTTATTTTGCATTGAAAAACTGTGATTTCGCCGTGGTTGAAGTCGGCATGGGAGGGCGTTTGGATGCCACTAACGTAATCATGCCCGAATCCTGCGCCATCACTTCCATCAGTCTGGAACATACGGAGGTCCTGGGTAATACCCTGGCTCAGATCGCCGGGGAAAAAGCCGGCATCATCAAGCCCGGCCGTCCGGTTGTTACTTCCCCCCAAACTGCAGAGGTCTACCATGTTTTCGAACAGGCCGCCCTTAAAAATCAAGCCCGGCTGATAAAAGTCGGCGAAGACATCACTTTCCAGGGAACCGGTTTTACTACCGACCAGCAATCACTGCGGGTCAAGGGGCTGCGCCGTGACTATGACCTTACCATTCCGTTGCTCGGTGATTACCAGCTTGAAAATGCTGCGGTAGCCGTCGGTGTCCTGGAAACCCTGGCGGAACAGAGAAATAAAGTCTCTCCGGACAATATAAGAGACGGGTTTGCCCGGGTTAATTGGCCCGGCCGCCTTCAAGTCTTACGTAAACATCCGCTGGTGATCGCCGATGGCGCTCATAATCCTTATTCGGCATCTCGTTTACGGGCAGCTTTACAAAAATATTTCCATTTCGACAAGGCCACCCTCATCATCGGCACCTCTTCCGATAAAGATATCTCCGGCATCGCTGCGGAGCTGGCACCAGTTTTCCAAAAAGTAATTGTGACCCGGTCCAATCACCCCCGGGCTCAACTCGCTGCCCCTCTGGCAGCAGCGTTCAAGAAATACATAGTTGACGCCCAGGCTACCGAAGATATTGCCGACGCCATACCCCTGGCATTATCAGGAGCTGGAGAAAACGACCTGATATGTATCACCGGCTCTCTCTTCGTCGTTGCCGGTGCCATTGAATTAATGGGCAAGGTTGGATAATGTACTCCTTATCGAAATGCCAGCTTGTTATCCGCATAATTGGTATTTCAGCACTGCCCAGAGTATAATTTTTATCAATGTCTCCGTCCGGGATTAGCCCTTCTCCCACTTGATGGAAGCAGCAAGGAGCCGTTTCTCAAACCAATGAGTGACCGATCTGATTTTCCAGGCCAACGCAGCTCTTCTTCCCGGCGCGGCCGGGATTTTACCCAGGGCAGCATCGTCCGTAATTTAATCGCCTTATCCTGGCCGATGATCATCGCTAACAGCATCAACATGATCGGCCCCACCGTCGACATGATCTGGGTAGGTAAACTCGGTTCCGCCGATATTGCCGGTGTCGGCGTCGCCGGAATGGTTGTCATGCTGGTACAGTCCGGCTTAATGGGCCTTTTTACCGGCCTGAGGGCGATGATTGCCCGCTTCATTGGGGCCGGCGATGAATATCAGGCAAATTATGCGGCCCAACAAGCCCTGGTTATCGGCGCCGTGTCTTCCATAATACTGGCGATCATTGGCATCTTCTTTGCAGAAGAAATCCTGAATATCGTTGGGGTGGCACCCGAGGTACTGGCTATCGGAGCTTCTTATATCCGCATCCAGTTTGTCTGTATGGTCGCCATCTCTTTCCGTATGATGACTGATGGAGTGATGCAAGCGTCCGGTGATACGCTAACCCCCATGAAGATCGCCGTCATTTTCCGCGGCCTTCATGTTCTGATTTCGCCGGCTTTCATCTTTGGCTTGTGGTTTTTCCCGGAAATGGGAGTTAACGGAGCAGCGACCGCCAATGTAATATCTCAAAGTTTAGGAACGGCAATCAGTTTTTGGTTTCTTTTAAGCGGGCGCTCCCGGCTGCGTTTAACCTTGAAAGGGATAAAAGTCGACTTTAAAATGATATGGCGTATCATCCGTATCGGATTGCCGGCTTCCATCATGGGAATTCAGCAAAACCTGGGGCAGTTCTTATTGATGCGTTTCGTGACCCCCTTTGGCACTTATGCGGTAGCCGCTCATTCGCTGAATCAAAGGGTAGAGATGATCATCTTCATGCCCGCCTGGGGACTGGGCATGGCCGCCGGTGTCCTTACCGGGCAAAACCTCGGCGCCCGGCAGCCGGAACGGGCGGAAAAAGGCGGCTGGTTAGCCTGCGGGTTGATCGAGATATTTTCCCTGGTATGTTGTACGGCGCTCCTGCTGTGGGCGGAATACGTCGTCCGTATTTTTAACACCGACCCGGAATTAGTGACCATCGCTGCCACCTTTCTACGGATCGGTGTCGTCAGCTACCTGGTAATGGGTCTCTCTGGAGTCTTCCAGCAGTGTATTACAGGAGCCGGCGATACCCTGCTCCCCATGATCGTAAGTATCGTGGCGATATGGATCATCCAGATCCCACTGGCTTATTATCTGTCCCATACCAGCCTCGGGGTTTACGGCATCCGCTGGGCTATCGTTATCAATGCCTTTTTAAGCGCTGCTGCTTATACTATTTACTACCGGATGGGCCGGTGGAAGCACCAACAGGTGTGATTAAAACGCCCGTGATTTTCTCTGATAAATGTCACACGGCCTTATTGGTCAGGGATTGTTAATCGGTGACTTCAGGGCTTCCTCCGGCAGCATGTCTTTCAGTATCTGTTCCAGGGCCATAGTATGGCGGCATAATCCCCACTGGGAGAACACGCGGCAGGTGCAGCGCCATTTCCCATTATTGGAATTTACCGAAGAGTCAGCGGTCTCGCCGCGAAAATTAACCGATAAATCGGAAAAAGTAATCCGTTCCTTTTCCTGAGCATAGCGTTTCGCTTTCTCTATCTTTCCAATGATACTGGACTGCATGGCCGCACCCCCTTATAAACTTTAAGAGGCATCCCGATAGCTATCGGAGATGCCTCTATGCTCTGCTTGTTTCTTTCTCTTGGGTCCCAAATACAATCATAATGGCAGTAACCTCTTACACCTTGGATTATATCCTCTTTTAAGACCGGTGTCCACCCGAAAATAAGTTCAAATTTCTTCACACTATATTCATCTTCGTATAATTTTATTTGTACCGTTTTCTTTGTTAAACTAAAATACCGGTTGCTTTGTAATGGAGAATGATATGAAAGTATTAATACAGCGGGTCTCTAAAGCTTCTGTGAGTGTGAATGGACAAAACATCAGCAGTATCGGTCCGGGATTATTAGTCCTTATCGGTGTTGCCGATGGAGACTCCGAAAAAGACGCCGCTTACATGGCTGAGAAAACCGTTGGCCTCCGCATTTTCTCCGATGCCGAGGGCAAATTCAATCTGTCCGTACTCGATATCAGGGGCGAACTCCTCGTCATCAGCCAGTTTACCTTGCTGGCTGATGCCCGGAAAGGGCGCCGGCCCAGCTTTATTAACGCGGCCGCCCCTGATAAAGCAAAGGCTCTGTATGAATATTTTCTCACTCAAGCCGCCAACAGCGGGTTGAAAGTAGCGGCCGGTCGTTTCCAGGAACACATGCTGGTAAAGATCCATAACGACGGCCCGGTTACCATCATGCTGGACAGCCGTGATAAATTCACTTCCTAGATATTGACAATCGTCTTCTCTCCTGAGTATGATATGCAACTGGATGCAATTGCCATGAGTTGTTTTGAAACGCTAAAATCACAGCACCTGAAACTAACCCCCCAACGACGCATGATCATTGATATACTTCATGGCCGTGAAAGACATATCACCGCCGAGGAAATTATCAACCGTGTTCAAGCCCGGATGCCAGGGGTGAACAAGTCCACTATTTACCGTACCCTGGACCTCCTCGAGAATGCCGGCTGCGTTTATAAAAGTGAAATCTCTGACCAATTTGTCTATTACCACGCTGAAGATGGCCATCATTATCACCTCGTCTGCCAGCGGTGTGGCAAAACGGTAGATTGTGATAAAGATCTATTTAAAACAATCCAGAAAAAAGTTTATGACCAATACCAGTTTAATATTGATTTCAATCATATGATCATGAAAGGTTTATGTACACAATGTCAGGATCGAACTAACCGACCTGCAATAGACTCTCTCGATTTAACTACACACAGAAATATCGATCCTGACCGGTTGAAAGGTTAATATGTATCATGGAGAAGCCAAACTATGAAGAAATGGCGGCTGTATCTTCCTCCAGTTATACTGACTACGTTACTGTTAGTTGTCTCCCTCGTTGGCTGTTCTAGCAACAGTACTGAAAAGATCAAAGTGGTAACCAGTACCTCACTACTCGCCCAGATAGTCGACAGAATTGGAACAGAAAATATCAACGTCGTTAATATCATTCCCCCTTCACAATGCCCCGGGCATTTTGATGTTAAACCAGGTGATATCCAGAAATTGGCGGACGCCAAATTATTCATTATTCATAACTGGCAAGGTGAAAAGTTTTCCGAAGATTTAATTGCCTCGGCTAACAATAATAATCTCAAGACTGTCAAAATTGAACTGGCAGGCAACTGGATGACTCCCCCGGTACAGACCGCGGCTGTCGATAAGATCGCTGAAACCTTAGGACAAATCGATCCGGGTAACACCGACAAATACCAAGAAGCTGCCGCATTATATAAAAGTAAAATAACCGATAAAGAGGCTATACTCAAATCTGCTTTGGCAGGAAAAAACCTGGCGGAAATAAACGTCTTATGCGACGAACAACAGGCCGGTTTCGTTAAGTGGGCTGGGCTTAATATCATCGCTTCCTACGGCCGGCCGGAAACCTTTACCCCCCAGGTAACCAAAGACCTCATAGATAAAGGCCGTGGTCAAAAGGTAACCCTTGTTATTGATAATATGCAGACGGGCGGCGAATCCGGGAAAAGCCTGGCCCAAGAACTCGGTGTTAAACACATCGTGCTGTCTAACTTCCCGGGAGGTTACGATGATACCGAAACCTGGGAGAAGGCCATTGAAAAGAATATCGAATTGATTTTAGCCGCCGTTGCGGAATAAGGTATCGCTGAATTGAATTCAACAAGTACCGGGGCTTATTCCATCAATATCGAAAACGCCGTTGTCTCTTACCGGGAAGATATCGCCCTCCAAGGCGTCTCCTTGAAGGTATCACCGGGCGAGTTTATCGGAATCATTGGGCCTAACGGGGCTGGAAAAACAACCCTGCTTACCATTGTGAATGGAATGGGGAAACTATTACAGGGACATGTCAATGTCCTGGGTTATAACTTTTCCTCCGGCCGGGAACATTTTTTACGTAAAAGAGTGGGTTACGTTGCTCAGGTTTTGAATATTGACCCCAGGATGCCGATGAATGTACGTGATGTCACGATCATTGGTCGTTATGGTCGCATAGGGATGCTTCACCGTCCGGTCTCAAATGATTGGCGGATCGTAGATGAAGCCCTGGAACTGGTGGGGATGACTCACCTGTCCCGCCGCCCTATCGGTCATCTCTCCGGTGGTGAACAACAACGGGTCGCTATTGCTCGGTGTCTGGTCCAGGAACCTGAAATATTTCTACTGGATGAACCTACCGCCTCATTGGACTGGAAAGCACAGACAGAAATTCTAGAACTGGTAAAACACATCCATGAAGAACGTCATCTGACGACCCTTTTCGTTACCCATGACCTGGATGCCTTACCTCATACTTGTGACCGGGTAGTCCTTATGAAAAATGGCCTTATTATAGATGATGGTTCTCCTGACACCGTAATATCCTCAGAGAATCTAGGCCGTTTATTTGATATACCGTCGTCTCTCGTCGCTGAAAGACGCCCCCACATGCACCGGAGGGATTCTTAGAATGGATCTGTCTATCTTCGGTTACCAGTTCATGCAAAATGCGATTATCTCCTCTTTCCTCGGTGGTATTGCCTGTGGTATTATCGGCGTCTTCGTCGTCTTGATGCATATGCCCTTTATTGGTGTCTGCATGTCTCATGCTGCTTTCGCCGGGGCTCTCCTCGGACTCTGGTTGGGTTTTAACCCCCTTATCGGAGCTTTTGTCTTCAGTTTGGGGGCGGCCGCCGTTATTGGCCCCCTGGCTGACCGTGGTGAACTGAATCCTGAAACGTCTGTAGGTGTCATCTTCTCCTTGATGCTTGGCCTTGCTTTCCTTTTTATGGGCCTTATGCCCGGAGCTAAATCGGGAGCCTTGGAGTTACTCTGGGGCAGTGTCTTAACTAACACCCGGGAAGATATCCTGATGCTTGGCATTGTCGCGGTTCTTGTGGTCGGTATTGTCATCGCCTTCTTCAAGGAAATTCAGGCGACTGTTTTTCAACGTGATATTGCACGCGCCGTCGGTATTCCTGCCACCGTTATGTTATACGGCATCCTTTTCCTGACCGGCGCTACTATTACCGCTTCATTCAGTTCTATTGGTGGCTTACTCATCTTTAGTCTAATCCTGAATCCCGCTGCGGCTGCTTATCAATTAACCTACAATATGAAAAAGATGTTCATCCTTTCAGCCTGTTTCGGTGTAATTTCAAGCTGGCTGGGACTTTTGTTTTCCTACTTATTCGATATTCCCAGCGGAGCGACTATCGTAGTTACTTCCTCAGTAATATTTCTTGTCGCAGTGATATTCTCTCCAAAACGCAAGGTAAAACGCTGGACGAAACCAAAAATGGAAACCGCTAAACGTGAGTAAAGACTATTTCAATGCTAAAGCTGATACCTGGGATGAAGAAGCCACGGAGAAAGACACCTCCAAACTACAGGCCATGATCTCCCGGTTATACATCAAGCCCGGAGCTACTCTTCTTGATCTGGGTACTGGAACCGGAGTCCTTATGCCGTTCCTGGTCCAGGCTGTCGGGCCAAACGGGCAAGTGATCGGTCTTGATTATGCAAAACTAATGTTGAAAAAGGCCATCGCCAAGTCAATCCGCCTGTCCATTATAGATCAACTAAGCTTCCTATTAGCTGATGTAGGATACCTCCCGCTTATGTCCAGCCGTTTTGATACCGTTGTAAGCTACTCCAGTTTTCCCCATTTTCACAAGAAACCGCAGGTTCTGGCGGAGATATACCGTGTACTGAAAATACAGGGCCGGATTTTCATCTGCCATACGTCGGGACGTGAACTGATCAACCATATCCACGCCGAAATACCCTTGTTTGTACATGACTTGCTGCCGGAAAAGGCGGAAATGGAAGGGCTGCTGGTTTCTGCCGGATTCCAAAATATCCGGATTGAAGATGAGGCAGAAAGTTACCTGGCGGTAGCGGAAAAACTACAGCTCTAGTTCCAGGCTGATATCCAGAACCGGGGCGGAGTGTGTCAGGGCGCCGATGGAAATGATGTCGACCCCGCTCTGGGCGGCCTGGCGGACATTGGCCAGCGTGATGCCTCCGGACGCTTCGGTTTGCACACCTGCCGGCATCCGCGCCGCCCCCCGCTTCATTTCCTGGGGTGACATGTTATCAAACATCACGATATCCGCCCCCGCCCGCGCCGCCTCCACTGCATCTTCTACCGTGGTCGTCTCGATTTCGACCTTCATTCCGGCAGGGACTGTCTTTTTCGCCTTTTCCACGATTTGCGTGAGTGTTAAACCCTGGCGGCGCAGGATCGCGATGTGATTGTCCTTGATCAGCATGAAATCGCCCAGGTCTACCCGGTGGTTGCATCCGCCGCCCATGCTTACGGCATACTTCTCCAGGAACCGGAAACCGGGGGTAGTCTTTCTTGTATCGTAGATGCCGGCGTTGGTACCCTGTATCTCCGCCACATATTTAGCCGTAATGGAAGCTACTCCGCTGAGGCGCTGCAGGAAGTTTAAAGCGACCCGCTCCCCCTTGAGAATACTGGCCACTTTACCGGAGATATAACCAACGATGTCACCGGCTTTAACGGCAGCCCCGTCTTTGACGGTTAGCTCTACCTTTAATTTGGGATCTACCCGGTGGAAGACTATTTCAGCAATGCCTCCCCCCGCCAGTACCCCGTTGGCCTTGATAAGAATAGAAGCCTTACCCTCGATGTCGGCGGGGACCAGTGAATCAGTTGTAATATCGCCGCGGCCAAGGTCTTCCCGTAATGCCAGGTCAACTAATGAATAGACCTGCTTTTCCGGCATATCTTTACTGTCCAAGATAATCCCTTATATATACCTATCGTTGGGAATCGCTGCCCCGCAGTCCCAGGATGCTGCCCTTGGTCACCCGCATCTTTGCTCCTGATTCCACCTTAATAACGATGGAGTCCTGGGTAATTTCATCAATATCACCATAAATGCCGCCGGCGATGATAACCCGGTCGCCCACCTGTAGCTGATCAACCATCTGGTCGTGCTTCTTTTCTCTTTGCCGCATCGGCCTGACCATCATGAAATAGAATAAACCGAAGAGCAGTACCAGGATAACAATCATCGGCAGATAGCTCATGAAACCGGTTGAAGTCGTACTGCCATCGGTACCCGTGGTCTCCGCAACGGGGACACAACCTGCCAGTCCGAGTAATACGGTCAGCGCCGTTAGTATTAGTCCAGTTTTTTTCACCTTTCCTCCTTGCTGCCGCCCGGTTGTTTCTGTCCGGATTCATTTGCTAATGAACCCTGGAGAGACCATGGTCCCGTTTTTTCGATTCTGATGTTGACCTGTCGTCCCAGATAATTCCCGGGCGCCCCGATAGCATCGGGGAAGAATACCAGTTTATCATTTCTGGTACGGCCGCGCCACTTTCCCCGGGTCTTGCCTTCAACCAGCACATCAACCAATTGCCCGAGTAGTTTTTGATTGATATCAGTTAAGATCTCTTCCTGTAGTTCTTCGATCACTTTCAAGCGGCGGTCTTTCTCATGCCCAGGTATGTCATCTGCTAAGTTCCGGGCGGCATAGGTGCCCGCACGGGGGGAATAACAGGCCACGTGCACGGCATCGTACCTGATGTCCCGCAGCAATTCGACGGTATTCTCAAATTGTTTTTCCATTTCCGAAGGAAAACCTACGATTACATCGGTACTCAGCGAGACGCCAGGGATGCCCCGCCGGATCTCCTTGATCAGGTTCCGGTAATGTTCGACGGTATACCCCCGCTTCATGAGCTCCAGGATGCGATCATCCCCTGCCTGTACCGGGAGATTGATGTGGGCACATACTTTTGGCAAAGCCGCAATACTCATTATCAGTTTTTGACTCATGTCCTTGGGATGATTGGTCAGGAAACGCAGCCTTAATACGCCCTCGATCTCATTTAGCCCGGAAAGTAAATCTGCCAGGTCCGGAGTTCCCGGTAAGTCCCGGCCGTATGAATCGACATTCTGCCCCACCAGGATGATTTCTTTCGCCCCGCGCTCTACCAATATCCTGACTTCATTGGTGATTTCCGCCGCCGGACGGCTGTGTTCCCGCCCCCGCCGGAACGGGACAATGCAGTAGGTACAGAAATTATTACAGCCCTGGGTTATCGGTATGTAGACATTGACGGGCGGATGTTTCGTTAAAATTTCCTGTGGCTGAATCTCCTCCAGCCACTGCGGTAGTTCTCCCGCCGGGAAGAAGTAATCGACCTGCGGATATCTCTTTCTCTGCACCGTGATGTCCGTTTCGACGAAACATCCGGTAACGGCAATCTTTAAATCTGGCTGCCGTTTCTTCAGTCTCCGTAAAATATGCAGCTTATTGATGACCCGGTTTTCCGCGCTCTCCCGCACTACGCATGTATTCAGGATTACCAGGTCGGCCTTTTCCGGGGTCTCTACCGGTTGGTATCCCCGCTGTTCCAGCAGGCTGCCCAGCCGCTCCGACTCTGCCTTGTTCATCTGGCAGCCGATGGTCCAAATATGATATTTAGGCATACTTTAAGGATATACGAATGCACCATCCGGCGACAAATAGGTCAATATTTTACGCAAGGTTACGTTTGATTTCAGCCGCAATATCACCCATCTGATTCCGGTCGATCTTGAGAAAATGCTTCGTCTTATCATGCTTGAATCCGAAACCATCATCCGTAAACCGTGGGTAGACATGTAGATGAAAATGAGGGACTTCCTGTCCTCCTGCTGCTCCATCTGCTAAAAATAAGTTGATGGCTTCACACTTAAGACTAGACTTCCGCAGGGCTTCAGCCATCTTGCGGGCGATTTTCATAGCATGTTCAACTGTTCGTTCGTCCAGGTCGGTGATCAGCGGTGCATGTCGCCGGGATACGACAATAATATGTCCCGGATTACCTGGTTCCATGACCGGGAATACTACTACCTGTTCATCCTCATAAATCATGGCAACCGATTCCGGGTTTTTCATAATACGACAGAAAATACAATCCTGACTTTCGCTATTATTTTTCACACGATCCAGCAATCCGAGACTGCCGAAAAAGGGCTATGCAAATGATGTCTGATTCTTCCGGCAGTGCCG
>JAEAME010001760.1_pt1 | contig 14000 bp, 13 predicted proteins | sample 8958731 | NCBI WGS metagenome assembly JAEAME01 (sample SAMN16933194, study PRJNA681113) | bioreactor sludge metagenome | isolation source: anerobic bioreactor sludge (Control) | place: India:Bengaluru | collected 2018-10-24 | reverse complement strand
GCTGGGTCATGACCCACGAGACATTGCTCTCCAAAGTGTGGGGTTACGAGTACCGTGACGACACGCAGCTTCTAAGGTTATACGTTACCTACCTGCGACAGAAGATCGAGCCGGACCCCGGCAACCCCAGGTACATCTTTAACGAGCGCGGCGTTGGCTACCGTTTTGTAGACTTCAAGTCCGCCTCTCCCCCGCTCGACGCTCCCGGCTGATCGTAGTGTGCTTCGCGCCAGACGTGAACAGCAAACAGCACAACCACCCGCAGAGGGTGGCCATGCTGTCTGCTGTCTGCTGTCTGCTGTCTGCTTGCTGCTACTTTGAGTGGTGCGTCTGCTGCGGCATGCGGCGCTGCACCTGTGGCACCAGCCAGGTCAGGAACGCATCCGAGCTGCGCGTCTGCATGAGAACTCGCCCTGGACCGGTCAGGTCCACGACCAGGCCCTCACCGCTGAAGAGGGTGGACTTGATGCCGCCCACAGCGCGCACCGAAAAACCAAGGTCTTCCGGGAAGGCCACCAGGTGGCCCGTGTCTACCGTGAATCTCTCGCCGGGGCCCAGGGTTCGTTCATGGATCGCACCATAGCTGGATAGCAGCAGCGTGCCAGTGCCGGTACACTTGAGCAGGAATAACCCCTCACTGGCAAAGAAGGTCTTGGCTCCGCCGAACTTGGTGTCTACCTGGATCCCCTCGGAAGAAGCCACATAGTCCCCCGACTGCACCAGGAGCGACTGCCCTTGCATCTCTATTACCGCCAGATCACCGGGCAGTGGAGGGGCCAACATGATCTCACCACCGGAGGCGGGTGCGCGATAGGTGTTGACGAAAAAGCTCTCGCCGCCCAGAATGCTGCGCTTGAGCGAGGCCAGCAGGCCTCCAGCCATTTTGGTCTCCAGCACAACCCCTTCGGACATGGCGACCATGGAACCCGCCTCAACGCGGATGCTCTCGTCTGGCTGCAGGCTGGTGAGCGCCAGAGAGTATGATGGTTGGTACTTGATCTCGACCTTCATTGCGGTTCCCTCCTATTCAGATTTGCAGAGCCAGGCACAACATACTATACGTTGATCTGGTAGATACGGTAGCACCTAATCCTTCCGCCCCCTGAGAACGGAAGACGTGGCGCTATCCAGGTAGGCCTTGCGCCTGGAGACCAGCGGAGGAACCCGGTTGCGGTCGCCACGGTAAACCTGCCACGGGAAAAGGAGGAACTGCTGGAGCTGATCCCCGCTCTGAACTTCCTGGATTAAGTCTGCGACGCTCATGATCCCTCCGGGACGGCCAGACGCAAGGAACAAGACGCGGAAAACTGTTCTAGGATACATCAGAAGGACCTGCCTGTCAAAAGCCCCGGGCCACGGATGGTTCACATGGAGGGGAAAACCTGTGGCATAGCCCCTTGCTGCGGGCGGGCCGGCTCTCTGCCCCACAACTGAACTATACCTGGGCCCCGGCATACTTGACTTTTGGTCGAAAGTGGATAGAATGGACAGACAGCCGGCGCGGGGAAGTGTCGGAATGGTAGACGAGCATGATTTAGGATCATGTGGAGCAATCCGTGAGAGTTCGAGTCTCTCCTTCCCCATGGCCTCTGACCGTTCTACCAGAGGCACTAGTGTTCGGCCAAAAGCGGAAGTGGCTCAGCGGTAGAGCATCTCCTTGCCAAGGAGAGGGTCGCGGGTTCGAATCCCGTCTTCCGCTCTTTTACCCGAATGCTGGTTCATCCGAACCAGCATTCTCTGTGTTCATTGGCAGTTGGCGCTGCCATATCGCAACTGGGGCAAGGAGAAGTCACACTTGAAAATCGGGAAAGAGAAAACGGGACCTTGTGAGTACACCCTCAATATTGAGATCGAGCCGGAGCGCATACAGGAGCCATTGCACCAGGCGGCGCAACGCCTGAGCAGGTATCGCCCTCTGCCGGGATTCCGTCCTGGCAAGGCTCCCTACAACATGGTCGAACGTGCCTTTGGCAAGGATATGATCTACCGCGAGATGCTCGACAAGATCGGCAACGACTGGTACAAAGAGGCGTTGCAGGAGAGCCAGCTTGAGCCTTACGCGCAAGGCGAGATGGAGATTGCCCAGCTCGAGCCGCTCACCCTCAAGGTGACCGTTCCCGTTGAACCGCAGGTGACCCTTGGCAACTATAGCAAGATCCGCGTTAAGCAGAAGGCGGTCAAGGTCGCCAAGGCCGACGTAGAGGAAACCCTGGCGCAGATTCAAGACAGTAACGCCATCTGGCAGCCCGTCGAGCAGCCGATCCAGATCGGCAACCAGGTAGTACTGGATGCCGTTGGCAAGACCGAGGATGGCAAGCCCACTGAGCAGCACGACCTGACACTCGACGTCAGCGAGGACATGGTCCCTGTGGGGTTCGGACAGAATCTGGTGGGCATGAAGGCCGGCGAGACCAAAGAGTTCCACGTGGATTATCCGGCGGACTTTAGCGACCCAACCCTGGCTGGCAAGCGGGTCGACTTCGTTGTGACCGTCAAGTCCGTGAAACAGAAAGAGTTGCCGCCTCTGAATGATGAACTGGCCAAAGGCGCCGGCTCAGAGACCCTTGCCGACCTGCGGGCCAGGATCAAGGAAGAGCTACAGAAGAATAAAGAAGGGGCAGCCAGAGAAGAGGCGCTGGACAAGGCGCTGACCAGCCTGGTAGAAGGGGCCACTCTGGAGTACCCGGCCGCCGCCGTCGAGCACGAGATTGATGACATGATGGCCAGCCTGAACGATCGCCTGACCCGGCAGGGATTCAGCATGGAAGGCTACCTGCAGATGGTGAAAAAGACCCTGCCGCAAGTCCGCGAGGAGCGGCGTAGCGCCGCGGAAGAGCGCCTCAAGCGCGGGCTGGCACTGATCAAGTTTGCTGAAGCTGAGGGCATCAAGGTAGAGCCAGCCGAAGTGGATCAGGAAGCGGCGCGGTTCGCCGAGTCCTTTGGCGAAGGGGCCGAGAGCATCAAAGAAGCACTCACCTCGGAACAGTGGCGACGCTCTCTGAGCAGCGACGTCTTCCGGCGCAAGGCACTGGACCACCTGCTGGCCCTGGCCACGGGCCAGGCCAAGCAAGGCAGTATCAGCACTCAGCCTGCGGGCGAGAAGGAAGCATCACAGGCCGAGAGCGCCGCGTAGACGAGCGCATAGCGAATTGCGAGGAAGCCTATGAACAACCGAATCGAAAACACCGTTATCCCTTATGTGGTCGAGACGACTGGACGGGGAGAACGCGGCTACGATATCTTCTCCCTTCTGCTCAAAGAGCGAATCGTCTTCCTCGGCTCGTCCATTGACGACGCCGTGGCCAACGTGGTGGTAGCTCAACTGCTCTTTTTGCAGCGAGAGGATCCGGAGAAGGAAATCTCCGTTTACATCAACTCACCCGGTGGGTCGATCACCGCCGGGCTGGCGATCTACGACACCATGCAGCTCGTCAGCGCGCCGATATCGACCATCGCTGTGGGCATGACCGCCAGCATGGGCACCATCCTGCTCTGCGCTGGCACCAAAGGCCGGCGCTATGCTCTGCCCAACGCCACGATCCACATCCACCAGCCGTGGGGCGGCGTGCAAGGTCAGGCTGTGGATATCGAGATCGAAGCGCGGCGCATCCTGCGCGAGCGAGAACGCCTGAACCAGATCCTGTCCAAACACACCGGCCAGCCTCTGGAGCGCATCGTGCAGGACACCGACCGCAACTACTGGATGAGCGCCGAGCAGGCAGTGCAGTACGGCATTATCGATGAAGTCCTGCAAAAGAGCCAGCCAGCTGCCGGACAAGATGCCAGGGAATAGGCAGTCTCGCCCTTTCTACAAAACCCTTGACGGGGCGGACACAGCCTAAGGAAAGACCATGCGCAGGGAACCCACCTTCCAGCAATGCTCCTTCTGCAACCGACCGCAGTATGAGGTACGTCACCTCATCGCGGGTCCCGGCAATGTGTACATCTGCGACGAATGCGTGCAGATTTGCCAGGAGATCCTGGAGCAGGAAGACATCCCGATCAAGCCCCAAAAGCCAGAGGGCAAGCGAACTCCTGCGCCCATGGAGATCTACCAGCGCCTCAACGAGTACGTGGTGGGCCAGGATCGCGCCAAGAAAGTCCTGGCTGTCGCCGTCTACAACCACTACAAGCGTACCCTGTCCAGGCAAGAAGCGAAGGATGACATCGAGCTGCAAAAGAGCAACATCCTGCTCATCGGACCGACCGGATGTGGGAAAACGCTGCTGGCGCAGACCCTGGCCCGGATTCTGGACGTGCCCTTCGCCATGGCCGACGCCACCACGTTGACCGAAGCCGGTTACGTTGGCGAAGATGTGGAGAACATTCTACTGCGCCTCGTTCGGGCGGCCAATAACGACCCGGAGCGCGCCTCCAGAGGCATCATCTACCTGGATGAAGTAGACAAGATTGCCCGCAAGAGCGGTGACAATCCATCCATCACCCGCGACGTGTCCGGAGAAGGGGTACAGCAGGGACTGCTGAAGATTCTGGAAGGCACAGTGGCGAACGTGCCTCCACAGGGTGGGCGCAAGCACCCGCAGCAACAGTTCATCCAATTGAACACGACGGACATCCTGTTCATCTGCGGCGGCGCATTCGAGGGTTTGGAGGACATCATCGGGGCCCGTCTGGCCGAAGGGAGCCGGCGGCTCGGCTTCAAAGGCCACGCCACCCGTGAGAAGGAACCGCCGCGCACGCGCAGCGAGATACTGAAGGATGTTACTGCCGATGACTTGTTGGATTTCGGGCTGATCCCCGAGTTCGTTGGGCGTCTTCCGGTGGTCGTCAGTGTCGACCCGCTCGACGAAGACATGCTGATGTCCATCCTGACCCGGCCCAAGAACTCGATCGTCAAGCAGTTTCAGAAACTCTTTGCCTTGGATGGCGTGGAGCTCGTCTTTACCGAGGACGCGCTGCGGGAGACAGCGCGTGAGGCTTTTCGCTACCGTATGGGAGCGCGGGGTCTGCGCTCCATCATAGAAGAAACGCTGCTCGAGGTAATGTACGAGATTCCCTCGCGTCAGGATGTACAAAAAGTCGTGATTGACGCGCAGGCCATCCGTGATCGCAAACGCCGTGCCGTCTCGTCACAGCCGACGGCCGAAGGTGGCGAGACCCAGACTCCCAACTCGACCCGGTCCCAGAGCTCGGAGAAACCGTAAGAGACCGTCTAGGAGCACTCCAATGGTAACCAGCGCAGAAATCCGCAATCGCTTTCTTTCCTACTTTCAGAAAAAGGGCCACACCTTGGTGCCCAGTTCGTCGCTGATCCCGGCAAACGATCCCACGCTGCTGTTTGCCAATGCTGGCATGGTGCAGTTCAAAGACGTTTTTATCGGCGCCGAGAAACGCCCCTATTCGCGGGCAACAACCGCCCAAAAGTGCATGCGCGTCAGCGGCAAGCACAACGACCTGGAAAACGTCGGCCCCTCGCCGCGCCACCACACTTTCTTCGAGATGCTGGGCAACTTTTCCTTTGGCGACTATTTCAAACGCGACGCCATCGCCTACGCCTGGGAGTTTCTGACCCAGGAACTGGGCCTGGACAAGAACCGGCTGTATCCGACCGTCTACCTCGAAGATGACGAGGCCTTCCAACTGTGGCAAGAGGTCGCGGGTGTACCCGCTTCGCGCATCACACGCATGGGCAAGAAGGACAACTTCTGGTCCATGGGCGATACCGGCCCGAACGGGCCTTGCTCCGAGATCCACTACGACCGCGGGCCCGAGCACTGCACCTGCGGCCGCCCGGACTGCAATCTGACCGTCGGCTGCGAACGGTGGTGGGAGCTGTGGAACCTCGTCTTTATGCAATTCGAGACCACCGCCGATGGCACAACCCGCCCGCTGCCCAAACCCAGTATTGACACCGGCATGGGCATGGAACGGGCCTGCGCCGTCCTGCAGGGTGTCAACAGCAACTACGAGACCGACCTCTTCTGGCCCATCATCCAGCGCACGCAGGAGCTCCTGGGACACTCCGACGCTGAGCGAGACGAGCGTATCGTCTCCTACCGCGTCATCGCCGACCACGCCCGTGCCGTTGCCTTTCTGATCGCCGATGGTATGCTGCCAGGCAACGAGGGGCGCAACTATGTGCTCCGGCTCATCCTGCGCCGCGCAGCACGCCACGGCCGGCTCCTCGGCTTCAAAGAGCCCTTCATGGCTCGGGTGATTCAGGTCGTAGTGGACACTATGGGGCAGCACTACAGCGAACTGGTCCAGCGCCGCGATTTCATCCTGCAGGCAGCCACCCAGGAGGAAGAGCGTTTCCTGCAAACTCTCGATGTTGGCCTGAACTTGCTGGACCAGATCATCACCACGGTGAAAAGCTCCGGCCAGTCCGTCATCCCCGGAGACAACGCATTCCGGCTGTACGATACCTATGGCTTCCCGCTGGACCTGACCCGCGATGTGGCCAAAGAAGCCGAGCTCACCGTGGATGAAGCAGGGTTTCGTGCGGCGATGGATGCCCAGAAGGAGCGCGCCCGCGCCGCGCAGCACTTTGCGGTAGGGCAAGAGGCCGAGCTGTACCGTGGTCTGAACCTGCCGGCATCTGCCTTCCTGGGCTACGAAGCCCCATCAGCCCATGCTCGAGTCCTGGCTTTGATCCGCGATGGCCAGGCTCAGGAGGAGGCAGGGCCCGGGCAGGAGGTTCAGGTGGTCCTGGACCGCACCCCGTTTTACGGGGAGAGCGGTGGGCAAATCGGCGACACGGGCGTGATCGTTGCGCCAGAGGGTCGTATCGAGGTCAAGGACACCCGCCATCCATTGCCGGAGCTCACCGCGCACTATGGTCAGGTGGTAGAAGGCGTCATCCGAACTGGCGACCAGGTCGAGGCGCAGGTCGATCAAGAGCGACGTCTCGACATCGCCCGTAACCACACCGCCACCCACCTGCTGCATCACGCACTGCAAAAGATCCTGGGCGACCATGCACGGCAGGCCGGCTCCCTGGTAGCACCGGACCGTCTGCGTTTCGACTTTACCCACCTGCAATCTGTTTCTCGCGAAGAGCTTGGCCAGATCGAGCGTGAGGTCAACGCGGCCGTCCGCGCCAACCTGCTCGTCGGCTCGACCACCACCTCGTTTGACCGGGCCCGTGCTCAGGGCGCCATGGCGCTCTTTGGAGAAAAGTACGGTGACACGGTGCGCATGATCAGCATGGGTGATGGCTCCAGCCTGGAGCTCTGCGGCGGAACCCATCTCCACAGTACAGGCGAGATTGGTTTCTTCCACATACTCAGTGAGTCTAGCGTGGGTGCCGGCCTGCGGCGCATCGAGGCCGTGACCGGGCGCGGTGCCGAGACCTACGTTCAAGAGCAACTCGACACCCTCAGCGCAGCCGCCGACGTCCTGCAGGCGCGGCCCGCCGAGCTCGTCCAAAAATCCACGGAACTCGTGGAGCAGTTGCGCGCCCAGCAGCGCGAAATCAACGAGCTGCGCAGCCGGGCAGTGCGAGAGACGGCAGTGAGCGTGCTGTCCAGGGCCAAAACCCTGGCCGATGTGCAGGTACTTGCGGCATCCATCGCGGCCGACAGCGTGGAGCATCTACGGGAGATGATTGACCTGGTCCGGGACGGCCTGCGGCAGACGGCCAGTTCTCAGCAACAGCCTGTTGCCGGATCCGTGATCGTTCTGGGCACTGTGCTCAGCGGCAAGGCCACCCTGGTGGCTGCCGTGTCTCCGGAGCTGGTGAAACGTGGCCTGCACGCCGGGAAGCTGGTCGGCGAGATTGCCCGCGTCATTGGTGGCAGCGGCGGCGGCCGGCCAGAGATGGGCCAGGCTGGTGGCGGTGAAGCCAGTCGTATTCAAGAAGCCCTGGATCTGGTAGAGCCCAAAGTAAGGGGATCGCTCGCCTAATGCAAGTCATCGAACTGAACGGTAGCGAGAACATAACAGTCATCCGCAACCTCCTGGAGGAAGCATCCCTCCGCTCCAGGAACGAGGGTGCGCCGGAAGCGGAGGCCTTGCTTTATGTCCCCAAGGGGTGCGAGGCTCTGGAGAACAACCGCGTCAATCTGTCGGTCTTGCGTCGTTGGGCAGACAACCTGACCCTGCGCCTGGGCGTGATCATTGAGGACCGCGAGACGCGTGGCCTTGCCCGTGAGGTCGGTCTCTTGGTCCTCCATTCAATTGAGCAGGGGCAGAAAGCCAACCTGAGGCTGCTCGAGCGTCGACGGCGCCGGCACCAGGCGCTGCCCCCCCGGCCTATCAGCAGCATTCTCCCCATGCGTGCATCCCGGCCCACAACGAGCCCGCGCGCCCGGGCGACGCGGCGGCAGGCTCTGGGCACGTTGCTGGTTGCGGTCCTGCTCATCACCGGACTCGCTACGGGTTCGCTGTTCATCCTGCCCGGCGCCACGGTGACCCTTGTGCCTGTGCACGAACCGGTCGAGGCCAGGATGGAGATCGTTGCGGTGCCGGGGCTGGATGAGGTTGATTATGGCAACGGCCAGGTGCCCGCGCGCAGCGCATCAGCGGAACGAGAAGGTACCGACAAGATCGCCACTACGGCCCGGGTTGATGTCCCCGACGGCTATGCGCAGGGAGCGGTAGTCTTTGCCAACAAGACCTCCATCGGCGCAACCATCGCCAAAGGCACGGTCGTGCGCACCAGCACCGGCGAAAATGTGCGCTTCTATACTGTCGCCGATGCACAGCTGCCCGGCGAGCTTTATGGCACCGTACGCGTAGGTGTTCTGGCGGCCGAACCCGGCCCCGGCGGCAACGTGCCTGCGTTCAGCATCAACGTCATCGAGGGTGAATTGGCCGCGCAGGCTGGCGTCTTGAACGATGCGCGCACCAGCGGTGGAACGGTGCGCCGAGTGGGCACGGTCGATGCCGAAGACAAGGTGCGCCTGCGCGCCAGGCTCATGGAGCGACTGCAGCAGGAAATCTACACCGAACTGACGGGTGCCCTGGCACAGACCGAGTTCATCCCCCCCGACTCGCTGGTTATCACGATCCTGGATGAAGAGTTTGACCACAACACTGGCGAGATGACCGAGGAGTTGGCTCTGACGATGCGAGTTCAGGCGCGCGGCCTGGCGATTGACACCGCTGATGGAGAAGAGCTATTGCTGCGCCTCCTGGAACAGCGCACAAAGCCTGGTTATCGTCTGGTTTCCGGCAGCGCGAGCTCCAGGCGCGAGAACTTGCTTCAGGCGACACCCGAAGAGGCGCGTTTTGAAATGAGCATGCGCGCGGCCACAGCTCCGGCAATTGACGGACAAGCAGTGAGCCAGGCCATTGCCGGCCAGACGCTGCAGGCGGCTACCGGCTACCTGTCGCAGCAGTTTGCGCTCAGGTCCGCGCCGCGGATCGAGTTGAGCAACAGCCCGTTAATGCGCCTGCCCTGGTGGACTGCGCGCATCCGCGTACAGGTAGTTGCGGACTAGAGCATGCGCATCATGGCTTTGGACGTCGGTGAGCGTCGCACCGGGGTGGCGTTGAGCGATGCTCTGGGCTGGCTGGCTACGCCACTGGCTGTCTTGAAGAGTAGCAGTCGTGAGGCGGAGCTCGCGGCGATCCTTGAGCTGGTGCAGAGTCGCCGGGTCGAGCAATTGGTGATTGGCTACCCGCGCAGCCTGGATGGCAGCATCGGCCCGCAGGCGCAACGCGTGGACAAGTTCGTGCAGCAGTTGCGTAACCACTTGCCAGACGTGCCCATCGTTCTGTGGGACGAGCGCCTTTCGACAGCACAGGCAGAGCGTCTCGTCCACGAGACGGGGAAGCGCGTCCGGCGCGAGCGTATCGACGCCGCCGCGGCAGCAGTGATTCTGCAGAGCTACCTGGATGCGCAGCGCAACATCGCCAGCACCGGGGCGGGACAAGAAAACTGAGGAGGAAGATTTTGGAAGGTACGCGGCATACCCTGATACGGATCGTCCTCTTTCTCGTTGGAGTAGCGCTGATTCTGGGCACTGCCCTGGGCATCGGCTGGTTCTTTCTGCAACAGATGCGTTCGGCGGCTCTACAGCCTGGCACCAACGTGGACCTCTCATCACTGGAAAAGACCTTCCTGGGGATCTACCTTAACCTGCGCAGCAGCGAAATCGAGACCCCTCCGGCCACCGATGCAACCCCAATCGCATTCACCATCCAGCCGGGCGAGAACGGGGCCACCATCGCCACGCGCCTGGAGCGCCAGGGGGTGATCACCGATGCCGAGCTGTTCCGGTTGTTGCTGCGCTACTGGGGTGTTGACGCACAGCTCGAAGCAGGTGATTACTCCTTGCGGCGCAACATGCCCATGTCCGAGGTGGTGAGCCAGTTGCAGCACGGGCGGTTGCTCGCCAAGACCATCACCATTCGCGAGGGATTGCGCGCGGAAGAGGTGGCCCATCTCTTCGCCATTGAAGGCCTCGCGGACCAGGAAGAGTTCATCCGCCTGGTGCGGGACGATGCCTTCCACTATGACTTTCTGCGTGACCGCCCGGCTACTGCGCCCAAGACTCTGGAGGGATTTCTCTTCCCCGATACTTACCAGTTCTCCGTCAGCATCTCGACTACGGCCCTGATCGACACCCTGCTGCAGAACTTTGACCGGCGGGTAACCATTGAGATGCGCCAGCAGGCCGTGAACAATGGCCTCACGCTATTCCAGGCGCTCACCCTGGCCTCCATCGTGGAACGCGAAGCAGTGGTCCCGGAAGAACGGCCCATCATCGCCAGCGTGTACCTGAACCGCCTTCGGCAAGGCATCTATCTGGAGGCTGACCCGACCGTGTTGTATGGAAAGGGCTACAACGCCGAAGCCGGTAGCTGGTGGGCACCGCTCCGGGCCGAGGAGTTGCGGACCATCGACTCGCCCTTTAACACGTATATTCACCCTGGCTTGCCCCCGGGACCCATCTGCAGCCCGGGACTGGCTTCGCTCGAAGCAGTGCTGAGTCCGGCCGACACAGACTACCTGTTCTTCCTGGCCAAGGGCGATGGTTCGCACGCCTTTGCCGAGACCTTCGAGGAGCACCTGGAGAACCAGGCCAAGTACCGCTAACCGGTAGATCAGACAGCAGCCATCTGCCCCTGCCGTCAACTGTCTGCTGCCTGCTACCTGCTGACCGCTTCCACCGCCAGCCGCACGCTCTCCTCCGGGCCGACCTTGATGCGCGCATCGAGGATGCGGCCCTTCTCGTCAATCACAAAGTGGCTGCGGATGATGCCCATATAGGTCTTGCCATAGTTCTTCTTCTCACCCCATACGCCGTATTCCCCCGCGACCGTGTGATCCGGGTCCGAGAGCAACACAAAGGGCAGTGAGTTCTTCTGGCGGAACTTTTGCAGCGCCTCCTGCGCATCGGGGCTCACCCCGATCACCACGCCATTGGCTGCAGCGATTCTGAGGGATTCATCACGGAATCCCTGGGCGTGGACCGTTCAGCCCCCCGTACCTGCCTTGGGGTAGAAGTAGAGGATGACCTTCTTCCCACGAAAATCCGACAGCTTGACCTTCTTGCCCTCGTCGGACAACAACTCGAATTCAGGGGCCATCTCACCTGTTGCTGGCATGCTTGCCTCCTACATCGTCCGGGTGTACTAACTGTAGCCTTCTTCGCGCGGCCGGATAACTCTGGCCGTGCCACCGCAAACCATCACTTCAGCCGGCCTGGGGCGGGCGTTATAGTTCGAGCTCATGGAGAAACCATACGCGCCGGCGTTCAGGATGGCGAGGGTGTCGCCCTCGCGGCACCGGGTGAGCGCCCGGTCTCTGGCCAGCAGGTCCCCCGATTCGCACAGATTGCCGGCGACCCACACAACCTCCTGTTCGCCATCCACACGACTCGCATTCACGATAGCATGATAGGAACCGTACATCGCCGGCCGGACCAGGTGGTTGAACCCGGTATCCACACCCACAAATGTGTGGGAGGGTGTCTTCTTCACATCGGTGACGGTTGCCAGCAGCGTTCCCGCCTCCGCCACCAGATACCGGCCCGGTTCCAGCACCATGTCCAACGGTTTTCCGTATTCACGGCCAAAGGCCTCAAAAAGCCGCGCAGCCAGGGTGCCAAACTGCCGCACATCGAGTGGCTTTTCGTCCGGGCGATAGGGGACCCCCAGACCGCCACCCAGGTCAACGAACTCGAGCCCGCTGAAGGTCGCCGCGCTGTCTAGCGCGGGCTTCATCGCCTCGACCAGCAACGCCGCATCGAGCACGTTCGATCCGATGTGCTGGTGGATGCCAGCGATCCGCAGTCCATACTCCTTCGCCAGTGACCTCACTTGCTCCAGTTGGGAGATATCAATGCCAAACTTGCTGTCGGGGCCGCCGGTGATGACGTGGGGATGGTGTCCTGCTCCGATTCCCCCGTTGATGCGAACAGAGACGGACGCGCCGGGGTTCCACTGGCCGAAGCGTCGCATCTGGCCCAGGGAATCCAGATTCACCATCACGCCGCTACCCACCACAAAACGTAGCTCATCCGGGTGGACGTTGCTGCATGTATGCAAGATTTGCTGCGGGGCAAAGCCGGCGCCAAAGGCCAGGAGGATTTCGCCGCGACTTACCGTCTCCGCGTTGGCCCCCAACTCGCGGATCAGCTTCAGAATCTCGACATTGCCATTCGCCTTGCAGGCGTAGTGGAGGCGTAGCCGTGGGTAGGGGATGGCCGCCGCCAGAGTGGTGAATCTCGACCGGATGATAGCCTCGTCATACACATACAGAGGAGTGCCGTACTCACGCGCCAGGCCCTCGGCCTCAACACCGCCCAGGCACAGCTTGTTGTTCCTGACCTCCATCGGCATACTCCTGCTCGTAGTGACGCCATCGCCCGCAAGTGCACCACTCGCTACTGCACCTCGCCTGAGGCGATGGCTCTTGCGGGGTCAGGCGTTCTCTTCACAGTGCCATCGTGTAGACGCGATAGCGCTTATAGTCCTCTGTCCCAAAGTGGCTCACCAGCGTGGTGATCTTCTCATTGTCCTCAGCCTGCAGTGACATGTCCAGCCAGCGAAAGCCCCGGGGTGCGCCAACCTTGGCCAATTCCAGCAACATCAGCGCTTCGATGCCGCTGCCCTGGTATTCTTCCAGCACGCCCCCGACCTTGAAGCTGATAATGTTGATATGCTTCAGGTACCACCACGCCAGCAACTTGCGCCAGCCGTCCAGACGCCCATTCATGTGAAGGAGCACCTGGTTCATATCCGGGAAGGCCAGCACGCAGCCAACGGTCTTGCCCTCGATCTCGCCAAAAAGCACAAAGGTCGGATCCACAATCGGCCTAAGCTCCTCGGCAAAGGAGTGCAGTTCCTCATCCGTCCAGGGCACGTGATCGGGAAGCTTCCCGATGGTGGCGTCGTACAGCACGCGCACGCGCTGCACCTCGGCATCCCAATCCTCCATCCGGGCCTGGCGAATCTTGATGTTGCTGCGACGCTTGGCCACCTTCTCCAGCCGGGCCAGCCGCGGGTGGAGCGTGCCGTCGGGCGCCACGATATCCGCAACCAGCATCCTCCGGCAAAGGTCGTCGGACTGCTTGACCAGCCCAAAGCGTTCGACCAAGCCCTTGTAGTACGGCCGCGAGTGGCCGCAGAGCATGGGCGGGGGGACATCCGCTCCCTCAACCAGGATCCCGCGCTCCCGGTCTCGGTGAAAGTTGATCGGCCCGCGCAGCTCAACCATGCCCCGCTGGCGGGCCCAGTCGCGGGCTGTGCTCAGCAAGGCTTCGGCCGCCTCATAGTCCTCCAGTACTTCGAAAAAACCCCAGAAACACACTTTCTGCTTCAAGTACTCGTTGTACGCCCGGTCGACAAAGGCCGCAACCGTGCCCACCGGGCGATCATCACGCCGGGCCACGAACATGGCGATATCGGCCCGCTGGAAAAAGCTGTTCCTGCCCGGATCGAGCATTTTATCTCGATCCTTGAGGATCGGCGGCACCCAGTTCTTATCCCCGCGGTACACCGTCCACGGGAACATCACCATCACCCGCCGGTCACGCTCTTCACGGACTTCTCGGATCTCCAGATTCGCCATAGGCTCACTCCTCTCC
>JAEAME010001759.1_pt1 | contig 14001 bp, 12 predicted proteins | sample 8958731 | NCBI WGS metagenome assembly JAEAME01 (sample SAMN16933194, study PRJNA681113) | bioreactor sludge metagenome | isolation source: anerobic bioreactor sludge (Control) | place: India:Bengaluru | collected 2018-10-24 | reverse complement strand
GCACATCGGAATGTTCGCCTTATGACCGCCGCTTGGTTATCCTTCGTTTTGAGACAGCCCCTTTTTCATCTTAAACATTCATTCCTCAGAGCATGATCATGATCAATGGCTTTCCGACCCTTTTAAGCATTGCGTCGACGGAACGCTGAAGCACGCCGTACTCCGGATAATAGTAGCAATTTTTTAATGCGGCGACGTGTCCGAGTATGTATTCATACGTCTGTCCGTTCGTCTCGATGCGAAGCTTCCGATAGTTCCGCTGATTGTAATTGTTGTAGACCAGGTACCTTTCCGGGGTCATTTTGATCTGGCGGATATCTCCGAGCGATAAGGTCCGGTCGTCAATACGGATCGAAGTGTCGCTGATGCGGATGGTCTCGGGAACCTTACGGATTCTTTTCCGGTAGAAAAGCCACATCAGGAAGATGATGACGGCAATGACGGCCAAAAGGATACCGGCGGGCGCCGAGAGTGCGTACAGGAGTTTTTCGGACATCTCTACATTTTTCAAAAAACTGAAGGCTAAGCCGGCGGCGAACATAATGATGAGGAAGGCCGACAATACCGCGGAGATGATAAAATTCTTGAAAAGCAGTTTTACGAACATGGTCTTCGGAAAAACCAACTGAACTCCGCCGAACGGCAGTTCGCCGTTTGATGTTTCCGGGACCGCGCGCGGATCTCCGGTGCTCTGAAGCGAATCAGCGGAATCAGCGGTGAACGCATTCCGCTTGGCCGCCCCCAGATTATGCACTTCGGCGATCAGGCGCTCGTACGTTTTTTTCGAAAAGCCGAAGCACTGGTAGTTTTTTACGCGACCGTCCGCATATATCGCCTGCAGATAGCGGTAGTTGACCGGGATAACCATCTGGTAATTTATTCGCTGAACGTAGCCCGAAAAGGAGTTGTTTTCGATCGGGATCTTGTGGTATGGGATCCCAAACCTCGAAAAGCGGATCTCTTCGTCGGTAACTTGGATCTTAATATGAAAAAAAAGAACGACCGGAATCATGAGCAACGGCAATATCAACGCCGCCGTAACCAGCGCGGTCCGGGTCGACTCGGGGAGCGGAGAAACGAGCATCCCGACCAAAGCCAGTTCAAAAACGAGGCAAATGGGAAGCACTGCGAAGATATTTTTCCAGATGCTTGATTTGAAAGTGTTTCTGACCATGCTGTTTCCCTCCGGCGAAATGGATATAAAATGTCCGAATAGGGATTATACCAAATGATTGCTGATCCTGTACATCTCTCGGCACGGAATGTCCGTAGCGCGGATGTGCGATTCATCGGATCGGACGGCCGACGGGAGACTTCGTATATGTCATTTTCGTGCCGCCATTTTGCCCTAAAAAGCGTTTCGAATTATGCTATGATAAATGTATGGACGTCGGACGTTCCTTTCGACGAAGTCCGATGATCAACCGTCCTTTTATGCCAGCGGAGGTCAATATGGGGAATCAAATTCACGTAGCCAAGTCCGGAAAAGACACGAATGACGGGTCGAGCCATAGCCCGTTGCTCACCATTCAGGCTGCCGCGGATCGCGCGATGCCCGGCGACACCGTGATCGTCCGCGAGGGGATTTATCGCGAGCGCGTTAACCCCCGAAGAGGCGGCACGAGCCCGGATTCGCGCATCGTTTATGAGGCCGCCCCGGGTGAAAAGGTCGTGATTTCCGGAGGCGAGCCGGTCACAAACTGGGAGCGGATCGAAGGCTCCGTATATAGGGCCGTGATCGATAACCGGCTTTTCGCGGGATATAATCCGTTCAGCGAAGAAGTCGGGGGTGACTGGTTTCAAACCAAACGCATTGACCACGTCGGCGAGGTCTATATCAACGGGAAGGCCATGTTCGAGGTCGGTTCCGTTACTGAGGTCCAAAATCCCGTCCCGTATACTCCGGCGCGTGAACCGGAATGGTCCGTGCATGTCTGGTATGCAAAGGTTGATCCGGAAGTGACGACGATTTATGCCAATTTCGGCGCATTTGATCCGGCGCGGGAAACCATTGAAGTCAACGCGCGAAAATATTGCTTCTTCCCGGAGAAGACCGGTATCGACTACATTGCCGTGCGCGGATTCACGATGACGATGGCCGCGACCAACTGGGCGCCGCCGACGGCGATGCAGGAAGGTCTTCTGGGCCCGCATTGGAGCAAGGGCTGGATCATCGAAAACAACGAGATCAGCAATTCCAAAAACTCGGGCATCAGCCTCGGGAAGGAACTTTCGACCGGTCAGAACGAATGGACCCGCTTCGGCGACAAGCACGGGACACAGTACCAGCGCGACGCGGTGTTCAAAGCCCTTCACATCGGGTGGAGTAAGGAGACGATCGGGTCGCATATCATAAGGAACAACGTGATCCGCGACTGCGAGCAGACGGGAATCTGCGGACATCTCGGCGCGATCTTCAGCGAGATTTATGATAACCACATATTCGCGATCCATACGCGCCGTATGTTCGGCGGGGCGGAGATCGGCGGAATCAAACTGCACGCGGCGATCGACGTCGTGATCCGCAATAACCATGTGCACAATTGCGACCGGGGCTTCTGGATGGACTGGCAGGCGCAGGGGACGCGGATTACGCGTAACCTGATGTACGATAACGACATCGAGGATATTTACATTGAGGTCAGCCACGGTCCGTATCTGATCGACAACAATATTCTCCTGTCGATGAAGTCCATTAAGGATATGTCGCACGGCGGCGCATATGTTCACAATCTGTTCGGCGGTTTTATCAGCATCGTTCCGGTGCCGGACCGCTTCACACCGTACCATTTCCCGCACGAGACCGCCGTCCTCGGGGTCGTGCGCATCATGTGCGGCGACAACCGGTTCTACAATAATATTTTCCTCGGTACGCAGGAATTGAACCGTCCGAAAGAGAAGGGGATGGATCTGACCGGCTGGTATCACGGCGGGATCATCTGGAAAGAGGACGGTTCGGTCGCCAAAGGACTTGTGTCTTATGACACGTGCCCGACGCCGGATGAGTGGGCGAACTGGTGTGCCGCGCATCACGAAGTCCTGGATTTTGCGGTGGCCAAGCTTCCTATATACACCGGTTCCAATTTGTACTTCGGAGACGCGACGATGTACAAAAAGGGCGAGGACGGGGCCGTACATATCCCGGATGAGAATCCGCAAGCGATTCTTTATGAGCAGGACGGAGGAGTATTCCTGAAATTGGATTTCGGGGGACATCCGGAAGAAGTGCCGACGCGCGTAATCCGTTCCGATATCCTGGGCGAGGCCTTTCAGCCGCGCGCGCGGTTCGAAAATCCGGACGGGACCGATCTGATCATCGACGGAGACTTTTTCGGGAGCGGAAGGGCCGGTGATCGGCCTTTGCCGGGCCCCTTCGCGGTTGTTACCGGCGGGTCGGAGGCGATTCGGGTCGCCGACTGATCCGTATCGGATTTTCGCGGATGCATACAGACGGCCCGATCGAATTCCGACCGGGCTGTTCGTTATTTGATAACAACAAAAACATCACTGTTTTTTCATGGTTTGTTCACGGGTCCGATGGTATAATTTGAACGACTGACCGACCGGTCGGTCGGTTATTCTGTCCGCAAAACGTCCGGCTTTTCAAGAAGCGGCGATAGCGAGTAAAAACTTCGGGAGAGACATCATGATATCAGAGTATAGCGTTCGCAAGCCCTACACCGTTTTTGTCGCAGTCATTCTCATCATCGTTCTGGGCGTCATCTCGTTCATGGGAATGGCGACGGACTTACTGCCGACGATTGATCTGCCCTATGTCATCGTCATGACAACGTATCCGGGCGCAAGCCCCGAAAAAGTCGAGCAAACGGTGACCCGACCGCTGGAGGCCGCGCTGGGAACATCCGGCGGACTTGACAATATCAGTTCAATTTCCAACGAAAACGCCAGCATAATCATCCTGGAGTTTGTTCAAAGCACCAATATGGACAGCGCGATGATCGAGCTGACCGGCATGATTGATACGGTCGAAGCCTATTTTCCGGACATGGTCGGCACGCCGACGGTTCTGAAAATCAGTCCGGATATGTTGCCGATCGTCGTCGCGAGCGTCGACCGCGAAGGCATGGCCGTTGACGAGCTCTCGACCTTTACGACAGAGAGCGTGATCCCCGCGTTTGAGCGAATCGACGGTGTAGCTTCGGTCACCGCCAACGGACTGATCGAAAAGCAATACGAGCTCAAGATCGATGAGAACAGCATCCGCGAGTTGAGCGATCAGGTCAGAAGTGAAGTCGAAGAACTTCTCGAAGAAAACCGCGCGAAGCTTGTAGAGGCTCAGGAGAGCCTGGCCGCAGGGAAGGCGACGCTCGAAGAAGAGTCTACGGATCAGAAGGATCAGATCGCGCGGGCCAGCGTCCAGTTGAGCGACGCCATAGCGAGTCTTAATGCTCTGCTCGGTGAAGAGTCGATCATCCAGGCCGAAAAAGCGGCGTATGAGGCCGAAAAGACCGGAATGCAGCAACTCGCGGGGTTAAATGAATTATTTGCGACCGCATTTCCTTCGGGGATCGCCGAACTGACTCCCGAGATGTACGCGGCGACCATTGCGGCCGTATCCGCGATGCTTCCTCCGGAAATCGCGTCTCTGCCTCAGGCGGAGATGGCCGCTCTTGCCGAAAAGGCCGCCGCCGCACCCGCCCGTATCGCCGAAATCGACGTCGAGCTCCAGAATATTGCGATCCGCGAGGCGACCGTCGCCGCGATGAAACCTCAACTCGAGTCTGCTCTGGACCAGGCCACTTACGGGTATCAAGGGCTCGAGGCGGGAAAGATCACGATGGCTGTCGAACTGGCCAAGGCCTCTGTCGAAATAGCAAATGGTGAATCCGAGATCGAAAAGGGTCTCTCCGAATTCGATAAGGCCAGAGAGGAAGCCTTAAATAGCGCTGATCTCAGTAAGATACTCACGGAAGACCTTATCAAGACGCTTGTTTCCGTCCAGAACTTCGCGATGCCCGCGGGGTATATTTTCGACGGGGACAGTAAACAACTCGTCAAGGTCGGAGATTCTTTCGGTGCCTTTGAAGATATCCAAAACATGCTCCTTCTGAAGATTGACCCGATCGGCGACATCCGGCTTTCCGATATAGCGACCCTTGAATTGACCGACAACGCTTCGGAAATGTACTCGAAAGTCAACGGCAACGACGGCGTCCTTCTGATATTCCAGAAGCAAAGTACGGCTTCGACCGCCGAGGTTGCCGATTCGATCACATCCTCGATCCGCTCCCTCGAAAAGCAGTATCCCGGCCTGAAGATCCGCCCGTTGATGAATCAGGGCGATTACATTCATATGATCACGGGAAGCGTCATCGAAGGACTCCTTTATGGCGGACTTCTGGCGATCATCCTGATCCTGCTTTTCCTTCGCGATGTCCGCCCGACCGTAGTGATCGCGCTGAGTATTCCCATCAGCCTGATGTTTGCCGTAGCGCTGATGTATTTTACGAATATCACACTGAACGTGATATCTTTGTCCGGCCTGGCTTTAGGAGTCGGAATGCTTGTCGATAACAGTATCGTCGTCATCGAGAATATTTACCGCCTGCGTCATGAAGGAATGTCGGCGGTGAAGGCCGCGGTCGTCGGTGCCAAACAGGTCGCCGGAGCGATTTTCGCGTCGACGTTGACTACGATGTGTGTATTCCTGCCGATCGTTTTTACCGAAGGACTGTCCCGTCAACTCTTCACCGATATGGGACTTACGATCGCTTACAGCCTGACCGCAAGCCTGATTGTAGCGCTGACGCTCGTTCCGGCTCTGGGCGCGACTGTTTTGCGATCTGTGCCGGAAAAGAAACACAACGCTTTCGACGCGGTGGTGCGCTTCTATCGGAAACTGTTGAAGGGCGCGCTGCGTCATAAGTCGGCAGTCCTGATCCCCGTGACGGTCCTTCTTCTGATCAGCATCATCGGCGCGTATGTCATGGGGACTGCCTTCATGCCTCCGATCGATTCTCCGCAGATGTCCGCTACCGTTACACCTCCGGACGGGACCGGTTGGGATGAGGCAAACCGGATCAATGACGAAGTGATGCGTCGAATCCTCGAGATCGATGCGGTCGAGACCGTCGGCGTGATGAGCGGCGGAGGCTCCGGACTTGCCATGCTCGGCGGTATGGCGTCCGGCTCCGGTGACGGAGCGACATTCTATATGCTTTTGAAAGAAGAACGTACGATAACCAATTTGGACGTCGAACGCCAAATCTATGAAAAAACGGCCGATATGGACGTCGAGATTTCGGTTATGGCATCGAATATGGACTTATCGGTATTGAGCGGCAGCGGCGTCCAGATTAACATCAAAGGAAACGACCTCGACAAGCTTGCGGAGATTGCCCTTGACGTTGCCGGCAAACTATCCGGGGTCGAAGGGACGGGCGATATAACAACCGGCCTCGAGAACGCGGACCGCGAGACACGGATCACGGTAGACAAGGATAAGGCGATGCGGGAAGGCCTGACCGTCGCGCAGATCTACGCCGAGATCAGCGCCGCCCTTCAGACGGAAACGGAGGCGACGGTCCTTTCGGAGGGCACCGCGGAGTTCCCTGTGATGATCGTCAAGGACAATAATGATATTCCGACGATCGACAATCTTGGATACTTCCGGTTTTTCGTGACCGGGAAGGACGGTACTTCAAAAGTGATTCGTTTGGAGGAGATCGCGACGATCTCTGAGGCGGATTCGCTCCGTGCGATTCAAAGAGACAGCCAGTCGAGATATATGACGGTCTCCGCGGAGATCGCCGACGGATACAACATCGGACTCGTGAGCCGGGATATCGAGGACCGGTTGGACGGCTATTCGCTGCCGACGGGCTACAGCATGGAGATCGCCGGCGAGAACGCGATGATCCAAGAGGCACTGAATGATCTGGTGCTCATGATCCTTCTGGCGGTCGTATTCATCTATCTGATCATGGTCGCACAGTTCCAGGATCTTACGTCTCCTTTCATCGTGCTCTTTACCATGCCGCTGGCCTTCACGGGCGGCCTGCTTCTCTTATGGGCCGCCGGCATGGAGCTTTCGGTCATCTCGGTCCTCGGATTTCTGGTTCTTGCGGGCGTCGTCGTCAATAACGGTATCGTGTTCGTCGATTACGTCAACCAGCTCCGACTCGGCGGGATGGAACGCAGGGAAGCTCTGGTCGAAGCGGGAGCGGCGAGAATGCGACCGATTCTTTTGACGGCTCTGACCACGATCCTTGCGATGACCACGCTGGCGCTCGGGATCGGAGAGGGCTCCGAAATCATGCAGCCGATGGCGGTCGTGACCATAGGAGGGCTTACGTACGCAACACTACTGACACTCTTCGTCGTTCCGATTCTCTACGACGTGTTCCATCGAAAAAGTGTCCGTAAGATCGACGCGTACCTTGTTGAGACCGTCGGCGGAAAGTCGGTTGACGCCGAACCGGTTATGATCGTAACGAATGACGGCGAGTCCGCGGTAAGCGGATCGGTCGAGGGTCAAACGATCGGAGGAGCGGACAGCTAAAGCCCGAAAGGAGGCCGTTTATGCTTCAATCCAGAGAATACGCATCGAAAGAGATCGACCTCTTTGAAGGGATCGCCAAACTCCTCAATGAAGGAAGAAGCATCCACGAACTCAAGGTGGCGGACATCGCGTCCGCCGCCGGAATGGGCAAGGGGACAGCATACGAGTATTTTTCGAGCAAGGAAGAGATCATTCACGAGGCCATTCGCTATCGTATTTGTCTTGAATTCAAAGCTTTTTCAGAATTTGTTTCCGACAGCTCCGGCTTCGTTTCAATGCTCGAAAAGTCGATGGATTATATTGCGGATATGATCGGGAATCGCTTTTCGAGCCTTCTTGTCATGGCGCTGAGCCTTAATTTTTCGGATATCCGGCGTCTGACCTGCGAGGATGAGGATCTCCTGCCGGCGATCGAAAAAGGAATCCGTGACCAGATGCGCATCATTCTGGAGGCGGGGAAAAAGGAGGGTTTGATCGGGCCGGACATTACTGCTGAGGAGTGTACGATCGTGCTCGGCGGACTGTATTCCGGCTTTTCGAACGAAGTGCGATTTCTGCTGGGGAAAGAGACGCTCCTGAACGGTAACTTGCCGAGACTTTCGGGACAGTCCCCTTGCGCGGACGCAAAGGAATGCGACGAACGGATCCGGGAACTTCGCCAAACTGTTCTGAAACTGGTACTTAAAGCACTCCGATAATCGCTAGGCACAAAAATTATTTTATGATATTCTTTCACTTGTACGGCCGCGAAGAAGCGGCCGGATATATGAGGTAGCGTAACGGGGCGCGGACTTTGCGTATCCGTCGGGTGGCTCAACATATCACTATTTCGACGATACGGAGGCACAATATGAAGATTCTCTACAAAGGCAAGACCAAGGATGTATACGATATGGGTGACGGCACGTATAAGTTGAAGTTCAAGGACGACGTGACCGGGACTGACGGAGTGTTCGACCCCGGAGCCAACACGGTCGGATTGTCTATAGAGGGAGCCGGCAAGGCCGGACTTCGCCTAACCTCCTATTTTTACAAGAAAATCAACGCGGCGGGAATTCCCACGCACTTCATCGACGCCGATATTGAAAAAGCCGAGATGACCGTTAAGCCGGCCGAGGTTTTCGGCAAGGGCGTGGAGGTCATCCTTCGGTATCGCGCGGTCGGGAGTTTTTATAAAAGATACGGAAAGTACTGTAAAGAAGGCGACGCATTGAACGCGTACGTCGAAGTCACGCTCAAGGATGACGACAGAAACGATCCTCTGATCACGGATGAGTGCCTCGAGATGCTCGGGATCATGAGCCGCGAAGAGTACGAAGTGCTGGCGAATCTGACCCGCAAGATCGGCGCGATCGTCAAGGCCGAGCTTTTGAAGAAGGGCTTGGATCTCTACGACATTAAATTCGAATTCGGACGCGTCGGCAAGGATCGTCACATCGCTCTGATCGACGAGATATCGGGCGGGAATATGCGCGCATTCCGCGGAACCGAGTATATCGAGCCTTTGGAGTTGGAGCGCATTCTTTTGACGGATTAATCATCGTTGCCCGATATATTAAAATAACTTTACTCGAGTCGCACCCTGGGTTATTATGGGTAGGTACGGTTATCCCAATAAGGGATATATCCGAATTTTTAGGAGGAAAGTATTTCTTATTCGGAAAGGAGATCGAACATGAGACTTCAGGGAAAAGTTGCGATCGTTACCGGAGCCGCATCCGGAATGGGAAAGGCCATCGCCGAGTTGTTTGCCAAAGAGGGGGCTAAGGTCGCCGTTTCGGATATCAATCTTGAAGGCGCGAAGGCCACTGCCGCATCGATCGAGGGCGCGGGCGGAACTGCTTTTGCGATTCAGACCAATGTCGCAAAGGAAGAAGATATCCAGGCGATGGTCGATACCACGGTTGAGAAATACGGAACCGTTGACATTCTCGTCAACAACGCGGGGATCATGGACAATATGGAGCCCGCCGGAGAGATTACGGACGCTCAGTGGACCCGTGTTATGTCTGTTAATGTCGACTCAGTCATGAGAGCGACGCGTAAGGTCATGCCGATCTTTCTGGCAAAAGAATCCGGCGTGATTATCAACGTGGCTTCTGTCGGCGGACTTTTCGGGAAAGTTGCCGGAACGGCCTATACCGCCAGCAAACACGCTGTGATCGGCTTTTCGAAAAGCACGGGCTTCATGTATGCCAAGAGCGGCATTCGCTGTAACGTGATCGCGCCCGGTGCCGTTCAGACAAATATCGGACAGTCGATGACCGGCATCAGTACTTTCGGAGTCGGCCGCACCGGGCTTTCGCTGACTGCGAATCCACGGACGGGAATGCCGGAGGAGATCGCCGGAGCGGCGCTTTTCCTGGCATCGGATGACTCGAGCTTCGTGAACGGAGCCGTTCTCGCCGTCGACGGCGGTTGGATGGCCTGATCCGGACACTTCGGAGACCATAAAGACCGTCGGGAAACCGGCGGTCTTTTATATATTTGTGTAGACATAGAGATCGATACGTCAAGGGCCCGGTCGTTTTACATGAATAACATATGATCCGCCAATACCTTGAGTCCGATCAGGATGAGGATCAGTCCGCCCGCGATCTCCGCCGGTTTTTTGAACCGGACGCCGAAGCGATGACCGAGCAAAACCCCGCAGAAGGAAAGGATCAGGGTGGTCAGTCCGATGGTCGTCACCGCGAAAAACAAATTGACCTTGAGAAACGCGAAGGTGATCCCGACCGCGAGGGCGTCAATGCTGGTCGCCAGCGAAAGCAGGAGCAGCTCGCCGGGCCGGATGCCGACGGGACATTTATCTTCGGGGGCGTCGGGCTTTTTCAGAGCTTCGACGAGCATTTTGATACCCAGAAGAATCAACAGGGCAAAGGCGATCCAGTGGTCGAAGGTTTCGACATACCCGCTCAGCCGGGATGCGAGCAGATAGCCGATGACCGGCATACCCGCCTGAAAAAATCCGAATGAAAAGGCGATGAGTGCCGCCGACTTCACATCGAGCTTGCGCATACACAGACCCTTGCACAGCGATACCGCAAAGGCGTCGGCAGAAAGCCCCAGGGCGATCAGAAGCAGTTCGAAAAAACCCATATCAGTAACCGTTCCTTTGCGGGTGATTATCCATACAACGCTTGCAAATCAAACTCAATCAGTATATACCACTCTTGCGTTGCGGCGCAAATTCCGATAGAGTGACGTATGACATCCATCGCGATATTTACGTTTTTGAGGAAACAAGCCATTGGAATTTTCATTTTTATACGCTCTGCAGGAGATCAATAACGCCTTCATGGACCCGGTCATGATTTTCGCGAGCACTTTGGGAAACAACGGATTCATCTGGATCGTTATCGCGGTGGTCCTTCTTTTTACCAAGCGGTATCGCGAATGCGCGATCGTTATGGCCTTAGCGCTGATTTTGTCTTTCCTCATCTGCAACGTTACGCTCAAAAATCTCGTTGCGCGCGACCGGCCGTTCTGGATCGACGAAACGGTCATCCTCAAGATCGAAGAACCACATGATTTTTCCTTCCCCTCGGGGCATACTTTTTCATCCTTCGCGGCGGCTGTGACACTTTTTCTGTACAGCCGGAAAATCGGTATTGCGGCATTGGCCCTGGCCTTGACGATCGGCTTTTCCAGACTGTATTTTTTTCTTCACTTCCCGTCGGACGTCCTGGCCTCCGTCCTGCTCGGATCTTTGACCGCCGGACTTGCGGTTTTCCTGTTTCGAAAATTAATACGCCCAATCATGAAAAGGGCCGGCTTGATTGCCGTTCCGGCCGGTGCGGCGGATGATCCGCCTACCGACGGGATGCCCGAAGGAGGAGAAGATGAACCCCGAAATGACTGAAATCACCAAAAACGATCGCGTCGCGAAACTCCTGGGAATCCGACTGGTCGAGGTCGACATCGGTTACGCGCTCGCGGAGATGACCATGCGCGATGATCATCTGAACGGAGTGGATACCATGCACGGCGGTGTGATTTTTTCGCTGGCCGATTACGCGTTCGCCGTCGCCTGTAACTCCGGCGGCGTACCGACCGTCGCGGTAAACGCAAATATTTCGTACTTTAAGCCGCCGAAGGGACCGGTCGTCCGCGCTGAAGCCCGGGAGATCTCCTCCGGCCGGAAAGTGTGCTGTTGCGAGGTCGAAGTCCGGGACGATGACGGAACCGTCGTCGCCAAATTCACGGGTACCGGGTACCGTAAAACCGTTCATTCTCCGATATCGCAATAACTCTTACGGGAGCCGTCCGGAAAGAGTCGCCGCAAACGCCGCATTAAGGATCGAAACGATTCGGATGCGGCGGTTTTCGCGTTTTTCCTATATGAAAAACAACAAATTTCCAATACAATTAAAAGGGAACAGGAGGGGCCGCGCGACAAAACGATCCGGCGGCTCGTATTTTTAGTTTGTCCGGGCACTTCCCGGAAAAAATACAGGAGGAGAGGGATATGAAAGAAATCACGTTACCCGGTTTGCGCCGCTTCAACATGATCATGGGCGCGCTTCACCTGATCCAGGGCATTCTGATGCTCATACTATCCGGCAGTGTGATCCAGAAAATCGCCGAGTTTTCCCCGGTCGTCACACAGAATTATCTGACCTTCAATCCGGCGACGCAATCGTTGGAGCCGGCTTTTCGCGAACTATTCTCTCTGCCGTTCGGCGTGCTGGTCGCTTCCTTCCTTTTTATATCGGCGATCGCTCACGCCTTGATCTCAATCCCGAAAAAAACGAACGATATCTATAATGCCGACCTTCTTAAGGGCATTAACCGCTTCCGCTGGTTCGAGTATGCTCTGAGCTCATCGATCATGATCACTCTGATCGCGACGCTTTTCGGAATCTATGACATTGCCTCGCTCACGCTGATTTTCCTTTCGAACGCCGGCATGAACCTGTTCGGCCTTGTGATGGAGCAACTGAATTCCGGGAAGGAAAAGGTCTGTTGGGGCCCGTTTATCTGGGGCTCCATGGTGGGTTTGGCTCCGTGGATCGCTATTTTGATGTATATGTTCGGCTCTGGGAACTTCGATAAGGTCCCGTGGTTTGTATGGGCGATTGTCGCCGCGTATTTTGTCGCGTTCAATACTTTCCCGATCAATATGGTTCTTCAGTACAAGCGAACCGGAAAGTGGAAGAATTACCTCTACGGCGAGCGGGTCTATATCGTACTCAGTCTGGTGGCCAAGACGATTCTCGCCTGGCTGGTGCTTTTCGGTGCGATGCAACCCTGAGGAAGCGGGTCGCTTACAAAGGACACCCGTGCTCATCGTTGCGATATCAATGAAAGATTCGAAATCGCTGAGATTTTTTTGTGTAATGATTGTGAAAGAATTTGAGGGTTGTATAATAAAGATAACTGTTAATACGAAAGGAGCGAGGAAATGGGAAAATTTGTCATCAAATCGACGAAAACCGGTTTTGTCTTTAATTTGAAAGCGAGCAACGGAGAGGTCATCGCGTCATCCGAGGTGTACGCGACCGCGGGCTCTTGTAAGAAGGGTATTGAAAGTGTCCGGTCCAACGCGTCGGCAAAGGTCGAGGACCAGACGATGGAGACGCCCCAGGCACTAACGAATCCGAAATTCGAAGTCTATGCCGACAAGGCCGGCGAATTCCGTTTCAGACTCAAAGCCAGAAACGGCGAAACGATCGCATCCTCGGAAGGTTACAAATCCAAAGGCGCATGCTTGAACGGTGTCGAAAGCGTCAAGAAGAATGCTCCCGGGGCAACTATTGAGAAGGAAGAGAAATAACTATCGGTACGGATCCACAGCGCGGTGTCACCGTTTGGGAGGTAAGTAATGGATATTCAAAAGAGCATTAAGGACATTATCAGTAAGATCAAATCCGACAAGTCATTTGCGGCTGATTTTTCAAAGGACCCGATCAAGGCCGTCGAGTCTGTCCTGGGCGTTGACTTGCCCGATGAACAGCTCAAGGGCGTCGTTGAAGGCGTCAAGGCCAAGCTGGCTCTGCAGAAAAATGGTTTTTTCGCCAAGTTTAAGAGCTTTTTCAAGAAGTAAGATTGATCCGGGTTTGGAATCCATGATCCGGATGAGCCTTTTGTCGAATCATCGATCGGAGGGGGCTGCCTCAAAAGACTTGTAACAAAGTCGAATGAGGCAACTTTTTTTCTAAACAGATTGAACATGGGTCTGAACCCGAGACGACGCGGCAAACGTTCAGGAATCTCACCACTTGATTGAAAAAGAGCACAAAGAACCTGCTCTGAATCAGTAGCATTCTATTTGCAGCGTTTTTAAAATGTGAATAGAACCGGATTCGACAGGAATGTATGGGGGATGGAGACTGCACTTGCGTGACGCTCGAATACCGACTAAATCGCCGGAATGCTCCGTTTAGTCGGTAATCATTAATCAAAAACGAGACTGCGCGCCGCCCGAATACCGACTAAATCGCCGAAATGCTTCGTTTAGTCGGTAATCATTAATCAAA
>JAEAME010001758.1_pt1 | contig 14011 bp, 8 predicted proteins | sample 8958731 | NCBI WGS metagenome assembly JAEAME01 (sample SAMN16933194, study PRJNA681113) | bioreactor sludge metagenome | isolation source: anerobic bioreactor sludge (Control) | place: India:Bengaluru | collected 2018-10-24 | reverse complement strand
AAAGAATCGATTGGTCTTGAGTGTGTTTTTCAGTCCATACACTGCCGCACTGTCTGTTATCATCCAGGGATCCGGCGTCAGAATCGTATTTCCTAAAAAGCCAAAAATATTATTGTCATTGTACGGGCGACTATTTTCGTTTATGGTATAGCCCGAGCTGACAGAGAAGATGACTTTATCACTGGGCACTACATCGAAATTCGCCCGGATCGTCTGTCGATCCATGAAGTTATTGGGCGAGATGCCAGCTTCATAACGCTTATCCAGTCCGAAATAGTACTTCATCATCCCGGATCCGCCGTAGGCATTCAATGAATGCTGTAATATTCTCCCATCACGAAACACGCCATTGATGGCTTTGTATGATGGGAAATCATCTTCCGTATATTTATAGGCTTGCGCATTGTAGCCAGTAACCAGTTTATAATCAAGTGAAAGACCCTTTGGCACGCCGGATACAAATTGTCCTTTTTTAGTTTTGATCAATACAACACCATTGGAGCCGCTGGTACCATAAGAAGCAGCCCCGGCCGGACCTTTCAAAATCTCGATATTTTCGATATCTTCGGGATTCAAATCAGCCAGCATAGAAATTCCCTGCCCACCGACAGTATTGCTGGCGCTGCCGACAAATTCAGTATTGTCGATTCGTACTCCATCAACGATGACCAATGGCTGCTCATCACCATTGATGCCGGCTGCCGATCGCATGTTGAAACGGATACCGCTGCCAACATTGCCTGATGCCGGCTCGATTTTGACGCCGGGCACTTTTCCAGCGATCATCTGGGAGACATCTTGATAGGAATTGGCCACCGTCAATTGACTGGCCGGAACACGAGAAACAGCGACTTCCGCTACTGACTTCTCCCGTTTGGAGGCGATTCCCGTCACAACGACTTCCTCCCCCTGAAATACATCTTCCTGCAGCTCGATTCTTAAATTTGAAAGATCGTCTGCCGGGGAAAAGGTCTTTTCAAATTTCTTATAACCCATTAAGCTTGAGACAACCACAAAGTTTTGGGTTGCATCAAATTTAAAACTGAATTTTCCATCAGCGTCTGCTGCCGCGCCGGCGGATGTTCCTTTGACGAACACGTTAGCGCCCGGCAATGGCTGGTCAGTCTTGGCATCAACTACCACGCCTTTGATCTCTACCGCAAAGACTGGGTAACTTAGCAGCAAGATTAGCAGCAAACCAAGAAACAGTTGCTTTGTTCTCATTTTGACCTCCGTTAATAATTCAAGTATAGACTTCTGCAAAATAGCAGCAAATGAGTCATTGCGAGGATCCGCCGAAAGGCGGAGACGAAGCAATCCTTCTATAGTAACAAGTTAGGGGATTCCTCGCTTCGCTCGGAATGACAATTTTTCCTATTTTACAGATCTCTAAATTCAAGTACCAAAACCAGTTATTAAAAAATGAATTGTAGCGATTACCGAAATCCTTCACCTCCTTCCAGATTGGGGCGCGAACGTCTTATTCAGAACCAAATGCACCAGTTGCGTTAGACAATAAAATTCAGGATAGCTGAGAAAGGTTTAAAAGGTTATTCTGGGGATAACATAATGAATTTTTAAAGGGAATTCAATAACCTGAATGGGTGATTTTTATTGTTCCGGCTATAATAGATTTTTAGATTTAATTCGATTGAGAGTCAATACGTGATAAATACAGCCAGATTTTTTAATTTCTTGAAAATTTAGCTTGACAAATATATTATTTTTTGTATATTAATTATCATTACGAAATTGAAAATTGCTACTGAGGTTTAGCCGCAGGTGGGAACGCTTCTCGACCTGATATGATGAATGGCTGACACGAACTCCTCCAACGACCTGATCGACAGTGCCACCTGCACTTGACTTCGAGATGAAAACATATATCCTTTATCATTGATCACCATCGTTTATCAATAGGTAAAAGACTTCAATTGAATATGAATTATGTAGCAGTCTATATTGGCAGATTTACCACAGAATCAAGCTGAAAATGACATAAAGCAAAAACTTGTGGAATTTGCTCCTTTAGAAGGAGTGGTAAGGAGATCAGAAAATCGAATCATAAAAAAAAGGAGAAATATGGCTGCATAAGAAAATTCTAAACAGAGTTCACCATAAAAATTATCTACTAATAGAAAAATTGAGTTTTCTATTAGTAGAAAATAATTTTAAATAAATCGGGCAGCTAATCAATAGGTTATATGAGGAGAAAAAAATGTCTAGATCCCAAATTGATGCATTGTTTTTTTTAAGATCAAGCAAAAAGAAATTCTATTGCTTTTTTGAAAGTTATTACTGGCGATTTACCGACAATGGCGGTATGCCATTAATAGGACAAGCCCCAGACAAAGGCTATCCCAAGCCTATCCGAGGTAACTGGAGTGGGTGGCCTGATCATTTCACCAATTCCATCGATGCTGCTTTTTGTTTGCCAAGCAATGAAAAGATTTACATCTTTAAGGGAAACCAATATCTCCGTCATACTTATGGAAAGGGTTGTGACCGTAATTATCCCAAACCTATCAGTGGAAATTGGAGGGGGTTGCCAAGCCAATTCACCAACTCCATTGATGCTGCTGTTTATTTACCAGAAAACGAAAAAATATATTTTTTCAAGAATAATGAATATCTCCGTTATACTTTTGGAGAGGGTTGTGACCGTAATTATCCCAAACCTATCAGAGGTAACTGGAAGGGGTGGCCTCAGGTTGCCTCACCTGGTGAACCCATGTATGACGACACTTTTTATTTTATTGTTGATTTTACTACTTCCATTGATGCCGCCATAAGTTTTGAAAGTAAGAAAGTTTTGTATTTTTTTAAGGATGGGTATGTAATGGAACACGAATATGGAACTGGAAGAGTAGCAGGTCCATATGAATTCTCCCTCTAATGAAATTATTTACATATTAACAGTTCGATTAGAACAAAAAGAAAAGTCTGCTGTTTGGTCCACGTTCTCGATGGAAACTAAGAAAGAGTGGTCATCGTTTTGACTAAACCTACATAGAAGGATATCTGTTAACAAACTAATTCTTTGACTTTGAAGAATTATCTCTAATTTAAATGCAAAATGTATTACCATTTGCCAAAATAGATTCGCTAAGTAAATTAAAGGACGAATTAAAAGTTTGTGGGATTTCACATTGGTAGAATTGGCGACTTTATTCAGTTTTATCTAACAAATCAAGATGTACTTACTTACATTTCAGACTATTCAACATTTGACCCTCGGTATAAAAATATTTGGATAAATGAATTTTCAAAGGGAAGAGAAATTAAATCAAAGTGGAATTTAAGACGACTAGAACATCCGTTGGAAGGTGGATAAAACTAATTTAATTTGGCTTTTAAACTGGTAGGCATATAACTTTTGTTTCAAGTTGAGCGAAGGGCTGATTTTGAAATCCAGAAATTTGATATTCATACAAGTTTTTGTACAATTCTAATAGTCTGTACTCCGCAACCTTCGCCAACTTAAACAAGCGTTAGGCCAAAATTATTAAAAGAAGGAGAAAGACAATGAAATTCAAAACGCTAATGATCATCAAAGCCGTTGTCTGTTTAGGTTTTGGTCCTGTTCTTTTATTTTTTCCTGGTCAATTACTCAATCTACTGGGTGCATCATTTGGTTCTGGCGCTTCGCTAACAGCAAGAGAATATGGCGCCTCGCTTATTGGTAATCTTCTTCTCACCTGGCTCGCCAGAAAAGCTGAAGATTCTCTCGCTCGACGTGCAATTATCTGGGATTTGTTCATCTATGATGCTATCGCACTTATTGTCACTCTGGTAATCCAGCTTTCTGGCGGGCTTAATGCATTGGGATGGGCAATTGTTTTTGTCTATCTATTCTTCACAGTAGGGTTTGGATATTTTCTTATTCCACAAACAAACAAAAATACTGGTAACTCTTAACAGCATCGAAAAACGGTTTCTTTAAAAAATATTTGCCTAAACGGGGATAATATTAAAAGGACCTGGATGCGCACTCGTTTGATGAGTTCTGAAATTCATAGGTATATTTCAGTGCGCATCCAGTTGGTTTCACATTATTCCACTGCCTATCCCTGGATAACCATTAAGGAAAGACATTTCAGCCTGAAGGAATCACTGATAGCCTTTAAGGAAGAACAAATCAACTTCAAAGAATCACTGATAACCTCTAAGGAAGGACTAATCGCCCCCAAGGAATCACTGATAACCTTCAAGGAAGGACTCTGCGACCTCAAAAAATCATTCAGAGACCTTAAGGAAAGACATTGTGACCTCAAAGAATCATCCGCGGAACCCCCCAGAAAACGTATTGCGACGGGAAGAAATCATGCAGAGACCTGAATAATTAACCCAATTGATAAATTTCACTTCAATCCCCCTTTCGAATCACACTCATGTAATCATAATCTTTGATTTCCCCAATCAAAGTCGAATGCAATAATCGGTAATTTTCATAGCCATCGAGATCAGCAAAAACGAAGATCACGCCGCCCTGCAGATCGTTATAGCTCCATATTTCGTAGGGATGACAATTCGGTTCATTGGGGAAACGTTCGACATCCGAAGGAGCGCCATAAACCAGATACACTCTGCCTCGATCCGTGCGCCAGCCTTCCGTCCGAAAAGAGCGGAACGCTTTATTGGCGTAGGTGAGACGGATGAGAATATCATTTCTGAATTCGTTCTCCGGAGTCATCGGGTCTGGATCATGAGCGGACCAGAATTGATACAAAAAATTTCTTTTGCCCTCTAAATTCTTGATCTGAAGCCAGATATTTTTGGTCGGTTGATTCATCAGATAGCTCACCAGTAAAAATTCTGTTTCGACTTGCGCGGAGTCCAGCGACAGAAAGATATTCGGTGGCATTGGTTTCGCCTCATTGACCGGACGGTTTGTTTCATCCATCTGATAAATAAAAAATTTCTTCTGCTGGCTGATTACGATCTGTTCTTGCTGATCGAGAATGGCAACATGAAGCGCATACGCTCCAGAGGGAAGCTCGCCCACGTTCAATAATCCAAATTCAACGCTGGGATGAACGGCTTGCGCTTTTTTCACCTTTCGAGGCTTGATACTATAGATCATTTTCTCGTTGGCATCGGTTACATAATAGCTCAAGCAATAATCAGCCGGCAATTCCGTGTGACTGAGATTATAAGCCTCGGCATAAAAGAATAAAACAGGATTAGCTCGATCATAAATTAAGCTCGGATTCGGATAAATGACCAGAGTATTTTTATAAAAGGGAGAATCTTTCGCGGCGGGATCCTGCTTTATCGACGAGGCGAATTGAATTTGACTGAAATACGGTTTGCTCTTTTCTGGTTGAGCTAACTCCAGGCTCCAACTTATGCTATCGCGATTGCTTGATTTTTGCAGATCCTGCAAAGTAAATTTACATTGGTAATTTCCCGGCTTCATCTGAAAGCGTGCCTGATCGATGATTTCCTTCGGCTCATCTGCTGAATTAGAATCCGTTAGTACGTTCTGATTTTTCCAGGCATGATCGATGATGAGGGCATCATTTTTGAAAGCTTGAAACCGACTGAGTGTTATGCCAATCAATTTATCATTTTGAACGGCATAATTGATCTGGCTCTGTAAGAGGCTGTAATAGATTTCCAGCGAAAGATGCTCCTGATCGTATTGAAAAACTGCCCAATCCAGGTTCAATTGAATTTGTTGTGAAAATGCCTGGTGAGCAGTAATAAGTATTATGCATATCAAATATAAAATTTTAATGGTTTTCATGACGGACTTCTGCTTTGATGCAATTTCAATCAACAGAAAAATAAAGTGAAAATGACTATATCACATTATATTGGTTGGATTTGATATTTCACAGGCTTTGGGTTTGGAATGCTTTGACTGTGTCAAAGCATGAATTCACACAGTGAATTCACTCCAAAATTCAATTGAAACTAACAAAGATTATTAAGTGATATTATTCATTAAACAAAAAGGGTTGGCTCTGATCGAAAGCCAACCCTTTCGTTGAGTTTAAAACGATTTAAAAACCGACTGTAAAACTGAACCACTGAGTATCGCTAAAAAATTCTGCCGACCGATAGGCATAATCAAAATTCATTATCATATTCGTTCCAACATTGAATTTGAAACCGGCGCCGAGGCTGGGACCAAAAACAAAATCCTGGTTCGAGCTGACAAACGAGTCGCTGCTCTCATCCAATCCTTCTCGATAAGCAGTCGCATAAGCGCCTCGCAGGAAGAACATGTTACGGAAACCATATTCGGCACCGAGAACATATTGATCATAGGCATAGCTATTATTCACAAAGCTGCCCATGAGCGTAACCAGATTGTCTTTGGCAACAGCAAGGTCATAAGAAATCCCGAATTTCAATTGGGACGGCAGATCAAACGACGCCACCGGGATTGACACTGAAGCGGCAGTTGAGCCGGATTCAGTTCCGGGAAGCTGCATTCTGGTTTCCAGATCAGAGCCGCTGAATTTCATATCCGTGCCGAAATTTGCCAGCACTACACCCAATTTTAAACCAGCAGCAGAATTAACGTATTGAAGTCCAAAATCAAAACCCAGTCCGGCAGCCGATACACCCATAATTTTTTCCGACACAATTTTCATATTGACGCCAAAATGAATCCGATCGGTCATCATGCGGCTATAATTCAATCCGACTGTTAGATAATTGGGCGAAAAAACTGAGCCGGTTCCGTCGGGATTTTCAATATTGGTTTCAACAATATCACCAAAATCCATGGTTTTGATATTCAAGCCAATCGCTCCATAATTCCCCAGGCTCGCCATCGCCGCCACATAATTGACATTGATGTCGCCGATCCATTGCAAATGAGAAAACATAATTTCAGTCCGCTGCGGTGAACCTACCACGCCCGCGGGATTCCAGTACATGGCATCGATGCCATAGACATTGGCTAAATTAGCGCCGCCCAATGCTGTTGCCCGTGCACCAACCGGAATCAGCAACTCAGTAGCGCCTGCTGTGGCGATCCGTTTGCCGGTACCGGCTTGAGCCGATACAGTCATCAGCAATCCTATCGTCACCAGGGCGATTATATTAAAGGATCTATTTTTCATCGTACGTTCCTTTCAAATTATTTCTTATAATTTATAGCGTACGATCAAACCTGGCTTCAGACCAGGTTTGATCACTGATAAAATATTTCAATAGTACAATAGGCGTTCATCACGATTGATCACTGCCAGCTTCAATATTTTTGAACCCACTCCTTTCACTTCGACATGAGCGAGATACATGCCGCTGGCGACAGGAATGTCTGCTGTGTTTCGAACATCCCATTGAGCATAAGCTGTGCCCAGCGTTCCCTGTTCCGATCGGGCGTTGTTATCGATCACCCGTACCAGGTTTCCAGCCAGATCGAAAATACGGATAGTAACATCATTCGTGGGCAGATTGGTGAAACGAATGATTCGCGACGTTGGAATGCGCTCGCCGGGGTTCCAGGCAAAATAGGGATTGGGAACAACATTGACGTTCTGGATATTCGTCTTTGCCACTGTTTTATCGTCAACCGTATAGCCAGTGGTGGTGACTTGATAAACATCCTGGCCCGCTATCAACGGATTATCATATTTGAATCGGATGACGTCGCCTGCTTGCCAATGCGCTTCCCAGAAGACGATGCTCCAGGTTGCAAAATCTGAATAGGGTCCAGCAGTTTCATTTCCGATATCAACCACGCCTTCGGTGTAGGGTGCATTGACGACCCAGCAATACACGCGATCATTCGGATTGAAAGCATAAAATACCGAATCTGTTGGCAATTGCATGCGGTCGTAGAGACAGATATTGATCTGCTGGTTCGTTTCAACATTCCAGACTTCAAACGGAATTCGGACGGTGAAGAAACTTGTTGAGCCGGGGTTGGGATTCATGGGATGCTCAGCAATGCTGAATCTTCGAGCACCCACGATGGTGGCATTCGATCCAGTCCCTGGTTTGATGGTTCTGCCATCGGCTTCGTATTCACCTGTAAATCGAAATTCAAAATCATGCTGTAACAAAGTCACATCCGTCGTTCCAAATCCCCAACCATCGAGGACAAGAGAGCTTGCTGCCCAGCCTTCCTGACCATAGCTGGAAATGTCATAATTCCCGGCATTGGCTTCAGGCTGGACATCAGGATCGCCCGAAAAATCTGTCGGGGCGTCGTACAATCCAACTAATTTCCATTTGATGCCATCAACGATGGGATAGTCTTCATCTCCGGTGACATTGTTATATTTGTCAACAACATTAACTCCATCTTTGAATAAAGACCAATATGTGTCAATCATCGTTGTCGTGTCATTTAAGACGACGGTATCCGCACCAACTTTGACCTGGTAGGTTGCCGTGATGATCCGGGTTGGATCGATGACCACTGGCTGTAACGTGGCATCGCTTTTCCCGGCAGTATGGGAGGCGACCAATACATCCAGATTTTGTTGATTCAAACGATCGCCGAGTGGCGGACCACTTGGTACGGCAACGATGGCAATCTGACCGCTTTCAACGATTTTTGGTGAGACATCAGGATTGAGCGCATACGTCGTTACCGCAAAATAGTAGTTTTTATAGTTATAAAGAGGAAAACCAGAAATAGCGTCCGCATCGATGAGCAATTCTCGCGTCAGTCCACTATTTGCCCCGAAAGCAATTGGCTGGTTCAGCACCATGCCTGTTTCAGAATCATACGTATCATCAAACACAATACCATAGTCATCTACAACATCGATTGTTTTGATCAGTGTCCAGGGACCTGTTGAGGATGCCCCCTGATAAACATTGTAGCCCTGGAATCGATACCCTTTGTAATTGTAGTTTTCCGCTGCTTCATATCTGCCGACATCATCCTGCCAGACCAAAAGTATTTTTTGATCCAAATTAGTAACAGTAGCTATGGGGGAAGGCGGCAATGGTAAGTTGAAATTATTGTCAAAAGCAGTCTGGGCATAAGAATCGAAGAACCGCAGCGCCTGGACCGCATTTAAATTTGTTACGCCCGGGGCGATTATTTTAGCGCCAACGACCACCTGGGTATCACCAGCCGCCAGCGTGAACGGACCCGACGACATCAAGAAACGACGATCATCAGGCGCTGAATCCAGCCAGCCAGTTTGCGTTACCGGATCGCCATTGAAGACATACTTTGAGGGTAGCCCCTCCATATCCGAATAACTTGATCCATCATTCCTGAAGCCTTTCATAAAATTAAACATCTGAGTGGCGTCTTCCGGATCGCCGAAAGGATCGGGCGCGCCGTTCCAATAATAGATGAATGACGTCATCGGAAGATAGTTGCGGCTTCCTGTCGGTGCTTCAGGCCCCTGGAAAAAATCAAATCCAATGGCTGGAGGTCTGGTACCGTACGTCGCATCCGTCGGTTGACCATTGTAGCAATATCCCAGACTCAAGCTTGTATCGCAACCGACCAGATCGTCATAGCCATCGCCCATATCAGGATCATCCCATACTGCCACATAGCAGGAATCATAATCATTACTTGATTTATTAATGATAGTCCATTTGACAAACATGATATTGCCGAGGGGGTCGGCAGTATTGAAACCGAACACGAACACCTGTTCTTCAACGCCCATCGGATTGGTGGAAAATAGGTTGGCATGCTCGGCAGGACTCAGGTCATTCATCACCCAGAACAAGGTCTGATCGCCAATAAGCTGAGGGATCTTATTTCCGTTGATGTCCAGACTATCAGAGCCATTTTTCGCTTTCACTGCTGGCGCTCCCTGGTCAAAGGGCCAGACATCCCAGTCACCGGTGCCATCTCGGTTAATCTTGTAAATACGATAAGCTGGATCATCCGGATCAGCCGCTGTTCCATCAGGTAAAATTGGACCAGCTTGAAATTCAGTGGCATACTCACTACAGGCGGTCCGAACCTCGCCTGTTGCAGTTTTTCCAGCCAGCCAGAGCCCGGAGGCATAATCGATGGTATTGGTGCTTCCTTTAGGCCACTCCATACCAGAGCTACCAGTCACGTTATGAGAGACGACTTGCCCCGTGTTTTGCATCCAGCAAGCAATGGTGTTGCCATCATATTGCTCAGAAGAAAGGCCTGTTGTTTTTGATAAAGACTTATTGCCGGGCGATTTCGCTTTGGTTTTTGCCATGACTGAAAAATTAGCAGGTAAAACCAAACCCAGCGAAATCACCAAAATCTTTAAAACTAAGTTTATTCGCCTGGTCATAATTTTGTCTCCTAATTTATAAACATTGTTAAGCTTATATTTCACCAATTACATAAAAAAATGAGAATTTAGCCTGAAAAATTTGGAGTGAATTGACTGCGTCAATTCAGCTTTGACATAGTCAAAGCACTCCAAAATGGCATCACGGATTTAGATCAAACCGCAATCCCAATCTAATTTGACGAGGACTTTCCCAGCTTCGGGGATCACTGACAGCCGCTCGATATAATTCCTCTGCTCGGGTACCTCCATTATCGGCAACCCATCTTTGCCCGGCAACTGTGTCCAGATAACCATTATCATCGACTCGCCCGGTCGCTTCATAAACACCGACAAACCCGGCGCCCTGTCGATCATAAACCTGTCCGCCATCGGAACGTCGCTGGAATGGCAGTTTCGAGTCGAGCAAATTAGTTACCCACAAGTAAACATTAAAATTCGTGTTCCCAAATTTGATCTCTTTATCCAGTCGCAGATCGATATCATAGCTCCAGTTGGTGTATGCTGAATTGATCGAAGCCACCGGATAAGCTGTTGAAAAACGAGCGCCAAAAATGGTATCAGCAATTCGTTTCGGCGTGTAGGGGAAACCGCTGCCGATGGAAGCCAGTACGTTCAAGCCCATATTACCGAAGGGATGAGTATTGAACAGCATCGGGCCGTCTTCACGATCGGTACGAAAATCAACATTCGCTGATAAAGTATGTCGCTGATCGAAATCCAGCGGCGTCACGAATGTGGGATAATATTCGTTCCCGATCCACGTGATGTAGTAGGAGCTGCCCGCAGTTGATCCCGTGCCTTTAGCCCATTGCAGCGTGTAATTGACATTGGCTGAAATTCTCTGAGTTCTTCGCATTTTAAAATTGAAAGAGAGACCTTTCACAGTTCCGTAATCACCGTTCTGATATTGCGGATAGGTTGTTGGCAATGCATTATAACGGTTTTTGATCACAATCAGATCACGGATCTCTTTATAATAAGCTGTGATGTTTAATGAAGAATTTAAGCTAAGCTGCTGACCAAAGCCAACCTCGTACGCCGTCGTTTTAATCGGTGTCAAATCAGGATTGCCGATTGCCACTGCATTCCCTTGCGCCACCTGTCCAGCGTAATAATCCCAGCCAGTATATAAATACTGCAATTCCGGTTGTTGCGTGAATTTACCCCACTGCGCATGAAATACGGTGCGATCCGTAACCGGGAATGACAATCCGATTCTTGGGCTGATCGTCGAATGTCCCTTGGTATTTTCAAAATTGGACGGATCCATAAAGCCATCGTCGAGAACAATATCGTACGGATCGATGATCTTTCGATCGTTGGCGTCAATGTAATCCCAGCGCAATCCGAGATTTAAAATCAGATCCGATAATTCAATTTTGTCCTGCAAATAGAACGACGCAATGATCGGGTGCTTGGCTTTGTCAGGCCCGCTATCCACGGTCGCACTCGGATCAACAATATCATTTTCAAAATAGACAGGATAACCATAATTCTCGGTGTAACCCGTACGGTAACCCAGACGAGGATCGAGCCCCGGGGTTGTCGAGAAAGCCCCGGCTAATTGCACCGGTCGAGTGATATTGTAGCGTCGCAATGTATGATACCGATATTCAAATCCACTTCGGATTTCATGAATCAAACCAATTTGATGCGTCATATCGAATTTGGTGCCGAGGACATTGGCACGGTTTAATTCATATTCATCAAATGTTCTCAGCGGCAAGAAGACTCCAGTGCCTAATCTTAATTTATCAGGCGTGTTCTGGCCATTCTGCGCAAGATAGGGTGCGAACAATCCGTTGTCGTTAAAATCGGTTTTATCGCCGTAGTCCATCACATGGCGTTCAAAAACTGGATCCATTCGTTCCGTACCATGAGATGAATAATAGCCGGTGGCATCATAGTAAGTATGAGGACCTAAAGAATGCGTAATTTTGCCATAAACTGAATAAGCGAAATCTTGATTATATGGCGAATGGCTCGAGCTGTTGATAGTCAATTGATGGACATATTCGCTGTAGTTATCAAATGTGCCATTGCCGCCTAACTTGAACTTCAGCGTATTTAAATCGAACAGCACATTGCTGTTTACTTTCCAGCGCTTCAAATAATTATTTGGCAAGGCACCACTTTTGAATGTGATCGGCATAATCCACTCTTCTTTAGGAATTCCTAATGTTTCCAGTTCAGTGCGGCTCAAGTTTATTTCTTCCGGAGGGAAAGTGCCATCTAAAACTGGATGATGAAACGAGGTCGGTTGCCGATCCCGTAGGAAGTTGTATTCCGCCGCGCCGAAGAACTTTAATTTTTTAGTGAACAAGGGACCGCTGAAAGAGAGATTATAGGCATTATAGCCATAAGAATACGTCCCCAGGGCTTTGTCTTTTTCACTGAGAAATTCATCGGTGATGATCTCTCCGGAAAGCTGGTAGAAATTTTGACCGGATTTGGATGATGTGACTACCACGCCGGAATTGGCAAAACCATATTCCGCATTAAAACCGCCGGCCTGGTAATTGACCTGTTCGACCGAATTAATCGGAATATCCCCAACCCGAACGCCAGTGCGTAAATCGTTAGTATAAACGCCATCGACATAATAGGCGACTTCATCGCGACGGCCGCCTCGAACATGAAGATCCGACCGCGCCGCCACCGCGCCAGAATTGGTCGCCACGGCGGCGACATAATCCCGCAACGGCATATTGGCAATATCGTTGGAGGTCATGACATGGATTTCATTGGTCGCATTCTTTTCGACCAATGGTCGCTCTGCGACAATAACTACCGAACTTAGTTCTAGCGCTTCAGACGGCAGTTCAAAGTTGGTCGTCGTCGTGAGATCAACGCTGACGAGAACATTTTTGATCGTCACAGAACGATAACCAATGTATTGCGCTCTGACAGTATAATTGCCTGGCGGCACATTGATAATGATAAAGTCACCATCCTGGTTGGTCACCGTCCCCATCATGGTTCCTTCAATGACCACGTTTGCCCCGGGCAATGCCTCTTTGGCTTCTGCGTCGGTTACTTTGCCGGCAATTTTTCCAGTAACGCCAGCACTTAGTATGCCGGGTAAAGCCAGTAGCAACAATACCAGAATCAGTAAATTGACACGTAACTCTTTTTGTGCTTTCATAAAAATGTCTCCTTGAAAAAGTTAGGTTAATTGTTCAGATAAAAAATCATAACAAGTTCACTCAGTGGTAGTTTATCACCTCCCAACTCAGAAAAAAAATTCAGGAATTCTATTCTTAGGTAATTTTTTAAAGATACTTTATGGAGTTATAACTTGTGTTAGGTAACAATTTAATTAATTTCTGTATTATTTCAATAACCTGAATGGGTGATTTTTTATTTGTTTTTTATGGACGTATCAATTTATCAGCATGATTTCTATTAACAAGAGGCTAAATTATAAATAGACAAAGCTAGATATTTCTTCTTCATAAAAATTTTTATTGACAAATACATTTTTTTTTGTATATTAACTTTAGGTAAAACATTACAAATAACTAATGAAGAAATTTCAGATTTCACATCGATCATAATCGAATGCTTCGAGAGATGACAAATGCTATCGCATATATTTTCTCTTTATTGGAAATAGAATATTTTAAAAATCATTACATCGGAGGTTTATTATGGCAAAAGGGAAAGATAAAGTAAAATCAGAAGGAAAGAAAAAGCCACAGAAAAGCATTAAGGAAAAAAGAAAAATTAAAAAAGAAAAGGCTTCTAAAACCGCTTAATTCCTTGCTTCCTTTCAAATGAAAAAACTAACT
>JAEAME010001757.1_pt1 | contig 14017 bp, 11 predicted proteins | sample 8958731 | NCBI WGS metagenome assembly JAEAME01 (sample SAMN16933194, study PRJNA681113) | bioreactor sludge metagenome | isolation source: anerobic bioreactor sludge (Control) | place: India:Bengaluru | collected 2018-10-24 | reverse complement strand
ACAGATACATTCCTACGCCAGATAATTTTAATCGAAAATTCATTTATCAGCGAACTGCGTTCAGAAGAATTCTGAGCAATTCCGGATGACCAAGTAAAAAGGTGACAGAACTTTTCTAATTAAAGCATCTCAATCAAACCAAGATGCGCCTGGCGCAGGATTTCGGCATCCATTTTTTCGACTTTTCGATCGTAGGTCAGGTACCCGTTGATTTCAGTTTCGATATCCGTGGTTTGAGTGTAAATAGCAGCACACAGTCCTTTGGGTATCAAGGGTTTCACTTGTTGCTCCAGTAAATTCAGATAGGCTGAGGTGAGTGATTTTTCATCCGCATGATGACCATAACCAAAACGTTTTCGTTCGGTATATACATGGTCGGGCACCTGCATGGTGTAACCGCCAAATTCAGTCACCGCCAGGATGCGATCATCAGACACGCGTGCACTCAACGCTTTCACGTAAACATGCCGGCTCTGAAAATCACCGCCACCCTGGTCAAACCAGCCTGAAGCATGATCAACCAACCGGGTTGGGTCGAGCAATTTAACCCATTCAGCGATGCGTATCGCCTGGAATTGCCCCCAGCTTTCATTGAACGGTACCCACACGCCGATGCAGGGGCTGTTATACAATGTTTCGATCATATCCTGCAATTCAGCGCGAAACTCTTCCCGGTTTTGAGGGTCTTCCCGACCAAAACGTTTGAGACGCTCCTGATCATTCCGATGGATGCCCGATGTAAAGGTGAATAAGACAACCGCGTCCTTGGTGGTACGCCCACCGTTGGGCATATCCTGCCAGACGATCAGTCCCAACTTATCACAAGCATGATACCAGCGCAGCGGTTCGACTTTGACATGCTTGCGGATCATATTGCAGCCAATTTTTTTGGCGTATTCGATGTCAAAAAGCATGGCTTCTTCTGATGGGGGCGTATACAGCCCATCGGGGAAGTAGCCTTGATCGAGCGGTCCGTACTGGAAGATCGGTTTGTTGTTGAGTGTGAAACGCCAAAGCCCTTTTTCGTCCTTGGTTTTCCCAAACTTGCGCATGGCAAAATAACTTTTCACCTGGTCAACCACTTCATCCACTTCAACAATGCGCACATCCAGATCGTAAAGGTAGGGATGATCAGGATGCCACAGTTTGGCATTGGGCAAATGGAATACCAGCGTGCTTTTAGGTCCGCTCCGCACTCGTCCGACTTCCTGTCCCTCGAAGCTGGCGATCGCCTCAATTTGGCAAATGCTTCTTAATGTTTCGTCGCTTACCTTTACTTTCACTTCCAGCATGTTTGTGTCAATAACCGGAGTGATCTTGAGCGAGCGGATGTGTCTTTTGGGCAACACTTCCAGCCAGACTGTTTGCCATATTCCTGAGACGGAGGTGTACCAGATCCCGCCCGGATGCAGACGCTGCTTGCCTTTTTGATGCAAAGCCGCCTCGGTTTCATCCTGCACCATCACAAGCAGTGTGTTCTGACCGTCCTGAAGTGCTGAGGTAATGTCAAAACAAAAGGGCAGGTAGCCGCCGAAGTGATTGCCAACCTGTCTGCCATTGACCCACACCTGGCAAAAGAAATCAACGGCTCCAAAATGCAGCATAACGATCTGCTCAGGGTTAAAGACCACTTCGAACTGGCGTAGGTACCAGAGTTTTTCATCGGGCTGCAGCACGCGTTCAACTCCCGAGAGTGCCGATTCAGGTGCGAAAGGAACCAGGATCTTACCGTCAAACTGAGTCGGTTGAGGCAAAGATTGGGACTGGATGCAGTAATCCCACAATCCATTCAGGTTTTGCCAGCTTTCCCGCTCCATCTGCGGGCGGGGATACTCAGGCAGTGGAATGGGTTGGGCGGGTTGCCATGGGGTTGTGAGTTGATGATATCTTGGATCAGTCATTAAGCTCCATTTTACCAACAGTTACCTTACCTTTTAATAACTGAAGAGGCAGTACCGCCAGAAGCCCAAGGAACGCGCCCACCTGGAAGATCAAAGCAACCGGCAGAAAGCCTGGTTTACCGTCCAGGACCGTCGGAACACCATACATTTGAATTATCGATGAACCAATTCGCGGTCCAATCAGCATGGGCAGTAATACCAAAAAGATCATGCGCACGCCCAAAAAACGACCCCGGCTTTCTTCCGGCAGCAGTTCCTTGATCCAGGAATTGGAGACAATACCAGCAGCCATGTTGGCTGCCTGCCAGATCAAACCAGCCAATGCCAGGAGGGTCATGGAATGTACCAATGAGAACAGGAAACACCCCACGCAGGTCGTGATGATAGAAATCGCAAGCATAATTTTTCGATTGACGCGGTCTGCCAGGTTACCGAGTGGGATTGCCAAAAGTGCACTGCCGATAATCACGCCTCCGCCGATGACGGCATATTGGCTCTTGGTGACGCCGATCGTGTGGTTGAGGTATATGACCATATATGGAAAAGCCACCTGGAAGCCAATCCCAAGCAGCATGCCACTCAAGAGAATGATAAATAGCACTTTATTGGAAAGGATATTCTTGAAATCGAAAGTTGCCCCTATTTCCTGCCAAAAGGAACTCTTGATTGTTGCCTGTCCCGAAATAGGCTCTTCCCTCAGTGCACTGCCTGCCACCAGACCAACCACCATCACGATTCCGCCGAGCAAATAAAAGAAGGTGAAATAGCCCAGGTTGTCTATCAGGATGCCTGCCGCCACGATTGAGATCAGTTGGGCGACGAAGAGACACAAGTTCAATACGCCCTCCACCTTACCGCGTTGGTGGTTGGGAGTGATATCGGCCGTCCAGGCATTGAAAGCAGCATCGTTGGCAGTTGAACCAAAGAAGGTCATCAGGCAGTCGACTAGCACGACCATCACCACGGCCAGGGAAACATTCTTAACAAAAGCTGTCATGGGGAAAAGGATGGTCATTAATCCCCAGAATACGTATCCCAACAGGATAAAAGGTTTTCTTCTGCCCCAGTGGGAACGGGTTCGGTCGCTGAGTGTGCCCATCAGGATGGTTGTCAAGGTGGCGACAATAGCACTGGCAGCCACCATCCAGCCAACGGGACCCGGGTCAGGTGTAATAGTGTCGTAGACGAAGTTATTAAACCAGGTGTTTTCAACCGCCCACGCAATCTGACCGGTGATGGCAAGGGCTGACATGATTGCCCAGTTGCGGGAATTGATTTTTTGGGGATTCGTTTGATTCGGTTCGATTGAATTCATGGCACCTCTGTTTGATTGATGTATTCTAAGGTAGGTCGAGATTTTTGGGGAAGGAAAAGTGATGGTTTGAGGTTGTTTTTTCGCACATCAGCAAAATGACGCAATGACACTTATGGACATTGACGGGTATAATTCCGCTCATGCCTGAAATTGTAGCCCTGGACATTGAAACAACGGGTTTGGACCCGAAAAACGATTCGATCATTGAGATCGGAGCAGTCAAGTTCAACGACAACCGTGTGGTTGCCGAGTTTTCCAAACTGATCAATCCGCGCAAGCCGATCAACCAGTTCATCACCAACCTGACTGGCATCACCAACAGCATGGTCATGAACGCGCCCTTCATTATTGATGTATTGCCCGAAATCCATGATTTCATTGGTGACGCCATCATTTTGGGTCAGAATATCGATTTTGATCTGAGCTTTTTCCACCGCTACAATCATTTCAAGGACAACCCCACGATCGACACCTACGAATTGGCTGCCGTACTTATGCCCACCGCTTCACGGTACGGTCTTGGTTCGCTCGCCAGGCAATTGGGGGTGGTGCTCACGAACGCCCACCGGGCTTTGGACGACGCCAGGGCAACCATGCAGGTCTATCAGCAGCTTGTCAAGAAAATCGGCGATCTGCCCGTTGACCTGGTTGCAGAGATCCTGCGTCTGAGCAAAGGTTTGGGTTGGCAGGGCGAATTGCCCTTCCGCTGGATCATGAGAGCCCTGGCTGACCAGGGAATTCAACCCCGCCGGCTTAGCCAGGATGGTGATGACCTGGTGTTCAATCTGGAACGTGCCCCACGAACAAAAAGCCTTCAGCCCAATGAAACGCTAACACCACTGCACGGTGAGGAAATAGCCAGTATCCTGCAGCCGGGTGGTGCCTTCTCGAAGTACGACCCTGAGTTCGAACATCGCACCCAGCAGGTGGACATGCTGCTCTCAGTCTGCAATGCGCTCAACCGCGGTGACCACCTGATGGTGGAAGCTGGCACGGGGACTGGAAAATCACTGGCATACCTGATCCCTGCAGCTTATTGGGCAATGCAAAACGGCGAGCGGGTCGTGATCTCCACCAATACGATCGCCCTGCAGGACCAACTGATCGAAAAAGACATCCCGGATCTGATCCAGGCACTGGATATCGACCTGAAAGCCTCCGTCCTGAAAGGACGCAACAATTATCTTTGCCCGCGCAGGCTGAAACTGATGCGCCGGCGAGGTCCGGAAAACGTGGATGAATTGCGTGTTCTCGGGAAAGTATTGGTCTGGCTGCAAACCAGCACCAGCGGCGATCGGCGTGAAATTAATCTGAACGGACAAGCCGAACGCATGGTTTGGTCGCGCCTCTCAGCTGAGGATGAAGGCTGCAAACTGGAAACCTGCCTCAAGAGCACAGGCGGTGCCTGTCCCTTCTACAAAGCCCGCATGGCAGCAGAGAGCGCCCACATTTTGGTGATCAACCACGCTCTGCTCCTGGCAGACGCCGCTGCAGAAAACCAGGTCTTACCCGATTTCAACTACCTGATCGTGGATGAAGCCCATCATCTTGAGGCTGCCACCACCGACGCGATGAGTTTCAGTTTGCGCGCTGTGGATGTGAACCGCACCGTACGCGAGCTGGGTTCCAGCGAACAAGGCATATTGGGTCGCCTGGTCAGCATCGCTGCGCCGGCGCTGATGCCTGCCGACCTGGCCGCCCTGCTGCAATCGGTCAACGCTGCTGCAGAACGCGCTTTCCGTTTTGATACTGGCATGACTGCCTATTTCAAAGCGCTGGATTACCTGATGGAAGAAGTGCGGGAAGGAAAGCCGCTCGGCACCTACCCACAAAAGACGCGTATTCTGCCATCTACGCGCATGATTCCAGCCTGGCTGGATGTGGAAATGGCATGGGAACAGGCTAAAGCCGACCTGGAAGAACTGCTTCGGATTCTGAAGAACATTCGCAGTTCTGTGCAGGGTCTTGACGATATTTCCCCTGAAGATGCCGAGGATATTTTTGGCACCTTAGCCCGCTCTACACAAACCCTGAATGAGATCGATTCAAAGCTCGAAAATCTGACCATGGATCCGGCTGACGACCAGATCTATTGGGTCGAAATTGACCCGCTTCAGCTGCGTATGACCCTTCAGATCGCGCCTTTGCACATCGGTAACCTGATGGAAAAATACCTCTGGCATGAGAAAGCCAGCGTGATCCTAACCTCAGCCACCTTGACCACGCATGGGGAGTTTGATTACCTGAAACTCAGGTTGAATGGTGCCGATGCGCATGAACTGATGGTTGGTTCGCCTTTTGATTATGAGACCTCGGCTATGGTGTACATCCCTCAGGACATACCCGAACCAACCGATAATTACGGGCATCAGAAAACCCTGGAAGACACCATCATCCGCATGGCACGCGTGACTGGCGGGCGCATGCTGGTCTTGTTTACATCCTATGCGCAGTTACAGCGAACGAGCCAGAACATCCAGAGTGCCTTACAGAAGGAAGATATCCAGGTGTTCGAACAAGGCGAGGGAGCTTCAGCAACCGCCCTTCTTGAGACCTTCAAAGAGAGCCCCAGGGCTGTTTTGTTGGGAACTCGCTCGTTTTGGGAAGGCGTGGATGTCCCCGGGGAAGCATTGCAGGTTTTGGTCATCGCCAAGTTGCCATTTGATGTGCCCAGTGATCCGATCATTGCGGCAAGATCAGAAAGTTTTGACGATCCCTTCAATCAGTATATGATCCCGGAAGCGATTTTGCGCTTCAGACAAGGCTTCGGACGCCTGATCCGGACTCAAAGTGACCGGGGTGTGGTAGTGATTTTAGATAAACGCATCCTGAGCAAGCAATATGGCAGACTCTTTATTGAATCGCTGCCCCGCTGCAACACTATCAGGGGCAGTGTATTGAATTTGCCTGAAAAAACCGCCAAATGGCTGAATTTGTGAATCGATCTTTGTAGATAGTCTCTCTACAACGTAATTGACATTCTCCTCGTTAGTGGGTACACTTTTCTCGTAAAGCCAGTTAATAAAAGTATCTATACGAAGGAGATTTAAAATGGCATATAGTTTCAAAAATTCAAAAGGTAAAGAATACTTTCTGCATGTAAAGAAAGTGAAGCGCGCTTCAGGCAAGGAAACCGAGCTGTATTATTTCGCAACCGATATCCGCAAAGGACAGGAAGTTGATAAAGTGCCTGCCGGCAAAGAAGTTGTGGAATTGGCATCCGGTCTGCCTGTTTTGAAGAAGAAGTAATTCAATTCAGCTTAACAAAACACCCCGCACTTGCGGGGTGTTTTGTTTAATCTGTCGTTCTGAGCGAAGAGAAGAATCTTGACCTTGAAACAATAAGACCAGCAATCCTCCGGGCAGATACCACAACTGCCTGAGCTAAAGACCTCTATCTCCGTATTCCCCCACAGTCACTGCGAGACCCTTTGCCGGATTGTCATGAGGAAAATGATTTAAGCAGGAGTGGCAAAGGGTCGTGGCAGTCTGCCTTTTTATCTTTAGAACACCACCTCGTAGGGGCGGGTCACAGACCCACTCAATCGAAGGATCTCTGCTTATCCATCCACTCACAGTCACTGCGAGACCCTTTGCCGGATAAGCATGAGAGATATGGTGGAAGCGGGCGTGGCAAAGGGTCGTGCAGTCTGCCTTTTATCTTTAGAACACGACTGCGTAGGGGCGGGTCCCGGACCCGCCCAGATGGAACGGTCAGTGCCCGTTCCTTACACAGGAAGGACATTTTTTGGACAGTCTGGCATTGGAATTGCAACTATAGAGTCAGGAAGTATCTGTATTACCAGGAGACTATTATGAAGAAATCTGCAATTATCCTATTCGTCCTTGTCGTGTTGAGCCTGGCTGTTGCCGGCTGCACGCGTTCTGCCTCAAAGGCTCCGGATGTGACGCCCGAATTCGTGGAACAAGTGGGCACCCTGCTGCCTGTTGATCAACAAATCTTTAATGCCACCATGACTGCCCAGGCGATCATCGAAGAGTTCAACATGCCCACCCAAATTGTGCAAAATGCCCAGGGTACGCCGGTTGCCATTACCCAGATGCCCCCCACAGCCGTCCCGACCCCAACCCCGACCAGTGCTCCCACCCCCACCCTGCAAGCGCTGACCCGCCCCCAAAGCTGGGCAGTCCAGGGCGGAGAAACTGTTTACTGTCTTTCCCGTCGTTTTGACGTTGACCCCGGCGATATGCTTTCGATCAACAACCTCTATGCAGGCAGTATGCTGAACATTGGTGATGTCCTCCTCGTTCCTCAGACCGGTTCCTGGCCTGGCGGCGACCGCCAGATCCTGGCTCATCCGGATACCTGGACGGTAACTCCCGGCGAGACGGTCTACGAAATCGCCTGTGCCTATGGCGACGTCTGGCCCGAACACATCATCCAGGCAAACGGCTTGTCTGAACCTTACGATCTGACTGGAATTGAGACTCTTCAGATACCTTGATCAAAACCAAGTTAGAATAACAGGAGGCGCAAGCCTCCTGAACTTTTTTAAGGAGTGGAAAATGGCAGAAACGACAATTCTTGGCAGAGAGCAATTCTATGAAGGTCATGCTTTCAACGTTGAGAAAGTACGAATGCGATTGCCGGATGGCAAGGAGCGCAATTACGACCTGGTCGACCATGTCGATGCGGTCACAATTTTGCCGATTGACGACGAAGGCATGGTCTATTTTGTGCGTCAATTCCGGGTCGGGGCAGAAAAAGAAATGCTGGAGCTGCCCGCTGGCGTGATGGATGAAGGTGAAGATCCGCTCTCCACCGCACACCGCGAACTGCAGGAGGAAATCGGCAGAGACGCTTCCCACCTTGAGCGAATTGGGGGTTTCTATATGGCTGCCGGTTACACCAGCGAGTACATGCATGTCTTCTTCGCCTCCAATCTGAGTGAGCATTCGCTGGAGCAGGATGAAGATGAATTTCTGAGCCTGGTCAAAGTCGACGTCCGCGAAGTGTTTGGCATGATCCGGTCAGGAGAGATCGAGGACGGCAAAACCATTTCCACCTTTCTGCTGGCAATGCCGCTGCTGAACGAATTGCTGATAGCGGCAGCCAATGGTTTCTGATCAATAACTGCCTCAATAAGGTGACCGTTTCTCGTATCTTTACAACCAGGCAAGTTCAGAACTAGGTATAATCAAGGAATGGCTAAGAATCAGAAGTGGGTGATTTTTTCATTAGCATTGGCTTCCTTGCTAGCATTTATCATGTATTCGATCCCGAATTCAAAGGCCTCTGAAAATATGGCGATGGTGACGATGTTTGAGCCGGACGAATCAGCCATGGTACCCATCATCAAACGAATGGTCGGCCCGCACCCCAACCTTGTTCACACCGTTTACCGCTTTGTTGCCTATGGATTTTATTCATACGGATTTCCCCATTTCGCTCCTTCGGCTGTGGTTCTTAAACTATTAAGCTGGTTTGGGCAGGGAGAAAATTTACCGCTGATGATGCTGAGCATGCGCCAGTTGATCAGTGTACTACCGATGATTGCCAGCTTATGGGTATTGGTCTACGTACAAGATCAGTTCAAAACCTGGCGGTCAGTCGCCTTGCTGGCGTTCTTGCTGGCGGTTCCGGCGGTCGTCCAAAATGGTTACTGGTGGCATCCGGACGGCTTGGTGATGCTTTTCTCCAGTCTTGTGCTTTTCTTCTTATGGAAAGATAACCGGAGTTTTGGCAAACACTTCTATTTTGCTGCCATCCTTTGCGGAATCCTGGTGGCGTTGAAGGTGGTCGGTTTTTTCTTTTTCCTTACGATCGCGGTGGTTCTGGTTTGGGGATTAATCGAAAAAAGACTGACCTGGAAACAGTTTTTTTCGAAAGGGTTGCAGTTTATCCTGATCATGGCACTTGCAATTGTCGCTGCCAGTCCTCATTTGTTGATCCCAAACCATAGAGCCTTAGCCTTCAACGTCCTCAAAAGAGAGATTCTTGAAACTTCCAAAGGTTATGGAGTATTTTATGAGAAAGGTTTGGCTTCAGCCTGGCCCACCATGCATGCTTTCTATGGTGAGGCGGTTTTTCTGGTAACCGTTTTAGGAGTATCAGTCTGGAGCTTATGGGATGAAAAAACCCGATTTCTGCGTGTCCTGGTCCTGAGCTGGTTCATCCCGCTCTCAACCCATTTGCTCTTTTTTTCTCACTTCAAATATCAATATTGGCTGCCAGTCGCCCTGCCTATGTTCTCTAACTTGATCGTGTTACTGCCAAAGGAAAAAAAAGATTGGCAAAATCACAACAAAAGCAGACTTGTCAGGATTCTATTATTAGCAATTGTGATCTTGCAGTTCGGCTTGTTTATAAAGAAAGACGTCGACTTGTTCCGCGTTCGAAACACACGGGCAGAAAACAACCCATCCATTCAGTTCTATGAAAAAGCGCTGGTAGAACTTGCTCCGGTTACTCAGGACAAACTTGTCTACTATGATTATCGTCTCTACATGCCTGAGAAGCAAGGCTGGATGATCGAAAATTCATTCGATCTGCTTACGTACGATTACATCCATTCCCGCAATTTTGACCTTTTATTCCTCTCTCAACAGAGAATTCGGGATTATTTACACCCATCAGCAATCGGGATCGATCCGACCACATTTGCGCAATCCCAGGCCTTTTATCGTGACGCCGATGAGGAGAAACTCGAAGGATATAAGCTCTTATTGAGAGATGAAACTGTTCTGTTGTACATAAGGGAGGATTTGTGCGAGAAATATTACAGCGCGGATCGTTGCGACTGAATGAGCTCCTGGACGAGCCGGCTAATCCAATTATGAATAAAGAATCCCTCCCTCATCGTGTCAATGTTACAAGAATCCAGGGTTTTTTTCTGAGCTCGAAAGCCGGATTATTGCTCCAAAGACTTTGGCAGATCCGGTTGGTCAGATTTTTTATCGTTGGCGCGGTCAACACCCTTTTCAGTTATCTGGTGTATGCCATTTTCATATTGGCAGAAGCCCACTATAACCTGGCGACACTGATTTCAACCATCCTGGGTATCATTTTCAATTTTTTCACAACGGGAAGAATCGTCTTCCGAAAGTTGGAAAACAAACGCTTCATCCTGTTTGTGTTGGTCTATGCTTTCACTTACTTGGTAAACATCCTTCTCTTACGCTGGCTGATCGATGGATTGGGAATGGATAAATTAATAGCAGGAGCGGTGATAAGTTTGCCAGTAGCGCTGCTATCCTATTTATTGAATGCCAATATTACTTTCAGGGAGAAACGGTCAGCAGTAATGCCCGAGCCGCAAGGATGAGTATGCCGCGCACAGACCCACTTAAGAAAATCTCGAGTATCAGCGCAGTTTTCCCTGCCTATAATGATGCCGGAACAATACCCAGTATGGTCCTTACCACGCTCCTCGCCTTACGACAGGTGACTGACGATTTCGAGGTGATCGTTACCAACGACGGCAGCCGGGATAACACCCAGATGGTGCTCGACGAACTGGCTTCACGTTACCCTGAATTAAAGGTTTTCCATCATCCTCAAAACCAGGGTTACGGCTGTGCCTTGAGAACGGGTTTTACAAATGCCAGCAAAGATTGGATTTTTTATACCGATGGTGATGCTCAATACAACCCAATGGAATTGATCATCCTGACCCAGGCTTTAACCGATGGCATCGATGTGGTCAATGGTTATAAAATATCTCGGCACGATCCCTGGATCAGGGTTGTGATTGGCAGGATCTACCACCACATCGTAAAGATCGCGTTCGGGTTTAAACTGAGAGATGTCGATTGTGATTTCAGGCTCATCCGACGGGAAATTTTTGACAAAATTGAGCTTGAAAGCCGAACCGGCACCATCTGTCTTGAAATGGTTAAAAAATTCCAGGATGCAGGTTTTCAATTTGCAGAAGTACCCGTTAACCATTATTATCGTTCTTATGGTCGTTCCCAGTTTTTCCGATGGAAACATTTATGGACAACATTTACCCATCTATCACAGCTATGGTGGAAACTTGTGGTAAAGAAAGAACATATGCTGGCAAGGAACATCGATAGTTCACAAGAGCAGGAAACAAGTTTCGGGTTTTCTGAAGATAAGAAAGTGTGAGCAATGGTTTACCAAAGCTTTGAAGGAAAAAGGGTGCTGATCACCGGAGGTTTGGGCTTTATTGGCTCAAATTTAGCTATCGAACTGGTGCAATTGGGCGCTGATGTGACCCTGGTTGACAGCCTGATCCCTACTTATGGGGGTAATCTGTGGAACGTTGAACCGATCAAAAACAAGGTACGCGTCAACATTTCTGATGTGCGCGATCCATTTTCTATGAAGTACCTAGTAGCTGGAAAAGATTACCTCTTCAACCTGGCGGGTCAGACTAGCCATATTGATTCGATGGAAGACCCAGCTACCGACCTGGCAATCAACGTGCAGGCACAACTGCAGATATTAGAAGCCTGTAGACGCTATAATCCCGAAGTCAAGATCGTGTTTGCCAGTACTAGGCAGGTTTATGGTCGCCCACAACACATTCCTGTAAATGAGGAGCACCCTCTCAACCCGGTGGATATTAATGGCGTCCACAAACTGGCTGCTGAACAATACCATCGTCTTTTTAATAGTGTGTACGGGATAAAATCCGTCATCCTGAGATTGACCAACACCTACGGCCCAAGAATGCGGGTGGTGGATGCCAGGCAAACCTTTTTGGGGATTTGGATCCGCAGGTTGCTGGAGGGCGAGCCGATCCTGATTTATGGCGACGGCAATCAACTACGCGATTATAACTATGTGGATGATGTGGTGAACGCACTCTTATTGGCTGCTCAAAACGACCAATGTTGTGGGGAAGTACTGAATCTCGGTTCAAGTGAAATATTTTCACTGACTCAGACTGCTGATGTTCTTCTGAAACTTGAATCAGCTGGGGAGGTGAAGTACGTACCTTTCCCAAAAGATCGCCTTGCGATCGACATCGGAGATTACCAGGGCGATTGCACCCGTATCCAAAAGGTCTTAGGCTGGTCGGCAAAAACCAGCTTTGAGGACGGTATGCAGAAAACGCTTGAATATTACAGGCAAAACCGCGAGAAGTATTGGTGAAATCATGACTGAGATCCGTATCCCTTCTGCTAATCCAAAAGCTGATTATCTGCAGCATGCAGCTGAAATCCAACAAGCCATCCTAAATGTTCTGGAGAGAGGTCAATACATTCTTGGTCCTGAAGCCAGTCGCTTTGAGAAGGACTTTGCTGACTTTGTCGGTGTGGAATCTTGCATTAGCGTAAACAGCGGTACAGATGCATTATTATTGGCAATCAAAGCTTTGGGGCTTGGGCAAGGAGATGAAGTCATCACCGTTTCGCATACTGCCGTGGCGACCGTGGCTGCCATTGAACTGGCAGGTGCTACACCAGTTTTAGCGGATATCGACCCCGGAACATATTGTCTGGACCCCAAAAACCTTACTAAGCTTGTCAGCCCAAAAACGAAAGCGATAATACCTGTACACATCTATGGCAACCCAGTCGATATTCAAGCTATCCTGGAGTTTGCCAGACCCAGAGGCATCGCAGTGATTGAAGATTGTGCCCAAGCGCATGGCGCGACCATTGGAGGGAAAATGGTTGGTGGGTTTGGCGACCTGGCATGTTTCAGCTTTTATCCAACGAAAAATCTGGGAGCGATAGGAGATGGCGGCGCGATTGTGACTAATCTGTCTGAACTGGCAACAAGGTTGCGTCTTCTGCGGGAATATGGATGGGAAGAACGCTATATCAGTAAGATGGCAGGAGCAAACAGCCGGCTGGATGAGGTTCAGGCTGCGATTTTAAATGTTAAGCTGCTGTACTTGAAAGACAATAACAAAAAGAGACAGGCTATCGCGTCTATCTATAATGAGAGACTCTCGAATACGAACTTTGTCTTGCCAAAGAAGCTGCCAGGGAGCGAGCATGTTATGCACCTTTATGTGATTCAAACCGAGAATCGCGATGGTCTCCAAGCTTATCTACAGCAACATGGCGTTGGTTCCGGAATACATTACCCTCAGGCTGTCCATCAACAGCCAGCCTATATGAGCAGACTAAGAGGCTCAGACCAATTGGCAGTGACTGAGAGCCTGGTTCCTCGAATTCTCAGTTTACCGATGTATCCGCAACTTCCATTTGAGGATGTAGAGCGGGTTTGTGACTTGCTCCTTGCCTGGAATGGGAGATAAACTTCAAAATTTCTCTTGCCAAATCAAATAGCCTCAGTTATAATGCTGTTTCCTTGGGCGGTTAGCTCAGTTGGTTAGAGCGTTGCGTTGACATCGCAAAGGTCGTAGGTTCGAGTCCTATACCACCCATCGAAAACATCCTCTTTGAGGATGTTTTTTATTACCATATATTACAAGCAGACTTTTGTGAATACATGTTTTAGTAAATCCATCTTGACAGTAAATTTTACGGATGGTAATATCAAAATAATGGGTACATCTATCTACCCATTCAGACTATTGGCTTGGGGCATACCAGACTGGTTATGTGGAGAGCTGGTCGAAGTGTTTTCCAGAAGACAATTGTTTATCGCCAAATCCTTTAAATAAATTAAACAAGGAGTAATAGATGAAAAGAAAGAAGTTATTCGTTCAACTGGTACTGTTGATCATGAGTTTTGTGTTGATCTTTTCAGTAGCAGCCTGCCGTACAGCAGAACCTCCCGCAGCAGAAGAACCTGAAGTGGAAGAAACCGCTGTTGTGGAGGAACCCGTAGAAAGATCCTACAAAATCGGGATCATGACCGGTACTGTCTCCCAGGGTGAAGAGGAATACCAGG
>JAEAME010001756.1_pt1 | contig 14019 bp, 3 predicted proteins | sample 8958731 | NCBI WGS metagenome assembly JAEAME01 (sample SAMN16933194, study PRJNA681113) | bioreactor sludge metagenome | isolation source: anerobic bioreactor sludge (Control) | place: India:Bengaluru | collected 2018-10-24 | reverse complement strand
TATGAAGTCTCGGCCCCGGGCGACGACCGCCCCTTCTTCTTCCACTACTTCAAGTGGGGGCAGACCCGGGCCATTCTGCAGCAACTGGGCAAGACCTTCCAGCCCTTTGGAGGGAGCGGCTTTCTGATTCTGGTGGCGCTGCTGGCACTGTCGCTGGTTTTGTCCCTGGTGCTCATCCTCCTACCGCTCGCCGTGCGCGGGCAAGGCGTGCGGACTGCGACAGGGGTGAGCCCAGGAGACCCGGGCGGCCTGCTGTCTGCCGCTACCGCGCCCTGCGCTTTCGGCATGGGTTTCTGCTGTCTGCTCTACTTCTTCCTGCTGGGACTGGGCTATCTGTTTGTGGAAATGCCGCTATTGCAGCAGTTCATCCTCTTTCTGGGCCAGCCCGCCTATTCCTTCTCCCTGGTGTTGTTCTCCATCCTGTTCTTTGCCGGGCTGGGCAGCCTGGCGGCGCGCCTCTCCTTGCGCCGGTTGCTGCCCCTTCTCGTGATGGTGATCCTGGCCTACCCGCTGCTGCTGCCCAGGTTGTTCGCCCTGGCGATCGGTTGGCCTTTGCCCTTACGTTTGCTGGCTGCCGTGCTCAGTCTGGGGCCGATCGGCTTTCTGCTCGGCCAGCCCCTGCCGGGCGGCATCCGCCTGCTGGAGGAACGGGGGGCGGGCTGGATTCCCTGGGCCTGGGCGGTCAACGGCTGCGCGTCGGTGCTCAGCTCGATCCTGGCGGTGCTGGGTGCGGTGACCTGGGGCTTTTCCCGCGTGCTGCTGGCCGGAGCATTGACCTACCTGCTGGCCTGGGTGATTATCCTGTTTCTGCAATCGCGTCGAGCTGTGGTAAGATAGTCAGCCTTACATCACAGCGAGACGCATGACATGAACATCCCAGCACATCCAGACAAGCCCAGTTCCGCGCGGAACATGCAAGTGCTTACGGCACGGTCCCTGCTCTTTGGCCTGCGCGAGAACATGGTGCGCGCCGTATGGCAGCCATTTGTGCTCAGCCTGGGCGCTTCCGTGCCCCTGCTGGGCTTTCTGGAGACGCTGGGCGGCTTCTGGGGCTTTGTGCCGACGGCGATGCTGCCGCTGGGCGGCTGGGTCTCTGACCGGCGCGGGCGCAAGTCACTGCTGCTGGTGGGCGGCGCTCTGGGCCTGGCCGGGGCGCTGGTGATCGTGCTGGCCGCATGGACGCGTGAGTGGCTCTGGCTGCTGCCCGGGGTGGTGTTGCTGGGTTCTTCGGCGATCGCCCGGCCCGCGGCGGACACCATCACCGCCGAATCCACCGATCCGGCCACACGCGGGCGGGCCTATGGCCTGACCAACACGTTCTATGCCACAGCCGGCGTCTTTGCTCCGACCCTGGGCGGCTGGCTGGCCCAGCGCTACGGGTTCCTGAGCGTGATGGTGCTGGGCGCCATCCTCGAGGTGATCCTCCTGGCCATGACCGCGGCCATCCTGCGCGAGACACTGCGACCGGAGGACCGCTCACCCCTGGTGTGGTCGCAGTTCGCGCACATGCTGCGCCATACTTTCTCGCCGCCCGCTCACCTGCGCAGTTTCTACATCATCATGACCGTGGACGCCGTGGCTTTTGGCACGGCCATTTCCATCTTCCCCGGCCTGCTGAGCAAGGCTTTTGGCTTTACGCCGTTTCAGCTCGGCCTGCTGGCCAGTGCCAGCTCGCTCACCTGGGCCACCACACAGTGGTTTGTAGGGCACCAGGTGGATAAGCGCGGCACGGTTCCGTTCATGCTCTTCTCGGAAATCCTGGCCGTGGTCATTATGACCGGCTACCTGCTGGTCAGGACATTCAGCGCCTTCCTGATTCTGCAGACGGTGTGGGGACTGACGATGAGCACCTGGATGCCGGCCTTTACGGCCTGGATTGCCAACAGCTGCTCGGACAGGGAGCGCGCGGAAGAGATCGGCCGGCTGGGGGCGTTTCGCGGGCTGATATCCTTTCCGGCGCCCTATGTAGGGGGTCTGCTCTACACGGCCTTTGGCTTTGCCGGGCCGGTTGTGGCCAACATCATCGGCGCTGTGATCGTGATTGCGCTGATGCTGGCCTGGCTGCGCGAGCCGCAGACGCCCACAAAGGGCTAGACTACGGACGCCCACCCCGCCAAGAGCACGGCCGCAACCGACGGCCCCAACTGACGGGGCATGAGTACAGCGGCATGAGTACAGGGCGCAGTAGCGGCAAGGGGCCAGACTACTGGTGGTCGCCGGTCAACGGCACAAAGACCACGCCCATGATGCTCCTCGAGGTAGTCTGGTCACCCTGTTTTTCAATCAGCCACAGGGTCTGAAAGCTTCCCTGCGGGCCGACCGGGATGACCAGGCGCCCGCCGTCTTTGAGCTGGTTGATGAGCGGCTGCGGGATGTGGTCGGGGGCGCAGGTGACAATGATCGCGTCGTAGGGCGCGTGCTCCTCCCAGCCATAGTAGCCATCGGCCTGTTTTGTCTTGATCCGGGAATAGCCCAGCCGCTGCAGGGTCTCCGTGGCGCGTTTGTACAACTCTTCCACGATCTCTACGCTGTAGACCTGGTCGGTCAGCTCGGCCAGGACGGCGGCCTGATAGCCCGAGCCCAGGCCAATCTCCAGTACCTTGTCGCCAGGCTTGAGCCGCAGTAACTCGGTCATCGCGGCGACGATATAGGGCTGGGAGATGGTCTGGCCGTAACCGATGGGCAGCGGATGGTCGGCGTAGGCCTGATCCAGGTACTCGGGCAGCACGAATTCGTGGCGTGGCACCGTCCGCATGGACTCCCTTACGGCAGGGTCAACGACGCCGCGGTCTTCTATATCAAACGTGACCATATGCTCCCTCAGCGGTTGGTAGGGATCGGGGGTTGCAGGGGTTGGCGTGGTTGCGGACAACGTACTGGCGGCCCCGCCAGTACGTTTCGCCATCTGCGGGGCGTTGCGCAGCGCAAAGGCGATGATGGCGAGCACGGCGACGACAAGAGCCACCGTTCTTCTCATGGCCAAATCCTCCCTTCCGGCGTGAGTGCGCAGTCGCGAAAACAAAGAGCAACCACGAAAGGCACCCCCAGGAGGGGGTAGTAACGAAACTCACGAATACGACTGCACATTAGCGCACATCCGGGCGATTGTCAAGCAGGTCTTCCGAACTGGTTGCATTTCAGTTTGGGGGCGGATTTGTAGCATAGCCCCTTGTGGGCGTCATGGTGACTGCGCAGAAACGGGCACAAGGCCCTATGCTACGGGTAGACTGCCACTCTGCCCCAAAACTGAAATGCACCCTTCTGAACTTTGGACATGAGTTCGGACATTGTAGCAGAGAGACCGGCTGTAGCGGTTTGTAGTGAGCGCGTCAGCGCTTCAAGACGCACTGACCCCGAAGAGGGGGTACGGAGTACCTACGTGCGCACTACAAACGGGGGCCAGGCATCCCATGAAGCGGTGCACGAACCTGTCCGGACTCATGTCCTAACATCAGGGTCTTGGGTGGACACGAGCCGGGCCTGATGCGGAGCAGCTAACGCCTCTTCCACTTCCAGGCCAGAGTGAACAGAGAGTAAAGCAGACGGCTGTAGGCGAGGTCACAGGCTCCGACGTAGCGGACTTCTTTACCCCCGAAGCCGCGCTTGAAGCGGTATAACCCGCCCATTCCGGTGCTCAGGACACCGGTCTCTTCGGCGGCGGCCACATCGGTGCCCACCTCGTTTTCCTCTACGTCGGGGATGCCCCACAGGTCATAGGTTGCGCAGCCCCGGGCCTGGGCCCAGCGCATGGCTTCCCACTGCAACAGGTAGGTGGGCATGCGCTGGCGCTCTTCATCGGAAGAGCCGCCGTACATGTAGTAAGCTGTCTTGCCCCAGACAAACACCATGATGGCGGCCAGGGTCTTGTCCTCGTGGCCGGCCAGGAACAGGCCGGCGGCATCTCGGGCGGCAAAGAGCTGCCAGGCCAGGGTGTAGTAGGCCAGCGTATGGACGCCAAATCCGGCACGTTGGCCCGTCACCTGCAGCAACTGATGGAAGAGAGGCACGTGCTCCGCCGAACCCTGGCGCACCACAATCCCTTTGCGCTTCGCCAGACGGATGTTGTAGCGGGTCTTGGATTTCATCCGGCCCAGAATGTCGTCTTCGCCGCAGGTCAGGTCAACCAACACCGTACGTCGCGGCTGGACGGTCTCGGCGCTCGGGACAAAGCCCTGTGTCTCCAACCAGGATCGTGCGTCCACTGCCTCGGGCCAATCCGGCTCCATTTTCAAAGAGATGGCATGCCGGCGGCGACAGGCATCGTGCAGCGTGTGCATCAGGGTGGTGACCACCGCCGTGTCTCGCGCCGCGGGGTCGATCATGGGCCCTCTGGGTACGTATGCTGTGCGCAGACCTGCCGGCAAAGAGCGCAACAGGACCTGTACTCCCGCCACAATGCGCTTGTCGTCCATTACGGCAATGCGCAGGGGGAGCCAGCCAAAACGCGCCTTCAGCTCGCCCCAGGCCCAGGATTGCAGGAGATGCCCCGACGGCGGCTGCCGGGTAAACTCGTCCCACTCCTCAGGAGAGCAAAAGCCTTTGTCCGTAGATAAACAGGTGTGCATAGCACATCTATTATACCCGGCTATGCTCCGGGCAGGAAACTCGCGGTGCGTAACTTTTGTATAGTTGGCGCGTCTTGAAAACAGAAGGGGATACCTTGTTTTGCGCTGCTTGGAGCCCGGGATAGCTTCAGGCAGTGATGTTGTGCTTACCCAAAGCCGCATTTCAGATAGCCGTCGTGTTCTTTCAAGACCGGCCAGGGTGTAGTTCAGTTTCGGGGTAGAGTGGCGACTTACCCGTAGCATAGGGCCTTGTGCCCGTTTCCGCGTGGCCACCAAGACGCCCACAAGGGGCTATGCTACAAATGCGCCCCCAATGTGAACTACGCCCGACCGGCTATGGCCCTTTGACGAGCCAGAGACATGAGATGTATAATGGTAGTTAACTCTATACGTGACCGGTCAGAACAGCGAGAAGCGATCATTGACCAATAGGGAGGCCCATTCTATGGAAGAGACCACCTTCGCCAATTCCCCCAGGGAAGCTGAGTCATCCCAGCCATCATCTCCGGCAGGATCGAGACAGTTTCACGCTGGCGGGCAGCGGTCCCCCGCGCCAATCCGCAGTACCGCCAGGCGGGCGGCATTGCCGGTTTCCAGAAGCTTGCTCCTGTCTTTGCTAGTTTTCGTGCTTTCCTTTGCCGTGCTTCTGGCTGGTCCGGCGCTGGTATTGCGCCTGATGGCCGCGTCCGCCGGGGCAACCGGCGATAAAGTTGCCCCTGTGGTTGGGGGGGATCTCGCGCCTGATGCCTCCGCGTTGGACACCACGGTGACTCTCCAGCAGGGCAATCTGCCCACGGCCAGCTACTCCGGCACTACCGATGCCTTCATCAATCGCTGGCGACCTACGGTCACGTCGGGGTCGGACGCCCGTGTGTCCATTGGCCAGGATGGTGCCTATCGCGCACTAATCCGCTTCGACCTGACTTCGGCCGGAATACCGGGCGGGGCCACCATCACCGGTGCTCAGCTGGGCCTCTATGCCTACGACCGGAACATGGCCGGATCGGTTGAGATCGGCGTGTACCAGGTGGTGCGTTCCTGGACCGAGGCGGACGCAACCTGGCAGATGGCTACCGCCAGCGACCTGTGGGCCGTCCAGGGGTGCGAGGACCTGACGACTGACCGCCTGCTTACCCCCGTCTACTCAACGACCGTCTCGAGCACGGGGGCCTTCCACTATTTTGACGTTACGCCGATGGTCCAGAACTGGGTCAACGACGCGGCCTCCAACAAGGGCCTGATTCTCCTCGTACCTGACCACCTGCGGATCTACTACTATACCAGCTCGGAATGGCCATCGCCGGATCAGCGCCCGCAACTGATTGTTACCTGGAGTGCCGTGCCGGCAACGCCTACACCGACGCCCACGCGGACCCTGACCCCCACGCCCACGCGGACGCAGACGCCGGTGGGGCCCACGCCCACCCGTACGGCGACTGCTACTCCGACGGCCACCGCCACGCCGCTCGTACCGCCTGTGGTTGTAGACGAAGGGACGGCCTGCTACAGCGATTTTCCGCCGGCGATGTGGCAGATCAGTTTGTCGGGAGGCGGAATCGGCGGAAGCTATCGTTACGAGACGACAAGCGACCCCTCCGGTACGGCGACTTTCTCCCCCTGCGTGAGCAGCCCGCTGCCATCCGACGGCCTGTATGACGTCCAGGCGCACTGGAGCGTGCATTCCGCGCGGCCCATCACCGTTCCCTATACGGTGCGCTATTTCGGCGGCACGGCCACGGTCTCGGTAGACCAGACCAGGAATGCCAGCGGCGGAGCGGCGGCCAACTTTACCGCATCCGGCTGGCGCAGTCTGGGCACGTATCCGTTCCGCGCGGGGACGGGCGCGGCTACGGGTGAGTATGTACAGTTGACCACGGCCAGCCCGGGAGACACCTGCGCCGATGCCGTGCGCTGGATTGCCGTGACGGGCCCCATCTCCGGCCCGCCGTATACGGTTACGGTCAGCGCCAACCCGACCGAGCTGCCGTCCGATGGCGTCTCCACTTCAACCGTGGTGGTGACGGTGACGGACATCTTTGGCAACCCGGTGCCGGACGGGACGATGGTGGGGATTACCACGTCGCTGGGTAGCGTACCCTATGGCTACGCCGAAGCGGAGAGTGGGGCGGTCACCAGGCTGGGTGCCTGGAGTACCGGCCTGTCGCCACTCGCCAGCGACGGCTCATACATCTACTCCGACACCCCCGGTGATGAGGTGAGCTGGACTTTCCAGGGCCAGGCGGTTTCCTTTGTCTACGAGACGAATGTCGGCGGCGGTTCGGCCGACGTCATCATCGATGGCGAGTACCTGATGACGCTCAACATGGCCGGCGGCTCCATGCAGTGGCAGATAGAGCGGCAGCTCATCACTTCGCTCCTTCCGGGCACCCACACCATCCGCATCCGCAACGGCGGGGGCGGCCGCGTGTGGGCCGATGCCTTCCGCTCGGGCGCGGTCACGACGGGCGGGACGGTTACGGCGGTGCTGACCGCTCCATCGGTGGTAGGCACGGCCACCGTTCGTGCCACCGCGATCGGCGCGGGCGCCACGGGGGTCTCGGCGAGCTGGCCTTATGCCACGGCCACCGTTTCCTTCCCCGGCCCGGACGAGGTCTGGGTAAATGACAACTACTGCCCCGCCTGCTCCAACGACGGGCATACCTGGGACTATACGGCCTTTAACACCATTCAGGGTGGCGTGAACCGTGTCTTGAACGGCGGCACGGTGCACGTCTTGTCCGGCATCTACACCGAGACGGTTACGGTCGCAAAACCGCTCAGCCTGCTGGGTGTGGGCAGCGGCTCCGTGTTCGTCGCGGGCACCGATGCGGCCGGAAGCCGCGGCTTTTACGTGGACCGCGCGGATGACGTGACCATCCGCGGGTTTACGGTGCGCAATTTTGAGACCGGCATCTATCTGCGGGGCACGGGCACCGCCGCCGGACCGCGGGTGTCGAATGCGACCATCACCTACAACGTGCTGCAGAGCAACGTCCAGTACGGCATCCGGGGCAGCTATGTCTACGACAGCACGCTGTGCAGCAACGAAATCACCCAGGGTTATCACGGCATTTTCCTGGACAATTCCTACGGGAATGTCATTTGCTACAACATGATCTACGATAACCAGGGGTTCGGGATCAGGCTGCAGACCGGCGATGACAACTCGATTGACAACAACGATATCTTTAACAACCAGAACCTGGGTATCGAGCTGAGCGGCCAGGCACTGCGCAACGGTATCTACGGCAACAATCTCCATGACCTGGCCTGGGACGCCATCCTGGTCAATGTCATCGGGCCCTCCGGCGTGGACATCGGGGCGAACACCATCGCCAACACCAACCTGAGCTGGCTTGACGCTTCGTCCTCACCGCCGGATAGCAGTCACAACCTGGGCGCGATCACCCTGATCGGCATGGATGCGAGCACCACGGTCCGTGACAACCGCATCCTGGGTGCGTCCAACGCGGGCGGCAGCCGGGTCGAGGCGGCCGGCATCTATCTCTTTAACAACACCGTGCCGATCACGATCGAGAGCAACCTGATCGAGAGTTGTGCCGGAAACGGCATCTACATCGACTCCAACATTGTGGTTACGGCACCGGTGATCCATGGCAACAGCATCTACAACAACAGTCGCTTCGGGCTGAACAGCCAGATCAGCACGCGCACCCATGCCGAAGGCAACTGGTGGGGGCACAATCCGCCAGTGACCTTTGGCCCCAGCATGCCCAGGGATATCCGGACGGCGGCCAGTGCCTGGTATACGCCGCCGATCTCGGTCAGCCTGAGCGCCGGGCCGTCCACGATCCCGGCCGATGGCGTGTCTACGTCATCCATCACCGCCACGGCGCAAGGTTTCGGCTACAACATCCTGGATGGCACGTTCATCACCTTTACCAGCGATCTCAACACGGTGATGTTCCCCTCTATCACCGCGTTTGGAGGCGGCCAGGCTTATAGCGCCTTGCAGGCGGGGATCATTGCCGGGGTGGCGACCGTAACTGGCACGGTAGACCCCGGTGTTGCCGGCTACACCACTCCGGTTATCCTGACCGCCGGGGCTCCCGCTGGCATCTCTCTCGTGGCAGTTCCTTCGACGGTCCCCAACGTCTGCGAAGCTCCCCGGCATCGTGCGGTGGTTACGGCTACGGTGGAGGATGCCTTTGGGAACCCGGTCTCGGGGGTGCTGGTCAGTTTCAGCAGCAACGTGGATGGCGGCGTGTACCCCAACAGCAACACTACCCTTGACGTGACCGGGGCAGCGACCACAACCTTCTCGGCCGCCATGCTGCCCGGCACGGCGGTAGTAACCGCTTCCGTGGGCACCACGCTCACGGCGGTGACCCAGATCGAAGTTACCGCCGGTCGCGCCGCGGTAATGACCATTGATGCCGACCCGGCCTTCCTGCCGGCCAATGGTGTGGCTACTTCGGCCATCACCGTGACCCTGGAAGACTGCGCCGGGAATCCGGTGCCTGATGGCACTATGGTCGGGTTTGGTACCACACTGGGCAGCATCGTGAAGTATGCCGCTGCGGAAGCCGAATCCGCCGACGTCGGCAAGTCAGTCGGCTGGACGGTGACTCCCAATGCCGGCGCCAGCGCCGGGCAGTACATCGCGGGCACGACCGGCAAAACAGCCTGGTGGGTGTTCAGGGGCGAGGCCGTGTCGGTGCTCTACGCGGCGCACGCGGGTGGCGGCATCATGGACGTGCGCGTGGACGGCGGCGCGCCTGTAACGATCAACACACTGGGTCCCGGTGTCTGGATGGAACAGGTGATTGCCACCGGTTTGAACCCGGCTATTGACCACACGATCGAGGTGGAGGTACAGTCGGACACGATTGGCCTCGACGCCTTCCGTTCCGGGGCAGTCACCAGCGGCGGGGTAGCTCATGCGCTCCTGCGTTCACCGGCCCTGGCTATCCTGAGCCCGAGTGACACCTACACGGCCACGGTCTACGCCGTGGAGCGCTTTGGGGGCACCTATGCGGAGCTGCTGGTCGCGTCGACCGAGGTGGTCTTTGGCCAGGCCGATATCGTGTGGGTGAATGACGACTGGGCCGGCCTTGCCGATGGCACCACGGTCGGCATACCGCCGGAGCATGGCGGCGGCACGGCCACCATCGGCTCGGATGCGTTTGACACAATGCCCGAAGGCGCGGCGGCGGTAGCCATAGGGGGTACGGTGCGTGTGCTGAGCGGCACCTACACCGCCTCTACCTACATCACCAAGACGATGAACCTGCTCGGTGATGGTGCCGCAGAGACCTTGGTCACCGGCACGGGCAGCGGCGAAGGCCTGCGCGTGCGGCGGGGCACAGACGACGTTTACATTGAGGGCTTTACGGTTGGCAACTTTGACTTCTGTCTGTGGCTGGACGGGCAGCCCGCCAATCCGGTTGTCGGCCCTACCATCGTCAACAACGTGATCACCGGCTGCGTTACGGGTGCCATCACGGCGACCTACGTCAACGACGGCCTCTTTGCCGACAATGAGCTCTACGACAATCCCGGCTTTGGCCTCGACCTGTGGGCAGGCTCGGGCGACCGGTTCATCAACAACCAGATCTATGACAATGGCGGCTTTGGCCTGCGCACCCGGCAGACATCGGACGCCCAGATAACGGACAACCAGTTGCACGACCTGGGCTGGAACGGCATTGCGGTCGCCGACAGCACCAACGCCGACGTCCTGCGCAATACCGTGCGCACCACGAACCTGGTGAATAACCCCTCCGGTGCCAACAATGGCGGTATCGCGCTGTACAACACTACCAATACGACCGTTGAGGAGAACCGGGTTTCCGATGTTCGCGACGCGGGTGGCAGCACGAATACGGCCGGCATATGGATCGGAGGCACGGACTCGGGTGCAACGATCCGCTCCAACTATGTCCTGAACAACCAGAATGACGGCATTCTGTTGTCGGGCTTTGGAGCTACACCGCCGGAGATCCACTGCAACCACATCTACGGTAACCTTCGTTACGGGCTAAGACACGCTACGGGTAGCGGAGTCGATGTCCATGCGGAGGAGAACTGGTGGGGCCACAATGCGCCACTCACTTTCGATCCGCCCACAGCGCCTCCGGTGGATATCGGCAATCCCGCTGATGTCTTCTGGAACCCGCTCACTTCGCTGACGCTGACGCCGTCGGAGCCGGCGGTCGATGCGGGTAGTGCGGCGATTGTCATCACCGCGACTGCCTCCGGCGGAAGCTGCAGCATTCTGGACGGCACGCCGATCACCTTCACCACGGATCTGGGCTTGCTGGGCAGTCCGCCGCAATCCGCTGTGGTTACGATGATGGTCGGCGGGCAAGCGGTGGTGCCCTTCACGCCTGGCACGGTCGCCGGCCTGGCTACGATCACCGGCACCATCGCCGACAACGGTGTGGCGATTACCAATGTGACGATTCTGCCCCTGGCGCCGGCCGTGATTACCGTGACCGCCTATCCCACCCGCATCCGTGTGGCCACTACGGCGGCCATCACGGCTGAGGTAAAGGATACGTATGGCAACCTGGTGGCGCCAGGCACCGTGATCAGCTTTGAGACGACGCTGGGCAATGTCTCTCCGCTGGCAGATGACACGGACGTGAACGGCAATGCCTTGAGCACTCTGTACGGTGGAACTCTGCCCGGGTTTGCGGTGGTGTCTGCCTTCCGTGGCCTGGTGTACGACTATACCGTGGTAGAGATCATCGCCGGTCCTGCGTACACAATCACCTCTCTGACGGCAGATCCTACCACCCTGCGGGCGAATGGTGTGGACACTTCGCAGATTACAGCCATTGTCAGGGACCAGTTTAACAACCTGGTGCCGGACCTGACGATGGTGGGATTCACCACCGATAACGGATCTTTAAAGTACGAGTATGTAGAGGCCGAGTTGCCCCCAGTCTCTACCTCGGGCTGGACGGCAATCCCCGATGGCACCGCCAGTGGCCTTTCGTGCATCGGGACGAACACCGTAGGCGCCTCGGCGCGCTGGGATTTCCAGGGTGAGGCGGTGTCCCTTATCTACTGGCGTGGCACCGCCGGCACCATGCGTGTGCGCATTGATGGCGCCAGCCCGATAGACATTGACACGAGCGGCAGCAACGCCTGGGTCGAGCAGGTGATCGCCGCGGACCTCGATCCGACCGCGGTACACCAGATCGAGGTGCTGTGCCAGTCCGGGCAGATCTACCTGGATGCCTTCCGTTCGGGCGCGGCTACATCGGGTGGGCGTGCAGTGGCGACGCTGACGGCGGCCACGCTGCCGGCGACAACGGCCCATGTGCGGGCCACGGGGATTGACATCCCCGGCGGGGTCAGAGTCGTGGGCACGCAGCCCTATCGCAACGTGTCGGTACCGTTCCTGCAGCCCAACGAGGTGTGGGTGGACGACAACTACTGTGCCGCCTGCCTGAACGACGGCCACCAGTGGGGCTTTGATGCCTTTAGCACGATTCCCGCCGGAGTGGCGGCTGCGGCCAACTGGGGTACCGTACATGTCCTGAGCGGCTCCTATGGCGGCGGTGGGACTATCGGCAAACCCATCTACCTGGATGGCGCGGGCAGCGACACAACGCGCTTGGTGGACGCCGGCACGGGCTGCGGTATCACCGTCAACCAGGCCGGCGATGGCACGACCATCGAAGGGTTGTCCGTGGTCGACTTTAACTTTGGTATCTGCCTGTACGGCCTCAGCGGCAATGCCATTAACGGCATTACCGTGACGAACAATGTGGTCAGCGCCTGCGTCACCGGTGGAATCACGGCCACGTTCGTCAATGACGGCCTCTTCCAGGACAACTCCCTGCAACACAACAACGGGTTTGGCATGGATATGAACGCGGGCAGCCGCAACAACATCCAGAACAACCATATCTACGAAAACGGCGGCTTTGGCTTGCGCGTGACCGGTGTTGCGGGCGCGTGCAGCGACAACAATGTGATCGCCAACAACGTCCACGACGTAGGTTTTGACGGTATCCGCATCACCACCAACATTGCGAATACACGCGTCTTGAACAACACCGTCATGAACACCAACCGCAGCACGAGTGCCCTGTACTATCTGGGTGGTATCGCCCTCTACGGCACCACGGATACGCGCGTTGAAGGCAATACCATCGCCTACGTACAGGATGCGGGAGGTGCGCTGGGCGACACGGCCGGCATCGGCCTGGACGGCCTGAACATCCGGCCAGTCATTCTGAAGAACTGGATCCGCAACAACGTGAACCATGGCATCTGGGTCTCCTCTTCCGGTTACACTGCCAGTGGAGTGGCCGAGATCCATGGCAACACCATCTTGACCAATGGCAAGTTCGGCTTTTACAGCAACATGAGCGCCTCATCCCCGGCCAATGCCGAAGGCAACTGGTGGGGGCACAACACGCCCACCACCAGCGCGAGCCCGGCTACGGTACCGCGGGACATCTATATCGGTACGCCCGGCAATGTGACCTACACGCCGCCGATCGTGATGAGCATCGCGCGCTCCCCCATCCTGATTCCGGGGGATGGTGTCTCCACCTCCGGTATCACGGTGACCATGCGCTGTGCGAGCTGCGTCCCGCAGTACGATGTGCTGGATGGCACCGTGATCACTTTCAGTACCAGTCTGGGTACCCTCGGTGCACCGCCCGTGGTGCGCTCGAGCGTCGCCGGGCGGGCCTCCGCCTTGCTGCAATCGGCGCCGGTGATCGGGCGGTCATACATTACCGCCACCACGCCGTTGCAGAACGTGTCTACCTGGGTTGACTTTATCGTTGGGCCTCCGTTCACGGTCACCATGAACGCGTATCCGCCCTATGTGATCGCTGGCGCGGGGCCGGCGGGACCGGCTACGATCGCCGTCACGGTTACGGACCGGATGGGCAATCTGATCACGGAAACCCTGCCCGTTGCCTTCAGCTGGAGTCCGGACTTTGGGGTGAGCGTCTCGCCCATCGTGAACAACCTGGATGGCACAGGCCATACCTGGACCGTGTTCTACGGCGGCACGATTGCCGGCACGCCATGGGTGACGGCGACGGTCGGTGAAGCAGTGGGTTCCATCCCGGTGCCGGTGCTGGCCGCGTCTCCGGCTACGGTGATCCTCGACCCCTCGCCGGAAGGCATTCCGGCGGATGGTGTATCCACGGGGATCATCTCGGCGACGGTGCGCGACCTGTACGGGAACCTGGCGCAGGACGGGACGATGGTTGGGTTCGAGGCCAGCCGTGGAACGCTGCCGTGCAAGCCTGTGGAGGCGGAATCGGCCGCGGTGCTGAAATCCACCGGCTGGGTTACGGTGACGGATCCGAGTGCCCGTGGCGGTGTGTTCTTCTATTCGGACACGGCGGGCGACTGGGTGCGCTGGAACTTTACCGGCAGCGCCGTGTCGCTGATCCATATGCGCTCGTCCTCGGGCGGCTGGGTGAATGCCCTGGTGGACGGGACACTGTACAAG
>JAEAME010001755.1_pt1 | contig 14027 bp, 16 predicted proteins | sample 8958731 | NCBI WGS metagenome assembly JAEAME01 (sample SAMN16933194, study PRJNA681113) | bioreactor sludge metagenome | isolation source: anerobic bioreactor sludge (Control) | place: India:Bengaluru | collected 2018-10-24 | reverse complement strand
TACGGTGGTGTGAGAGGACGGTGATTAAAATAATTAATTACCTCCTACTCGATTATAAATAATTATTACCATGCAAATTTTAAATTTATTGACTTTTACATATATTTTTGAGATAATATCTTGTATTAAATTAAAATAGATAGGAAAAAATTATGTTAAATGTTTCATTTATAACTTTAGGCTGTAAAGTTAATCAGTTTGAATCAGAGGCAATGATGGAGTTGTTTGAAAAGGAAGGCTTTAAAATAATTCCCGCTTGTGATAAGAGCGATATTTTTATTATAAATACATGTGCTGTAACTAAGGAAAGTGACAGAAAATCAAGACAGCTTATCAATAAGGCAAAAAGGATCAATAAAAATGCTATTGTTGTTGCTGTTGGTTGTAGTGTTCAATTAAATAGCGAAAGAATCAGCGAGGAAACCTCAGTTGATATAGTTATAGGTACTAAAAATAAAAGCGAAATAGCTAGATTAATTAAAGAAAAACTAAATAATGATAATAATATAAATAGCTTTAATTTCAATGAAGATGAGGTTTATGGTGTTAGTGAAGAAATAGCTAATGTAAATAATATTAAATCAAGTGTTACTAAATTTACTCCTCATGAAAGCTTTGAAGAGCTAAGTATAAGCAAGGAGCATGATAAAACTAGAGTTAATATTAAAATACAGGATGGATGCAATCAATTTTGTAGTTATTGTATAATTCCTTATGTGCGAGGTCCTATAAGAAGTAGAAATGAAGAGGATATAATTAATGAAATAAAAACCTTAGCTAATAATGGATATAAGGAAGTTGTGCTCAACGGTATACATCTAAGCTCTTTTGGAAAAGATTTAGATAAAGAAGGTGCTTTGATATCAATAATTGAGGAAATAAATAATGTAGATGGCAACGCCAAAAATGGCGTGGAGAGAATCCGCTTTGGTTCACTTGAACAAGGAATTATAACAGAAAATTTCATGCAAAGATTATCAAAACTACTTAAGGTTTGTGATCATTTTCATTTATCCCTTCAAAGTGGCTCTGATACAGTGTTGCAGAGGATGAATAGGAGATACACATCTGCTGAATATATGGGAAAGGTTGATTTAATAAGAAAGTATATGCCTAATAGCGGTATTACTACTGATATAATTGTAGGTTTTCCTGGTGAAACAGAAGAAGAATTCAATGAAACCTTGGAGTTTGTTAAGAAGGTTAATTTCTCAAGAATTCATGTTTTTAAATATTCTGTAAGAGAAGGAACAAAAGCTGCAAGTTTTGAAAATCAAATAGATGAAAAAATAAAAGCAGAAAGAAGTAAGATACTTATAAATCTTGCTGACAAGATGACACATAATTTTATGAATCAAATGATTGGTAAAACAGTAAGTGTGTTGATCGAAAAGAAAAATGGTAATTTGTATGAGGGTTATACTACAAATTATTTGCGTACTATTGTAGAATCAAATATTGATATAGAAAATCAAATAGTAAATGCTAATGTAATTAGATTTGAGGAAGATTGCTTAATATCAGTTTTGACGAAAGAGGGATATACAAATGCTTGATCAATTTTCAAGGACTAGATTATTACTAGGTAATGAAGCTATGGATAAGCTCAAAAGAGCTAGAGTGGCTGTTTTTGGAGTTGGTGGTGTAGGTGGTTATGCTGTAGAAGCATTAGTGAGAAGCGGTATTGGTGCATTTGATCTGATTGATGATGACAAGGTATGTCTTACTAATATAAACAGACAAATAATAGCTACAAGAAAAACTGTTGGTCAATATAAGGTTGATGTTATGAGGGACAGGATACTTGAAATAAATCCTAATACGCAAGTTGAAGTTCATAAATGTTTTTATTTACCTGAAACAGCAAATCAATTTGACTTTTCTTCATATTCATATATAATAGATGCTGTTGATACAGTTACAGCAAAAATTGAACTCATAATGAGAGCAAAAGAAGCTGGAGTGCCGATTATAAGCAGTATGGGTGCAGGTAACAAGCTAGATCCTACTCGATTTGAAGTTGCAGATATTTATAAGACAGAAATCTGTCCATTAGCAAGAGTAATGAGAAGAGAGCTTAAAAAACGTGGTGTTGAAAAGCTTAAGGTCGTGTATTCAAAAGAGATACCAATAGAACCACTCGAAGATATGTCATCAAGCTGTAAAAATAATTGTATCTGCCCTCCAGGAGCAGAACGTAAATGTACTGAAAGAAGACAAATACCAGGGAGTATAGCCTTTGTGCCATCAGTAGCAGGACTAATAATAGCTGGAGAGGTTATTAAGGATATAGCAGGGGTGTAAATAAATAGTAATATATCTTTAAGTTTAGTCCGGAAATAAAACAAAAAAACACACTCTCGAAATCGGAAACGTTAAGATATTTCTTCATTGGCAGATAAATTATTGATAAAGTTTTAAATTAATTAATAAATGATTATAAATTTTAATAATTAAAGGAGAATTTAAATTGACTTGTATTTTTTGTAAAATAATTAATAAAGAAATTCCATCTAGTGTGGTATATGAAAATGACAAAATACTTGCTTTTAACGATATTTCACCACAAGCACCAGTGCATATAGTTGTTATTCCTAAAATTCATGTTTCATCAGCAAATGAAATTAATGAAGCTAATGACCATTATATTGCAGAAATATTTAAAGCTATACCTGAGATTGTTAAGAAAGCTGGAATTGTAGAAACTGGATATAGAATTATAAATAACTGTGGAAAAGATGGATGCCAAAGTGTAGAACATATACATTTTCATATACTTGGTGGCAGACAAATGTCTGCGAAGTTTGAATAATTTTAAAGAAAATTGTTTAAAAATTAAAAGGAAAAATTGATTAAATTTATGTTGCATTTGTCATTAGTATGGTATATAATATGATAGTGCTATTTTAAACTCGCTGTTGTTTAGGACATACAGTGGAAAAAACGAGGGGAGGGTAGCAAAATGACAGAGGTTAAGGTAAGAGAAAACGAGTCGCTTGACAATGCTCTTAGAAGATTTAAGAGACAGTGTGCACTTACAGGAGTAATGTCTGAAGTTAGAAAAAGAGAACATTACGAAAAGCCAAGCGTAAAGCGTAAGAAAAAAGCTGAAGCGGCAAGAAGAAAGAAGAAAAAAATAAAATAAGAGAATTTGAGGTGAATATATGCCTTTGAAAGATATCTTGGCTGAAGATTTGAAAGAATCGATGAAGTCTAAGAATAAAGTCAAAAAAAATGTTGTAACTATGGTTAGGGCTTCAATTAAACAACGTGAAGTTGATGAAAGAATTGAGCTTGATGATGCTGATATTATAGATATTATTGCTAAACAGGTTAAACAGAAGAGAGACAGTATAGAAGAATTTCAAAAAGGCAATAGACAAGATCTTGTTGATCTCACAAATGAAGAGATTAAAATTCTTTTAGATTATTTACCGCCTCAACTGTCTGAGGATGAGCTAGAACAGATTATAAAAGATGCAATTAGTGAAACACAGGCTCAGACTAAAAAAGACCTTGGCAAGCTTATGGCAGTTATTATGCCAAAAGTAAAAGGTAAGGCTGATGGCAAGCAAGTAAATCAAATCGTAGCAAAATACTTACAGTAACTAAAAACCCTGGACTCAGGGTTTTTTTAGTTTTTTGATATTATTATTAAATTTTTTATAAGATTAAAAAGTCACTTTTTATTATTCATGTCTTTTTTTAACTATTCATGTCCATTTTAACAAATGATTATAAAAATATAGTATAATAGATTTAATTAAATGATGGGGGATATAAAAATGTATAGAAGAATTACAGCTATATTATTAATAATTATTATTTTAATATTAATAACAATGCTATCATCTTGTAATAGTGGTAATGAAAAGACTATTGGAGAAAATATTGTTAAGGATAGTAATGATAAAATTCAATTATGGTATTATATATATAAAGATGACATGCTGTCTTCTAATATTATTTTAGAAATTGTTAGTTATGCTAAAAGCTTTTGTGCCAAAAATAAAATACCTTTAGAAGTGTTTGCATATGATGATGAAATTTTAGCTCATAAGGATTATATTTTTAAACGGAATTTAGCAGCTGCTAATGGCAATATGATTATCATAGAGGATAAAAATGATTTGACAGATTTAGCAAAGCATCATGCTGATTATACAAAGCTTGAAAATTATGATAAGTTAATTGATGGATATAAAAACAGATACGTAATACCAATGGGAGTAAATTACTTAGTAGGAACATTGAAAAATGAAATCTTACAGTATTATAATGTAACACCAAGTGATAAATTAATAATGTACACAGAGTATTTAAATATCAAACAGGAAATGAAAAAGAAAGGTGCGAAGTTTTTACTTAATTATGGTGAATTTCATCAGTTGATTGATTACTATTTGTATTTAAATGAAGTATTATTTATTGATGATGGAACTGATATTTTTAGCAATAATAGTGAAATTGAAGCTTTGATAAAAGAAATAGCAATTGAAGTGTACGATGATATTTTACTGTATTATAATACAGATTTTAAAACTATTAATGAAAATTTTAATTATGGATTTGATATAATTGATAATAATAGCGAAATGAGTATTTCAGCAAAACATGCTGGTGGTATTGATTATTTTATTGATCCACGTTACATGGAAGAGCTTGATAAAAAAACTTTTTATATTGATCCGTTTACTAGAATGCATACTCCTAATTTTTTCATGCATAAGAAAATTACAAATGGTAGAATTTATGAACTAGCAAATTATCTAATTAGTGAAGATATTTATTCAAGATACGAAGAACTAGATAGAAAGTTATACGATAACTTCTGTCATGTTGATTATATGCCAGTTTTTAAAATAGATAAAATAAAAGAGTTATTGCACCTTAATGAAGATCTTGAATTTGTAAATAAGCTTAATACAACAAGTCAAGAAGTTATTGATTTAATAAATAATGTATATGAAGTGCATGTTAAAGATGAAGAAAAATCAAAGGAAGCAGCAGACTCGTTTTTCTTTGATGATCAAGCTAGAAGAATAAATCATTATGTTAAACTTATAGTGCTTGATATTGTTGAAAGATTAGCAGATGGAGATAAACTAGAAAAGTATGATCCAAACAATGTAGAAATTAATAAGATTATGGATGATAAAATAAAGGAATTAATACTAGAGTATAACATACGTAATTAGTAGTTTTATAAGTAAATCAAATCGTAGCTAAATACTTACAGTAATAATTTGTTAATTATAAATATATTGCGAGGTGGTATTGATGAAAATAAGATATAAGTATATAATTTTAATTTTTATAATAATGTCATTTTTAACTTTATTATCATGTAAAAATAATGTAAATAATAGTAAAGATATAATTCAATTATGGTATTATGATGATAAGAGTTTTGCATCAAGAGCAGCAGAGGAAATTATACGTAGTGCTAAGGCATTTTGTGAGCAAAATAATATTCCTATAGAGGTTGTTCATTATGACGATAGTATAATATCACATTCAGATTATGTTTTCAAAAGAAATTTAGCAGCAGGTAAAGGTAATATGATAATTTTAGGTTATCCAAGGGATATAGAAGATTTAGCAAATCAACATGCTGATTATTCTAAGCTTGTAAACTATGATAAACTACTAGATGGATTTAAGGATAGATTTTGCATACCACTTGGAACGAATTATATATTAAAATATTTAAAAAATGATATTTTACAATATTATAATATTCCTAATGATAAAACAATAATAACATATTCTGAATATTTAAATATCAAGCAAGAAATGAAAAAAGCTGGAGCAAGGTTTTCATTTTGTGGACAAGAATTCCGTGAACTAAGAGATTATTATTTAAATAAAAATGGAGCATTTTTTATTGATGAGAAAAGCGAATTATTAAAAGGTGATAAATTAAAAGAAATAATAAAAAAGGTATCATTAGAGGTATACGAGGATATTCTAATGTATTATGATATTAATTTGCAGGGATTTGAACCTATTCCAAATGAATATAATGTAGTTAGACGTAATATATTTGATGAAAAAAGTGGTTTAAACCTATTAGATGTAAATAAATATAATAGTTTTTATGAATTTACTAAACCTGAACTTTATAACTTAAGTGAAGATGTTGAAGGAACAACTCTTTGCATCGATCCTACTATTGGATGCTCCACACCAAACTTTTTCATGTATAAAAAGATAACAAATGATAAAATTTATGATTTAGCAAATTTTATAATTAAAGAAGAAACATATGTTTATTTAAGAATGAATGCATTATATCTGCCTACATTTAAGATTGATAAATCAAGAAAAACTTTAAAACTTAATGAAGAGCTAGAGCTTGATGAAAAATATGATGTTATAATTAAAAAAAGAGAAATAATAAATAACATATATAAATTGTATATAAAGGATGAAGAAAAATCAAAAGAATTAGCAAATTATCATTATTATTTTAGTAATTATAATGATTATATAAATCAATGTATAGAAGATATTGTAAAGGAGATAGCTAAATCCTTATCGAGTGATGGGAAGACATTAGAAATATATGATGAAAACAATACTAATATAAACAAATTAATAGATGATAAAATAAATGAACTAATTTTAAATTTAAGTGTTAAGATAAATTAATACTACACTCTAATGAAAATTTTTATAGCTTTTTAAACCCTGAATTCAGGGTTTTTTTAGTTTTTTGATATTTATTATATAATAAATGAAAATAAGTATAAGTTTTTATGCTTAGGAGAAGATAGGTTTATAATTTGAATTTTACGAGGAGAAATGAATGGATAATAAAGATGAAAAGATAAAATCACTTAATAAATTATTACAGGGTGAATACATGGCAATAGAGAGCTTTAATAATTTCATTAACAGAGTTGAAGATGAGGAAACTAAAACAACATTCCAAGATATTCAAAAGCAGCATAGAAAAAATGCTGAAATTTTAGCAGGTTATATTCAAAATGCAGGTGGAAGGGCAAAAGAGAATCTTGGCTTAAAAGGAAGGATTGGTGATATAAGGCTTAATATGGAGCTAGGCTCAAGTATCGATTATGAAGTAGTTAAAAAAGCAATTGATGGAGAAACAAAGGGAATAAATATGGCAGAAAAGGTTTTGAGAGGAAACTTAGATGATGCTTCAAGAAACCTTGCAGGTGAAGTATTAAAGCAAGATAGGGAATCAATTAAGAGCTTAGAAGGGCTAAATTATATGTAAGTTTTTCAAATAAATATAAACTCTTTAATAATAATTGTTGAAATGATTACATGATCATATAATTATTATAAAGAGTTTTTTAGTTTATAATAATATATTACATACTTATACAGATAACTTGCTAAAATAATTGAAATTACAAAGTACAAACTTGTTCTATTAGTAGGATTTTCCTCATATTTTTTATATGAATAACTAATTTTTTATCTTAATTAAATAATAGCTATAAAGGAAGGAAGATTTTTTAATATGAAATTGAATAATATACGTAGTAAAATAGCAGATGAGCTTGAAATGCCTGATAATGTTATGTCTAATAATTTTGATATAAGGATTCAAGGAAATAGACGAATAATAATTGAAAATCATGTAGGTGTGCTTATATACGAGCATGACATAATTCATATAAAAACAAAAATACATAGTGTAATTATTAGGGGAGATAAATTGAAAATAGGAGAAATAACAGATTTTTATATAATAGTAAACGGTGTAATCAATGAAATTCAAATTAAAGAATAGGGGGACTTTATGCTTAGTCAAAGAATAGACAATTTTATAAAAAGCTATGTAATTGTAAATTTAAAGACAAAAAACTATGAGAAAACTCTCAACTTACTCCGAAGAAAAAATATAGTTATGTGGGATATCGTCAAAATTCAAGACGGAATAAGCTTTAAAATATACAAAAGGGATATTGAGAAGAACAAGCAATTTTTTCATGATGCAAATATTAATCCTGTAAGAAAAGTTGGGCTTATGTTTAAGTTAAATAAATTATATATGAGACTTGGTTTTATTACTGGTGCAATACTAATTATCATATATATATTTATTTATTGTTCCTTTGCTTGGAATATAAGGATTTTAGGAAATGAAAAAATATTAGAAGCTGACATAGTTCAATTTTTGAATGAAAATGATATCAAAACACCAGTTAAAATTGATAAGATTAATAATAAAGAGATAGAAGATTTAATTTATAGTAATTTTAAGGGCATTAAATTTGTAGATGCTCATGTAGAGGGAATTAATTTAATCTTACATATTAGAGAAAAACGAGAGTCTGATTATATAACAAGTGATTCAAGTCCAAGTAGTATTATTTCAAATAAGCAAGCAGTAATTTATAAAACAGTTGTAAAACAAGGTCAATTGTTAGTAAAACAAGGGGATGTTGTAGGAAAAGGACAGCTTTTAGTTCAAGGAACAAAACGAGATAAGGATAATACAGAAAAGCTAGTTAATTCAGATGCAACTATTCTTGGACACACATACTATAACTTGAACTTTAAAGAGCCTAAAATTCATAATATAATAAAAGAAACAGGCAAGACTAATAAAGTGTTTAAATTAATATTTAATGATAAAAGTATAAAATTATTTGGAAATGAAAAGAAATTTAAGAATTTTGAAAGTAGAAATATAATCACTCATATTCCAATAATTACAGATTTTTTTAAAATTTCGTTTGAAACTGTTAAAAACTATGAAGTTAACATAATTGAGCAGGAAATCAGCAAAGAATATGCTCAGAAGAAATTATTTATAATTTTATATGAAAAGTTAGTGAAAGTTTGTAACAAAAATGTTAAAATAGATAAGAAGGACATAGTTTTAGAAGAAACAGAAAATGAGTTTATTCTAAAAGCAAGAATTGAAGCGACAGAGGATATAGGGGAAAAGATAAAAATATACTCTTTTAAGGAGGACTAGTTTGGAAGTTGAACAAACATTATTGATTGAGCAGCAAGAAATTTTAAGTAAATTACTTGGGGTGCATGATAGGAATTTAAAGCTTATTAAAACTAGCTTTAACGTTAATATTTTATTAAGAGATAATGAAATAAAAATCATTGGTGATCAAGCAACAGTTGAAGCAGTAAGTAACGTTATTAACAATATTATTGAAGAATTAAAAATTGAAAAAGAGATTACTGAACAGAAGATATCCTATTATATAGATATGGAAAAGAATAATACTAATATTGATTACAGTTCACTTTTAAATGATGTAATTGTTACTACAGCTTCAGGGAGAAATATAAAACCAAAGACTGTAGGACAGAGAAGATATATAGATATAATTAACGAAAAAGATATAACCTTTGGTATTGGTCCAGCTGGTACTGGTAAGACTTATCTTGCAGTAGCACAAGCGGTAAATGCTTTGAGAAAAAAAGAAGTAGAACGCATTATATTAACAAGACCAGCAGTAGAAGCTGGAGAAAAACTAGGATTTTTACCTGGGGATTTGCAGGATAAGGTTGATCCATATCTTAGACCATTATATGATGCATTGTTTGATATATTTGGAGTTGAAAACTTTCTAAAAAATGTCGAAAAGCAAATAATTGAAATAGCTCCTCTTGCATATATGAGAGGAAGAACATTAGATTCTTCATTTATCATTCTTGATGAAGCTCAAAATACGACAAATGAGCAAATGAAGATGTTTTTAACAAGACTTGGTCATGGATCAAAGGCTGTTATAACAGGTGATATAACTCAGATCGATTTACCTGATGGTAAAAAGTCAGGACTTCGTTCTGTTATAAAAATACTAAGAGATGTAGAGGGAATAGGATTTATGTTTTTTGAAAGACGTGATATAGTAAGACATAAATTAGTTCAAGATATTATAAAAGCATATGAAGATCATGAAAAAAGCTTACACAGCTTAAATAAATAATAAATATTTTGTAGGCTGATTATTATCTTTAAAATTTTAACATTAGAAGAAATTTATTAAACGGAGAGAATATGGAAGTAGATATATTATATGATGATAGACAGGACAAGATGAAAGTAACTGATGGAAACATTGAAGCTATCAAAAAAACTGTTATAGCTTGTCTAGAAACAGAAGGAATGGATGGAATCTATGAAGTAAGTGTTTCTTTTGTTACTAACGAAGAAATTAAAGAATTGAATAGACAATATAGAAATGTTGACAGTGAAACAGATGTTTTATCTTTTCCTTTAGATGATGAAGATGATGATTTTTCAATGGACGGGGATTCTATGCTTCTTGGAGATATTGTCTTGTCAACAGAAAAAATAATTGAACAAGCTAAGGATTTTGGTCACAGTTTAGAAAGAGAGATGTTATATTTAGTAGCACATAGCACTCTTCATCTATTAGGTTATGACCATATGGAAGATGATGAAAAATCAGAAATGAGACAAAGAGAAAAGGAGATAATGAAGAAGCTATCTGTTTTTAAGTAAATAATATACATGGGGGACAATTATGATCAAAAGAATTGTTGTAGTAATTATACTAATACTGTCATTAATGATGCTTTTTGCTTGCAATAAGCAGAATGAGAATTCTGATGATATTGTAAAGATTGATGATAGTATAATTATTGTAGATGATAAAGAAAGTTATAAGGAACCAGTAAAAGAAGATTCTACAGACGGTGATAAGGAAGATTTTGATGATATTAATAAAGCTGTTTCAAAGCTTGATGGTTTAAAATATAGTAAGGAGCTCTTGAATAATAGACCTATAGCTGTTGTTATAGATAATCATCCAAAGGCAAGGTGGCAAGCAGGTATCAGCGAAGCTGAGATAGTTTATGAAGTAGAAGCAGAGGCACCTTTTACAAGATACATAGCTATTTTTCAAACAAAAGAACCTGAACGTATTGGACCTGTAAGGAGTGCTAGACCATATTTGATATATTTAGCATTAAATCATAATGCAATATTTGCACATGTAGGGGGAAGCAATGAAGCATTTGCTAAGTTGAAATCTTTATCAGTTGCAGATATGGATGGTTTATTTACTTCAAAAATGTGGAGATATAATAAAACTAATAAATATGCTCCTCATAATCTTTATACTGATGTTAAAAACATAAAAGAGTTCGCTGATTCTAAAGGTTTTAAAAAAGATGTAGAATTTGGTGGATTTAGCTTTAATGAAGAGGATACAGATTTAATATCTGAAAATAATGCTGAAAGTATTAAAATTATATATAATAAAAACAACACTACTGAGTATAAGTATGTTAAAGAAACAAAGCTTTATACAAGGTATAAAGATGGTGAAAAGCAATTAGATGAAAATAATGAAGTTGCAATTACAGCAAAAAATATCATTATATATTCTGTAGATAAAAAGGTTTTAGATAATGAAGGCAGACTAAAGCTTACGGTAATAGGAAAAGGTACTGGAAAATATATTTCAAATGGAAAATCAGTTGACATAACTTGGAGTAAAGAGACTGAAAAGTCTGCTACTATTTTTATGCTTGGTGATGTAGAATTAAAATTAAACCCAGGAAACACATGGATACAAGTAGTTAATAAAAATACAGTACTAAATGTAGAATAGTGAGCTGCTAGTAAGATATAAATCATATTATTATATTTAGAAGAGTTTATATGAGTAAATTCTCAGACAAATTAAATTAGGAAAGGACATAATTATGGAAAATAGAGAATTGATTAAATATGCTTTAGAAGCAAGAAAAAAATCTTATAGTCCCTATTCAAAATTTAAAGTAGGAGCAGCAATTTTAACTAAATCAGGAAAAGTTTTTACAGGATGTAACATTGAGTCAGCATCTTACACACCAACAATCTGTGCAGAACGAACTGCCCTTGCAAAATGTGTTTCAGAAGGTCATATAGATATAGAAAAAATCGCAGTTGTAGGAAGCTTAGAAAAGATATCATATCCTTGTGGAGTTTGCAGACAATTTTTAAGAGAGTTTGGCAAGGATATTATAATTATAAGTGCAACAAGTGAGGATAATTATACAGAATATAAGCTTAGTGAGTTGTTGCCAAACAGCTTTGGACCAGATGACTTATAAATAAAATAAATATTAGATATAAATAATAATATAAAATAAAACGAAAGGGCAAAAAAGTGTTATACATCACATTCATGACATATAACACTCTATAAAAAAAATAATGTTTAAATCAGGATTTGTTACAATAGTAGGTAGACCAAATGTTGGAAAATCTACACTTATGAATAATATGATAGGAGAAAAAATATCTATCATATCGGATAAACCGCAAACAACAAGAAATAAAATTCAGACTGTTTATACTGATGAACAGGCTCAGATAATATTTTTGGATACACCAGGTATTCATAAACCTAAAAACAATTTAGGTGAATTTATGAACAATGAGGTAAGCGATGCCTTAGATGAAGTAGATATTATAATAATGATAACTGATGAATCTAGCAAAATCGGACCTGGAGATGAATTTATACTTGAAAAAATAAGAGGAGCAAAGGCTAAAAAAATCCTTGCTATCAATAAGATTGACAAGCATTCAAAAGAAAGTATGTTAGAAGTAAGTAGACAATTTGAGGAATATAATATATTTGATGAAATACTTCTTATTTCTGCAATGACTGATGTTGGAGTTAAGGGTTTAGTAGAAAAAATCAAGGAATATCTTAGTGAAGGACCTATGTATTATCCAGAGGACTACTTAACTGATAGACCTGAAAAATTCATAGTTGCTGAGATTATTAGAGAAAAAGCATTAATGTATTTGCAGGATGAAGTTCCTCACGGTATTGCTGTTGAGGTTGAAAAGATGAAGCAAAGAAAAGATAAAAATCTAATGGATATTAGAGCTGTCATACTATGTGAAAAGAAGTCTCACAAGAGCATAATAATAGGTGAAAATGGTAGAAAAATTAAAGGAATAGGCATGAGTGCAAGAAAGGATATAGAAAATCTTTTAGGTACTCAGGTTTTCTTAGAATTGTGGGTTAAGGTATCACCAGATTGGCGAGATAATAATAATATACTTAAAGAGTTAGGATATGACAGAAAGTAGTGTGAAATAGCAAGTGTTTGCTCCATGCACAAGGCTTTAATGGAGCTTTAAGTGCTATGCGCATGGAGGTTGAAATGATTATAGAAGATGAAATTTTGATTTTAAAAGAAGTGAAATATAAGGATAATGACAAAATACTTCATGCATTATCTAAAAGCAATGGAAAAATTCAAATTTTATCAAGAGGCTGCAGAAAGAGTAAAAGCCCTTTAATCAACATATCTCAAATCATGGCATATTCAAAATCCCAGCTTTATGAAAGCAAAGATATGTATATACTAAATAGTGGTGAATTAATCAATAATTTTTATAATATAAGAACTAAAATTACAGCTTTTTTATATGGGAGCTATGTCTTAGAACTAATAAACTACATTTCAAATGAAAATGAAATAGATGGTAAAGCATTTGAAATGACAGTAAAACTTTTTGAAATATTAAATGATATTGAAGAGGATGAAAATATAATTGAAAGAATGATATCTATTTATGAGCTTAAGATAATTTCGATGCTTGGATATAGGCCACAACTAAAGGAATGTGTTATTTGTGGTGAAAAAATTAGTTCAAATTCCTCATATATTCTAAATGTTTCAGAAGGTGGGCTACAGTGCTCAGAATGCATAGAACACTTGCTTGCTTTACAAGAGTTGAATAGTAATTCTGAATATGTAAATATTAATAGAAATAAAAATATTAAAAAAAATTATATTTCACATAATAATATTATGCTCTTAAATAAGATTCTAGCATCAAAGCTTGATGATAGTGACATAATAAGTGAAATAGATAGTAAATTAAGAATTATGATAAAAAAGTATTTGTTTTATCATATTGGAAAATCAGATTTTACAACATTAAATTTATTAAAAAAAGGGATATAATATTGATTGTTATATTAAATAGTTAATTGCGAAACTAATTTTTAAAAGTGAAAAATACAGAATAAAACTTGCAA
>JAEAME010001754.1_pt1 | contig 14028 bp, 6 predicted proteins | sample 8958731 | NCBI WGS metagenome assembly JAEAME01 (sample SAMN16933194, study PRJNA681113) | bioreactor sludge metagenome | isolation source: anerobic bioreactor sludge (Control) | place: India:Bengaluru | collected 2018-10-24 | reverse complement strand
AAATAAGGAGTTATCCCCAATTTGTCAAATGTTTTTCAACTGGTCATTCATATTAATAGTATTTTTTGCATAATTTTTCTCCTTATAAAATCGAAATACTTTGGGGATTGAACACAGTCAAATATGACGTTCTGAATTGTCATGTCAATTCTTCCAATTTACATAAAATGAGAAATGTGAACCATAATTTGCAAAATATATACCAACGGCATGTCAGATCACCAAAATTTTCACTGCTTTTTCAACAATATACTATCTTGAACATCTGAAATAACAAAATTGTATTTTCATATTATGAAAATTTTGTTGACGACAGCAAAAAAAAACAGAGAATCCACATATCATTTCAAAGTCAAATTGCTCAGAATCTGTCATTTGATTGTATTCTTTAATACAAAAAAAAATACTCTGCTATTTTTCAAACCAACAAACATAACAATTATAACCGTGGGGGTCACCATGCTAAACTTGTCATTTAAATCCTTCTTTGGCGCATTGTTGGGATTGGTACTATCAACTACAATTTATTCTCAAACCATCATTCGCGTGAATTGCGGCGGACCTGAGTACTGGGACACGGAACGCAATCTCTGGCAGGCCGATCAATCTTATACACCAGGTAGCTGGGGGTATGAAAATCCAGGCTATTTGCTGTTTACAGATTATCCAGTTGATGGCACGAATGACGATTTCCTCTACCAATGGGAACACAATGCCTTAGATAACTATAAATTTACGGTTCCCAATGGCACTTATATCGTGACAATGAAATTTGCTGATCTCTATTATGATAACATTGGCGATCGCATTTTCCACGTCGAGATTGAAGGTGACCGGGTTCTCGAAAACTTTGACATTATCGCCGAAGTTGGTTTTGCATCAGCTTGTGATAAAACATTTATCATTGATGTGAATGATGGCATCATGGATATTCAATTCATCACAATTGAAAAGGAACCAGGTGTGACGATAGCTCACGCCAATATTAAAGCCATTGCAGTGATCGAGCAGGGAACGCACGAACCAAAATTATGGGTTGATCCGAAAGAAATTGATCTTTTCGATTTTTCGTATCGGCAATCTTTTAAAATTAAAAATGGGGGTGAGCTGCCGTTGAAATGGAGTTGCACCGAAAATCCAGACGAACCCTGGATCACTGATGTATCGCCCAACAGCGGTCTGTTGTACCAGGGACAATCTCAGAGTGTTGATGTGCGAGTCACTCGCTCCGAATTGGCAGATGGGAATTATGAAGGGAATATTTTAATAACCTCAAACGGCGGCGATGAAAATGTGAAAGTGCTTATGGAGGTGCTTACCAGACTGCCCAACTTGCAAGTGCAACCGATAAAATTGAATTATGGAGCCATTCTGACGCAGATAACATTTAACGTAAAAAATGTCGGAACAGCAGATTTAAATTGGACTGCAAAAAACAAAAATAGCGATCCCTGGATTAAATCAATCTCCCCTGCCAGCGGACAAATTGAGCCTGGCAAATTTCAGGAAATTCAAGTGACTGCCGATCGGGCTGGTCTGGCAGATAGTACTTATGATGGCATCATTGCTGTGACATCGAATGGCGGGAACGAAAATGTCGAATTGATGCTCGAAAATTATAATAAGCCGCTTACCATCAATTGCGGCGGCGGGGAATATTTGAGCCAGGATCAACAAAGCTGGACCAATGATTTGGGATTTGTCGGTGGGAGAACAATTTATTCTAATGTTGAAATTAAAAATACTGATAACGACAGGCTCTATCAAGACGCCCGAATTGGGATGACGAAGTATCAATTTGCGGTCCAGAAAAATGGCTATTATCAGGTGGTCTTGTATTTTGCTGAGCTCCAGCATGATGACTCTGGAAAACGGCTGTTTGATGTGAAGATCGAAGATAGCTCGATCCTGCAAGACTTTGATATTTTCGCCGAGCATGGCAAAAATTATGCGGTCATTAAATCCGCCAATATCGAAGTGACGGACCAGCAACTCGATGTTGCTTTTATCAAGAAAACGGGCGAGCCATGCATCGCGGGAATCGAAATCCATCAAATTCCCTATTTAAATGTCGATACGACCGATTTGAGCTTTGCTTCGATTCTGACCCAAAGAAATTTTATGATTAAAAATGCTGGCACGCTGGAGTTGAATTGGTCTGCTAAAAATCAAAATAATGATTCCTGGTTGGTAGCAATCTCGCCGTCGAGTGGTGTTTTGGCGCCTGCTGCCAGCCAGTTGGTGAATATCGTAATTGATCGAACGAGCGTTGCCGATAGCATGGATCAGGGAACGGTCGCCGTTGAGACAGATGGTGGCAATCAAAATGTTTCATTAACTTTTGAAACCAAAAATAAGCCATTGCGAATGAATTGCGGCGGCGATGCTTATCGAGATCAGAATAATAATCCCTGGCTCGATGACATGCTATTCGATGGCGGCAAGCTGGTAAGCTGTCAGGATGCTATCGCCAACACCGATGATGATCGCTTGTATCAGACGATCCGCTCAGGCATGAGCACCTATGAATTTCCAGTTCAACAAAATGGATTGTATAAAGTGACCATGCATTTTGCTGAGATTCAGCATCAAGCTAACGGAGTGAGAATTTTCGATGTGAAGCTCGAAGATCATTTGGCGCTGGAAAATTTTGATATCTTTGGCGAGGCGGGCAGCTTCTCAGCTTTGATCAAATCAGCGATGATCGAAGTCACGGATCACCAGCTCGATATCGCTTTCGTATCCAAAACTAGCGAGCCATGCCTCTCCGCTCTTGAGATTTATTTGAGTCCCGTAATGGCGCTTGAGCCAGCCGCGATCAAATTCGGTTCGCTGTTGACTCGAAGGACTTTTTCAATTATCAATGCTGGCGTTGTCGATTTGAGTTGGAAAGCACTGGACAAAGATAATGAACCCTGGCTGAAACAAATTTCGCCAGCAGCAGGCGTGCTTCCTCCCTCTGCCAAACAACTGGTTTCTGTTACCATTGATCGAGCGGCATTGACCGATAGCCTCTACGAGGGTACCATCGCCATTGAAACCGATGGCGGCGATCAAGCTGTCACGCTAACATTGGCGACGAAGAATCAGCCGCTACGAGTTAACTGCGGCGGCGCTGAATATTGGGATGCAAACCATAATCTCTGGTTCGATGATATCCTCTCTTCTGGCGGAAATAGGATAAGCTGCCAGGATAGCATTGCCAACACCAGCAATGATCAATTATACCAGACCGCTCGTTCAGGCATGACCCAATATGAATTCCCGATTCAAAAAAATGGGATCTATGGCTTCAACCTGCATTTTGCAGAATTTCAGCATCAGGCTACTGGCGCGAGAGTATTTGATGTGCTGATTGAAAACAACCTGGTTTTAAAAGATTTTGATATTTTTGCCGAGGCTGGCAGTTTATCGGCTATCATCAAATCTGGAAAAATCGAGGTCAATGATAATCAGATGGATATTGCTTTCGTTGCGAAAGCTGGCGAGCCGATGATCGCTGCCATAGAAATCTACCAGAGTCCGCTGCTCGCCGTTTCCCCGACGAGATTGAAATTTGGTTCGATGTTGACCAAGCGGATTTTCGAAATCATCAATACGGGTTCAATCGATATGAATTGGTCGGCAAAGAGTCAAAATAATCAGACCTGGCTGAAGCAAATTGCCCCAATCGGTGGGGTGCTGGCGCCGTCCGACACGCAACTGGTGACGGTCACCATTGATCGCACTGAATTGGTGGATAGCCTGTTTTTTGTAGGCAGCCTCCAGGTGGAAACTGACGGCGGAAATCAGGAGATTGCCCTGGGATTTGAAACGACCGATGAGCCATTGCGCATCAACTGCGGCGGCGCTGAAATGCTGGATGCGAATCAGGATTTCTGGTTCGAAGATCTGTTTACCGTGGAAGGTCAGCAGATGAGCTGCAGTGATAGCATTGCCAATACCGAAATGGATTGGCTGTATCAGACTGTTCGCTCAGGTCTGACCAAATATGAAGTGCCAATTCAAAAAAATGGTCTTTATGAGATTAGTTTGCATTTTGCAGAACTCCAGCACCAGGCAGTCGGGCAAAGAATTTTTGATGTGCAGATTGAAGATTCCCTGATCTTGAAAGATTTTGATATCTATGCTGAAAGCGGCAGTCTCAATGCGCTGGTGAAAAAAGCAAAAGTCAAAATCAATGACAATCAGCTCGATGTGGTCTTCATTTCAAAAACTGGCGAGCCATGCATCGCAGGAATCGAAGTTACATCAACAACTCCAGACCTGCCATCATGGGTTGGTCGTACGGACGATCAGGGACTGACGCCGACATGCTTCCAGTTGGATCAGAATTATCCCAATCCTTTCAACATGGAAACCCGCATCGCATTTCAATTGCCCGTCGGCGCCCAGGTCACGCTGGAAGTCTATAATTTGCTGGGCCAAAAACAACAGACGCTGGTGAATCAAGAAATGTCAACGGGATTTCATTCCATCAACTGGGATGGCAGGGATTTGAATGGCGCTGCTGTGACGTCTGGATTCTATCTCTACAAAATCCAGATTACTCCGAAAGATGGGCAGATGACGTCATTCCAGCAGGTTCGGAAGATGTTGTTGTTGAAGTGAGGCTGATGCCTTTGCGGCTTGGCGTCTTTGCGTGATGAATCATTCAGGTGAAAACGGAGTGCTGGAGTTTGGATTTCAATAATTCAATGCTCCGACACTCCATTTTTTTTTATTCTTGTATCATTCTTTGAAGGAATCCTGAAATTTCGGATCACATCATTCTCAGCCAGGAATGGCTGAGCGATTATCGAGTGTCCCTGTGGGATAATTTGATGGCGACTGATAGAGGGATGATGGTGATGCCAGAGTGCTTGCCCCAAATTTCAACTTCATTTTTTTTTAAAGTCTTCTTTCGAAAATAGACCTCTTAAAATCTCAGCAATAGCCCTTCATTTCAATTCACCATTTCTGAAATAAATGGGATTTTGTATTTCTGTAAAAATAATCTGCAAAAAAATAAATTGCAAGTATTTAAATAGAGAGACTAAGACAACATCCCGATATCCAACGAAGAATTAGTTATTCAATACCTGTATTTTGTTCTTAATAAATATGAGCAACAAAAAAATATTGACTTTCAGTTTTTATTTATTTGATTAAAAAGAGCTCAATTGGTTTTATAAATTATAGTACTATACAATATCAAAATACTATTAGTACTAAAAATAATAAAAAAACTATTGACAATTAAAATTAATTTTATTATATTGTGTCGTACCAAATAGACTGATTGAACTAAAACAGGAGATTTAAAAATGAAAACATCAAACTCAGAACTAAATGGCTCGACTATTACTATTCGATTGGGGAATCAAGATTTTTCTTTAATTAGAGAAATTAAAAACATTGCTGATCTTAAATTAGATCCAAGAAACCAGAGAATAAGCTATAAAATACGTCAAAAAGGTTTAGCAGCTACCGATTCAGAACTTCATAAGCTACTTTGGGGAATGGATTCTGTAAAAGAATTATATCAAAGTATTTATCAAAATGGTGGTTTAATCGAAGATCCTATTATTGATACCGACAATAAAGTAATTGAAGGCAATTGCCGTACTGTTGCCCTTCGTGAGCTTAACAAAAAATTTCCCAAAGATTCTCGTTTTTCACGTTTATATGTTAGAGTACTCCCAGCAGGAGTGACTGAAGAGCAATTAACGCTTTTACTTGGCGAGCTTCATATCGCAGGCAAAATAGAGTGGAAAGCCTATGAGCAGGCTGAATTTGTATGGAAAATGAATAAAATTTATGGCAAATCGTATGATTTTCTTGCCAGTCATTTACGTTGGAGTCGAAGCAAGCTTTCACAAAAAATTGCTGCATATGAAGAGACCAAGGCTTATATAGAACGTACAGCTGATCCTCAAAGTATAAATAGATTTTCTCACTTTGAAGAGTTTATGAAAAAAAAGACCTTAAGAGATCGGCATGCTGAAGATCCAAATTTTATTGTTCAATTTGGTGATTGGATTATGGAGAATAGATTGGCTGACAGTAAAGATGTTCGACAATTGCCCCAAATACTAGAGAATCAAGAGTCATATAAAAAGTTTTTAAATTCAGGAATAAAGGATGCTAGAGCTGTTCTCTATCAAACCAATCCTTCTTTAGTATCAAATCTTTATAATATTATAGATCAAGCTGTTTCAGAGTTAGAAACTATATCTCTACAAGAAATTCAAATTTTAAAAAGTGGAGATCAAGCTCGACTAGATAAATTTAAAAAACTAAAAAAAGCCCTAAATAGTCTAGAATCTTTTAGTGGAGTCACCTTTGACTAGCAACAATGGAGATTTTTGTTATGCAACAAGTGATCGCAAAATTGAAAAAAAATTTTAGCAATGAAATTTGGGTGACCTTAAGTGAATACGGGGGCGAAAAAAGAATAGATATTCGTGAGTATTTTAGATCAGATGATGTCCCTGATTTTCACCCAACCAAGAAAGGTTTTTCTATTACCATAAACAAAACCTATGAACTTATTGAGCTTATTGAATCGATGGAAAATGAAGATACAATTGGAACAACGAAAATTTTAGAGATATCAAAAGGTGTTCAACTAGAAGCTGGTAATCGTGAATATCAAAACCATAAATATAAGGAACTTCGGATTTACTTTTTTTCTAAAAAAAATGGACAGTGGAGTCCTACTAAAAAGGGCGTTACTTTAAAGTCTGATCTGGTTCAACAGCTACGTGAATCTATTGAGCAAGCAATGGACTTTGTAACTTCTTAGGATCTAAGTAAAAACAGCAAAAAAATGTTTAAGGCGACTGGAAACTCACTTTTTAAAACCCAATTTTGAGATGTTTGCATCAATTAAGCATTAAGGTTTACGTTCATACGCACCACAGTTTCCAGCGCCTTAACATTAGCGTTATTCATTCCTGCAACCTATATTCCGCCTCTTGCTGCATTTCAGTGATCGATAGTGTTCTATGCATACCCATCGTAGTTTTATAAGAAGTATAACCTAAAAAGCTCTAAATCCACTTGGTTGAAAAATCATTGTTTCCTGGCATCGCTAAATTTAGTTTCTGAAAATGTCAGATAAATGTTTTTTGATAATACTTTTAGTGGAAATCAGATAATTAATCTTCAATTATGGATATTGAAAAATAAGGTTGTAAAAAATATTTCAAACATTTAGATTGGATTAATTATTTTGACAGAGCAAGTAACAAAATTTCCCTTGCCTTTTTCCTTCAAATTGATTACAATATCCCACCCAACTAATCAACTCCAAACCTTAATCATCAAGCAGGAGATGTGAACGATGAAGAAATACATCCCGATTTTCCTAATTGCACTATTACCAATTTACCTAATCGCCCTATTACCCAATTACCTAACCGCCGCAATAGAAGGCAGGTTCACGCAATACCCCGACATTCGGGGCGAAAAAATTGTGTTCACCTACGAGGGCGACCTGTGGACGATCGGGCAGAATTGTGGTTTGGCGATGCGGCTGACCACGCACCCTGGCAATGAATATGCCGCCAAAATTTCGCCCGATGGCAAATCGATCGCTTTCACGGGAAATTATCACAGCGGCGACAATGTGTATTTGATGCCAATTGATGGTGGCGAGCCGACCAGGCTCACTTACCAGGCTTCGAGTCGAGTGGTGACCTGGACACCCGATGGCAAAAGGATCATCTTTCGGTCGGGATTTGAAAATACCTTTCGCCCCATTGTGAAGCTGTTTGCGGTCACGCCAGCGGGTACGATGCCAGAGAAACTGCCTGTGCCTCGTGGCGTGCTATGCACTTTTTCGCCTGATGGGAAAAAGATGATTTATAATCCCCGTGGCAATGAGGAATATTATTGGAAGCGTTACAAAGGCGGACAGTACCAGGATATCTGGCTGTACGATTTCGACAGCAAGGAATTCCAGAAGCTGACCGATTACGTGGGCAAAAACAGCTACCCGATGTGGATCGGTGATAAGATGTACTATGTCTCGGATCAGGGCAAGAACGGCATCGCCAATATTTACCGCTATGATTTCGCCACCAAAAAGATCGAGCAGGTGACCCAGTACGATGATTTCGATGTACAGATGCCCTCGACCGATGGGAAGAAGATCATTTATATGCATTCGGGTTATCTTTATATTTTAGATCCAGCAGTTGGCAATCCAAAAAAAGTTGAAGTTCAAATTCCGACGGATAACTGGCAATTGGCCGAACGAACCGTCAATCCCAAGGATTACATCCATTCCATGTCCATTGCCAATGATGGTGAGACAGCGGTCTTTGAGGCACGTGGCGACGTCTTGCTGGTACCGAAAGATGATAACAAAGACACGAAAAATCTGACTCGCAGCTCAGGCAGTCGGGAGCGATATCCGCAGATTTCGCCCGATGGCAAATGGGTCGCTTTCTTCTCGGATCAAAGTGGCGAGTACGAGCTGTACCTCAAAAGCCTGGAGACCGAGGGCGATTGGATGCAACTGACCAAAGGGAATAAAAATACGGTCTATCATCTCGAATGGTCGCCTGATAGCAAGAAGATTCTGTTCGGCAATAAGGATTTTTCGATTTTTTATGTGGATATCGACACGAAGAAATTGATCAAAATCGACTCGTCGAATCAGTTGAAGAACGATGAATTTTATTGGGAGATCAGCGATTACGGTTGGTCGCCCGACAGCAAGTGGGTAACCTATTCGTTCGTCCAGCTCAATCGCAACAGCAAAGTTTTTCTGTATAGCCTGGATCAAAATAAAAGCTACCCGCTCACTGATGATTTTTATGACAATCTCAATCCCAGCTTCGACGCCAATGGCGACTATCTCTATTTCTTGTCTTATCGTAACTATGGCGTGCAAATGGATGTGTTCGAAGATAACCACATCATTCCCCATCCCGTGAAGGTGATGGTGGTGCAGCTCAAAGCGGGGCAGCAGCCGCTGTTCGATAAGGCTTTCAAAGATGAGAAAAAGAAATCGGACGAGCCGCTCCGCATCGATCTGGAGGGTATTCAAAACCGCATCTTTTCATTGCCCGTGGAGGCAGGAAATTATTTCTTTTTGAAAGCGGGCAAAGGCATGGTGACCTGGGCCTCGGTTGACGATTTTGGTGATGATGAATATGAGGAAATTTTCAATCCACGAGGCTCGAATAAATGGACATTGCACGTCTTCAACATGGAAGATGAGAAGGACGTGGCGCTGGAACAGAAGATCACGGATTGGAAGCTATCTGCTAATCGGGAGCAGATGATCGTTAAAAAAGAGTCTGATTATTTTGTCAGCAAAGCTGAAAAGGTTTATTCGTCAAAGTCATTCGGTGAAAAGTTCAACCTGAACAAGATGACGTACCAGGTTCAGCCCAAAAAAGAGTGGGCGCAGATTTTTGATGATGCCTGGCGCTGGTATCGAGATTTCTTTTACGACCCCAATATGCACGGTCGGGACTGGAAAAAGATGGGCGAGAGCTATCGCAGCTATCTGTCGCAACTGACGTCACGCCAGGATTTGAACTGGCTGCTGTCGCAGATGGTCGGTGAACTGTGCGTCTCGCATACCTACATCGGCGGCGGCGATTATGGACCCAAGAAGCAGCCTGATAATCCTGTTTTCACGGGACAGCTTGGGGCGGATTTGAAACCATCGTCCAGCGGCTATTATCAGTTTGAAACCATCTTCGGTCCCACAGATTTTGATCGGGATTTGAAAGGACCCCTGGTTCGGCCTGATATGGATTTAAAGGAGGGCGACTATCTGATCGCCATCAATGGCAAAGAGATCAAATCTCCTGAAAATCCATATAAATTTTTGCAGATCACCCGAGGCGAAAAGGTTTCAATTATGGTCAATAGCAAGCCAACAGCGACAGGCGCCCGTACCTATCAAATCGAGCCAATCGGCTCTGAATATAATTTGCGCTACAATCGCTGGCTGGCGGATAATATTGAAAAGGTGTTGAAGGCGAGCAACGGCGATCTCGGTTACATGCACATCACGGCGATGAGCTCGGGCAACGTGGCACAATTCGATAAATTCTGGCGCGCGTTTCGGTATAAAAAGGGAATCATCATCGACGTCCGAGGCAATGGCGGTGGCTGGACCGAATATTTTATCATCGACAAGCTGGAACGCAAGATGGTCGCCTATAATGTGCTGAAGAATATGGAGCCATTCCGTTATCCTGGCAGTGTGGCAAATGCCCATCTGGCAATTGTTACCAACGAGTACAATGGCTCGGACGGTGAGGCATTTGTCGAGCATTTCAAAGCCCGCAAGCTGGGGACCGTGATCGGCGTGCCATCCTGGGGTGGGCTGGTCGGCATTGTCAACGGACAGACAACAATTGACAACGGGACGGTCCATCAATCCAATAATTCGTTTTATGGAAGGGAAAGCAAATGGCTGGTGGAAAATCACGGCGCCGATCCCGATATGGTGGTGGAAAACGATCCAACATCGGTGATGGCGGGACATGATAAGCAGTTGGAAACGGCGATCGAGGTGTTGATGAAGAAGATTAAGGAGCAGCCGTTCGTGTTTCCAGAGCGGCCGGCGTATCCAGTGAAATAAGTAGTTGGGGAGTTGGGTAATTGGGGGATTGAGCAATTGATAGCTAAAAAGGTCAGATTGTTTTTGAATATCTGACCTTTCTATTTTTATGCTTTACTTGTCAAGAAAAAATTTTTTAGTTGATTTTATGCGGAGATTTTGCTAATTTAATGGTGTGATAAAATTTAGAAATACGAAGAAGGGATGAATATAAATAATCCCGGGCGTGCGATTAAAAAATTTGAATAAGGGAGCATCTGATTTCGTGCTATATAAAATTTTGGTTATCAATCCTGGTTCTACTTCTACCAAAGTTGCCCTTTTTGAAAACCAAGCTCTCCAATATGAAGAAAATATCATTCACCCCAATGAAGCGTTGAAACAATTCACACAAATCTGGGATCAATTTGAGCTTCGAAGAGCATCTATTATCTCATTTCTTGAAAAACATCATATCAACTGGAATCAACTTGCTGCGGTTGTTGGGAGAGGCGGACTGATTCGACCGATTCCTGGCGGAACCTATCTGGTCAATGAAGCGATGGTTGAAGACGCTCGAAAAGGAGTTCAGGGGGAACACGCTTCAAATTTGGGTTGCGCGCTGGCGTGGGCGATCGCCCGAGAAATCGGGGTTCCAGCATTTACTGTCGATCCTGTTGCGGTCGATGAATTTGAACCTTTAGCGCGTTATTCCGGTCATCCTCTGATTCAGCGAAGGGCATTAGCGCATACCCTCAATATTCATACAATTGGCCGAATGGCTGCTGAAAAATTGAGAGCTAATTATTATAAGACTAATTTTATTATCGCTCACCTGGGCGGCGGAATTTCGATCTGTCCGTTAAAAAATGGGCGGATTATCGATGTCAACGATGCCTCCAGTTCAGGTCCATTTTCACCAGAACGGACCGGTAATCTACCGCTGCAACCTTTTATTACATTATGTTTTTCCGGAAAATACACAGAGCAACAGATGCGCAAATTGGTCATGGGCGAAGGCGGCTTGATCGCTTATTTGAATACGAATAATGCTGAAGAAATTGAACGGCGCATTCAGCAGTGCGATACCAAAGCCAGAGAGGTTTATGAAGCGATGGCTTATCAAATCGCCAAAGAGATCGGCGCGATGGCAACCGTGATCAAAGGTGATGTTCGAGCTATTGTCATCAGCGGCGGCCTGGCAAAATCCAAAATGCTGATCGATTGGATCAAAGAGCGGGTTGAATTTATCGCTGAAATCATAGTGCTTCCTGGTGAGTTTGAAATGGAAGCGTTGGCGAATGGAGCTTTGCGAGTATTGCAGGGAACAGAGGAAGCAAAAATTTATTAAATGATATAGAACGCGGATTGAACGCCTGCCTGTCGGCAGACAGGAATAGACCAGATTTCAAACGGTTTAAAGTGAAAAGTGAGACGGCAAAGGGCTAAGTTTCACCTTTCGCACCTCATTTTTTCTCTTAAAAAATCCGTTTTGATCGATTTAATCTGTTGAATCCGCGTTCAAAAAAATTAATATGAGGATATGAGGATATAAATGGAGAAAGTTATTCTATCGGGCAACGAAGCCATAGCACGTGGATTTTATGAAGCGGGCGGTCATTTTGCAGCGGCGTATCCGGGAACTCCCAGCACTGAGATTCTGGAAAATATCAGTCAATACGATGAAATACACGCCCAATGGGCGCCCAATGAAAAAGTCGCGCTGGAAGTTGCGGCTGGCGCGTCACTGGGCGGCGCACGATCCCTGGCAGCCATGAAACATGTCGGTTTGAATGTGGCGGCTGATCCCCTGTTTTCACTTTCATACCAGGGAGTAAATGCGGGAATCGTCATTATCTCGGCTGACGATCCCTCCCTGCATTCGTCCCAGAATGAGCAGGATAATCGCTGGTATGCCCGCGCCGCAAAAATTCCCATGCTGGAACCTTCGGACAGCCAGGAGGCAAAAGATTTCACAATGCTTGCGCTGGAACTGAGTGAACAATTTGATACTCCAATCTTGCTGCGTACCACCACCAGAATCAATCATTCAAAAAGCATTGTCACATTAAATGAACGAAAAGAAGTGGCGAAAAAGGAATACAAAAAAGATTTTATGAAAAACGTTCTGCTTCCTGCTAACGCTAAAAAGAAGCATGTTCTGGTTGAGCAACGACTGACAGAACTGGAAGAGTATGGAATTAGCTGTAGCTGCAATCGGATCGAATGGGGCGATAAAAAGCTGGGCATCATCACCAGCGGTATTTCCTATCAACATGCCAGAGAAGTATTTCCGAAAGCTTCGATTTTAAAATTAGGATTGACCTATCCGTTGCCGAAAAAATTGGTGCAGCAATTTGCCGAGCAGGTCGAAAAAATTTATGTCATCGAAGAGCTCGATCCATTTTTAGAAGAACAAATTTCCGCCATGGGAATTCAAGTCGAAGGAAAAAATCGCCTGCCAATTATTGGAGAATTGAATCCAGAAATCATCGCGCAGGCATTCAGTCTTGAATCTCCTCAGCAAGAATCTGTTTTAAAAGATGTGCCAATTCCACCTCGGCCGCCAGTGCTCTGTCCTGGCTGTTCCCATCGCGGCGTATTTTATGCCATGAAAAAGCTACGCCTCACTGTGACGGGCGACATTGGCTGCTACACGCTGGCAGCGATTCCACCTCTGGAAACAATGGACACCTGCCTTTGCATGGGCGCCAGCATCGGCTATGCCGAAGGAATCGAAAAAGCGGCCGGCGATAAATTGAAAGGAAAATTGATCGGCGTCATCGGTGATTCTACTTTCTTCCATTCGGGAATTACCGGACTGCTGGACATTGTTTATAACCAGGGCAAAACCAAAATCTGCATTTTAGATAATCACATCACGGCTATGACCGGCCATCAGGAGCATCCCGGCTCAGGCTTGACCTTGAAAGGTGAGCCAACAACTAAAGTCGATCTGGAAGCGCTCTGTCGAGCCGTTGGTATCAAGAGGGTGGTCAAAGTTGATCCTTACAATCTTGATCAAACGGTTGCTACATTGAAACAGGAGATGGCAGCCGACGAGCCTTCAGTAATAATTGCCGACGCACCGTGCGTGATTCGGGCGCGAATTGTTTTCAATAAGCCCTATTTTGTTGATCCAGAGAAATGTATTATGTGCGGCATGTGCCACAAGGTCGGTTGCCCGGCGATCGAGAAAGATGAAAATGGCAAAACGAAAATCAATGATTTGCTGTGCATCGGCTGCGACATTTGCCGCCAGGTCTGTAAACCAGAGGCGATTCAGAAACCGGTGGGGTAATTGGGTGATTGGGGTAATTGGTAATTGGGTATTGGGACAGGGTAGAGACGATTCATGAATCGTCTCTACAATTCAACCATTCGATAATTCAACCATTCCCACGCCGTTTTAATTTGATTGAGGATTGATTGAAATATTTGGTATTAAAACAACGAGGAAAAATCAATGAAAAATT
>JAEAME010001751.1_pt1 | contig 14046 bp, 12 predicted proteins | sample 8958731 | NCBI WGS metagenome assembly JAEAME01 (sample SAMN16933194, study PRJNA681113) | bioreactor sludge metagenome | isolation source: anerobic bioreactor sludge (Control) | place: India:Bengaluru | collected 2018-10-24 | reverse complement strand
CAAGAGGTAAAATTAACCTTCATAGGAGATCGTGAGATATTTCCGCTGAAAAATGAATCAGATTTTCAGCCTCGGTGTGTCGGGGCGCTCACAATAAGGGGAGATCGGCGGGATTTTCTTGGAAAGCTGCCATTCGATTCTCTCCCGATCATTGCCTCACTGATGGAAACAAGACGGATCCAGTTTCTTGATCTGAATGGCCTTGCCCCAAAGTATGGAAATGCGTACATAACATGGGTCCATTTCTTTAGGAACTACGATCCCAACGAGTACTAGAATGAGAGGAGCCTTTCCGATTCGCCGTTTGTTCCAGTTTCCTCCGAGGTCAAAACATTCTCTGGATCTACGCTGACAACACGTTCTTCCCCATTTTGGCGGACTCGAATTCGCAAGCGATATTTGCAGGTACGCACCACAATGCCCGGAACAGCTTGAACTCGCCAGCCGGTGAGAAAAGATCGTCCTGGAGAACGGAGCCAGATTACGCGATCGCCGGGTTGTAGGTTGTACCTCATCATCAAACCTCAATGACTTTGCACATGTCATCCAGGCGGCGGACGATGGCAGGATGCATGCGCTCGTGTTCGACAAGGTTACCCATCGAGTAGTTTCCGGTTGCCGTCAGTCCGTGCTTTTGGCGGTAAAGGCTGTCGACCAGATCGAAGAGAACCTCGGTTTTGAAGTCCGTCACCTTCAACTTGTCAATATCGTCCCAGAACAGGTGGTATGGAGTCGGCTTGGATGCGGCAGCGAGCACCGGCGAAACAAAACCCACGTCAAATTCAGCGCGCCGCAGTTCCTCGACAAGTTCTCGGGTTGTTCGCACGTGGCAGCGCATTTTTCCTGAGAGCACAATCTCCCTGTACTGCGCGTAGAGCAGATGAGTTTTGCCATTCCCGTAAGCGCCGGTGAGATAAAAACTGCCGCCGGGATCTTTTTGCATCAGGGAAAGTGCACGATGCTGCCTCGAATCGCGCGGCTTGAAGGACTCGAACGAACTGTCCCGGAAGCGTTCTGGGATCAGTGCCAGAGCTCGCCGCCGCGCTTTTGTCGACACGCACCCGCACTGTCGCATGCCAGCACTGCCCGGCAGGTCCACTCGGCGCCAGCCGCTATCTCTGCAATGCGGGCATTCGTATTCATGTTCATTGCCGGGGCAGGTAGATGAGATCTCCGCGGCTCGTTCTTCGATTCGAAGTGCCGCCGGGTTTGCAGTCAAAATCTGAGATATTACTTGCATTATTTCCTCCGTTTCCCACCTTCGCTGAAGCTACGGTGGGCAAGCCCGCCGAAGCATTAGCGAAGGCGGGGCCGTCGTATTTTCCTTCCAGCACGGCGTAGACGTTTACGTGATTCGCAACAAACCAGTCGAAGCTCGCCCGCCATCCGCGCGCTCCCTCCCCGCGAAGGAAGGGCGTTTGCTGAGCTTTTTTGACTGCCGCAGTGAAATCTGCGAGGTATTGTACAAGGCATCCGTCGCGAACGGCCTGGTCAATCCTTGACCGGCACTTTTTCAGCCGTTCGGCTGTCAGCGCCTTCACCTCGGGCAGCGATTGGTTTTGTTGCTGGTAGATTTCGAGAAGTTTTTGGGGCGACACGAACACGCCGGCTTCTGCCGGCATATGTGTGTCTTTTTCTACTTTATTTATTCCTTCTTTTATACCTTCTTTATATGTGTTCCGCTGAGCGTTTCGCTCACTGTTCCGCTTACTGTTTCGCTCTGGGTTGTAAGTGGAGTAGCTGCAGATAATAAAGTGTTCCGGTTCCTGTTCCTCTGGGTGTTCCGCTTGGTGTTTCAGGCGGGAAATCATCTGATTTTCCTCAAGGAGGCGGAGGAAGCGGAATACGGCAGTCGGGCTCCAATTCCAGAGCTTGGCCATCCTCCGAATACTCGCACTGAACTCGCCCCGCCGGAGTCCTGTGTCGGGATCGTCGATGCCGGTTGCCAGAATGTTCGTCAGATAAAGCCATGCCTCGAAGCGGGAGAATCTTTTCTCCTTTTCCTGAAGCAACGGATTCGCCCAGGTTTTTCTCCAGAGGAATGTGTAACCGCGATTCACTTTTTCACCATTTCCGCTGAGGCTGGCAGACGGATTTCGCCGGTTTCGCAGGAATATCTCTGCAAAATGCCGTGCCAGTTTTGTGCCAAAATCGGGAAATTATTCGGGCTAAATTGGTTAAGTATGGTTGCGCGAAAACTCACCAACCAGCCAGTTTTAGCCGATTTGCGGATTTTTATAAGTAACTGTAGAGGGCGATTCTGGATTCATACGCCTGAGTTCGCTCATTGGCAGGATTAGCAAGCCCGGAGCAGTCCTTGCCCAAAGCCTTGAGAAATGCGCTCGCTTACCCACTGTCTTTGGAGGAGGCGCGTTGATAGCCAGGGTCACACGCCCGATAGCGGCGGTCGGGGCGGAAATCCGGTCCATCCCAGAGCGGCATCAATCCAGTGCAGTAGCTTGCATCCCCTATATCTTCACGAGCTCTATTGCTGTGTGTTATCCAATATTGTTAGAATACAGCCATCTTCTGAACTGCTATTCATTGCATTGCATTTACTGTCCGATGTGGGGAAGGTTTCCAAAGTGAGGAGCTGAGCATGAAGAAGGTTCTTTGGCGGCGAGCTGAGGAGCTATTCCACACTGCACTGGAGCATTCGCCGGAAGCTCGCCGAGCCTTTCTCGATAAGGCCTGCGGCGAAGATACCGAGTTGCGGCACCAGGTCGAGACGCTTCTTTCGCAGGATGATCAGGCCGGGAGCTTTCTGGAAACGCCGGCGATTGCGGATGCTACGGTCACGCCGGGGATTCGCGGTTCGCTGGTAGGGCGGCAATTCGGATCGTATCGCATACTATCCTCACTGGGCGCAGGCGGAATGGGAGAGGTCTATCGCGCGCGGGACGGCAAGCTCGGCCGTGATGTGGCCATCAAGGTTCTGCCCGAGGAATTCGCAAAGGACGCCGACCGCGTGGCAAGATTCCAGCGAGAAGCCAAGCTGCTCGCTTCCCTGAATCATCCCAATATCGCCGCCATTTACGGGCTAGAGGAATCCAGCGGAACCAACTTCCTTGTACTTGAATTGGTGGAAGGTGAGACGCTGGCAGAGCATATTAAGCTCGGCCCAATCCCGGTTGAGGAATCTCTGAAACTAGCGCTGCAGATCACCGAAGCCCTGGAAGCCGCCCATGAGAAGGGCGTCATTCACCGTGACCTGAAGCCCGCCAACATCAAAGTCACGCCTGAGGGCAAAGTAAAGGTATTGGACTTCGGCTTGGCGAAGGCGTTTGATGGAGAACAGGCCGATCTGAATATATCGAATTCTTCCACGCTGAGCATGCCACTAACACAGCAAGGCGTCATTCTAGGCACGGCGGCGTATATGTCGCCGGAACAGGTGGAAGGAAAGCCGCTGGACGCGCGCTCGGATGTTTTTAGCATGGGCGCTGTGCTCTATGAATTGCTCACCAGCCAGAGGGCGTTCCATGGGGATTCCGCGATCTCGACAATGTCGGCAATCTTGCGAGATACACCGGCGCGTGCCAGCAAGTTGCGTCCCGATATGCCATACAAGCTCGAAACGATCCTCAACCGCTGCCTCGAAAAGGACAGGGATCTTCGATATCCAAAAGCCGTGGATGTGCAAAACGAATTGAAGGAACTCCAGGAAGAGCTTCTTGGCCGCTCAACTGATTTCCGCGCCATTTTGCAGCCGCGCATCGTGCTGCCTGTTCTGCTTGTCCTCGCAACCACGATGGGCGTGGCTGCATGGTTAGGCGTGCGAAGCTATCGGGTAAATCGAGTGCGTAATGAAATGCTGCCCGAGATCGCCCGCCTCACGGATCAGGGTGAATACGGTAAAGCCTTTGAACTTGCCACGCGCGCCGCGAAAGTCATACCCGATGACAAGATATTGGAGGGCTTGTGGCCAAGACTGTCGAGGACGATCACGATCGAGACAGATCCTCCTGGTGCGGCCGTTTCAATGAAAAGCTACGAGGCTGTGGATGCGGTCTGGGAAGCCATTGGACGGACGCCGATCACGGGCTTCCGCATACCGCAATCGTACTTTCGGTGGAGGATATCCAAAGAAGGATACGAGCAGTTGGAAACCGGGGGACCTCCTTACTCTGGCGAGATGCGGTTCCGTCTGATTGCTTCGAACTCGCCGCAGTCGGGCATGGTCTGCCTGTCGGACACCGTTTTTCGAGCGGATCTCTCGGGATTTGAGCCGCTGGGGCCGTGGCCAATGGAGGCGTTTTGCATCGATCGATTTGAGGTAACAAACCGGCAGTACAAACAATTCGTGGATGCTGGCGGCTATAGAAAACGCGAGTACTGGCAACATCCCTTTCGGGCGGATGGCCGCAGCCTGACCTGGGAAGAAGCAATGAAGCGGTTTGTGGACTCCAGTGGACGGCCCGGTCCCGCAACCTGGGAGGCGGGAACCTATCGCGGAGGGCAGGATAATCTCCCGGTGGGCGGCGTGAGTTGGTATGAAGCGGCGGCATACGCCGAATATGCCGGAAAGAGCCTGCCAACACTGTATCACTGGTACCAAGCCTCGGGAATACAGAACGGTTACGCCATGGTGCCGCTCAGCAACTTTGCCGGTAAAGGTTCTAAGGCAGTAGGTGCATCTCCCGGTGTCTCGTTGCACGGCGTCTTTGATATGGCGGGCAACCATCGCGAATGGGTATGGACCGAGACCGACAGGCAAAGATACTGCCTCGGTGGCGCGTGGAACGATCCCGCTTACTTCCTAATGGAATCGGAGGCTCGTTCTCCGTTCGACCGTGCCCGGGAAAACGGCTTCCGCTGCGTCAAATATCAGAACTGCAAAGCGCCGCCCGCGCGTTACGCGGGCGCCCTGAAGGAATCGTTCCGGGATTTTTCACGCGAAAAGCCGGCTTCGGACGAGGCATTCCGGATTATTGAGAGTATGTATCCCAGAGACACGGGGCCGCTCGATGCCAAGGTGGAATCGGAACAGAGCCAGGAAAATCGGAGGGTGATTAGGGTGTCCTACGCGGCGGGCTATGGTGGAGAGCGCCTCCCTGCATATCTTATTCTGCCCAAGAATGCCGTGCCGCCATACCAGACCGTCATCTGGTTTCCGGGTGCCAATGCCCTTCAAATGCAGAAATCCGACACACTGGTATCCGGTCAATACTTGGATTTCATCGTCCAGAGCGGAAGGGCAATGCTCTATCCAATCTATAAGGGCACCTACGAACGTAACATGGGACTTGCGATAGGGCACCAATCACGAGAGAGCTTGACATGGTGGGTGAGTGAAGTCCGGCGCTCGGTTGATTACCTTGAGAGCCGACCCGATATCGACGGGAAGCGCATCGCCTATGCTGGTTCAAGTTGGGGCGCGCGTATGGCATCTATCATGCTCGCCATGGAAACGCGGCTGAGCGCGGCCGTGCTGTACTCCGGTGGATATCTCATGGTACAGCGAAGCCCGGAGATCGACGACTTCAATTACACTCCGAGGGTCAGAGCGCCAGTCCTAATGATCAACGGCCGGTACGACTTTGATTTTCGGCTTGAGACCTCAGCAGAACAGATGTTCAAGCGGCTCGGCACGCCGGCTGATCGGAAAAAACTGGTTGTTTTCGATTCCGGGCATAACATATCGGTTTTCCGCGGCAAAATGATCCGCGAGACCCTCGACTGGCTCGACTGCTATCTCGGCCCCGTCAAGTTTAAATAGTCAGCTAAGCATCTTTTTCTTTGCCGCGGCGTGACGGCCATGGAGTGGTCTTTTCGAGCCACGAGCTCCAAGCTCCTGCGTTCGGGGAAGCCACAGGCTAACGCTGCTAATGAGGCGGCTACGGAGTGTCGCCTATCGCAGATGGTTGTTTTTGGAGCTCCAGCCCGCTCACATTAATTTATTGCAGGAATTATCAGCCGATTTTGCCAGCCGCAATTTCAAGGTATTTGCTGGCTACAAAGAATGTCAATACTGTTTTATCAAAAATGCAGGCAGCGCGAAATCGAGCTGAGCATTGGTTGTCAGCTAAGCCTTGACATACTCGCTTGTATTGCTAACTACCCCGAACGCGTTCTGAGAAATTGAGAATCCACTTGTCCGATTACGCGACTACTCATCCATCCGACTAGTCGATAGCACTGCAAATCCTGGAAAAGGTTCTGATGTAAACGTCAAGCTCATGAGAGATGGGAAAGCAATTGAGCGCACCGTGAAGGTTGGTGAGATGGAGAAAAAAGCAGAGACAGCTCAAATGCCATCCCATAAATCCCTGGGGATTACGGTACAAGAGCTAACGCCTGAAATAGCCGGGGACCTCGGCCTGAAACGTGAAACAGGCGTTGTGGTTACACGCGTTGAAACGGGAAGCGCCGCGGCTGATGCCGGAATCCAGACCGGCGATGTCATTCAGGAGGTTAACCGGAAGCCGGTAAAAGATGTGCAGGATTTCATCCAGAAGATTGAACAGGCGAAAAACCTGGATAGCGTCCTGCTCCTGATTCAAAGAGGTTCGAACAGTCTATTCGCAGCCGTTACACCCAAGTGAGCTGCCAAGCGTCCGATCCGCGTGACATTTTTAAGTTTCGCGGTCGGACGCTTTTCCTTTTCTTTCATTCGGATTTTGAAAACTCTTCAGTAGCGCGTCGCTTGAATAGCCACTTCTTTACTGTTCTGCGTAAGCCCGAGCCGGCACCTGCATTGAGGAAGCGGACACTGCCTCGAAGTATCTGGAGAAACGTTGTGGCTCTTCAGCATTGTAGCTCTTCAAGTTTATAGCCCAGCGTATCTCAGGATGAATCCAATCGAAAAAAATGGAACAGGACGAATCGATTGCGTATTTCCCAGGCTGGAGAAAGGGAATCCATATGTCCAAAAAGCCGGAGGATGCAGTCGATTGTCCGTATCTCTTGCATGCAGGGATCCAACGACATGTTCGCATTTAGGCCTCTGCAATGAGAAAATGAGTTGTGGAAATTATGCGGAGCACTGCGATACCGGCGATGAGCGATTCTGCTGATTCGAACTTGATACAAGCTTCCCTGGAAGGGGATAGGAATGCCTTCGCCGTGCTAGTGGAAAGGTATCAGCCGGCAATTTTTAGAACGGTCCGCCGTACGCTGGGAAATACAACGGAGAGCGAGGATGCTGTCCAGGAAATCTTTATACGCGCGATTGTTGCCCTGCCAAAATATGACCTGCGTTATCCATTTGCCCCGTGGATTCTCAAGATCGCAAGCAACTACTGCATCGACCAGATCCGGCGGCGGAAAACACGCAAATATAAGCTATGGAGCGATCTTTCTGAAACAGAGGAGCGAAAAGCCATAAAGAACATGTCTACTCAACCGCATACGCAGGACTCAACCCATGCCGATCAAGGCAGCTATCTTGAAATTGCTCAATTATTGCTGAACCGGCTGAAACCGAAGAGACGGATGGCGTTCGTTCTGAGAGAAATCGAGGGCCGCGAATATGAAGAAGTCGCCGCAATTCTGGGGGTTCCGGAAACAACGGCCCGAGTTCGCGTTTGGCGCGCGAGAAACGATCTGAACACAGAGTTCCGGAAATATTTAAAAAAAGGGGGCAGAGATGAGAAAGCTCTGTGATTGGTTCAATCAATATAGGGATGGGATGATGACTGCGGAGCAAAAGGAGTCGTTTGAATCCCACTTGGCGACCGGTATGGAATGCCGGGCGCGTCTCTACCTGCTGGACAACCTGGTGCATACCATCCGAGACCAACATTTTCCATATCCGGCCGGCGAGCCTTCAACGATTGCGGACCGCGCCTACGAAAAGAAGGGATGCTGGGATGTCCTGTTGCTCTCCTGGGTGAAACCCATGCCGGCTTGGGCCGGCCTGGCAGCGTTGCTGGTTCTATTGGCATTCCTGTGGGCGGCGCCATCAGGCGGGCCATTGAGCGACTATGAATCCCTGCAGATTGAGGCCAGCCAGGCAAAGGGTGAAATTGCGGACCTGAGTGATGATGAATTAGAAAACTGGCTGGAAAAGGGAGGCTCTATCCAATGAAAAGTCGCTCAAGCGCCATGGCGGTAATAGTAGCCGTGCTTTTATTCGGATGTCTTTTGGGAATGGCCGGATATCATTTTTGGGGAAGAGGATTACAGCCGCACTCGGCTTTATCCAATACGCAGCGCACTCAAGGGCACACAGGAAGACTGACCAGCCGCCTGAAATTAACCGAAGAGCAGGAAGCACAGCTCAAAGTAATTCTGGAAGACTCAAGGCGGCAAATCAATGCCAGCAGGATGGAATGGGATTTGAAGCTGCAAGATATCCGCACCAAAACGAATGAAAGGATAGCCGCGATTCTGAATGAAGAACAGAGAAAGAACTTTAGGCAGCTTATTAAAGATGCGGATCCTCATGGACGATCTACGGATCAAGGCCATGGTCATGGTGATCATTAATGGGATTGCGAACCACTAAAAACGAAAAGTATATTGAAGTTTGACGGTCCCCCTGTCGAAGCTAGAAATATAATCATGCTCATAGGTTTTAAACCAGCCGCGGTTCAGCACCAGGAAGAGATCATTGCCCGGCTTCAGGATCCATCGGAAATGTGTCTGGAAGCCGAGAATTCTGGATTCATTGTCGTATTGAACCAGGTTAGCCCAGGAGATATTGGGCGTGAAATTATAACCGGCCTGTAGTGAAAAGATCTGTGTGAAAAACTTCCCAGCCTTCAAATCCACATCAGCGCGTTCTGCTCCCAGTCCAAGGAGCAGGTGATGACTTGGCTTAACAATTAACTCAAACTCCAGATCCCTTCTTGTGCCGTCGTAAAAACCGCCAAAATTGGCCTCAAAGTTTACTACCCATGGCCGCTTGGTGGCCGATTCAAAACTCACGCCATATCGCGCGAATTGATAGGAGCCTGCGGGGACAGTCACGTCTCTGCTGATAGGGAAGGGAAACGGCAGTCGCTCGAATTCGGGTGTGATTTGAATTTCAAACATATCCCCTGAGTTGAATTCAACCTCAAAAGGAGATATATCGACTCTCCAGTTGTCCACCCGATTGTCCAGGTTGGTGATCAATTCTGGAAATGCATGAAACGTAATTTGACGGATCCCGGATTTTTCCGGCCTAGGCCTGAACATGAACATGGCGTTTGTTTTGCGTATACCTGTTCTAGGGACAAATCCCAAGGCCGGATTAAAATTCTCTCCGATCTGTTTCCAGGAAAGATTGGCAAACCAGCGATCATTGGGGTAGTCGATCGAGAATCCGCCTGCGTAATCGACTGTGCTGCTGAATTCATCATCGGTGCGAAAAGCGAAAAGGCTGAGGCTGAGATTCTTGTTCCCCCTGAAGCTGGAAGTGGCGAATCGCGCATCGGCTCCGATCAAAGTGTTGTCCCCAAGGCCGGAAGGATTGCCGCGGGTGAAAATGCCTCCTACATAGGACTGCTTCCAGAAATCCCGGCTGACCCGTGCAGCGAGCAAATTCTGTCCGCTGAGGCCTATTTCGTCGACATCATCCGTCTGAACGTCAAGGAAACCAATGTTATATCTGGATTGCCTGCCCGTAATTTTCGCTCCGGCAATTATAGGCACTTCGGTTGAAATTCTGTTCTTTTCCATCAATCCGATGCGCCGGCTGAAGAATGGGATGAGGTCGGGCATCATGGGATTTCCAGTGGCCACGTCAAAAACGCCGGCTCCTTCAAGGAAGAAGGCTCTTTTCTCGGGATAAAACAGATTGAAGCGGGTCAGGTTCACCTGCCGTGCGTCGACTTCGGTTTCCGCGAAATCCGTGTTAATGGTCAGCGATGCATTTAGGTTCGGAGCCAGGTTTTTTGAGACATCTACCCCGCCATCGACCTTCCAATCATTTCCTTCCTTTCGCACCATCAGCCCGTATGGACGGATATCAAGTCCCATGCCCTGTCGCAGATCCGGCAATCCTTCGAGTCGGCCTGCTTCCGCAAGATTGGTCAGCCATATGTCGCGGCGTGCTCCAGCCCATCGATTGGTTTCATTTTTCCGCTTGATTACCCTTTGAAAATTCAGTCCCCAGACGGACTGGCCAGGTTTGAAGCGCAAGGTTTTAAAAGGGATTTCGATTTCCGCGACCCATCCCTCGCCCGTAATGCGTGCATGCGCATTCCATATGCCGTCCCAATCCAGGTTTGTAAACTCGGCGCTGTTGGATATTTGTCCATCAGCGCGCGCTCCATTGGGATTAATCTTGAAGAAAAATCCATTCCGGTGATCGAAAAATGGATCAATTACGACAGATATATTGTCGTCTACATCCAGTTCGGCATCGCGCGTAAGTTGAGTGGCGATTATGGAATCTGGCGATTCAAAACAAATAATGCCAAAGAAAAGAGCATCCTGGCTAACGAGAACGCGGATTTCTGTTTTTTCGCTGGGGCTTCCACCCTCTTTAGGAAGAACTTGGATAAGGTCTCCGATTGGATCGGCTTTGTTCCATGAAGCTTCATCCAGCCGGCCATCAATGCGGATGCGTTCACTGACATGTAGAGCTTGCACTTTTGGTGTTTGTGCCAATGCCTGAGGAATTTGAAGAAAATGAATGATTGCCAGCAAACCGGCAAACCCTGTAATCCGTATAAGAAAAGTCAATGACCGATCGTTCATGTTCACCTCATCCAGAAGCAGCAAAGCATGGGAACCCAGCATTCTGCGCATACTCCATCCTTGCATGTCCGTGACAAATACGAGCAGTCTGACAAATGTTCCAAAAATTGCAGTCACTAAAAAGTGGGGGATCTTTCCATAGAAAATCCTTTTGCGATGAAAATGAAACGCAAACAAGGTCTTGCGTATTCTCATCTCGTGCTCTTCATGCGGAATATCTCCTGCATTTTAAGCGGAGAAGGTTTGAAACGAGAATATAGGGATCGCAGAATTGATAATGAAAAAATCGGGTTTGTGGGTCGTGTTATTTTTGGCTTTGGCTGCTTCGGTTAACGGCTATGCACATAGACATCGCGAAGCCCTGAGTCCTGAGGGCAGGATATTTCAGCACGGTAGGGGGGGCGAGGGAGCAGGAGGCGAAGCCACCGGCCAGATTGCCGCATGGCTTTTAGGTATAGCCAACTTCCCGGTTGTGTTAAGCATCGTCCTGAAAACCGGAGGAAAATTATTATCATCGGATTCCAGTCTGGGAAAAATCATGGAGCAGACAAACCTGCGACAAAAGCGCTTCCTTATGAAGTTACATTATTGGTTGAATCCCATTGCGGCGGGAGTGGCAATTCTCCACCTTTCAATTGCGGAATGCGAATCCACCTTCATGCCGGAATTGGGACTGGGTGCGATGATTTTCATTATAATACTAGGACTCATGGTGACGTTCAGGCTGTCTCCCGCGTCCATGAGAAAAGCCATTTTCAGATTGCATACAAGCCCAGTCTCATTTATGACTGCCATTTTGATCCTGATTATCGGACACGCAATGATTCGTTGAGATTCGCCTCGGTCAGGGGGAGATGCCCGCGGCGGGTATGCGATAGCTTCTTGCTAGAGAATCTTAAAGGAACCATAATATTATCTCTTCAGATTCGCGATAGAAGCCGATATCCGTGCGCTATGACGCTGCGGCTGGTAGATAGGGCAACTTTCTTTTGGTGTCACGGAGCTGTTTATGTCATCTGCGCCTGCGAGGATGTCATTTTTGAATAAAATTGGTGGAACATCACCCACCAATCGAGTGATATTACTATCCATTTTTGCATCGGTTGTTACCATGGCGCTCAAGATTGGCGCCTATATCCTCACGGGTTCTGTAAGCCTGCTATCCGATGCCCTTGAATCATCTGTCAACCTGGCAGCAGCATTGATTGCTTTCATTGCACTGACAGTCGCAGACCGTCCTGCTGATCGATCTCATGCCTATGGTCATGATAAAGCTGAATACTTCTCCAGTGGCGTTGAGGGTGCATTAATACTGGTGGCTGCGATATTGATTATTTACACGGCGGCACAGCGCTTTCTGAACCCGACGCCGCTTACCGATCTGGGAGTCGGATTGGGCATTGCGCTTGCCGCCTCCGGCATCAACTTCAGTGTTTCACTTTTCATGCTGCGAATGGCCAAACGCTACGACAGCATTGCCCTTGAAGCAGATGCCCAGCATCTTATGACCGATGTCTGGACATCGGTCGGTGTTGTAGCAGCGCTTGGAATTGTTGCCGTTGCGCCCCCTGGATGGACAATCCTGGATCCGATTATTGCGGTACTCGTCGGTTTGAATATCATACGAACCGGCGTTAGTCTAGTCCGGCGTTCAATGGCCGGTCTTATGGATAGCAGTCTTTCAGAGCATGAAATCCAGCAGATCGAGGAAGCGATTCATTCATCATTGGATCCCGGTGCTGCATTTCATGGCCTACGGACCCGGAAATCGGGATCTCGCCGTTTTGTTGAGCTTCACGTAACTGTGCCAGGAGATCTTCGCGTTACGCAAGGGCATGACTGCTGCGAGCGCGTTGAGTCCGCTATCCAAAACCGATTGCCTAAAACTTCGGTTTCAACACATCTTGAACCATGCGATGCCACTCCCGACAATGAATCAATATAAAAGGATTTTGGAATCGTTCTGGTCGTTCCAGGAGCACTCGGGCTAGGTATAGTTGTCGTTTGGGTTGGCTATCGCCGCGCGGGCGACATTTTATGGCAGCCTACTCCTTCACTCCGAAAACTATTTCTACAGGAATCCACATGCGTTTCCTCAGCACTTTCCGGATTTTGAATCCGGCATCCTCCAACGCTTCGCGAACGTATATAGGACGACAATCAATGAAGTTCGGGAAGTGTTTGTGCGCCCACTCAAAGGCATCGATAAGGGGCTCGTGCTCGCCTTCCTTTGACATGCCGACCACGACGATGCGACCGTCTTTTTTCAACACGCGCCTGCATTCGCTCAGCACCGTTGGAATCTCCGGCGAGTCAAAAAGTTCCAGCGTGAAGCTTATGAATACCGCATCCATAGTGTTCCCTGCATAGGGAAGCTGCACCGCATCGCCACAGCGTAGTCGGGAGTTTTCGAGCAGACCCGCCTTGGCCAGATGTCTCTTGGCCAGCCGGATCATCTGGTCCGACAAATCAAGGCCGAACACCATGCCTCTGGCTCCTACCGCTTTGGCCAAAGCCGCCAGAATGTGGCCGGTGCCGAATCCGATTTCTAAAACCCTCTCTCCCGCGCGGGGCTTTAGCAAATCCAGCCCGGCCTTGCGCATGGGCGCTTCGCTGCGGTCGGAGAGAGCATCGTAGAAACGGCTGATTTTATTGTAAAACGCCTTAGTCTGTGCTCTCGATTGGAAGACGCGGAGAACGGGCTCCTGCCAAGCATTGGCAAAGCCCGATCCGGCAGTAAGCCAGGCCCGCGCTTCGCCAGCGGCAGTGTGATCGAAATAGCGAATCCGGGCGGTTGTGAAAGGGCGGCAGAATTTGCTCATCCCCTTCTGCCATTTTTTTTCACCGACCATTGCGAGCCTTTCGATGCCCGCGAAATGCTTCAAGTCGAACTTAATGTCGTCCCAGAGTGCCGCTGCTTCCCATCCTCGGAAACTCACCATCTCGAACAAGACTCTGATCTTGCCGTGTTGTTTGATGAGTCGTCCGAACTCCGGCATAAAACGTTGGTAGTCCCCGTGAGTGAGCTTGCCGCTGACGCACGCTTCTAATATCTTTCCGCCCTTCTTTTCAGTGAGCCGAATTGCCATGGTGCATATCCAGGTATTCTCTTCATTGTACGAATATGGAGCCGCCTGTCTATGGCGAATTGATACTGAGACCGATGATTTCAAAGCCAAAAAGCATCGTTTCCAGAATTCACCTGAGGGCAGTAAATCAATCCAATCAGAAAACCTGCATCGCAATCCTGAGTGCAGAATCGTTTCCGATCGTAATTACTTTGCTGAGTTGGTTGCCTGCAACAGCGGGGGTGGATTCTCTAAGATATCAGGCAGCGATGCGAGTCTGAAAAAGGCCCTGCAATGGGATTTTTCCCTGCTAAATATTCAATTTGAGTAAATCTCATAACATTTTGGG
>JAEAME010001749.1_pt1 | contig 14050 bp, 12 predicted proteins | sample 8958731 | NCBI WGS metagenome assembly JAEAME01 (sample SAMN16933194, study PRJNA681113) | bioreactor sludge metagenome | isolation source: anerobic bioreactor sludge (Control) | place: India:Bengaluru | collected 2018-10-24 | reverse complement strand
GGAAGGGTTTGAAGGACGCGGTAAAGTAGACCGGCAACCCCCCATCTCCAGCCATGCTCGCCGAGCCGTCCCCCTCTCAAAAGGGACGGCTCTTTTTTTCCTGACGAACAAGGTAGTTTCGGGAGATTGATCCCGAGAGAATGAACTCTCCCCGCCGCAAGTGACGGGATATCTGAAACAGCAAGGTGAGTAGCGAGCTCCGGGGAATTCATCCCGAGAGATTAAAGGGAATCATTCCGGAAGGCATCCTCATTGCGGTTCCGATCGCGGAGCTCGGCCCGCTTTCCCCGGTTCCAGCCGGAGACACGGCTGAAATACTGGGAGATCCGGGCGAGGCCGTCGACCTCCCCGGACCCGCAGCGGCCGCATCGCTCAAGGATACCCCGCATGACGCTGCCGCAGCCCCCGCAAAGGGTGAATTCGGGCGAAAAGACGACCTGGTTGTTCTGCGTCTCCCGGAAGGCCCATACGACCAGACCGGCGAGCCGGTCCGCCGAAGGCTCGGCGTTGCCCAATTCGATGTGTGTGACCGCCCCGGCCTTGAAGAACGGGTGGAACCGCCCCTCGATCCGGATCCGCTCTGCCGGATCGACCTTCGCCGCAGGCGGGAGGTGGGACGAATTCGAGTAGTAGATTTCGCCCCGGGCAACGTCGCCGAGGGCGTAGCGGCCCGACGGCGGGGAGAAATGCTTCAGATCGAGGCGGGCAAAACGGTAGGCCGTGGTCTCCGCGGGGGTCTGTTCCAGAACGAACCTCAGCCCATAAATGCCGCCGAGCCTGTCGGCCTCCTCCCGCAGGCGACCGACGATGGCCAGCCCGAAATCCAGGGCCTGCTCCGACTCGTGCAGCGATTGCCCCCTCCGAATCCGGACCAGCTCGTCGAGGCCCACGATTCCGATCAGACAGGCGGCGTCGGCCGTGCGCAGGTAGGGGACTCCGTCGTTTTGCATTGCGAGCATGGCCAGCGGTCCGACTTCGCCCAGCGACAGCAGGTTTTCGACAAACTCGCGCTTCTGGAGGTGCGCCTTTGCCGCGAGGGCGGTCACTTCGCCGAGCAGCGACAGGAGCTTGTCGTCATCCTCCGCGCAACGATACCCGAGACGGGGCAGGTTGATCGTGACATTCTGAATCGAAGCGCAGCGTCTTTTCCAGGGATCGATCCCGATTCCCGGATGATCCCCGTCGAAGCCCGGCCCGCCGCATGGAGAAATCCGGGAGCCGCCGTCCCGGTCGAGAACGAAGCAGGGGTTCCCTTTTGCCGAGGCAACGCCGCACGCATCCGACAGAAAGGCTTCGTGGCCGGGGGTCCGGAAAAACGCGTCCGTGATATGGATAACAGGCCGTGGAAAGATGAACGGTTTTCCCTCGGCGTCGCCCGCCCGGAAAACGGCCATGAGCGCCCGGGCGAACCGCCGCACCTCTTCTCCGTAGTCCGCATACGTCCTGCCGGTCGGTTTTCCGCCGGGCCCTATGGCGGGCCGGCCGGCCAGAAAGTCGGGCACTTCCCAATAGAGGTGGATGTCCGTGAACATCGCCTGCCCCCCGCGAAGCGAGGTGAGCTGCGAGAATTCATAGACCAGCATCTGGGCGAACTGCTCGACTTCCCTCTCTCCCATTCCGGTCAGGTAGGGTGCAAAGGAGAGGTTGACCGCATCCCAGCCGACCACGCCCGCGAAGTGCCCCTGGAGCGACGCCCCGAAGCGGACCATGTGGGCCAGCAGGACCTCGGCGTGGCGGGCCGGGCCGGCGACCGTCACGGAATGGGGCAGCTTGAGGCCGAACCGCTTGAGGTACTCGAGCGACTGGAAGGAGCTGTAGGGCCTGTCGATGTAGCCCAGGCCGTGGAGGTGCAGATCGCCATAGACATGGGCGTCGCCGACATCCCTGGTGAAGACGTCGTGGAGAGCGTATTCCCGCTTGATCCCCTCGACAAGGGCCAGACTCGTCCCTTCGGGGGCGTGCGGAACATTGGCATTCTCCTTGTTCCGGTGGAAAATAAGCTGACGGACATCATAGAGAGGAAAGCCGAGGCGCGCATGAAGCCGGCGGGCCTGTTCCAGCCCCCGCTCGACCAGCTTGGCGTCCACGAGCTCGCGGACCAGCGCCGTCGTCAGCAGACTGATCCCGGATGAGACGATCTGTTTTTCCACCTCCCGGCTGATCGCCTCGGCGGTTCTCTCGTCGATCCCCGCCTCACGGATCAGCGCCTCGACGATCCGCCTGCGGTCCCAGCGGACGGCTTCCTCACCGGAGGTGCGGACGAAAAGCGTGATGTCGGTGGTTTCGGGATCGATCGTCATTGTCGGGTTCAAATGTTGGTCCTGGAGGCTTCTTCCACGGTTCCGAGGGCGCGCTCCGCCGCGCGCGCCAGGATGTCGTCATGGTCGTGGTTCAGGGAAAAGACCCGAAGGTGAACCACCCGGGCCGGGATGAAACGGTAGATCTCCCGAAGAGGCTCGGGGGAGGTCGTACCGGTGGCAGGGTCGAAGATGTTCACCCTTTTGTCCGTCTCCGCCATCGGATTCACCGGACGCGGGTCCTGCATCGCCAGATCGACTCGAAACGGTTTTTTCTTCAACGGGCCGGGCAGGCAGGCCCGGATCTGTTTCTCGTAGTCCGGCGCGGGAGCGAAACGGGTGCCCCTCTGGATCCGGTCGATCGGAAGCTCCGCTGAAAACGACATCTTCCACTTGACCTCCCGGCGGTGGAGCTTTTCCCATTCCCGCGCGAGTCGCCGCCGCAAGGGATCCTTGCCGGCCGTCCACGAACGGACCTCGGAAAAGAGATGCCACTCGTCGCAACCCAGATACGCGTCCAGATCCTCACCGGGACTCGAAGGCAGGATCAGATCCATCGTCTGCCGGAAAATCTCCTGAAGATGGAGGTCCAGCGCCCGGGTCGTCCGGTGGAAGTAGACGTTGGAGTAGAGATTCAGTCTCGCGTTCAGAAAACGGCCGAGCGCCGAGACGCCCGCCTGGTGGAGGGTCAACCCTTCCCCGGTAAAAAAGGTGTAGAAGCGCAGACGGACAATGTCCACGATATCCAGGGAAAAACCGGTCATGAAGGCGTCCCGCTGGACGTAATCGAGATTGTCCACCGTGTAGGTGCCCGAGAAGAGCTGACGGAGCAGTTGAAGCCATCGGGGCCCCTTGTCATACGGTCCCGGCATGCGGATCAGAAAGGCCACCTGGGCGGGATCGAGGGCCTCTCCGTCGGCAAACGGTCCCGACGGACTCCGCCGGATTCTCGAGATCACCCTCCCCAGCTTCCGGCAGATGATCATCCGCCCCAAATCCTCATGGGTCAGACCGTATTGGCCCAGGAAGTGGTCGTCGAAAAAATGGCCGTACGGGCCATGACCGACATCGTGAAGAAGGCCGGCCACCCGGAGAAGCTCCTCCACGCAGTTCGCGGAGGGGGCATTGGGGCAGACCTCCTTCAGGGACGGGTAGAGGTGGCGGCCGAACTCGCCGGCCATGTGCATCGTTCCGAGGGAATGCTGGAACCTCGTGTGTTCGGCCGCGGGATAGACCCAGCGGGCGCTCTGGAGCTGGAAGATGCGCCGGAGGCGCTGCATCCAGGGAGAGTCGATCAGGTCCTTTTCGGTTTTTTCGCGGTTGTCGGCGGCGGGAACGGTGAAGGAGGCATACCGGTAAATGGGGTCTGCAATCAGCGCCATCCCCTGATAGGTTCCCGCATATTCGGCAGGCTTCCTTTTCATGGATGCACCATTTACAATATTCCCGCCTGAATAGCAACCGGAGGTTTCCTTTCTTGACTTTGCGGAGGCGCCCTTCTATATTCCGGCTGCACGGGATCGAAAAAAGGCCCGCCGCGAATGACGATCGCCATCCCTTTCAAACCCACGCATAGGTGAACCATGGGAACCGACAATGTCGTTTTTCTGGAAGTGATCGAATGGTTCGATGAATCGGGAAAAGAGCTGGTTCATCGCATCCCGGAGACGGGTTCCGGCGAAATCAAGTGGGGCGCGCAGATGACCGTCCGAGAAAGCCAGGCCGCCGTCTTTTTCTATAACGGCAAGGCCTATGACGCGTTCGGCCCCGGACGCCACATGCTCAAAACGGCCAACATCCCGTTGCTGACGAAGATCCTCAGCATCCCCTGGGGGATGACGAGTCCTCTGCGGGCGGAAGTCTATTTCACGAACATGAAGATCTTTCCGAACCTGACCTGGGGCACCCGCGACCCGGTCGCCTTCCGGGACAGGGAGCTCGGCCTGATCCGGCTGCGGGCGTTCGGCGTCTTCAATCTCCGGATCCTCCAACCGGTGCTGTTCATCAACAGCCTCGTCGGAACGCAGGGGGTCTTCACCACCGAAGCCGTGGCCGAATACCTGAATCGGGTGATCGTCTCCCGCTTCAACGACTTCATGGGAGAGAAGATCGACACCATCTTCGACCTGCCGTCGCGCTACGGCGACCTTTCGGACGGACTCAAGAAACTTCTCGAAAGCGATTTCACACAGTTCGGGCTCGGGCTGACCGATCTCTACATCAATTCGATCACCCCGCCGCCGGAGGTGCAGCAGGCGATCGACGACAAGAGCCGGCTGGGCGTCTTCGACGACATGAACAAGCTCCTCAAGATGAAGGCCGCGATGGCCCTGGAGAGCGCGGCCCGGGCGCAGGGGGAGGCGGGCGCCGGCCTCGGCATGGGGATGGGATTCATGATGCCGGCGATGTTTGCCGAGGCCTTCCGGGGCGGAGCCGCCCAAGCTGTCGCGGCGGACGCCTTTACCTGCCCCGATTGCCGGCTTCCGGTCCAGAAGGAGGCCAAATTCTGCCCGCACTGCGGACATCAGTTGCTGATCTTCCAGAAATGCGCCGCCTGCGGAAAGAACCTCCCTCCGAGTGCGAAGTTCTGTGTCCGGTGCGGGGCGCCGGTCCAGGAAACAACTGCGGAGAAGAAGTGCCCACACTGCGCAACGGCGAATCTGCCGAACGCGCTCTTCTGTAACCAGTGCGGACAAAAAATGTGAAGGCCGCGGCATCGGCAAACGGAATCCTGTGGCGGATCGAACAGGGCTGCCCGCAGTGCGGGGCGCCGACGACCCTGGAAGAAACGGATCGCCTGTTCGCCTGCCCCTTCTGCCGGGTGAAACTGCACCTCGTTCCGGAGCGGACCTTCCGCTACCTGATCCCGCCCGCCGCGACAGGAGAAGGGGAACTCTTCTATGTTCCTTACTGGCGGCTCCGCGGCTCCTCCTTCAACGTCACCGCCTCCGGTGTGACGACCCGCTTTATCGACACGACTGCGCTGGCCGCGGACATTCCTGCGCTGCCTTTTACGCTGGGCTTCCGGCCGCAGGTTCTCAAGCTCCGCTTCGTTTTGCCGGCCACGGAGGGGAACTTCATCGCCGCGAACCGGCCCGCCAAGCTGACGATCCCCGAACTGAGGGAAACGCCCCAGGGGGTTTTCTACCGGGGATTCATCGGCGAAACGGTGAGCCTGATCCACGCCCCCTTTTTTCTCCGGGGCGAAAGGCTCTACGACGCCGTTTTGGGACGGATCGCCGCCTCCGGGAAAATCCCCAATCGGGATGTTCTGCTCGCGCTGTCCTCGCGTCCGCCGGGCCGGGTCCGCTTCATCCCGACCCTCTGCCCCCATTGCGGATGGGATATGGAGGCGGAGAAGGATTCGCTGGTCCTGTTTTGCAGGAATTGCAATTCAGCCTGGTCCTGTCCGGACGGGATCTTCCAGAAGGTCCCATTCGCACGGATGGCCCCGCCGCCCGGATCGGAGGAAACCGCCCTCCATCTTCCCTTTTGGCGGATGAAGCCCCGTTTCGAGGGAATCGACCTCCGGTCCTGGGCCGATCTGATCCGGATCGCCAACCTGCCGAAGGCGGTCACTCCGAACCTCGCATCGGCCCCGCTTTACTTCTGGTCGCCGGCCTTCAAAATCAATCCGGCCCTCTACGCCCGCTGGTCGCGCCAGATGACCGTCTTTCGTCCGCTGGGCGAGGAAAGCGAAGACCTCCCCGCCGGGGACCTCCATCCGGTGAGCCTCTCTTTGGGCGAAGCGGTCGAAGGCATCCTGCTCAATCTTTCCCAGATGATCGCAGACAAGCGGCGATTTTATCCGGAGATAGACGGGATCAAGGTGACGCCGGAGGAAGCCCGCCTGGAGTTTCATCCCTTTGTCTCGCATCACAACGAACTGCTCCATGCCTCGCTCCGGGTCGCGATCGACCGGACCGCCCTTGCCTACGGAAGCGGGTTGTAGGGGACGTTTCGGTTACCCATTGTAAAAAGAGGAATTCCGTGTAAGCTGAGACGCAAGGTTTGACATGCGACCGACCGATTCGCCGAAAGCGGGGAATTCCCTTGAGATTCGAAAGATTAAAATTATCGTTGATTGTCGCCTTCCTGCTCGTGGCGGTCATCCCGCTATCCGGCCTGATCTACCTGGTCGAGACCACGGGCGAACAATCGATCCGGGAGAAGGTGTCATTCCAACTGCTCGGATTGTCGGAAAAATGCGCGGATGCGATCTCCCGTTTCATCCTCGAACGTAAAAACGACATGCGGATGCTCTCCTATGTGATTTACGCCGATGACATCGGCTCGCAGCAAACACTGAAGCGGCATTTCGACCGGATGAAGAAAAATTATCAGGTCTACCTCGATTTCTTTGTGACGGATTCCACAGGAAGACTCCTTTTCAAGGGATCCTCACCGGGAATTTCAGCGGATCATCTGGTTCGCCACGGACCCAACATCAGACTTTCCGAGACGGAGGACAGGGCGAGCGACGTCTTTCTCCTTGATTACAGCGGCGAGAAGATCCCTGTCCTTCTGCTATCCACGCCGGTGTACGGCCATGATCGGCATCGAATGGGAACCCTTTTCAGCCTCATCGATTTCCGACACGTCGCCGACACAATAAAGACTGTGATCGAAAAAACGGGAGAGGTCTACCTGGTCAACCGAAACGGTTATTTCATCTCCTCGTCGCGCTTCGGTGTGGAAATCCTCAAGGACAAGATCCCGTCTTCGCTGCAAAGAACCGGGGATCCGATCGCAGGGATCGACGAGCCGATCGACTACCGGGGGGTAAGGGTTCTGCACGCCTACAAACGAATCGATCACTTCAACTGGTATGTCATTGCCGAGCAGGACCGGGAGGAAGTGCTCTCTGAACTTTTTCAATTTCGAAAAATCATACTTCTCTACCTGGCAGCGACGATTCTGGCCGTCTTCGGCCTGGCCTATTTCATTGCCACCCTTCTGGTCAACCAACTGAAAGCGAAATATCGGCGGGAGAAGGAGCTCGAATTTCAGGTCACGCAGAAGGACAAACTGGCGGCGCTCGGGCTTCTTTCCGCAGGACTGGCGCACGAACTCAACACCCCGTTTGCCGACGCGCTGCTCTATACGCAGATGATACAGGAAGAGCTTGAGGAAAACGACAAGGATCTGATCCGCAAGAGGCTGGCCACGATCGAAGAGGTCATCAAGCACGGCAGCAACGTCGTGAAAAACCTGCTGGAATACACCCGGCACACGCAAGGCGGCGCAAAGACCACGAACATCTCCGAGACATTCGAAAAATTGCTGAATCTTGCCGAGCCGCATTGCGAGTCGAAGGCGATCAAGGTGATCAAGGATATCGAGCCATCGATGCCTCCGGTCAAGGCCGAGCCGGGCATCGTGCAGGAGATCCTGACCAATCTCGTCACCAACGCGATCGATGCAATGCCGCAGGGTGGTGTCCTGAGACTGACGGCCCGATATCTGCCGCTTCTGGAGAAGGTCCGAATCGATGTCGCCGATACGGGCAAAGGGATACCGTCTGATTTGCTGGGGCAGGTTTTCGATCCCTTTTTCACGACAAAGCCGCAGGGCGAAGGCACAGGCCTGGGACTCTTTGTCAGCCATGAGATGACCAGGAGGCTGGGCGGAACAATGAAGGTGATCAGTTCGGAGGGAACCGCACCGGGCCGGGGGGAAACAATATTCACAGTGGAGCTGCCCGTCGAGATCGAGGGGAGCGTCAGGGGATGATCTTATGCAGGGATACAGGATTCTGATCGTCGAAGACGACCCGAAAATGAGGGATGCGCTGCAGTACATCATGCGTAAGGAAGGCTATGGGGTCGACGCCGTTGGAGAAGGAGAAAGCGCGCTGGAAAAGCTCAAAGCAACCGATTACGAGCTGATCATATCGGATCTGAAACTTCCGGGAATGGACGGCATGGATGTGTTGCGGGCGGCCAAGAAATACAAGCCCTATGTCGGCGTCATCGTGATTACCGCTTACGGCACCATCGACTCGGCGGTCGTGGCCATGAAATCCGGGGCGGAGGATTACATCACCAAGCCCTTTAACATCGACCACATCCGTCTGGTCGTGAAAAAGGCCCTGGAAAAGCGGGAACTTTCGACACGCAATGCCCTTCTGGAAAGCCAGTTGCGCAGAAAATACCGGTTCGAAAATATCATCGGCAACAGTGAGGCGATGATTGCAGTCTACCGGATGATCGAACAAGTCAAGGATTCTCGAACCACCGTGCTTCTCCGGGGTGAAACCGGCACAGGCAAGGAACTGGTCGCCCGGGCCATCCACTTCAACAGCGTCCGGGCAGACAACCCTTTCATCCCCCTCAATTGCGCCGCCCTGAGTGAAAATCTGGCCGGAAGCGAGCTCTTCGGTCATGTAAAAGGGTCCTTCACGGGGGCTTTCCGGGACAGACGTGGGATCTTCGAGATGGCCGAAGGCGGGACGATCTTCCTCGATGAGATCGGGGACATCGGCCTGGGGCTGCAGCAGGTACTCCTCCGGGTGTTGGAGGATGGCGAGATCCAGCCGGTCGGCTCCACGGAGAGGAAGAAAGTGTCGGTCCGGATCATCGCCGCCACGAACCGGAATCTTGAACAACTGGTCAGGGAGGGGAAGTTCCGGGAAGACCTCTATTACCGGATCAACGTGGTGGCTGTCGATCTCCCGCCCCTTCGGGAGCGTCGGGAGGACATCGGCGTTCTGGCCCGCCATTTTCTCCACAAGTATACAGTGGAAAGCGGCAAACAACTCCGGGGCATCTCGCCGGAAGCGCTGGCGCTGCTCGAAGCCGCTCCATGGCCCGGAAATGTCCGGGAGCTGGAGAATGTGATCGAGAGGGCGGTGCTGCTGGCAGACGGGGATGAAATCAACCCCGGGCATCTTCCCCGCCACCTTCAGCATCCGCCCCCGGCAGAACCCGGCGGAAGCGAATCCGACGGATCGCTGGAGCAGGTGGGAAGAAACCACATCATCGAAGTGCTTCGCTCAACGGAAGGGAATAAGGCCAAGGCATCCGCTATCCTCGGCATCAACAGGACGACCCTGTGGCGCATGATGCAGAAGCTGAAGATCGAGGACGGCGAGTTCCTGCCGAAATAGCCGTTCAAGGTTGCAGAAGGCAACGCCCGTTGCATTGTGCAATGCCGTTTCTCCCTCCATAAAAAACCCGCTTTCAGCAACATCCTGTAATCCTCCCCTGTTATCCGCTACTTGGTCATTTACCCCCCAATGCATCCGGACTGGCATGCGATGTGCTCCTGTGGATCAGCAGATCCATAATAAATAAAAACAGGAGACAGCCATGAATGTCGACGGATTCGGAAATCTCAGGGAATGGGGAAGAGTCCTGGAGAAGATGGAGGCGCTTGCGAAGTCGGGAAAGCTCGGAGACTGCCAGGAGGAATTGATCAGGGTCCTGCGCTACAACGACAACTGGCGGTTGCGCGAAGCGGCGCTGGCGGCCCTGACGGGGATTTCTGAGCCGAACCCCGCCCTCATCGATGAAGCGCTGAAAATCATGATGCGCGACGATCTTTACTACGATGTTCGAATTCTTGCCGCCGACGCCCTGGGGAAGACCCTCAAGAAGGATTCCCGGACCAATCGGCGTGGCGGCGATAAAATGAAGGAGACCCTCAACAGGGTCATCGAAGGCATGAACCGCCTCCTCAGTGATCCCCAGCCTCCGATCCTCCACAGAGCGGTCCGGGAGTCTCTTGAAAGGATCGTAAAGGGGTAGCGTCCTTTTCATTGCCAAATCAATCTTGAGCCTGACTCAAAGAAAGGGGATACTGAAATGATTATCGGAGTGCCGAAAGAAATCATGGTCCATGAGAACCGGGTGGCAGCCATACCGGAAACGGTGGCCAAGTTCGTGAAACTCGGGCTGGATGTTATCGTCGAAGCCAACGCCGGCGAGGGAGTCTATTACAGTGCCGACGATTATGCCAAGGCCGGCGCACGGATCGCACCGGACGCGGAGAGCGTCTATGGACAGGCCGACATCATCCTGAAGGTCAAAGAGCCTCTTTACGACGGGCAACACAGCCGGCACGAAATCGACCTGTTGAGAGAAAAACAGACGCTCATCACCTTTCTGCACCCTGCCGCGCCGGTCAACCACGCCATGGTCAAAACGCTCCGGGACAAGAGGATCACTGCATTTTCGATGGACGCCATCCCCCGCATTTCACGGGCCCAGCGGATGGACGCCCTGACCTCCATGAGCACGCTGACCGGATACAAGTCTTTCCTCATTGCTGCAAGCCACTACCCCAAAATCATTCCCATGGTCGGCACGGCCATCGGGATGATCAAACCCGCCAATGTTCTGGTCATCGGAATTGGCGTCGTCGGTCTCCAGGCCATCGCAACGGCGAAGAGGTTGGGAGGGATTGTCAAGATCATCGATATCCGGCCGAATGCGCGGCAGGAAGCGGAGAGCCTGGGCGCAAAGGTGGCGGGTTTTGATGTCCCCGCGGAACTTGCCGTGGCGGCAGGCGGTTACGCAAAAGCCCTCCCCGAGGAATGGCTGGTGCGGGAGCGGGAGGCGATTGCCGAGACCGTGGCGAATGCCGACATCATCATTTTAAGCGCCCTGGTGCCCGGTGAAACGGCACCGCTTCTGATCACCGAGTCGATGGTCGCCGCCATGAAGCCGGGATCGGCCATTGTCGATGTTTCAATCGACCAGGGCGGTAACTGCGCACTGACCACACCCGGGGCCGAGACGGTCAAACACGGCGTTTACATCTGCGGCATCAAAAACATCCCGGGTTCCGTTCCGGTGCATGCATCTTGGCTTTACGCAAACAACATGTACCATTATGTTGAAAATCTCCTCAAGAAGGGCGGCGGCCAATTTGATTTCGACGACGAAATCGTCAAAAGTTCACTCATCACCCATGAGGGAAAGATCGTCCATCAGGGAACCCTCAAGGCGCTCGGCGAGATCCCCGATTTGGGAACCGGGGGGGCGAAATGACCGATTTAATCCTGCTTCTCGGGGTGTTCGGCTTCTCCTTCGCAGTCGGATACCTCCTGATTTCCCGGGTTCCGCCGCTTCTGCATACGCCGCTGATGTCGATGACCAACGCCATTTCCGCGGTGACGATCATCGGGGCACTGCTGCTGTTCTCGGTCGAATCCAGCCACTTTGAGGCACTCCTCGGCGCCGTCGCGCTGTTGACCGCGGCCTTCAACGTCATTGGAGGCTTTGCGATCACCGGCAGAATGCTCCTGCTTTTCAGGAAGAAGGGAGAGGAGGCCGCGAAATGACCCTCCTGTCCGATTACCTTCTGGATCTGGCCGTTGTCCTGGTCCTGCTTGCCGCCTTCTGGCAGTTCAGGACCCCCCCTGGCGCGAGGCGGGGCAACATAACCGCCGCAGCCGCCTTGACGTGCGCCCTGATTCTCGTCCTGGCGCGCCATCCGATACTCAACCCGGCCATTGTCGTGACCGCGGCGATCCTGGGGAGCGCTTTGGGCTACTATGTGGCCATGAAGATCAACATGATTCAAATCCCGGCCATGGTAGCCTTTCAGCATGGCGCGGGCGGCATTGCGGCTTTTCTCGTGTCCTACGTGGAGCTTGCCCGTGGCGGAGGGCAAATGGCCCTTCTCAACGAAACCTCCGGTCTGATCGGGACCATCATCGGCGCAGCGACGTTCAGCGGCAGCATGATTGCGGGTGGAAAGCTCGCCAACCTGATCAAGCAGACGCCGACCATGCTCTCCGGTCACGGCTGGTGGCTTCTGGCCAATGCCGCCGCAATCGTTGTCCTGGCCGTCTTTCGGACAGGGGACACGATCGGGATGCGCTATGATCTCTTCGCCCTGATTCTCCTGTCCATCTCTTTCGGGGTGCTGTTTGCCGTCCGAATCGGCGGCGCAGACATGCCGGTTCTGATCTCCTTTCTGAACGCAACGGCTGGCCTGGCGGCAGCCTTCTGCGGGATCGTCATCGAGAACCGCTTGCTGATCGCCTGCGGCGCCTGTGTGGCTGCTTCCGGGTCGATCCTTACCCATGTCATGTGCAAGGCCATGAACCGGTCTCTGCCGGCACTGTTCCTTCCTTCGGCGGCGAAACCCGCAAAGGCGAAAGATCACCGCCTGGAAAAGGCAACCCCTTCAGCGGCCGTATCCACTCCACCCACGGCCAAAAGCATGACCCCGGAGGAGAATTCAGCAAGGGTGGTTGAAGGACTGAAAGACGCCGCCCGGGTAGTGATCATCCCTGGATACGGAATGGCAATCGCCCAGGCCCAGTTCGAGGTGGTTTCCCTTGCCAAGAAGCTGATCGGGATGGGCAAGGATGTAACGTTCGCCATCCACCCGGTTGCAGGCAGGATGCCCGGCCACATGAACGTGCTTTTGGCGGAAGCGGATGTGGATTATGAATTGCTTCAAGAAATGGATGAGGTGAATCCCACCTTTTCCCGGACCGACTTCGCCCTTGTGGTCGGCGCCTGCGACGTGGTCAATCCGGCGGCCATCCATGTGGAAGGAACGCCCATTTCCGGGATGCCCATTCTCCTTGCACACGAGGCAAAGCAGGTTGCTGTCCTTAATCTGGATACACGACCCGGATATTCCGGCGTGGATAATCCTCTCTATCAAAACGATAAAACGATCATGCTTCTGGGAAACGCAAAGGAGACCCTGATTCGTCTTCTTAAAATGTTCGGGTAAAAATGAAAAGGACAGCATGGCTTGGACAACAAGAGAATCGATATTGAAGAAGCCGACCTTGAAAAAACTCAGTCGGATTTTCTACTGGGGGCCTTTGTCCGCGGATAATGTTTGCGCCGCTGCAAAGGCCCCAACGCGTTCCGCGAGATCCGCCAGGCCCTGGCTGAAAAAGTGATCCGCTCCCGGCAAAAGCGCCAGCGGGCAGGAAACCTCGGCGGCCATCCGCCTGGCCTCTTTGGCGGGGCAATATGGATCGCGGTCTCCGCAGACGATAAGCCCCACTCGGCTTTTCAGGGATTTCAGATCGAAAGGAAACAGGACGACCGGCGGCGCCACGAAGAGGGCGGGCACGGTTTCATGTCCTGCCGCGGCGCCGGCGATCACCCAGGCCCCGAACGAGTATCCCGCCGGCAGGACCTCCCGGACCCCGCGCGCTTCCAGAAAAGCTTTGGCTGCTTGCAGATCGTCCCGTTCTCCTCGCCCCTCGTCAAAGATCCCGTCGCTCGCGCCGACACCGCGGAAGTTGAAACGGAGCGTGGAAAACCCGGCTCCGAACAGGGCCTGGGCCAGGGTTTCTACCACCGGATTGTGCATGTCGCCGCCCATCAGGGAATGGGGATGGCAGACCACTGCCCCGCGCTTCGCAGCCCCCGCGGCGTAGAGCCCCTCCAGGCGCATCCCTTTCTCCCCGAAAAACACCCACTCCTCCATGGCGGCTCCTCCCCGAAGCGTTTGAACCATGGCAGCAAATATCGGGCTGATCAATGAACGGCTCGTAAAAGCGGCGCCCAAAGGCGGGAAAGTCGAACCGCTGCAACCGATGAGCGACTTCTCTCCAGGTCCGGCCGCCGGGCTTGAAGGCGGGTGGTTCGCCTGTGCCCGGCTGCAACGGCAGCGGGCACAGACGAATCTTGATCATCGGTCTTGATCGTCCGGAATCTTACAGCTTCCAGAGTCCATGGAGGTTGCAGTATTCCCGAACGGTGACGTTTCACGAAGATCAATCGAACGCCATTTTGGTCTTCCACACTTCCCAGACCTTGCCGACCAGATCC